>OGQV01000204.1_pt1 | contig 66344 bp, 59 predicted proteins | sample 1553311 | NCBI WGS metagenome assembly OGQV01 (sample SAMEA2579976, study PRJEB22360) | human gut metagenome
GTAAGACGAGTGTATCGCAGACAAAAAGGGAAAGATTCTGCATCTTTCCCTTTTTAAATTTATTATTTTTCAGTAAATTTATCTTGTTATTTAGTTGCGTGTGCCCGCACCTCATGCAACCGGATTTCCTACATAAATTCGAATTTAATCTGTATTCGCCGCGAGCACCATTCTTATTACCCGTTGAACCATTATTGACTTTACCTAAAATTACTATTCCTATGAAACAGTTTTTATCTTGTCTTTTCATTATTCTGGTCTGTTTCTCTTGTACTAAATTCGAGGAGGAATATCAATGTGAGGAAATGCTGCCCGAAACGAGGACCGGAATGGCATTGAGCAACGGCAATCCCTATTCATTCAAAAATATCCAATCGGCAGCCAATCAAATAGCCGTTTTTGAAGGAACGACTCCTATACGTTTAACTCCGACTCATCTATATGTCCGGTTTTTCGTACAAGATACGGTTCAATATTGCATGTTGAGTGACAGTATGCGTTTATCGCTTTACCCGTATCCGTTGGACCGCCGATTAAGTTCCGGTGAAATGCACCAGTATTTGACCAATCAACACAATCAATATTTTTATTCCGTATTGCCGATAAAAAATCTATCTATTCTTTCCAGTGTGCAATGCAATATTTTGGACACTTTGTATATGCAACCGACCAATTCTTTGTTGAGAACAAACTCTATGGAGAATGAAGAAGAGATGATGGACGGAAATACGGACGAGTCTTCAGGAGTGGAGAATGGTTTGTATAGGACTTCAGCCACGGCTGTTCAATTGTCAGAAGCAGGCTGGGAAAAAGTGCTTAAGCAGGCCAAAAAAAATGTAGGTATAGAGCTCCCCACCGGGCCATCTTCTACTGCATCGGGCGACTGGTATCCTTCCGTCAGGGTTACGTATCAGGATGACAAACTGACCGACCCCATCCCGTTACCCGGGGTAAAGGTCGTCGTAAGAGATTTTACGAATGAAGGATTCGCCTATACCGGAACGGACGGTATTGCACGGGATATTGCAGCCAATTCCGGCCGATGGTTCACCGATTATGTGCAATATGTCCTACGGTTTGAAAATGACCAAGGCGGTACCGAGTGGATTATTCGCGATTGCGGGTATTTAACGGCGGAATATCACAATGAGGACATGATGAATACGAACTGGAATTTATTTATTAATGCCCGAAAAAATGATACTCCCCACCGGTTACAATGTTTCGCAGCTACCCACTTGGGAACCTATGCCTTTATAATGGGGCAGAATGTACTGAACAAGAACTTCAAGAATTTCGACCATTTGATGGTTATCGGTGTCTTCCCGGAAGAAACATGCATAGAACATCCCGGAGCCGGCGGATGGTTTATTTGGGATGAACGGCTAAACCGCTTGAGTAAGCGTACCGACATAAAAATTTATGGTAGAGTAAAAGCCAATGAATACGTATCTAAAGCAGCTATGGTAGCTTCTACTATCCATGAATTTGGCCATGCCTCCCATTTTCAATCCGTTCTCAGCACTCCGGGATCGGACAGAAACAAAAATTATAAAAGGGCTGAAAACAAAATGGTCGAAAGCTATGCTGTTACTGTGGAATATTATATATCCAGTCTCATTTACGGACGAACGAAAGCAGGAGATTTATTACAGCATGGTTCTCATCCGGATTATACTAAAGTCGGACCTTCGTTGATATGCAACGGAGTTACGGTAGAAGATTTGCAAAATACCGTCATCTATTCCGCAACCTTCGCAGAATGGATGCAGAAGATATGGGAAGTCCCGAGAGTCCAGGACAAACTGGATAGAAGTGTTTTCGATTTGATACTCGACAACCCGTACCGTCTCATTTTAGACAATTACAACGAGATGCTGAAAGGACCGGAACATACGTCCGTCGGAGTAAAAAATGATTATTATATCGATTCCCGTTATGTGGGAGATGTCGAGGTCCTGTCGTTCGAGATTTCGGGCGAAGGATACAACATCGAATCGGATGCTAAACAAGAACATTTTTACGTAACCTTTTCTACAAGAGGAAAACGTACGATAACGCTCACGGTCAATCATCTGAAACTGAATGCCGTTTTGCGTGCCGTTATGGAAGTCGATGTTGCAGACCCGCCGGAAATCATCGCCTGTGCCTTGTCGAGTACGCAGCCGCGTATCGGGGACAGAAATTGTTATACGATCAAAAACTATCCAAATACCGTTATTCCGTATTGGTCAATCGGACGGTATGAAAACCGTCAGTTCGTGGATTACTCTTCCCACTTCTTCATTTTGGATGCCCCCTCCGAAGAATACTTTTATATCGTACCGAAATTCGGAGGCAAATATGTCATCCAAGCCAAATTGTCAATAGGTATGGGTAAATATGAGACGTTGGAATTGGAAATCAACGTCCCTACTGAAACTGTCAGAATGCCGGGAGTTGTCACACCTTGGCCGAACGATTCTACTTATATTACCAGAGTAAGAGCTTACCTGAAAAACAATGGTACTGCCCAAAAGCGTATCATATACAATGCAGGACCTTTTTACTCGATTTCGTCTGATACTTTGGGCGGTAGTTATGATTTCTATGCTTTTTCCAATCTGCCGTTCGAGAACCATCCGAATTACAGTTACATCGTTCCATTGTATGAAAACAAATACCAGAACAATCAATTCGCTTATGATACGAAGATATACAGTGAATGGGGCAATACCGCAAACGACACTCCGGTATTATGTTATATTTATAGCGGAGTGCGTCCCGGCGCAGTTCCACTGTATTCGATTGAAGAGGTACGATTGGAAAACAATGTAATCGTAAACGCATTCAGATATGTATCGACAGCAGACAAACCCAACCAACAATACACTTCTACCGATCCTGTTACGAAAAAAGCATATACATTGAAAACCATCAATCACGGCCGAATCGGTTATGTGTATCCTAATTCAGAGCTATAATAACGAACGAAGGCCGGGAAGCAAATTCCCGGCCTTTATCGTTTCTACGGGACCTCTTCCCCGGCTATATTTTTTCGTATTTGGCATATAGGAGGGTCAGCGTCGCCGAAGGTTTGCAAAGGTACTGCACTTCGGTCGAGAGCCTCGTTCGGTAAGCGGCATCGGCATACCAGCCGGCGAACCGCATCCCTGCGCTGTACTGCGGGGCCCGCAGGGTGCATCCGTTTTCGTAACAGGCGATGCGCAGGGTTCCGTCCTCCTGGCGCAGGTAGTACGGAGCGCCGGTCACCGTGAGCGCTTCATCACCGTAAGGCGCTACCCGAATCTCGTTGGCCAGCATGTGCCGGAAGGTGTAGGTCTTGCGGAATCCTCCGTCATCGACCAGCAGCACGTCGTACTCTATCCATCCGTTCGCCTCGGTCACGACGGGCGGATTGTAGATTACCGGCAGGGAGTTTGGGCCGTTCTGATTCCACAGGGCGATCGTCCCGGTCTGTCCGTAAGGATTGGTGTTGAATTTGAAACAGGATGCCACGCCTTCCCGGAGCGTCACCGTGCCGTCTATCTTGCGGCCGGCCGTATTCCCGGCAATGTCGAAATGCAGATTCCACGCCTTCGAGGGGATGCAATAGCCGGAAAGTGCTGCGTCGGAGTTCTCCAAATCGTCGTACACGTCGAGCGTGTAGCACTGCACGCGGGTGTCCACTTCGCTCTCGCCCTCGATGGTGATGTCGAGCGAATAGCGGGTATTGCGGCGGACGTTGAAATCCGTCGTGTTGTTCTCTCCGAGATATACCCGGTATTCGAGCACTTTGTTTTCCCGCACGGCCCGAATCATCAAATACGTCGCATACTGCGGGGCATGGTCGGCATCCTTCAGCCGCTGGTCGGTAACGGAGGCAACAATACCCTGACAGTTCTGCGGCATGTACAGTTCATCCGTATAGCGTCCTTGTCCGTCCATTACGATACTCCGGTTGCTGGAAACATATTCGTCTTCCTGCGCCGAAGGAGCCGTATCGCCGAAAATTGCTCCGCGCCGGGGTATGTTGCAGACTTGCAGCGACACGATCTCCATACCTTTCATGGCAGGAGCTGCGGAAATGCTGTACGTTATTTTGGCCATATCCCTTTCGAGTTCCAGCGGCGGCAGCGTCACCCGATTGCCCGGCTGCTGCTCGATTTGAAGCTCCCGCATCGCCGACATGGGCAGGCTCCGAAGCCCGACCATAAAGTTTACCGTCCTGTCAGTAACTTGCGCATACTGCAATTCCCCCAGGTCGGCATAGGCATTGGCGATGACATAGAGTTCGTAGTTTCCCGGGACGCAATTAAATTCCAGCTCCATAGACGTAAGATAGCTGTGCAGAACCAGCTCCCGGGAGTAGGCATCGAAAAGATAGACGTTCAGGTCGTTTACCGTGTCTTCATCCGCCGCGCGTGTTACGCACGCCATCTGCCCGGCTTGTACGGGCATAACGACCCGTACTTGCCCTTCAGGAATGTTCCGCTCCCCGGCGGGCTGTATCTCGCGCGAGCAGGCGGCACATCCCGCAGCGACGAGGCCGCAAAGAATAATCATTGATTTGAGTTTCATCGGAAGTTAATTTTTGAGGGTTATAGATTTCGTTTTATACGGTATCGTCCGACTCCACGAGCCGGAAAGAGCACTCCGCCTCCTGTTGCTGGCCGAAGTTGTCGGTTACGATAAAGCGCAGGGAGGGGTCGTCGCTGCCCGTCGGCCGGTACCAGAGCGTAAAGCGCCACGCCAGCGGGTCGGAAACGTCCAGGTCGGGAACCACGCGCAGTTCGTACTCCTCGCGGTCCGTGTAATACATCCCGCGCGAATCGCGCAGCTTGCCTTTCCCGTCGGTTTGCACCCAACTGAATCCGTACTCCGCGCCTGCGTAGTCGCCCTCGCGCTCCAGGGTGAAGCGTATCTCCACCTCTTCGCCCGGTGCGACCTCTGCGGGCAGCGGCCAGGTCGATACTTCGTATGCATATTCGCGTTGCACCTCCAGCTCATTGCTGCACTTGGACAGGCAGAAAAACGCGAGGCAGGCTATACAGCCTATCATTATGGCATTTATTCCTTTCATAATATTATTTGTAATTCGGTTAGTTGATGATAAACCGGACACCGAGCGACAGGAACGTGTGGAACGTGGCGAGCGTCGATCCCGCGAGCGCCCGCTGTTGCACCGACAGCAGGAAGATCGTGCGGTCGGAGAAATAGACGGACACTTCGGCCGCAATAGCTCCACCATAGAGGAATGCATTGCGGTTGCGGAGCGTCGCCCCGTCTTCGAGCGTTCGGCGTCCCCGATTCACGGTTTCGTATCCGATGAGCGCCTCGGCGCCCACCGCCAAAGAGAGGTTGTAGCGGCGATCATGCAGCAGCTGCAGGAAATAGCCGGCCTGCGCCGTATATTGTTCCTGCGGCACGAGCTGCCGCAGATAACGGTAGTCGCGGCGCAGATAGCCGGCTGCGAACTTCCAGAACGTGCGGTTGGCATTGTTGCGCGTCACGGCCACCTCCGCACCGAAGGTGTATTCGCCTCCGGAGCGCCGCACCAGAAATCCGTCGGCGACACCCGCACCGACCTGTATGCCTACCTGCCCGGGCAGGCCACGCTGTGCCGCCGCCCGCGTCGCGGGCAGCAGACAACTGCACAGCAGCAAGAGTATGAACAGCGATCGTTTCATCATCATTCACTTTTTTTGTCGATTCTTCGGGCCGAGAGGATATCGCGGTTTTCGATGCGGAAACGCTGGTTGCGGCCGCCGTTTTTCTCCGCGATCTCCACCTCCAGCACCTTCCCCGGCGCTATGGTAAACTTGGGAATCACCAGCACGTCCCTTATGCTTGCGCCGCTGGCTACCGTTCTCAAATCGTTATAGCGGCTCACGGGCACTATCTCCGTTTCCTGCATGGCCGTCCGCCGGGCAACCTTCTTGTCCCGGACCGCCAGACGCACGTACTCCACATCGTAGGATATGTTCGAACGGTTGGTCATCTCCAGATGCAGATACAACAGGTCGTCTTCGATATAGATACCCTTCACGAGAGTCTGCACGCCATACCGCTTGCAGCCGATATGCCGCAGGTCGCGCTCGTTGCGACGATAGATCGTCTGCATATCCTCCATAACGGTGCGGGCGCTGTTTCCGGACAGCTCGCGCAGCCGTATTCGGGAGGCTGGCACCCGGTCGTCGGTCCCGCTTTCGGACACGGCCTCGCCCCCGACCTCCAGCGACAGTGTGGCAGGATTGTCTTTATATTCGACATCGAAGCTGTAAAACGACCCGTCGGCCGTGATGACCGAGAAATTCGTCTCGTCGGCGAAGTCCCGGACGGCGGCTTTCACGCGCACGACATTCTCGGCTCCGGCGGCTTTGCCCGCGATGATGTTCGACGACCCCAGATCGACGTACTTCACCTCCGCCGGGAACAGAATATGCGTGGTCTTGGAATAGGACACCTCGATCTTGCGGGGTGCGATGACCGTACCGGGCAGGAACTTGGGCTGCGCCTGTACCGCCCCTCCGCACAGCACTCCCCAAAGCAATAATATGATTTTCTTGTTCGGCATACGATTACGATTTAGAACTGATGAGTAACAGCCGGTGCCCGGCCTTGAGCGTTATGCGCACTTCGCGCAGCTTGGAAGAAAGGTACTGACTGGCTCCGCTCAAGGCGCTGCGCGTAAGATCCATCGCCACCTGCTGCCCGGCATTGCTGGTTATCGAGATTCCTGAGCCTATGCCGGCCGACATGCTCGCCGCCGCATCTTTGAGGGCCTTACGTTCTGCGGCATCCGGTACGAATATTCCCTCTATACCGTCCGTATCGTAGGCCGTCAGCGCTACGGGCAGGATGCTGCCGCCGCACTCTACCGAAGATACCGTCAGCGCGAGCCGCTGGCCGTTTATCGAGGCCGTACCGTATATGAAACTTCCCGCCGGAAGGGTCGCGGCACCTACTCGCACGGCATCTACGAGCCGCAGACGCACGCGCTCCCCGGCCGCGATGCGCTGTTCCCCGGCGATGCAAGCGCGAATCATACCGGTCGGGGTCGTCGTATCCGGTCCCACTGCGGTATGGAATGCCCGGTTACGGGGTACGTTCGGCAACGTGTCGGGCACGGCGAGCGTGGAAACTACCGACGTTACGGGCCGCACGACGGTTATCTGTTCCGCCGGCCGCACGGTCGCAGGTACTGATGTCGCAACCGGTTCTCTGCCGTCGGCAGCACCGTTAGGGAAGTAGCGGGCCGCCAATGCATAGCTGCGCTCCATCAGCGCTTCTGCGGAGGGCGGCTCCGGGGGCAGGGTTCGCTGTTCTTCGAGGCGGCGGGTCAGCTCCTCGACCTGACGCTGCAACGCCTCGAGCTGAGCATCGCTCTTCGAAGCCTTGTGTTCTAACCTATAAAAGCCGCTTATCGTCCGCGTAGCTTCGGCATGGGCTTCCCGCACCCCGACTAAAGCATCCGCCCGATGTGTCGGTTCTTCTTCCGTTGTATCCAGCAACGAGAAAGAGTCGCTGTCGAAACGCTGTATTCTGCGGCGTTCTTCCTCTTCACTTTCCACATGTGCCAGCGCTTTGGTCTTGCTCGCCTCGATTTTCACGCCGCGTCCGTCAGGAATAGAAACATCGAGTCCTGCGGCATCCTGCGGCATCGTACTACGGGCACTTCGAAAAATGAAATACATACCCGCCGAAAAAGGAACGAGCAGGATCAATACGGCAATCAACATTTTCTGTCGTTGTTTTCTGCCGGAGGCGCCGTTGCCTTCCTTTCCAGTTTTTTGTTGCTTATTCTCTTTCATCCCGTATGTTCAAAGGTTCAACGTATTCGATTCGTTCGGGAACAGTGCCTGAAAATCCCCGCACGAGCAGCCAGACATCCAGCATGGCCAACAGACAAAGCATTGTCAGAATAAGGATTCGTTTTTGCCGTTCGGAAAGCCTTTCAAGAGAGCTGCGTAATTTCGTTCGTATCGTTCGGAAAGATTCCTGCAATTTCAGACAGGTGCGTTTAACGGTCATGCGTTCCCAAGTTTTTATTTTCCACGATTGTGAAGCGTTCGATAAGGAATCCTTGCGGATTATTGTCCGAACGGGACACGTCCACCAGGCAGCAACTGGTAATCAGGCTGCGTTCGGTTACGACACTTTCACGAACTATCTGCTGCCGGGCGAAGGTCTTGATGCGATACGGATAGCTTCCGAAATCGCACTGCATGCTGTCAATGGTAATGCGTTGAATGACATTTCCGGCAATCAGGCGGTTGTAATATCCTGCCTCCTGCAAATCTCGGTAACAACTTAAGGCGCTTTTGTCGGCCAACAGCAAAGCCCGGTTGATGTTGCCTTCTATCGCATCCTTATCCGGAGAAAGCGAGAAAAACAACTCATGAAAACGCCTCACATGCTCCCGGGCTTCTACCGGACGATTCTGCTGAAGATCCTGTGAAAGCGCGAGCATGAGCGATTTGCCCTGCTCCAGTACATAAATTTTTTCGCGTTGTTTCTCAGCGTACCTGAACGACCCCAATACGGCGATGACCGCTACCAGAGCGCACAGTCCCAAAAATAACATGCTGAAAAGCCTGATATGCCGGAAGCTGCTTTCAAAGTTCTTCAATGATTTGAACTCCATAATTTCTACTTTTTATTGATTTTGGTTGACCGCACGTCGATATGCCTGCGTACTCCTTCACGGGCCCTGCCCGCAACATTGCCTATGGTGGAACCCGCAATACCCGCTGCATGTGTCAGCGTCCAAGCTCCCAGATGGGTGACGATACGGTTATAGCTACCGATACCCGACGCATGGACGATCCATCCGGCAATGCTCGGAATGGTGAAATAACCGCAGATTCCGATGAGCAGGAAGACCAGCGATGCGCCGTTTTCGGCGCTGAACGTATAGGAGGGGTCTATGGCCAGCATCTCCATGTCTTTCTGTATCGAAAGTACCTGTAAACGGGCCAGAATAGCGCCGAACAAATCGGAAATAGGCAGCCATAAGTATACGCTGATGTATTTCGACAGCCACTGTGTAAGCGAAGCGTGGAACCCGTCATACACGGCGACCGCAAAAGCCAATGGGCCGAGAATAGCCAGTACGATAAGGAAAAACGTGCGGATGGTGTCGATGATTAGGGAAGCGCAGTCGAAAAGCAGCTCCAGCAGCCAGTGAAACGCTTTGGTGATCATGCCCTTCAAACTCCATGACGAACTTTCCTCATACATCTGCTGCAAGGCCATCAGGTCCGCCGGTTCCAGATTCATCTCTTCGAGCATCGCGGTCGTCTCTTCGCCGGTCTGAGCCGTTGCAAGCTGGTCGAAATTCGCCTCGGCCGTCGCTTTCATCAGCTCCTGTTTGTCTTTTTGATATTTCCCCATATCGAATGTTTGACCGACGAGCAGTTTGTGCGTACCCTGAACTACCGGAGAGAGAATCCCGTTGATGGTACCCAGCACCAGCGGCTCGAAAAAGAGGATGCACAACCCCAGCGCGAACGGCCTCAGCAGCGGGAAAACGTCGATAGGTTCCGCACGTGCCAGAGATTGCCATACCCGGTAACTGATATACAACAGCGCCCCTAATCCGGCGATACCCGAGGCGATGGCAGTCATCTCCGAGCAGAGCGGCAGCATCTTATCGAACAGAGTCCGCAGTACGACGTGCAGATTTTCAAATGCGAGCGGTAGGAACATAGACATTTATCTCCAGAGGATTACCAATATTTCTCTTCATCCGTACCGTAAAGCGCGAGACTGCGTTTCAGATCGTTGCTTTCGCGGGCCCGAAGTACGGCGGTGGCGATATTGCAGCGTGTAAACAGCCAGGCCCTGTTGCGTAGATGCGAGAGCGACGTATAGCACTTGTCTATGATATCCAGCCTCTCCTTGTCCGTCATCGACATTTGCGACGGGTTGATGATCGTCTGCAAGTCGCGCAGCAAGTTCGTGCCCTCCTGTAACAGCGACGTGTATCCACGGGCGATAGCCGTCAGCTCCGAGACCGTGAGATACTCGTCCCGAAGCATCTTATCATAATTGTTCACGTAAATGTCCGATATCTCGCCTACCAGCAGGATACACTGTTGTACTCGGCGGGCATTCCGCACCAGATTCGTTACCCCGCGCAGTTTGTCGTAATATTCCTTACCCTGGAGGTATATCTTTTGTGTCTCCTGAAAGTTCCGGTACATCTGCTGTGTGGTTTTCGCGGCTTCGAAAATTTCGTTCGACGAATTGACAATACCCTGTGCCAAATTCGAAGGGTCGGAAACTACCCACTGCGCCCGGGCCGTTACCGATACGCAAAGCAACAATAAGCCCGTCAACAATATTTTACTTTTCATTCCGATTCTTTTTACGTTTGAATACCTCGGTTTTCCTGTGTGCTTTCAGTCGGCAGACATCGGCCGTACACACTCCCGGCGCAGGGCCGCAAGTATCTCCATCGCCGAATCGCACAGCTTCAAAATCACCTCTCGCTCCATTCCTTTATGCCTCGCTTTCGGAAAGACCGTCGTTTTGCATATCGTGCAGTTCGTTGCGTAAAAGCGTGGCCTCCCGAAGGAACGTCCCATAGTCGGCACAATGCAACACATCGTTCTCATCCAGTATGATTCTTCCGCAGCTCTGTCCCAGCTCTCCAACCAGAACAATCTGTCGGTCACGCAGCACGGCCGACAAATCCCGCAACACGGTTTTGTAACAATGGGAATTATCACATATCAGAACAGACAAGCCATCCTCTTGCGGGCTGACCAGCATTGAGTATGTAGTGCCGTTGCCGACCCAACTGCCGCAAATGCCGCATAAGCGTATGCGGGCTGCCAGGCGCTCCGCATATCCCAGGAAACGCCCCCGTTCGTTATGTTCCTTTCTCTGTTGTTTAAGCAGCTCGACAAATTCAGCCGCCAATTTCTGTTTTGCGTTCATCTGTTTTTCTGTTTATGCGTTATCGATAATCGTGCGGATAGTCACTTCCGGCGTTTCCGTTCCGCGTTCGGAAGCCATACGGCGGATGGCACCTTCCAGGTCCCCGCCCATACGTTCGGCCAGGGCGAATACTTCGGTCTTCTCGCGCTCCTCGGTCGTGTAGGCGTAATATTCGCTTTTAGAAACCTCGACGGCATAGACGGCCGACTGCACGCCGCCCAGTCCGATCCATACCTCCTTGTAGTTGCGACCCGGATGCCGGGCAAGGTTGAGCGAGAGAATCTGCGCCTTCTCCTTTTCCGAAAGTCCCAGCATGGCCTGTATGCCGTCGAATTTGGTCATGTACTTACGTTGGTCCAGGAGAATCTTGCAGTCGGCGTTGTTGATGATCGTCTCCTTGACAATCGGCGAGGAGATGATGTCATCGACCTCCTGCGTCACGACCACCGCCTCGCCGAAATACTTGCGGACGGTTTTGTACAAGTACCTGATGTATTCGCTCATATTGGCCGAAGCAAGGGCTTTCCAGCACTCTTCGATAAGGATCATCTTGCGCACGCCTTTGAGCCGGCGCATCTTGGAAATGAACGTCTCCATGATGATGAGCGTCACGATAGGCAGTAAGGTTTTGTTGTCGCGGATATTGTCTAATTCAAAGACAATGAATCGTTTATGCAACAAGTCCATCTCCCGGTCGGAGTTCAGCAGGTAATCGTATTCGCCGCCCCGGTAGTATGGCTCCAGCACGTTCAGGAAGCCCTCCAAATCGAAATCTTTCTCCCGGACGTTCTTCTGCCGCAGCCACCGGCGGTACTCCTGTCCGACGAACTCGTAAAAGGAATTGAACGACGGGACAATGTTCGGATTGCGTTTCATCTCCGCAAGGAAAAGATTGACGGCATTCGAGAGCGCCACCTCCTCGGCCCGCGTCGGGGCTTCGTCCTCGCGTTTCCACAGCGTGAGGATAAGTGTCTTGATCGATTCCCGCTTCTCGATGTCGAACACCCCGTCCTCGCTGTAAAAGGGGTTGAAGCATATCGGCTCCTGGTCCGTATAGGTCAGGTAGATGCCGTCCTCGCCGTGCGTGCGGCGGCGGATAAGCTCGCACAGCCCCTGATACGAATTACCCGTATCCACCAGCAGGATGTGAGTTCCCTGTTCGTAATATTGACGCACCATATGATTGGTGAAGAAGCTCTTGCCGCTGCCCGAAGGCCCCAGGACAAATTTATTTCTGTTGGTAGTGACGCCGCGCTTCATCGGCTCGTCCGAGATGTCCACCAAAACCGGAACTCCCGTCAGTCGGTCCACAAGCCGTATTCCGAACGGGGAGGCGCTGTCCCGGCCACAGGTCTCCAGTGCAAAGAAGCACACCGCAGGCTCCAGAAAGGTGGTGAAGGACTCTTCGGCCGGAAAGTCGCCCTCGTTGCCCGGAATCCCGGCCCAAAACAATACCGGCACGTCCACCGTATTGTGATGCGGCGTGCACCCCATCAGGGCGATCTGGGCGCCGACTTCGTTGCGGACCCTCTTCAGCTCCGCCTCGCTCTCGGCCCACGCGACCACATTCACATGGCAGCGCACCGACCGCCAACCGTTCGCGTGTGCTTCGTTCAGATACTCTTCGATCCACTCCCGGTTTACGGCATTCGAGCGCGAGTAACGCGACAGAGAGTTCATATTGCGCGAAGTGCGCTCAAGCGTCCGCAGGATCTCTTCATTATCGTCCAGGAAGACATACTGATTCAATATGTGGCTGCATCCCAGCAGCAATCCCACGGGTGAGGCGAACGACAGGCGGCAGTCCGACCGGTCGGTAGAAAGACGCTCGTAGCGCGTATCGGTAGCGACCATTTGGGCGATGTCGTCCAGGTCGGAGAGCGTATGCAGCGAGAGCGTCCGCTCGCCGATACGCACGCTGCCGGCATCGAGTCGCAGATCCTCCACCGTACCCGCTGTGCCGCCCAACGAGAAGTAACGCTCCAGCAGCCCCGGCTCCGAGGCCGTGCCTACGATCTCCTCCGCCGAGAGTCGGCGAAGGTGCAGGCTGCCGCTTTCGTTCAGGATGCTCTCGGCCTGCGCCACTGACTCCAGAAATCGTGTCACGGCATCGCTGTCCAGCGCCTCACGCGGAATTAACGCACCTCGGCATAGGGACGAGAAGTCGCTTCGCTGCCTCATGCGTTCTTTGGTCGTGCGCGTGACGAACAGGTAGCAACTGTGGTGCAGGTAGGGACGTTCGTTGAAGTGACGTTCGAACGAACGGGACAGAAACGACTCTTCCGCCTCGATTCGGGAGCGGTATCGCTCCTCGATGAAATAGTCCTGCTTGTGCACGACCGTGTAGTCGGGCAGAATAGCCAGCGCTTTGCACCATACGCTGTGCAGGCTCTCGTACTCGGCGGCGGTCTGCGTGAATACCTCCGGGAGTTTCACCCGGAAAGCGATGGTAAGGTCGCCGTTCTTGCTGACGATACAGCCCTGCTCGACAGCCAGAAGCGGAAAACAGCTCTCCAGCGATACGGTTTTAAGCGTTCCCTGCATGGTCGTCGAAGTGATTAGTGATTCGTATAAGACGTCCTATTCTGCGGCGGCGAATGATGCGGCGCGGCAGACGAAGCCCCGCAAGCAGTTTCATCATCCCGTATTGCCCGTAGCGAGAGTTAAGACGGAAGACACCCCAGACGAGTGCAGCGCCCGCAGCGCCGCAGACGAAGATGCAGACTCCGGCGGAAAGGCCGGCAAGGTACATCGCAACGAACAGCAGGAAGAGACCCAGCAGTCCGCCGGCAAAAAGGTAAAGGTATTGCGCCCGCAGGCCGTGAAACTCCACACGGGCATTGACGCCCTTGTTGATATTATACGCTGCCATAGCCGTTACAGGAAGAATGAGCGCAATACCGTAGCACTGACAATCAGAAAAATACAGGCGCCGAACCATGAAGCGGCGGTTTTCGAGGTATCCGGGTCTCCGCTGCTGAATTTTTGGTAGACCTTTATGCCTCCAATCAGCCCAATGACGGCTCCGACAGCGTAAATCAACAGCGTGAGCGGGTCAAAATAACTCGTCACCATGGTGGTCGCTTCCGAGATACCCCGAAGACCGTTGCCTTGCGCTCATGTCTGCCCCACGGCAAACAGAAGGGAGGACAGAAGTACAGTCATTTTTTTTCGTTTCGTGCTCATTTCGAAATAGTTTAAAAGTGAAATAATTCGGGCGGCAGACCACTACCGGCCTGCCGCCGGTAAACTGGGGTCATGGGCACTCAATTCACCCCGAGTCGTAATAGCACATCTTCATAATCTTGATGATTTAAGTGAAACAATCCATTAGAAAAAACTCCCGGCATGGTCCGGCGAAGGACCGTATTTCTCCTCGTCCGTAGGCTCCAACTCGTCGGCAAACGAATCTTCCTCATTCGGAATCCGACTTAGTGCCTGCTGTACCTCCTGACGAATCCGCTCGGTATCGGACAGGCTCTCCTGATTCTCATTCAGTGCGAAACCTTCGTCGTTCCATTGTGAGATGCCACGGAACGATTCTGCACTCCACGTTTCGACGACCGAACCTCCCCGGGGGCTGTTTCCGTCTTCAAAGTTATCGTCCGCAGAAGCGTTTGATACCGTTTTTGCGGCCATGTCACTTTCCGGCACCCGCTGGCATGAAGTGTACACCTTTCTTTCGATAAGCTGCCCGTCGGAAGAGTCCGCTGCCGGCAGCGTAACTGGCGGCGACGCCTCAGACGAAGAGCCTTTGCGACGTCGGGGCAGGTGCAGAAGATGCCGCCAACCCTCCACGAAAAGACTTCCGAGGTGTCCCCGGAACAGGAACTTATCCAAATAGAGATAGGCCGTACCGAGGCCCAGAAACGTGAAAAGAATATCTCTCATGGCTCTTATAACAGCTTATCCCGTGCCGAGGCTTTATAGCACGTATTGATCTCCTCCCGGTACTTCTCCAGATGATGTCGCAGTACGTTTTCCACATATCCGCTGACGGACAGTTCTCCCGAAGGTCCCAAATGCCGGACGATGGTCGAAATAGCGTCCCGCACCTGTTCGCTGACATAGACGGCCGTGCGGCGCTGCACGACCATCGGTGAGAGAAAGATTTCGGCATAGGAGGATTTCCCGGCCCGGCGGCGAGGCTTTTCCGGGGCAGGTCGCTCGGCATCGGAAGCCTCGGAATCCGCCGCAACGCCCATAGCGGAATCCTCCGGAGCCGGAACGCTGTTCATGCGGCTGGCGATCATACGCAAGACCTCTTCGTCGAAAGGTTCGTTCTGTCGTCGTGCCATACTACTCTAATTTTGCAATAGCACATAATTCCGCAAGAAAATCATCCATCCCGCTATCGACGGTAAAGGAGCGGTCGGCGGCGAACAGCGTTGAGCGGAAGATGCCTCCGTTGCCATCGGACTCTCGGCTGAAACGGCTCCGCATAGGAAGACGGCTCCGCATCAGTGAAAGACCGAAATGCCGGATGACCTGTTCATAGTGTTCGTACAGCGGGGTACGTTCCCGTCGGTCAAGCATAGTCCAAAACATACTCACGCTCTTCAGCGGTGAACTCTTACGAGTGATAATCCCCTCGTTAATGGTTCGGGCGAAAGTTATTGAACTCTCTAGAACCGTCTTATCTGCTCTGACCGGCACAAACAGATAATCCATGCAGGCCATAAGCCCCAATACCCCTTTGGTTCCGATGGTACCGGGGAAATCGACCAGCACGACATCCGGTACCTCCTCCTGTCTGATGTAGTTCGAGATGTCTGCCAGAGTATTCGATGGTTGGGTTTCCAACACGGGCCATACCTTCTGTCCCGTCTGTTTGTACTGCGTCATCATCTGCTGCTTGAGACGCTCGGAGCTTTCCATGACATCCAAATCCCGCTCGCGCTGCCGGGCGATGCTCCATTGCGGATAATCGCAGTCAGCTACCAAAACCCGGTAACCCATCCGGTAATGAAGCAGGCTGGCCGTGAAAATTGTGTAAGTTGATTTTCCGATACCTCCCTTTTGATTGGCGATCGAAATAAAAACAGGTTGTTTGTCCATATTCGATTGATTTAAGGTTGTATGAGTTTATTCAGTGAGTGTGTGAGTGTAATGAATGCACGATTGCAATACTTCAGTTCATTCAACGGATTCATTCATTGCATGAGTTCATTCCGGCAATGAGTGCAGTCGTTCAGTGAATGCGTGAGTGCAATGAATGCACGATTGCAATATTTCAGTTCATTCAGCAGATTCATTTATTACATGAGTTCATTTCGGCAATGAGTGCAGTTGTTCAGTGAATGCGTGAGTGCAATGAGTTCATTCAATAAGTGCATGAGTGTAATGAATGCACGATTGCAAAGCCTGCGGCCATTCATCCACCGACAAAGAAACTACTTGAAAATCTTCTCGGATTCCATTTCGGGAATACGACACTCACAGGCACCCGCAGGCCGTTTCAGGTCATTGTGCCGTTATGGATTCTTTCGTAACATTGCACCGTCGGACGAACCGGTAGTTTCCTGGCATCGAAGGCCGCTCCGCGTGCGGAGCGGTTTTCTCGGCAAGGGCCGAGAGCAAGGTATCTTTTCGTATGCGGAAAATGTTTCCCGCATACGAAAAGGCCCGGCGGCCTTCGGCTGTCGGGCTATGGTTCGCTCCCAAGTCGCAAACCCTTTCAACTATCATTATGGCACACAAGAAAAGCGGACGGCCTAAAGCTGCCGACCCCAAAACACACCGTTACAACTTTCTGCTGAATGACAAGCAGGAAATACGCTTCCGCAAGATGCTCGAAGAGGCCGATTGTACGAAGAACATCTCCCGATTCATCCTTTCACGACTCTTCGGCTGAGAGCTGAAAGTCTATAAAATCGATACCTCGAAAGCCCAATTCATCGCCCGGCTGAACGATTTTTACTGGCAATTTTCCAAGCTCGGGAACAACTATAACCAGGTCGTCCGGCAGGTACACTCGCGCTATTCCGACCGCGCTATCCTCACGCAACTCGATATTCTTACCGGCTATACGCGCCAACTGAAGGCGCTCAGCTTACGTATCGAAGCACTCGCCAAACAAATGCAGGAGCAATGGTCGCAAGAATAACTTATGGCAAAAATATCGTCGGCGTGCTGGAGTATAACAAGCTAAAAGTCGATAAAGAAACAGCCGGCGTACTGTGCTGTCACAAACTTCCGGTAATGCCCCTCGACGGTAAAATAGACTTTCATAAATTGGTGGAAGCATTCGCACCTCACTTGTCCGACCCGCGCTCCCGATTGTCCGACCCGGTATTTCACGCATCGCTCAATCCTCACCCGGAAGACCGGCTGTCGGATGCGCGGCTCATCGAAATAGCGCACGAATACATGGAACGTATGGGGTACGGCGCCCAGCCCTTCGTCGTCTTCAAACACGAAGACATAGCCCGCAGTCACCTCCATATCGTATCTATCTGTATCGGGCCGGACGGGAAAACGATCGACCGCTACAACGACCGTAAACGCTCTCAAGAAATTACACGGGAACTCGAACGACAATACGGATTGCACTCTTCGCAGGGAGAACGGCCGGTATTCGAGAAGTTGCGGCGGGTCGATTATCGGGCTGGCAATGTACGGGCACAGGTGGCCTCTGTCGTGCGTAGTATGACGGATCGCTACCGCTTCGCATCGGCCGGAGAACTGAACACGCTGCTGCGGCCTTTCAATGTCTGGCTCGAAGAGTGTCGCGGAGAAGCGCGGGGCCGCACCTACGAAGGTGTCCTTTACGGAGCGCTCAATGCCTCCGGGGAACGTATCGGCAACCCGATCCCTGCCAGCCGTATCGGGCGGGATGTCGGGTACGACGCCCTGCAAAGACAGTACGCCGCAACGAAGAGCTGGATTCGGGAAAACAGGGAGCGGCTGGAGCCGACCAAAGAAGCCATCCGGCAGGCGATGCGACAATGCAGAACGCCGGAAGAGTTCGCTGAAACAATGCGGAAGGCGGGAATTTCCGTCGTGTTCCATCGCAGCGGAAAGGACGACGGGAGGATTTTCGGCGTCACGTTCATCGATCACGACAACCGGCTGGTTGTAAACGGCTCGCGGCTCGACAGAGCGTTTTCGGCGAACAACTTCGAGAGGCTGTTCGCGCAGGCCGAGGAAGAAACCCGGAATACAGAAAAAGAAAACTTACCTGCCAATCCCAAGACACTGGAACGAATACCCGACAGGCGTCCGCAGCGAAGCGACACAACCGGAAAATGGCTGTTGTTCGACCTCGTAGATACGCTACTCGCCGAAGCCGCTGCGCCGGATCCTTATGAAGAGTACGAAATGATACAGAAGCGCAGGAAACGGAGAGTGCAGAATTAACTATGCTTTTGGTAATCCAAAATCAAATTATTATGTTTGCAATAATTGAAAATTAAATATCACAATATATTGATGCAAACAGATGAAAGAATGATCCATTCCATCTTGTTTCACAGCTCATAGAGCACTTCTACCGAGGCCATAGGACAGGCGTCGAACAATATCCAGTCGAATACCCCGATAGGGATAGTTGTGACCAGTCCCTGTATTTCAATATAGCCATAAAGAATTTCGTTTGTGTCTTGACCGAGAATCATTTGGTCGCAGACCATATGCTTTCTGTTTGGACTTTCGAGTATGCTCATCTCCTATTTCTGTTTAAGAAATTCGTATAATTCATCTAAAGTCACCATAGCAATTTACATCTAATTGTTAGACCACATATACTGCTTCCACCGTTCTTTTAACAGCACTGGGATAGGGCTTTCCATCACATATTTATCTATAGCTGCACTATGAGTAATAACATGTAAAAACATGGCTTTATCATCCTCATAGAAGTTATAACCATTAAAATAAGATGCCAGCATATTAACCACAACACGGTCACCCAAACCAGAATCAATTACCCAGAGAGCCTTTTTATCAGAAACACCTCTTTTAACCATATCTGGCCAAAGTTGCATCAAAGTTGATTCAATCTGATAGGTTTCTTCGATGTATGACACGACAGCTTGCGCCTTCACAGCTATAATTCTTTGAATAAAGTCAACATAGAGTGCTGCTTGTTCAATCGAGCATTCGCACTCAGCAGCAATCTCCACATATTGTTTTCCACATATCCAACACGTAAGAATTCTCTCTGCCAATATTAAATCTTTATGTATTCCGAACAATGGCTTCGACTTCGAAACATAAGTCAAATCATGTTTCACTGATTCCAAAGCATATACTGTTTCGATCATCAGGTGAATCCAACTAGCATCCACAGGACTGTGTATTTCAAAATCAGCAGTTGTCTTATCAGAAAATAACCGTTTCAATACATTATAGTCAGCAAGAGGCAACCCGATATGCAAATACTTGTCATATTCATCATTAGACAGAACATTTCGTAAATGCTCATAGCGGATAGTAAAGATTTTTTTTACTTCTTTCTTTGTCTCTTTGTCACCCAAATAATATGCAAGAGAATCTTCTATAACGTCATCTAAATCAATATCTATAAGTTCTGTATCTTCTTTATTGAGATTTATCAACATATCTATCTGCTCTGCCACTCCTTCCGACTCTAAAAAGGCATTGATTTCTTCATCGATTATTAATCCCTTATTACGTATTTGCTGCACTATGTAATAAAGTGCCCCATTTGCTTGTTCCACATTTACTTCATTCTGAATCACTTGTATTACCTTCTCAAGAGGCTCTGTGTTATTACCTTTAATAGGTAGCAGGACAAGACCATATGACTCTTTGCCGGCTCTGCCTACCCTTCCTATAATATTCTTCAAGTCTCTCAACTCAAGAGTATTCTTGAAGGTTCCGTCAGCAGGGTTCGTTATATTTGCAAGCACAGCGGTCTTAATGGGCATATTGATACCCTCAGAAAGAGTCTTTGTACATATCACAAGTTGCAAAGACTTCTTTGCTATAGCGGTTTCTATCAATTCCCTAATGTCCTGAGGCATTTGTCCATGGTGATATGCAAATCCTTCTTTAACGCATTGAGTAAGACGGTAGTCATCGCCAAATTGATACGCACAGTATTCAGCAACTTTAGATAGCCAATCCACGTCCTGAACGAAAGAGGACGGTTTCTTGAACACATGCTTATCTAGCATATTTAGGATTTCTTCCGCATGTTTTATACAACCACGAGAGCCATCCTTCATAGAGCAATAAAGCATTACTGGTCCCGCCTCCATTGCCTTTAAGGATAGTGCACAACTCAATGATTTTTGGGTTGTACCTACCTGCTTTGCCTGTCTATCATTTAAAAAGTCATTAACTTCTACCGACCAGCCGTCTATTGCATCGTTAGCGTATCGAACTACGATATGACCGTTTTCCCTCATTGCTAGTGCAAATCGTATTTTGCATGGTCTATATGTACTGTTTCCGACCTCACCAACTGCTCCGCCAAGCCATTGATTTATATCAGAGATATTGGGTATAATTGCAGAGATAAAAAGGAATCTAGTATGCTCATTCCTCTTAAGGCGAGTCAATAACAACTCATAGTTTACACCCCTGTTCCTATCTTCTAACAATTGACCTTCATCACATATTACCAAGGTATATCCTTTCGTAAGGTCATCTATTGTACCTTCCAACGTCGTGAAAGTTTCTGGTGTAGCTATGAGTAATTTGGCATTCTCGATAGTTTCCTCTTCAACGGATGTAGTACAACCACCATAAGCGGCACGAAAATCAAAGCTGAATTCATACGAAAGCCTACCATAGCGTTCTTTTAACTCACGACTTAACGACCGCAGTGGAGCTAAGTATAATATTTTTGCATCTGGATTATTCTTTAATTCTTGAAATACCAGCAACTCAGTAAGAAAAGTCTTACCTGCACTTGTTGGCATCTTTAGGCTAAACGAGCGTGTATAGTCTAACAGACCTTTATTGATAGCATCTTCTTGTGATGGTAGCAATGCATAGATATGGTGTTTTACAGAGTATGCTATATATTCTCCCCACATTTCTTCACCACCGCGAGGAATTAAAACCTTCCATAGGTTGCTCTCACGGAACCGTTCTATCACCCATACTGCCACATGTGTATCAAAGAAATCATCCAAACTCAGATAAACATTTTGTTCTATCTTATTATGCAATCTATTGTCTATAGCATTTAGCGTTCTTTCATTCCCTGTCAACATATATTTTCTCAACAACAAGCAGAGTTCATTCCCTTTATTTGCATACTTCTCAGAACCAGCCATTATGCTGTAGAGCAATTGTGCAGATTCATTCTCGAATTCGTATTCCTGCGCTCTCCACATAAACAGTTGTGACAGTGCATTATATTCACATATATAGTAAATAGCTGCAATATAAAGAAGATTGTTATTATGGTTTACGCCATCAAAATTGTCTGCTGTTGTTTCTTCAGAATAAACCAATAAGCCTGTTACTATCTGCAAAAGATGTCCTTTCTTATCTTCCAACGTCAATTCCCTATTTCTCATTGTAAAGAACATCCTATTCAACAAGGAGATATAGAAATCATCACCTTTATTCACAAAAGGGTATAATACCTGCTCCTCAATCCTGTAAGTATTCAGTAACTCGTACGCACTTGCATCATTAATCCATTGTTGTAATGTATCTGCCATCAGTTATTCGGAATATCGAGGTAAAGTTTATTATATATGTTCTTCAAATCAGCAATAGGCAGCAAATACACAGGGATATTAGCATTAGCCGCTTGCAATACCTTATCAAAGTTTCCAATATGGTCATTTGCCTGATTTGACTCAACTATTGCTATCGCAAAATGCTTTTTAATATAAGGATAGTTTACGGGGTCACCAAACCGTTGAAGTTGATCTGCCAAAGCGTGTTCACCATCTCGCTCATATTGTGTCACAAGATAAGGTATTGTTTTTGCGGCACGTTCTGTTTTATCTTTAATAGCATCGCTTAAAGCGTCCGTCAAAGAACTATGACCTTCTTTCATTGTTGAGGTCCACACTTTCGATTCAATTGTGTACATCTTATCATTAGGACAGGCATTGTCTTCATCTACACGTCTGAGGAGGATGACATCTACCAAATGACTAGGCATGTCAGGGTGCTCTTTCCACCTGATTTTCATTGGGCGTATATTCGCATCACTGGCAAACGTCTCAGTCCATAGATAATATGATAGTATCTCGCCAAAATCACCTGCTTTGTTTGATGTCTTTTGGGGCAGTCGTCGTTCTATGGCATCTTTTCTTGTTGTCTTTTTTGACTTGAGAACAATTTCTTCAAGCTTTTCTTCACTGATATAGGCCTCACGAAAACGCTGTACACAATCCTGTACAAAAACCGTAGAATCGCCCGTAAAATCATATATCTCAAGCCCATTACTCGCACTCAGATCGTCATCTTTCGTAAAGTATGAAATCAGGTTAGCCATTATCGCATCTTATTAAAAATTAATTACCATATCACCTCTCCATCCGGTATTAATAGTATATCACTGTGTCACAAACACTCTCCAGCTCCCTTCCTTCTCGCCTCGCTCCACATATTTCTTGGAAATCAGTTGATCCAGTAGCTTCTGAATAGCCGTCATACTGATACCCGTTTCATCTTTCATGTCTGCAAGCGTCAGCGTGGGCTGAGTTCGCATAGCGTTCAGAATTTTTGTATAATTGGGCGTTCGGAATGCAATCCGTTCCCCATCATACCACCACACATTCTCACTCCTCTCGCTCACAAACAGCACATCATTATACACTTCCGTAGCCACCAAGTCATTGAAATATTTCAAAAAAGGACGGATATCCTTGATCCCTGCATGGGCTCCATCACTAGGGACAGGACCTACTTCAAGATCAGCCTGATGTAAAGCTTCCAGATATTCGCTCTTTTTACGACTACGAACCACAATCATTGGATAGTCGTGGCGCGTTAGGATGTAATTGACCAACAGCCGGGCAATTCGACCGTTACCGTCCTCGAAAGGATGAATGCGTATATAACGGTAGTGAAACAGTGCGGCCAACTCTACTGGAGATAGTTTCCCTTCTTGTTCTGCTGTATTATACCAGTCCACTAAGTCTCCCATCAGTCCGGGTGTCTCCTCGGGTGAGGCATATTCGAATCTGTCCCCATATCGGGTGATAACACTGTTAGGCCGAGTCTTATACTGGCCGGCATGAATTACATAACTCGTCTGCATACCACCAGGCAAATCTCGATAAACAGTATAATCTTCTCGTAATATGGTTTTATGCAATGTCCGGATAAAATTCTGTGTCAATGGCACTCCCTTCACCGTAGCCTCTTCCGTCATCATTCGCAGGCCTACGTTGCTCGCGGTCATCTCTTGCACGTCACGCACGTCTGCCTCCCCAATCACCTTGCCGAAAAGTAGCAATATTTCCGTCTGGCCATAAGTCAACGTATTACCCTCAATATGATTACTGTTGTAATTGAAATCCACAGTAAAACGGCGACTGAGCCTTTCCCTATCCTTCTCCGACAGCGGCTGCAAATTCTGCCATGCAGCCAACGCTTTCTTTATATTAAGATACTTCATATTCATATTTATCAACAAACAATGCAAAGATATAAAAAAAACACCCAAAAGGTTGTAATGATACAACCTTTTACCTAAATCGCTTTATCTGACGTCAACAGCTACCTATAGAAACAAAATAAAAAAGACAACTGATGAAAAGAAAATAGAGATTCACCACCAGCCCTGCCTTTTGATGCCGTAAGTTGTATGTTTAAAATATTTAAAATGATCCCTCATCTGTTAATAACAATATAATTTCACTGGTCGAAGAGAATTTTAATGCATCTAATGAAACAATTAGTTTTATAGACCTTTTGAATGGATTATTCGATAAGGAGGATGTTTCTGAATGGGCTCTTGCTCAGAAATTCGCCAAACTGCGAGCAAAATTAGCGAAAGAAGAAGAGGAAGAAGATAAAAATAAGGTGGAATTTAAAAATTTATCTATTGATGAATTTCTGCTGTTGATTTTGAACACCTATCAGAGTAATAGTAATGGGAATATTAAATATGCAGATTTGACATCCCTTTTTCAGAATATTGATTATTCTGACCAAATCATGGATATAATAAATAAGTATATCCATGATTTTAAGTCTGAAGATAATAAGTTAAGGTCAGAAATACTTGAAGAAATGAATCGTCTTATATTAAGAAATAGCGAAGAGTAGCAATTTGGCTTATCTAAATTTGTCTACATCATTAGCTAATAAAGTCATAACCGGTTGACTATACAATTTATAGTCAACCGGTTATTGATTATGATATCTTATATTATGTCGTATGACACCACATTCTGAATATAAATATAGCCAACAATTCTTTATGCAATTATTAAGTGATTTTATATCAGATAGATTATCAACTATTTTGTTAAGCAACAACGAATATTAACTATTAAATGGTCACTTATAGAAAATATAAAGATATGGAAAAAATATTTATTGATGATGCTATATCAAAATAATTTACACCTAAAGAGATTTTTATTTCAAAGTATTTGCTGTTAACATATTGTATTGTTATCTTGTTAAAAGGAATCTAACCTTGTAATTTATATTGGCATAATGAAACCGACGTTTATCCCTTTCCCCGACTTTGTTTTCAGGACGCCATTATTTCCGCTGGATGCTCCGGCAGAAGATACGACCTTGAGTCCTGAATTTCGGGAAGCGCTCTATTTAGCCTCGCCGGAGCTGTATGAAGGTTGTGTATCGAAAGACCGAAAAAAGCAGACTAAATTCGAGCGTTCCGTTCTGAAATACCGGCACCGGGCAATGACACGGTGTACTCCGTTCGGTTTATTCGCAGGATGCAGCACGGGAAAGATTGCGGACAGTACATCAATCGAATTACCGGCTACGACGGACAACAAACGCCGCACCCGGTTGGACATGCAATATCTGTGTGCTCTGATTCAGGAGATCGAGCGTGACCCCAACGTGCGGAAGCAACTCGTATATTACCCGAATGACAGCCTTTATGAAATCGGCGGAAAATATCGCTATGTCGAATATCGCTATAAGAAATCGCAGCGCCAGCATACGGTTGCTTCGTTGGAAATCGACGAAGCGCTGGCCACGCTCCTGAACACGGCGGCAGACGGAGCAACAATCGAACAACTGGTGCAAGCACTCGTCGATGACGAGATAACCACGGAGCAAGCGCATGAATATGTCATCGAGACTATCGCCTCGCAAGTGCTGAAAAGCGAACTCGATCCATGTGTCGTCGGTGAAGACGTACTCGATACGCTTATCGATAAACTCTCCCGCCTGCAAAATGTTCCGATCCTGCAACCGCTCCGACAAATCCAGGAGCTTTTGAACCGAATCGATGCACAACCGGTAGGTACGACACTACCGTTATATGATGAGATTTTATCGACCGTAAAAAATATCGGTGTAGGCTACGAGCCGAAATATCTGTTTCAGACAGATATGTTTAAACCGGTGCATCGGGCACAGGTGGATGAAAAAACCGTATCCCGAATCGTTCGTTTGATCGACTTTCTGGCGAAGATTACACCACCGAACGAACATCCCACGCTGCAAAATTTTATTCAGGCATTCCAAAGCCGGTACGAAGAGGCCGAAGTTCCGTTGGCTGTGGCATTGGACGGGGAGTTGGGATTGGGTTATCCGGTTTCATCGGGTAGCGGCGACGTCAATCCTCTGATTAACGATTTAGTATTTCCCGGCCGTTATTCAAATGCTGTAACTGTTACCCAAACTCCCGCCGACCGCATTCTGTTCGAAAAATATATCGAAAATGCCCGCAAAGGAGGCCACGTCGTATTGCTGGAGGACAAGGACTTCGAAAAATTGGACTACAAACATCAGTTTCCCGATACGATTGCCGTTATGTGCAGCCTGCTCGATAACGATCTAATCAACATAAAATCGGTCGGCGGAGTATGTGCGGCCAGCCTTTTGGGGCGCTTCTGCCATATCGACGAGAGTATTATGGCTCTGGTCAAAGAAATCGCCGATTTCGAACAGCGGCAAACTCCGGACGTTATCTTCGCCGAAATATCGCATCTTCCCGAATCACGCATCGGAAATATCGCCTCGCGCCCGGTATTTAGGAAACATACGCTGCATTATCTGTCGAATTACGAACACGACGGAACGGATATTCCCATATCGGACTTGATGCTTTCCATTCGGCAGGGACGTCTGTTTCTCCGTTCCAAAAAATACGACAAAGAGGTCGTTCCCCGCTTAACGTGTGCCCATAACTATTCGATGAGTCCCATTCCGATTTACCGTTTCCTCTGCGATCTTCAACACCAACGGATAACCAGCGGATTGAGTTGCGGTTGGTCGGGACTTTTAGCCGCTTATGATTATCTTCCTCGGATTCAATACAAGGACATTATTCTTTCGAGAGAACTGTGGAGAATCAAACAGGAAGAGGTCGAAGGGATGGACAAATTATCCGATTCGGAACTTTCCGTCCGCTTCAGGGAATTTTTACAGAAACGACAAATGCCGACGGAAGTCGTCATTCCCGACAGCGACAACGAACTCTATTTGAATTTGGAAGATACACAATGCCAACGACTGCTTCTGGAAGAAATCGCCAAACGCAAACAGATCGTATTGGAGGAATTTCTGTTTCGTAACGACTCCGGTATTGTCCGCCGGGGAAAAGACCGATTTACGAACGAGGTGATTTTCGCCTTTCATAAAAACGAGCAACATGATACAGAGAAAGTTCATACCCGGTAGCCAATGGCTATACTTCAAAATATACACGGGCGTCAAAACGGCCGATGAGGTTTTGGCGCATACCATACGGCCATTCCTTCGGGAACTGTATGCAGAGCGATGGATCGACGGCAGCTTCTTTATTCGTTATAACGACCCGGATTTCCATATCCGCCTGCGGCTCCACATCGACCGATTCGAGAACTACGCCCCTATCTTCCGGCGTTTCGAAGCGTCGTTTCAGCCTTTGGTGGAAAACGGGGCTGTTATAAGGGTTTTATGCGATACTTACGTCCGTGAAATCGAACGGTACGGGGCAGATACTATGGAGCCGGTCGAACGATTGTTCGGAATAGACAGCGGTGCGATTCTGGAATTACTCGAAAAGATTGAGGAATTACCTACGGACACGAGGGAAACGACCCGCTGGCAGTTGGCACTGGCATTACTGGATGATACGATGACCGCCTTCGGAAAAACACCGGACGAGAAAAAAGCACTGTTTTCCCGGATGGCCGAGAATTTCAAGAAGGAGTTCGGATTCACCTCGCATTCGTTCACGAAACAGATCAATGATAAGTACCGCCGTTACCGAGCGGACATCGAAAAAGCGTTGTCCGACCGCGAGATGTTTACGGATTACGAAGCCATATTACAACCTCGCAAGTCGGAAATCGGGAAAGTAGCTGCGGAAATTTCCCGAATCCAATCCTCCGGGCTGGCGGCACCTACGATCGACGAGTTGCTGGGCAGCATTTCGCACATGACGATGAACCGTTGGTTCCGCACCAATAACCGGCAGTTCGAATTGGTTATTTATGACTTTTTAACCAAGTATTTCGAGTCGGCGATCGCACGGACAAAGCGGCTTGTGGAAAAACAATGAAAGTATTCATTCCTATTCGGTAAAATGAAAACGCGAATCGAACATAAAATCCATGAAATAGCCGATGTGCTGTTTCGGGATATGAAAGACGGTAAACTCGACAACGAAGGCGTCGGGTTATTGGCCGGACAGACCGGCATTATTATCTTCTGCAAACACTATCTGCAAGTATTTCCCAATTCGGAGAAAGAGGAAATTTTAGAAGGCTTCCTCGAAACGTATTTCGACAAATTAACCTCCGAAATAGGATTATTGACATACTGCGGCGGATTTACCGGCGCTTTGGAGGGTTTGAAATACCTGAACCGCGAGCGGTTGTTGGAGATCGACTATTCCGATGTAGAGAAAAACTACCGGGAATTGCTGCAAACATTCGCGATAAACAGTATTCTAAACGGGAATTACGACTACCTGCATGGCGGACTGGGCGTTATCAAATATTATTGCGACGACGCAGAGTTTGTAAACCGGGCATTGGAGGCATTGGAGCAAACCGCTGAAAAAGGAGATAGAATCTACAAATGGAAATCTTCGCTGGGACAGGACAAAGGCATAGGATACAATATCTGCCTGTCACACGGGATGTCGAGTATAGTATCCGTATTGAGCTTGTTGGAAAGCGAAGGGATCAATCGGGAAAGACGAGACCGAATCATCAGGAATACTTGTAATTATATTCTGTCCCAAGAGATAGATCATGTTAAATACGGTGCTTTCTTTCCGAGCCAATCTTTGGAGAATAATCCTGGTGACGATAATCATTATAGCCGTTTGGCTTGGTGCTATGGCGATTTAGGTGTAGCGACATCGTTGTGGCAGGCAGGAAAAGCGTTGCATAACCGGGAATGGCAGGAAAAAGCGTTGGAGGTGCTGCGGTTTTCGACTTCGCGCAGGGATTTCCGAAATGCCGGTGTTATCGATGCCGGTTTATGTCACGGAGCAGCCAGTGTATGTATGATGTTCCATTATGCGTACCGACAAACCGGAGAAAAGCTGTTCGAGGAAGTTCGCGATTATTGGTTTAATGTGACGTTAAATATAGGCAGTAGAAAAGAAGGATTGGCTGGATATAGCGCATGGCATATGGCTGAATATGGAGGTTGGGTAAAAGAATATGGACTTTTAGAAGGTATTTCCGGAATTGGCTTGTTATTGTTATCTCTATGTATATCCGATTTTCGGAATGCGCAATGGATGAAGTTTTTTTTATTAAACTAATAAAACTATAGGAAGAGAAATTATCGGCTTATTATTTAGCCTGCTATGCATCACGGCATGGGGGCAGCAGATCGCTCGCTTTACAGACGACGTCCCTTATCGTATTCATAGACTTCGAAAGTTTGAAATGGCTCGACGGCTACCGAAATATAGTATTCGAATTTCCGGCATTGCCAATATTGAGTCTGCTCCACAGCCATTGGCTCAATATCTTCGACGGGATATATTATATCCGCGACATCGAGTGTATGCAATTGAATAACAAAACAGAGGATCCCGAAAATCTGAAAACAGAGTAGGGGAAATAAAAAAATGTGCTATGAAAAAATTACGGTTAAAAAAGGAAATTATCCAGAATTTGGATATGCTTAAGATTCGTGGCGGTGATAATACTGCAACTTGTACCGTAATAGGTGATTCCGGTGGAACGAATTGCGGAAGTTGTACGACTTGTCCTACAAGGCAAATAGTCTGTCCCACAAGACAAGAGGACTGTCCCACCAAAGTAAATTGTCAAACCAAACTGTTGGCCACATGCCAATGTGATATGGAATCAGTAAATAAGAAATGTGATGGCGTAGTAATTGAGCCAAGTTGGTAGTCTGTATTATTCTTTCATTAGAGAAATGTTAATTTGATTTAGGGGATAAATATCCCCTAAATCAAATTCGCACAATTTTCTACATCAATGTCTTTCCCCAATTATATTCAACTCGATTCGATGGATTGCGGCCCGACATGCCTGCGAATTATCGCTGCATTTTACGGCCGGCACTACTCCCTGCAAAATCTGCGTGATCGCTGCCATATCACGCGGGAAGGCGTTTCGCTGTTGGGTATCAGTGATGCTGCCGAGAGTATCGGTTTGAGGTCGGTCGGTGTAAAACTCACCTGGCAACAATTGCGCGACGAAGCCAATTTTCCCTGCATCGTACACTGGAACCAGCGACATTTCGTGGTCGTCTATAAAATCGAGAAGAAACGCGGGCAGTGGTGGGTCTATGTTTCCGATCCGGCCGTAGGATTACTCAAATATAACGAACGACAATTTCTCAAATCGTGGTTGCAGACTGGAGCCGAAGATTCTGTTTTGCAGGGCGACCTTTCCGGCGATTCCTCGGCCAAAGGCATTGCCCTCCTGTTGGAGCCGAAACCGGAGTTCTATGCCGAGAAGGGCGATGAGGACAAACGGCTGAATTTCGCCTCGATGCTGCGTTATCTGCGGCCTTACAAATCCTACCTGCTCCAACTCGGCCTTGCGATGCTTATTGCTGCCGTACTCGGCCTGATTCTTCCGTTTCTGACCCAATCGGTCGTCGATACGGGTATCGGGAATAGCAACCTTTCGTTCGTGGTCATGATTCTCATCGCACAGGTGGTGCTGACGCTCGGACAGATGGCCAACAACCTCATCCGCTCGTGGCTGATGCTCCACATGACCACACGCATCAGTATCTCGCTCATTTCGGACTTTCTGGCCAAACTCATGCGCCTGCCCATCGCGTTTTTCGACTCGAAGATGGTCGGGGACATCATGCAGCGCATCGGGGATTACAACCGCATACAAACCTTTCTGACCGGCTCGCTGCTGAGTATCGTGATGGCTGCCGTGTCGCTCGTCATATACAGCGTCGTGATGGCCGGGTACGATCTCGGCATCCTCGGCGTATTCCTGCTCGGCAGCGGTCTTTATATCCTGTGGGTATTGATATTCCTCAAACGTCGCCGTAAACTGGACTACATGCGCTTTCAGGAGTCGGCCAACAACCAGAGCAATATCGTCCAGCTTATCAACGGCATGCAGGACATCAAGCTGAATAACTGCGAGAAGCAGAAACGCTGGGAATGGGAACGTATCCAGGCCAAACTGTTCAAAGTTTCGATCAAGAGCCTGACGCTCGGACAGACACAGGAAGTAGGCGGTACGTTCATCGACCAGACCAAGAATGTTATCATTTCGTTCCTTGCCGCCAGTGCCGTTATCAACGGGGAAATGACGCTCGGTATGATGATGGCCATGCAGTACATCATCGGCCAGCTCAACGCCCCCATATCGCAGTTCATCGGTTTCGTGCAGGCTACGCAGGATGCGAAAATCTCGCTCGAACGCCTGAACGAAATTCAGGAAAAACCGGATGAGGAACCCGAAGACGCGGGTTTGATCCGCGACATCCCCGAAAACGCGGCCATCGAGTTCCGGAACGTAGTTTTTCAATACGAAGGGCCGCACTCGGACAAAGTATTGGACGGAATCGACCTGACGATTCCGCATGACAAGGTTACGGCCATCGTAGGCGAAAGCGGCAGCGGCAAGACGACGCTGCTTAAAATGATGCTCGGCTTTTATGCTCCGGTCGAGGGTGACGTGTTGCTGGGTGGTCGCAGGCTCTCCGCTTTCAGCCCGAATTGCTGGCGTCAGGAGTGCGGGACGGTCATGCAGGAGAGTTTCGTATTTTCCGATACGATCGCCAATAATATCGCAGTATCGGATGAAATACCCGATATGAAACGGATCCGCCGGGCGGTGGAAATCGCCAATATCGGAGAGTTCATCGAATCGCTGCCATTGGGGTATAACACCCGTATCGGAGCCGACGGACACGGGTTGAGTACGGGGCAGAAACAACGCCTGTTGATTGCCCGTGCCGCTTACAAGGATTCCAAATACCTCTTCTTCGACGAAGCGACCAATTCGCTCGACGCTAACAACGAGCGCACGATTATGGAGCGTTTGGAGAAATTATTCAAAGGCAAAACCGTCGTCATCGTGGCACACCGTCTTTCGACGGTCCGTAATGCCGATAACATCATCGTTTTGGCGCACGGACGCATCGTCGAGCAGGGCACGCACGACGAACTGACGGCCAAACGGGGTTACTACTACGAATTGGTAAAGAATCAGTTGGAATTGGGAAACTAAAACTACACATACGATGCCGCAAATAGATAATAACTTTCACAGCGAAGAGGCACAGGAGATCATGGGCCGTGCGCCTTCGTGGGTCGTGCGGTGGGGAATTACGGTCATTTTCGTCATACTTGCCCTAATCGTTTTGGGCTGCTACATCATCAAGTATCCACAGACCGTTACGGCTCCCATATCCATTACGACAGTCAATGCCCCCTCCGACCTTACGGCCCGTTACGACGGACTGCTCGACAGTGTATGTGTCGGCAACGGGGAGAACGTCCGTACCGGTCAGCTAATCGCTTTGCTCGCGACACCGGCCGACTACGACGACATCCGGTCGTTGGAAGAGCACCTCTCCGCCACCGATTCGCCGCAAGCACTTGCCGAGGCCGAATGGGTGTCCGACCGATATATTCTGGGCGACCTGCAATCCACGTGGGCGGAGTTCGCGGCCCGCTGCCTTGATTTCAGACACTATCTGGCCACCGATCTCATCGGGACGAAGAAGCGCCTGCTCGAAGCCCAGATTGCGAAAAACAAGCGCTATTATGCCCAATTGGAGGCACAGGGCAAACTGCTCGACAAGGACCTTGCTATGGGGCAGCGGATATTGGAGCGGGACTCGCTGTTGTTCACTCAATCGGTTATTTCTGCGGCCGACTACGAAACTTCCGCACAGAACTATCTCGCCAAACAGAACAGCAAGGCCGGCTTCGATGCGACACTGACCTCCACGGAACTCTCCATCCTGCAAACCGAACAACAGTTGGTGGAACTCACCGTGCAGCGTGAGAACGAGGTGGCCGAGTACGAACGTACCATCGGTCAGTTACGCCAACAACTGCTCGCTGCCATAGCCCAGTGGAAAGAACAGTATGCGGTCATCGCTCCGATGGACGGTATCGTGTCGTTACAGGGATATTGGAGCAAGGGGCAGCATGTGACCGTCGGCTCCGCTCTTGCCAGTATCGTCCCGGAAAAGGAGACTGAAGTGATCGGCCGTATGGAGGTTCCTTCGGCCGGATTCGGCAAGGTGGAAACCGGGCAGACGGTGAACGTCAAACTGAACGGCTTCCCCTATATGGAGTATGGCGTCCTGAAAGGTACGATACGTTCTATTTCCTCGGTTCCGGCTTCGGTGCAAACCGCGACCGGTACGACGATCGCCTATACGGTCGAAGTCGTATTTCCCGAAGGGATGAGGACGACCTATGATAAGGAGCTGCCGATGATTCAGCAGATGGACGGTACGGGCGAAATCATCACGGAGGATATGCGCCTTATCGAGCAATTCATACAACCTATCGTATCGCTGTTCAAAAACCGCTGACCATGAGATGCCGCATAATACCATTGTTCGCCGCCGTCGCTTCGGTGCCGATGTTGTTCGGTGCAACGCAGCTCAGCGCACAGGAAGCGCAACGCTGGACGCTGGAAGAATGTATCGCTTATGCCTTCGAACATAATATCGAAGTCAAGCAGGCCGAACTCGACGTTCAAACCAAACGGCTCACCCGCTCGGATGCGGGTTGGGCCTATGCTCCCGACATCTCCGCATCGAGCAGTTACAGCTTCTCCAGCGGCCGCGTACTGGATCCCACCACGTATGAGTTCGTGGAGCATCAGAGCGTGAACGGTACTTCGACCTCTGTCGGTGCCTCGGTCACTTTATTCAACGGTATGCGGAATCTCCATAACCTCGAACGCTCCCGACTCGATCTGCGTGCGGCGCTGTTGGGTGTGGAGAAAGCCCGCAACGACATCCGGCTCAATATCACGGCCTATTATCTGGAAATTCTTTGCGCCGAAGAGAACATCCGCAATGCCGAACAGACGGTCGAAACTTTGAAAATACAGGAGGAAAAGACCCGTAAATCGGTCGAGGCGGGGAAAGTCACCTCTGCCGACCTCTTGCAGATACGTTCGCAACTGGCCAATGCGGAAAACACTCTTTTGTCAGCTCGAAATTCCTACGACATCGCCCGCCTGAATATTTGTCAGCTCCTGGAAATAGAAGATTACACGACATTCCATACCGTCGCTCCTTCGGATAATATTTTGGGAGATACGCCGATGCCGGTCAGTACCGATGCGCTTCTGGCCTCGGCGCAGCAACTCCCGGAGGTGGAGTCCGCAAGGCTGGGTATCGACATCGCCCGCCGCGATCTGCGAATCGCACGTTCGTCCTACTATCCGACGCTTTCGCTTTCGGCCGGCTACGGGTCGAGTTATTCCGACGCCAGGCAGAAAATGTTTATGAATCCCGACGGCACGTACCGTTACGAAGCCTATCCGTTCGCCGAACAGTACAAGGACAATGCGAGCAGCTATATTTCCGTATCGCTGAACGTTCCGATTTTCGGTCGTCTGACGACACGACACAACGTCCAGCGGCAGAAGATCGCCATTCGCCAGGCGGAGTATGCGTTGCGCACTACGGAGAAGCAGGTGAACAAGGAGGCTACGCAAGCACTGATCGATTCCCGGACGGCGTGGGACAAATATCTCTCTTCACAGAAATACGTCGCCTCGGCCGAGGAAGCCGCCCGGCAAATGGAGCAAAGGTACAATCTCGGAGCGGCTACCGTCGTCGATTACAACACGGCGCTCGATGCGCTGGTCGAAGCCCAGGTTCAACTCCTGCAAGCCAAATATGAATATATCTTCAAGACCGAAATCATCCGGTTTTATTTGCAATATTAATCGAATATTCATAACTTGCTATCACATTGTCCGGTACATGCGGGAGCAAGATTAGAACAAATACAGGATAATCTTTATCATTCAAATGAAGAAGCAAAAATTTTTACATCATAAGCTCATGAATATAAAAAAGATACTTTATTTTTTGGCAGCTTTTATATTAATGATGTATGGCTGTACGGCTGCACAAACCGGAGACCCCGTTTTCTCTTGGGACAATTCCCAGACACCTGAATGGAATATTGCTCGTAATGCCATTGCACTCGATAGTTGTACACAATGGGATTTTCTTGATGAAATACTGCGGGGAAAACGTGTCCTCATCATCGGCGAACAAGGGCACGCAGATCGTACTACCGTATCGGTAAGAGCGCATATGTTACACGAACTGAAAGAGCTCGGTTTCGAAACCGTACTATTCGAAGTAGCGCCATTTATCCCGGTATCTGAAAATGCCCTTCTCAAAGAGAGCATAAGCCACGACCAATGGGAATCGACGCTTGACTTGCAACCGTGTTACCATATGCATGAGTTTAGGCCAGCTATAGAAATGATAAAAAACGGCGAAATAACCATAGCTGGAATGGATATTTTGGTTGATGATTCTGTTGTAGATACGATACAGGCTATTTTGGAAAAGAATTATGAAACGTCGCCGGACTTTTTGGTAGATTGGGACCGATTAAAAGAATTGCAACACAAACTGAATCCAGGAAAAAGTTATGCGTTTGGCTCCATGCTCTCTTTCGCCGAAGAGCAGGAGTATATGAATACGCTGAATCAAATCCGCAATGAAACGGACCGTCTTATTCGACACATCGGCAAGAACCGGGAACTATCGGCAGTCAGACAATGGCTGCGGAACATGGATCGCAATTATGCGTTAACACATAGCTTCTCAACCGAAGTGAACACAATCTCCGCCTATTTCAATCAGACCCGCGACCGTATGATGGCTGAAAATGTGATGTGGTACGTCGAGCATTTTCCTGACGAGAAATTCGTGGTCTGGTGCGCCAACTTCCACGGCAATAAGGATATTTCTCAAACGATCTATCGACCGGATAACAACTGCTATTACCTATTCAATTTGATGGGAGAACAACTGTATAATCGACTGGGGAATGAACTTTACTCAATGGCATTTACTTCGCTCAATCAGCGGTATCCGGATTATTATACTCAAGAAATGATTAACTACATTCAGGCAGAAAATGGCGGTAAGATGGCCGCCGATTATCCTCCCGGAGAACTGGAGCGAACGATTGGTACCGTAACCAATGACGCGCCTTTCGCATTTGTCGATTTCGAGCGACTTCGGGACAAAGAAGGTTACCGGGACGTCTTGTTCGAGATGTCAGCTATTTACAAAAAACACGGACAGTGGCTAAATATGTATGACGGATTGTATTATATCCGTGATATGGAAGCGTTCCATTAATAATTGATATAAAAGAGGCACCTGAAAATCTTAAAAAGAGTAAGGATAACTAACCTAAAAAAACTATGAAAAAGTTAATTCTAAAAAAAGATGTGATCGCAAGACTTAGTAACAATGAAGCGAATCAATTAAAAGGAGGGAGCGATTATTTATGTCAGTCTGCGGGGACTATGTGCCACACATGCCGACCATGTCTATCCAATGACGTTGCAACAATCTGTCAAAAATCATGTGTTGTCAAATGTGATGGGGAACAGCCAAAATTAACGATCGAAATTTATGACTGTCAATCCCAGGCATGTCCAACTAATCCCGTATCCCGTCTTGTAGTATGCAATGAGTAGGTTTTTGGCAATCTTAAAATAATACGCTTGGTAGGAATAGCGACGTATGATACGTCGCTATTCCTATTTTTTAGAGAATAATATTTATGCCCTTCCAAAATTTGACTATTGAAGTTATTCCTTTCTACCTACTTCTTCCATTTCGTATTACTAAAATTACGCTCGTTTTCAAGCTAATTGTTCGAATCAATCGTAACCCTATTCATATACCAGGAATAATTAGGGACGCAAATACATACAAAATACCAGCGTCTCGGTTGAATACAATCGGATTCTGTTTATAAATCACTATATTTATAAAAACGAATCAATGATTATCCGGCTGCATACACCTTTCATCGACATATATCTGCTTTTTTGACAAGAAGAAAGGCAACCTGCGAATTATTCTTGTCAGTCGACATTCGTTTTTCTTTCCAAAGGCTCTCGTGCACGTTTACGTCTGCGGGAACCTTTTCTCTTTCAGGATATTTCATACGTCAGTTCACCCCGGGCAATGCCAGGGTATCTATAAATTAAAACCAAACTGCTATGAAATCGAACTTGAAGAACTGGGAACTATTGAAGATGCTGGAAGAAGCATCTGCCGGAGGGATGACTCTCTCTGCACCGCACGTATGGAAAGCATACTACGGGACTTTCTGCAAACATTTGGCTAAACTTACCGACAGTCCCTGTACACCGGGACTCATGCGGGAATTGTCTCATTTGCGGGTTGAATTGGCCTCGTATGCCGAACTTTTGAAACATATCGCCTGCGGGGAGTGCGCGACGACTTATTGTAACAAAGCCTTGCATCTGGTCGATTGCGAGCTGCACATTCTGGAGCTGCGCATCGAACATCCGGCCTTTTCCGCGCTGCCGGAAGTTGCGCCCGTTTCCCCGCTATATCTGGGCAAGGACTATTGTGCGACAGACCTGGTGGAATTGATTACCCCCTTATATGAACTCGGCTTCCTGACTACGGCAAGCGGCAGTCCGGCCAAGCTGAAAACCATCGTTCGGGCCTTTGAGACGACTTTCAATGTCCGAATGCCGAATTACGATGTGCTGCGCCACGCCGCAATCAATCGCAAACTACGTCTCACGCCGCTGCTCGACCGTATGCGCGAGGTCATGCTCCGTCTCAGTCAGGAGTAAACGAAGGCCAGGGCTGTACAGACAGCCCTGTTTCCTGACAGAGAAGATGCCCCGGCGTGCCTGAAGATGACATATCCGCAATTCGATGCCCGAATTTTCTGCCGAAAGATACCTTTGCCCGAAAAAAACATGCAACAGGAAGACGACTTGCGGGGTTTGGGACAGACGATGCAATTCATGCGCGGCATCAGTCTGCTTTTCGTTCTCATCCACCTCTATTGGTATTGCCACGACTGGTTCGCCCAACAGGGATGAACGCTCGACTTGGCGGACCGTATCCTTACGAATTTCCAGCATACTACCCATCTTTTCTCTTCACCGTTCTACACGAAATTGTTCTCGGTGTTGTTCCTGGCTCTTTCCTGCCTGGGCACGACCGGTGTCCGTAGTGAGCGGATGACGTGGCGCCGCATTCTGCCGTGCGCACTCGCAGGTTCGGTCCTTTATCTGGGCAGTACGCCGCTGCTGCACACAGCCGGCAATCCCGCCGTTCTCTGCCTGGGTTATAGCGTATGCGTCTGTGCGGGTTACATCTGCCTGCTTACCGCCGGTGTCTGGACCGGACGACTGCTTATCGGGGCGCCTCCCGACGACCCGTTCAATGTCGAGAACGAGAGCTTCTTGCAGGAAACCCGCCTTATCGAGAACGAATATTCCGTAAATCTGGCCACCAGCTACTATTATCGTAAACAGTGGCGTCCGGGCTGGGTCAATGTGGTCAATCCCTTCCGGGCGAGCATAGTCTTGGGCACTCCCGGTTCGGGTAAAAGCTACGCCGTAGTCAATCAGTATATCAAGCAGCAAATCGAGAAAGGCTTCGCCATGTACGTTTACGACTACAAGTTTCCCGACCTCTCGCTCATCGCCTACAACCATCTGCGCCGACATCGGCACAGCTATAACGTACAGCCCAAATTCTACGTCATCAACTTCGACGACCCGCGCCGCTCGCATCGTTGCAATCCCATCGCCGCGAAATTCATGACCGACATCTCGGACGCCTACGAGTCGGCCTACACAATCATGCTTAACCTCAATAAGACGTGGATCGAGAAACAGGGCGATTTCTTCGTCGATTCGCCGATTATCCTGCTTGCGGCAATCATCTGGTTTCTCAAAATCTACAAGGACGGCCGCTACTGTACGTTCCCGCACGCCATCGAGCTGCTGAACAAACGCTACTCGGACCTGTTCATCATCCTTACGTCCTATCCGTCGTTGGAGAACTACCTCTCGCCCTTTATGGACGCCTGGAAGTCCGGCGCCCAAGACCAGTTGCAGGGTCAGATCGCTTCGGCCAAGATACCTCTTTCACGTCTTATCTCGCCGCAACTGTACTGGGTCATGAGCGGCGAAGACTTCACGCTCGACATCAACAATCCCGACGAGCCGAAGATCCTCTGCATCGGCAACAACCCCGACCGGCAAAGCATCTACGGAGCCGCCCTGGGACTGTACAACTCCCGCATCGTGCGTCTCATCAACCAGAAGGGCAAACTCAAGTCGTCCATCATCATCGACGAGCTTCCCACCATTTATTTCCGTGGCCTGGACAACCTGATTGCTACGGCCCGCTCGAACAAGGTCGCCGTGTGTCTGGGTTTCCAAGATTTTTCGCAGCTCGAACGCGACTACGGAGAGAAGGAGGCCAAAGTCATCGAGAATACGGTCGGCAACATCTTCAGCGGTCAGGTCATGGGCGATACGGCCCGCATTCTCTCCGAGCGCTTCGGCAAGAACGTCCAGCGCCGCGAATCCCTCTCCATCTCTCCCGAACAGCAGTCCACTTCGTACAGTACGCAGCTCGATTCGCTCATTCCGGCCGCCAAAATCAGCAACCTCTCGCAGGGCATGTTCGCCGGAGCCGTCGCGGATAACTTCGGCGAGGAGATCGAGCAGAAGGTTTTTCACGCCAAGATTGTCGTCGATACCGCCGCCGTCGCCCGCGAAGAGAAATCCTACGTTCCCATACCGCAAATCTCCTTCTTCGAGGACGAGAACGGGGAGGATTGCATGGAGCGTCAGATCAAGGAGAACTACGACCGCATCCGTGTCGAGGTGAATCAAATCATCAAGGACGAAATGGAGCGTATCAAAACCGACCCCGCGCTTCGTCATCTGATTCCTGAACCGAAAAAAGGGACTGCCTCCCGGTAATCCCCGTATCACGAGTGCTCGAACGTGCCCCACGGTGCCTGTCAGGGCCAGGAAAGTGACATCTGTATCGCGCATCAAATCAATGTCATACATTCGCACTGCAAAGACATACCAACCATTAAAATTTTACTATTATGGCAAAACAAGAAAAAACGAATTCGACAGCCTCGGAACGTCCGATGCCGGTCCATCCCGACCCGGACAAGGAGACCATTCTGCTGCGTTACCCCGAAGACGGCAGTGTTAAAGCGGTCAGCAACCTGATACAGGACAACAAGGGAAATCAGGAGATTGTTACGACCGACCCGACGACGAAGAATCAGCCGGCCTTTTATCAAAAGCGCGACAGCCTGTTCATCGCCAATTTCTTCAAAAACATGCGGGCCCAGATGCAGGATCCTGCCAAAATGCCCGAACTGTATATCGTTTCGTTCGACAAGGTAGGTGCTGTAGCTGCAGACCTTCGTAAATTGCATGAGGACCCCAAAAACGAAGTTTTGCTGGAGACCGCGAAAAAATACCGCACCTATACGCAAAACCTCGAAAAGGTCATCTTCGATGAATGCCGTATGCCCAAGGCGGAACTGGCGGCAGCAGGATTCGATGTCAAGCAGATGGAGCAGGACGGTATTTTCAAGGAGATGGAGCTGGGTAAAGAGCCGCAGAAACTCTATCCTCTCAAATCCAAACTGAACGAGCAGATACAAATGGATGGGCTGTATGCTATCAAGGCCGTCAAGAATGAGTACAATGAAATCGGTTTCGAGCTGCAAAGCCCGCTTGCGATTCCGGAATTCGAGCAGGACGCTACGCTCAGCATCGAATTGAGCGCGGAGGATAAGAAGGCGCTGGCTGCCGGGAAAACGCTTGAACGTCCCATTCGTCACGATGGAGAGTATTGCGTAGCCGGTTTCAACCGCACAACCAACCGTATGACCTTTATTCCCTGCCGTGAGATTCAGGCTCCCGAATACGTCTTCAACGCCCGCATGAGCGAAGAACAGCAGGAGGAGTATAAGCGCGGTCGGAAGGTACATTTGGACAACTGCCACTATTACGGCAATGACAACACGTTCTCCTGCGATGTCCAATACGATACCCACACACGGGATTACAGAACGACCGGTCATCACTATCAGCGCCCGTATATTCCCGATTACCTTGCCCGACAGTTGGACGACACCCGCATGAGAATGCTCCTGGCCTACGAGCCTATCAGCGGCAAGGGCCTTACGGACCGTAACGGAATGCCGCTCAAGCGCGATATCTGCATTGACCGGAATACCAACGGTGTAACTTATGTAAGTCTGCGCCGTATGGAACAGGAGAAAGCACAGGCACAGGCGCAGAGCCAACAGCAGGCCGGGAAACAGGCTGCCGGTGCCCCGGTGCAGAGCGAAAATGACATGCATGTAGACAACGATATTCCGGAGCAGTCGCAGAGCCGGGGTCACAGGAGATAAGCCGCCATGACAGGCTCAGGCGAGATCACTGCGGATTATTACCGCCGCAGGCTGGAGGAGTTCCTTGCAGAACGCCATCCGCAACTCACCGGTGCCCGGGAGCTGGTCGCAACCCGCAGCAATCGGGCATACGCCGTCTATCGGACGACGCTTGCCCAGGGTTTTTCGCCACTGAAAGCCACTGCCCGTGCCGATGCCGTACTGTACGAAGGGCTGATATTCTCGCGCTACGACTTGTTGCGGGATATTCTGGCCACGGATTATCCGCAAATTCCTGAATACCAACTGCGGCCGCTGGCGCTTCAGCTTTGCGACATCTGTGCTCCCGTGTTCGGTTCGTTCAACCTCGACGACGGCATTCTGCAACGACGGGAATACGGAACGCTCGTGGCTCGGCTGCGGGAGTTCCTGCAGGAATATGTCAGCCAGCATGGACTTTTCGTGCGGCTTCGCGGCAGACCTCGAAATCCCTGACACTTGAAAACCCATATTCATTAACCATTTCAAACATTTTACAACCATGAAAAAACATCTTATCTGGGCCGCAGCAAGCGCGGCACTTCTTGCCTCCTGTGCCAAAGAGGAGACACAGACCTTCACTCCGGCCGCCACCGACCTGCCTCAAGCATCCATCACCTTCGTCGCCGAAGAGAATGCCGACTTCACACGTGCTTTCTTCGACAATACCACCACGACCGAAGCGTGGGAGCAATCGCTTTCCTCACTTACCGTATTCTGTTTTGAGGAGGGTGCTCTGGTCGTGCGCCGCAATTTCACATCGGCGGAACTTTCATCCAGACGCTCTACGTTCGCCCTGCCGCGTTCGACAGCCGGTAAGAGTATCGAATTCTATGCGCTGGCGAATGCTGCCGTCGATGAAAACATTACGACCAAAACAGCCCTGCTCGCCTTGACGGAAGAGACTCCGGGCAGCTACAACGGCACTTTCGCCAATGTCTCGAGCAAGGCGCTGCGCAGCGGTGGATTTCTGATGTCCGGCACAGCGACGAAAAGCATCGGCGCAGCAGGTACGACAACCGAAGTGGCCATTACTTTGCGGCGCGACGTAGCCAAAGTAGCCGTTCAAGCCTCCCTGTCTCCTGCCTTTGCCGACAAGTATCCGGGAACGGTCCGGATTACCTCGGTCAAACTTTCCCGTTCGGCGATGCAGACTCCCTATTTCGGAGGAACGCCTAAAACCGGAGCCATGACTTTTACGCATACCCAAACCCCGGGTGAGACGAGCGGTCGGTTCAACGCCCTGTTCTACTGCTTCGAGAACGCGGCTCTCGCCTCAGGCAGCCGCGTCCTGCTGACGCTCGACGGGGTGTATGACCGTGACGGCAAGACCTCGACGACTTCCGACCAGGTCCCTATCTCATATGAAGTCGAACTATCCGGCACCGCCGGCAACGGACAGCTCGCACGTAACGGATATTACCGGGTGGCGATTGGTCTGACCGGTCTGACCGGACAGGATGTGACGGCTTCCATTACGGTCGCTCCGTGGGAAACCCCCGTCACTCAAAACATCAATATCGGCATTTAATCCCGACAAGTGAAACGGACAGAGAGGAGGCTATCACTCCGCTCTGTCCTCTATATGAATCCGCGACATGAACCGCAAACTATTGTTTTTACTGTGTATGGCCGCAGTCTGCTTTTCGGCTCCGCGTGCTTCGGCTCAATATTTCAGCGTAGGCATCAACGCCCCGATGCTGGCTTCCGGAACCCTGAATGTTACGTTGGAGGCCGCTGTCGCACCGCATTGGTCCGTGGAACTCGCCCTGCTCGCAAATCCTGTCAGCACCGAAAGACTGGGCCTGACTGCCGCCGCTCTGCAACCCGGGGTGCGCTACTGGTTTTTCGAGGAGTATGCCGGACATTTTCTGGCGATGCACGCGGCTTTGGCGTCGTACAACGTGTGGAATGCCTCGCACCGCCACAAAGGATGGCTTTCGGGAGCCGGGATCTCCTACGGTTACTGCTGGCCGCTCTCGGCACGCTGGAACATGACGCTGGAGGGCGGCATTGGAATCTATCATATGCGTGAGAGCGAAAAACGACGCTTCACGCCCGATTCGGAACCCGAATATATCCGCCATCACCGGCGCTGGGTCTTCGGCCCCTCCAAGTGCGCCCTCACTTTTTCTTACCTGTTTTAACTCAATCTTCACGCAATCATGAACTTCATCATCAGCATCTTTCTCGTCCTCTTCCTGGGCATCTCTTCCTGTCAAAGGGAGGCAACCGGAGACATTGTTCCGACACCTGCAGCCCGTTACGGCGAAGTCGATCTCACCTTCGGAGAGAGCGGGCAGCCCTGGAATCTACCGGATGGAACCATGAGGGTCATCAACGGACGCCCCGATAATGTCAATATCTATATTTTCAACGATGCGCTCGACTACCGCAAACACGCCTATTATGAGAATACCGACATGCAACCCCGCCTCGAACTGCCTTACGGTACATACCGCATCTATGCGCTCGGAAACTTCGGCAGCGATTTGGGGCTTTTGACCGAAGAGCAGCTTCAGGCCCTCACGGTTACCGCCTCTTTTGCGGACCGATTTCCGACCGGCGGTCTGGAGTATGCCGTCACCAGAGAGGAGTTTGCCGTTTCGCAGGCGCTCTCATCCCTGGAATTACGCCTGACAAGGCCCTTTTGCAAGATTACTTTCACAGCTTCCATCTCGTCGTCACTCTCCTCGGACGCCTATATCGTGTCGATGATCCCCTACAATCTTCCGCTGCGCTCCTCCCTGTGGGCCGACAACCGCTTGCTTTCGACTCAAGGGCAGTTCGACTTCCCGTACGAAAAGCTGACTTCCAAGAAAAGGCGTCATACCCTCACTTACTATCAGTTGGAAAACCTTCAGGGAACAGTTCCCGCAATTACTCTTCCCGAAGACCGCAATTACCGGAAGGCACCCCGCATGGCTACTTATGTCAATATTCGCATTTGCCTGAATCAGGCATTCTATGAATACAACATATACATCGGACAGAACGATACTTCCGATTTCAATGTACGCCGCAATACCGCATACACCTACAACGTGACCATCCTCGGAACGAATCCCGACGATTACCGTATCGCCAAAACGGAGTACACCTTCTGGGGAACCAAGGCCGGCGACAAAGAATATCTCAATACCTTCCGCTGGCAGAACGGCACCGCGCAAGGCGTTCTGGTCATTGTCACCGAGCATTGCGATCCGGACAACGTACTCTCGCTCTCTTTCAAGCGGACTTCGACAGGAACATATTATCCCAAATGGGAAATGCAGTACAGGACCTTCGGCAATGCCTACCGAACCTGGAAGGAGGGTGAACGCATCGAGGTTCACCGAAACAACGGAGGCAGTTCCGTCGAAATCCGCTTCATCAACTCCGACGGAACGACCCAATACGAAACGACCAACAACTACTTCGACTTCACCCTGACCGACACCCGGGGGTTCAGCGATACCTTCCGTGTTTCGACCCGTAAAACGACATAAGTTCCATGCGAATCGCAATGTATATTTTCCTGCTGCTGGCCGCAGGTGCTGCGTGCAGTTGCAGTACCTCGGGACGCCTGGCCCGCCGTGATGCCCAGGCGCTGCTGAGTCATACGCCCCGCCCCCTGCGGGCTGTAGCGCCCCCTGCCGATACGGTCCGCCGAATACGCACGAACACGGAGTTCGACCTTATTCCCGTCGAAGTAACTTATGAGAACGGCGAGGAAACCTACAATATCTGGCTCGATGCCGTGACTGTCGTAGCTCCCTCACGTACCGTTCCTGAACGCTGCGGACATATTGAAATCGATTTTTTGGTAACCCTCCCGCGCATCCTGCAGAGTAATTGCCGCAGTATCGTCCTCCGCCCCGTTTTGCATCGTGAGCAGGAGCGGATACCTCTGGAGGAGATTTCCCTGCGGGGTACGTTGTTCGACCGGGTACAGAGGCGCGACTACTGGCAATACGTCCGTTATCTGGAACGCTTCCGGCCCGACTCGGTGCATGCCGCACGGGGTTTCCGGCGCTTTGTACGATATCCGCTGCCCGAGGGAGTGCGTGCGGATTCCGTAACCCGAGCCGGACAAGATATCTCGCTGCGTTATGTACAGCGCATTCCTGCGGCGGAAGCCGGTCGCCGACTGCTCGTCACCCTCGAAGGCGAAATCCGAGGGCTGGACGGCAGTGTTTATCCCTTGCCGCCCTCCGATACGCTGCGTTACAACATCTCTTCGATGCTTTTCTTCGCCGATACCACGACCCGTTATGTGGAACGCATCATCGAAAAACATATCCGTGTCAGCGACCGGAAAAGACTGGCATTCCGAGCCGGAGAATCCTGCATTGTCGATACACTGGAAAACAACGAAGTCCAACTGTCTCTGATAGCACAACTGATGGAAAAAATCTTCGACCGCCGCGAATACGCCGTGGACAGCATCGTACTTCGGGCGGGTGCATCTCCCGAAGGTCCCGTCCGACTAAACGAACGACTCTCCAGGGAAAGGGCCTGGAACCTGCAACACAGGCTCGCCGCCTGGTTTCCCTCACTGCCCCTCGATACGCTGATACGGACCGGCGGCATCGGCGAAGACTGGGAAACACTTGCAGCACTTATCCGTCAGGACGACAACATCGTCCACAAGCAGGAAATAGAAATGCTTATCGAACAGGAACAGGACCCCGACCTGCGAGAAACACGCATTGTGGCATGTTTCCCGGAGGAGTATGCCTATATGCAGCGAATGCTGTACCCCCGGTTGCGGGCCGTACACATCGACTACCGGCTGCATCGTACCGACATGGTGCAGGATACGCTCGTGACAACCCGGCCCGACAGTCTCTATGCCGAAGGTGTCGGGTTGATGCAGCAGCGGCAGTATGACGCGGCACTCGGCATCCTGGCTCCGTATGCAGACATCAACACGGCCATCTGTCTGTTGTCGGTCAACCGCAATGCACAGGCTCTCGAACTGCTGCTTTCGCTGAGCGATGATGATGCCCGTGTATGTTACCTGCGGGCCATCGCTTATGCCCGGCAGGGAAAACCCACACAGTCACTCCAGGCATTCGATGCGGCCTGCGCCTTGAACGAAGACCTCTCTTACCGGGCCGCCCTGGACCCAGAACTGAGCGAACTGATCAAAAACCGTTAAAGCATATGAAAAAGTTGTTATTGGCGGCAGCTCTGCTTGTAGCGATGAGCGGCTGCACGCTCTCCGAGCAGACGGAAACGGAAGTTATCTGTCCTCCCCAGGCAGACAATGGCATCGACATAGAACCCTGGCACCCCTCCGACGACTGTACGGATATCGGCAAATAGAAGCGTATGAAAACAAGGGAACACTCCGACCTGTATCTGACTTATGACAGCTACAAAAACGTCCTGCACGCAACACGTTCGAACAACGGGACCGACGGATTCCTGCGCTACCTGCACGACGATGCGGAACATATTATTCGGGAAGGTCACAACCCGAATGTATGGGTGTCTTACGTACATTTCCATGACGGCGGGGATGTACCCGACTTGCGGGAAGCCGGCCGACACGGATTCTTCGACCGGGTACTCGACACCATACGCCGCAGCGGTGGGGAATGCCGCTATACCGCCAATGTGCGGGACGTGCTTTTCTGTATCGAACAGGACATCGTACCCCTGACTCCTGCCGCCGAGCGGACCCTTTTGATGGCCCGGCCGGATTATCCCGCTCTCGAAGAGGAGATGGCGAGGAGTTACCCGCGCCAGAATGCCGTTATCCCCGAATACCGCTCCTACGATGCATTGGAATCCCGGCAGGGAGTGATGCTCTTTTCCAGAACGACCGAGGGACAGCGGCAGCGACGGGAGTACGAACACCGCCTGGAGCTGAACTTCTATAATCCCGCACAACCGGGCGGCCCTCTGCGTTATTGGGAAATCATAGCCGTCCCGGACCGCGTGGCAGAGATGGTGGACCGGCTGTCCGTACAGGAACATGACCCTCAGGCACAGCTTTATGCCGATGCGCACATCCTCGGCCAGGGACGCATCTTACAGGAATTCGACATGACAGCCAATGCGGTGAACTACGATATTTTCCGACGACGCACCCAGCCGGGCCAAAGAGCCGTACAACCTCTCTCAGAGATGACCGTAGGGCAGCTCTGGAAGCATATTACCCACATGACACGTCCTCGGTTTGGGCAACAGACCGCATTGTGCGTGGACCGCAAACAGTTTCCCGGAGAGCAGCCCGATATAACTTGCAAAATAAGACGATAAACGATGCGCGAAAACACTAAACCGGCGACCCTTTTTCTGTGCGTTGCCCCTGACGGCAAGACGGACTGCGTACGCATCATCCGCGACCGGACCGGCGAAGACGACTTCCGGCGATTCATCGACAGTTTGCTGGACGCTTCCCTGCAGACGGATGCTCCGGTACCCGACGACTGGGTTTTCCGATATATCATTCCCGATGGCGGCCTGCTCCCGACACTCGAAACCGGGCGCGACCACAGCGATTACCATCATCGGCTACGTCATCTCGACACGTTGGCGGACCTGCGTCCCACCAACGTCGTTGCCCTGCGCAATGCCGCGCTCTGCCGCCGCAGCGGAATAGACCCGCTTTCTGCGGAAGGCAGCGACCGGCAACTGGCCCTCGGGGAAACGGAACCCCGGTCGTTCCCTTCAGTCCGTGCCGTGGAACTGGCTCCCAACCGCGTTTTGCTTTACGACATGAGCGAAACGGTGGGCTGCGACGCATACCGGAGCTTGCACCAGCACATCGCCGACCACTTCTTCGACCGGGAAATCCAGACCGAAACACTCCGTCTGTACGATCTGCATTCCTTTTTCGATACCTCCGTGCTGATGAAACACATTCCGGCTCTGAACTTCAATTTCAATCACTACAGCCGTAATTTCAAATTGACGGATATCCCGGCTCACGCTTTTCTTAACAGCGACATTCTGAAAGAGGGATTCCTCGTAAAAGAGTATGACCTGCATCCCACGAGCGAGTGTTATACCCGCTTCTGTATGGGCGAAGACATCTCTCTGAATGTCGACATGCGGGCGTTCGAAATAGCTTTGCTGGACCACATCTCCCGAGAAGGCTATCCGACGCAGAGGCTTTCACCGGAATGGCGATACATCTTTCCACATAAAACCGATTTCAAAGACCTGGAAGAGAACATAGCCGATTGCAATGACCGGTCATCCCTGGAGCAGTTGCAGATGCAGGCCCGGGAAAAGGCCCGAACGATTCTGGCGGAAGAATATCCGGATATCAGGCGGTCGCAGCGAAATTATTTGGAGGATGGCGTATCGTTGCATATTCCCGATGCAGTAAGAGAAACTAAGGGCTTGGGGCGTAAAGTATGATAGATACGGCCGAAAAATCCGGATAAATGGCAGGCGGAAAGAGCTGAGGGAGTCCGTTCGTCTTCCGGCGTGTTCTCCGGTCCGGGCAGCAAAGGTAACGGACGGCCCGCGCAGGGACAAGGCCAAGCCTGACGGTTCGGGCAAAAAAACAGCACCGCAAGAGTGCTGTTTTTTTATGCCCGAAGCCTTGTCCTGCGCTATGCTTTCGCAGCCCGTCCGTTCTCCATGCGCCCGTAACCGTATCACACGCCGGGAAGACGAACCCGTCGGTGAAAATGGCATATCAATAATTGTTGAATCTTAAAAGTCATCATTATGAACCCAGGATGGAATATAGACATCAACGGCGAAGACTGGACCCGGGAATATTGGACTCGGGAAGAACATCTGCGCGACCAGGCTGAACATTCATTCAATACACCGATACCGGAACCAGGATACGGATTCGACGAATCGGATATTCCGGAACAAGAGGAAGAAATCGGTGAACAACGAAAGAAAAAGTTCTTTCGCCGCTAAAGTCACCAAAGGTTAAACCTACACGGTCAAATTATGGAAAAGACAACATTACAACAAGGACTTAACGAGGTGGCACGCAAACGTGTACACCGGATGATCGACAACAACCAGCCGTTGTTTCGGCAAACCATGCAGCGACTTATGCAGGAGGCGGGCACGGCGAACGACTACCTGGCGTCGATAGGTGCGGCCAACCGCACACAAGCCGCTCCCGATGTAATATTTCTCGAAGACGGCAACAAGCTCATTATGAATATGGCCGGCCGTAAATACGGGCTGCATCGCAATGCCGTGGGTCAGTTGGCCGAGAAAGTCGCCGTACCCGCCAAATATTTGCGGGAACTCTCCGAAGGCGCCGCCTGGCAGCGCAGGCTCGCGGCAGAGATACTCAACCAGCACTCATCGTGGACAGAGCGCAGCCGGCTGCTGGTGCGGACGGTGGACGATCAGGTACGCGGCGTACTGTCGGACAGCTACCGCCGTCTGAACAGCGTGGAGCTGGTCACGGCTTTCCTCTCGGCGGCAACGGCTCAGGGCGGCGTGCCGTGCGACGCACTGATGACCGACACCAAGATATACGTGGAAACCATCATGCCGGAACCGATCTGTATCCCTACGCAGCGGAACGGAACAGTAGCCATATACATGGGCGCACGCTTCTCGACGTCCGACTACGGGGACGGTGCCGTGGAGATGCGAACGTTCCTCCTGAACGGCGTGTGTCTGAACGGTATGGTGCGCGAGAGCGTGATGAAACAGATTCATCTGGGAGCACGCCTCTCGGAGAGTCAGATACTTTCCGATAGAACGTATCGTCTCGATACCGCGACGATGGTATCGGCCATCGGCGACTATACCCGCAATCTTTATGACCCGAATAACCTTCGGCAAAAATCGCTGGAGATACAGGCCGCCTCGGAAGCTGAGGTGGATTTCGAGGCGGAATTGAAGAAACTGGTCAAGGGAGGGCGGCTTCAGAAAACGGAGGGCGAAGGCGTACAGAAACTCTTGATGGCTAATAATCCCGACGACGGACTTTCAGGCGGTGCGACGCTCTGGAAACTCACCCAGGCGATTACAGCTTGTGCTCGGGAGCTGGCTCCCGCACGCAGCCGGGAGTTGCAAGAGATATCCGGAGAGCTGATGGCCCGCGCATTATAAACAGCATCGAATATGAGAAAACTGACAAATAAAGGACCGCCGAAGCCAACGACACTTTTGAAAAGGTGAAGATATAAGTGAAATTCGCTTTTACAAAAGTGTTTTGTTGTATTTGTACTTGAAACGACCTTAAATCTACCATTGCAAATTAAACGGATATTCCTCGATGGATGTTCGGATGCTTGTATTAGCGACTGTACGGGATAATCAAAATCTTTACGGATATCGTCGAACAGCATAACCGGACCTGCCGAATAACTGTCCGACCTCTCCAAATTACAAATCGTTCACAATAACCGGTCCGCTCCCGAATTTTCGGGAGCGGACATTTTGTTTAATTACACAACATCAACAATATGATAATCAAATGCCAAGAACGGCTTTGCGAAGCGCAGGAATACGCCGCGACGCTCGGCGACAAGTCCTTGCAGGAGTGTCTTGCAAGGCTCGAAAGTTAGGAGCATGACGGACGCACGGTGCATCTTTACGGCGATTTCGCCCCATATTCTTTCGGATTCAGTCTGTACGGCCCGGACGGGCAGCTCATTATGAACGGCGGCCTGCTGTACCACGGCTCGCCCGACCAGTCCTGTGCCGTCACGTTCAATCACGACGACCTCTGGCAAACACACACCTGAGACTTGCATAGAGAAGACAAGTGCGGTCGATCGACCGCACTTTCTCACCTCCTTTTTACAACCGGTTCCACAATGTAGAAAAAAACCATTCGTGTCGTAACCCGAAAACAACTGTCCGGCTGAATCGGGATATACAAATATAGTGATTTGTCGGCACCTGCTCGAAAAGCGGGTTGGGACATTCTCGGACTACACCTGAAATATCGACATAAAACGCTATATCGAAACAGGACGTCCCTATGACGATTAGAGTGGGTAGCGCATCATAAAAACCTGTACTTGTAAAATTCCTATTATAAACAACATTACTTAACTATTTATCGAAATGGAAAACAAACCTTATCCAAAGACCGGTCAGAATCAGAATTTGCTTGCAATATTCGATGAAATTCCCGCAGATCGACAAACGCTTATTCCTGAAGAAGACACGGACTTTTGCCGCCAGTTACAGACCCAGTTCGACAACGTTCACGATGCCTTGGGCAAAAAATACGACGAGCTGCGCTTCGAAGCACTGTTGTTGCAGGATTATTCCGTCGATTTCCTTCCCGACAGCAAGGCGACCTATAAGTTGCCGCAAGATAAGACGAAACGAACACCTTTCGATCAGTTCTTGTTTCTGCCGTTCGAGAGTATCGACAAAATCGTATATTTGCACGATGCTGCTTGCAGGCGACTCTGCACGATGATTACCGATTATTTCAATCGTAAATACAACCTCACAATTCCGTCTTTCAACCTCGGTTCCGATACGCTCCGCATCGACTTCAGACCGTATTACGAGAATTGCCTCCGACACGTTCTCGACTATTTGGACGGTAAAAGTTTTCAGGCTAAAGCGGAACAGGAGATTATCGAACGACTGTTGCAAGACCTCAAATATTATCCTCCGGCTTTGAAAGGAGCGACGGTCGTATTTCCCGTAACCTATCTTTTCGATGACTTTTGGATGAAAAGTTCTACTCCCAGATGTTCGATAGCATATGGAAAAGAAAAAATCGTATCCGACATTTGTACCGCTGTCATCATGCACCGCAGCGGGTTGCTGACGGGAAGTAGCAACGATATTGTAGGATTACGGTCGCACGAAGTTGATACAAGTATTTGGTATCAAATCCAGAACTCGAAAGGCTGCGAGATCAAATTTTATAAGAATGGTCGTATCGACATACGCTTCCCATCGGCGAGGGAAGCGCTGGATTGTTTCGTGGCTCTGAAGCTCGGAACGATACGGAAATCATAAATAGTTCATATCCTATGAGTATTGTTTCCAAAGCGTGAAAATTTGTTATATTTGCAAAACAAGCGTAAAATACGACAACATGGAACAGCAAGATATACGTTGGCAACAACGGTTTTCAAATTATCGTAAAGCGCTGCGGAAACTCGCAGCAGCCGTTGAAATAGTGACCGAAGAGTCGCACATGGGGCACGATATAGATGAACTGTTGCAAGAGGGACTTATACAACGTTTCGAATATACACACGAAATGGCGTGGAAGGTGATGAAAGATTACGAGGAATATCAGGGTTATCACGATATTCGCGGATCGCGGGATGCCATTCGCCAAGCCCTGCAAATAGGAATTATAACCGATGAGAGGTGGATGCATTCAATCGTAGACCGAAACCTTACATCGCATACCTACAATGACGAATCGGCAGATAAAATAACCGCTAATATTTCCGAAATCTATTTTCCTCTGTTCGTGGAGTTCGAGAGAAAAATGAATTCTCTTTTAGAGCCGGGAATCAATCTTTTCGAGCAATGAAATACGGATTGTCAGAAGATGCGTTAAAAAAACTGCATCATGTGTTTTCTTGCGAAGAGAATATCGAACAAGTCATACTATATGGCTCCAGAGCCAAAGGCAATTACAAACCTTTTTCCGATGTAGATATCGTTTTGTCCGGAGACAAGTTGGAATTTATGGATCTTTATCGGGTCATACTTACTATTGATGATTTGTTATTGCCGTATCTGTTCGACATATCGCTTTACAAAGATTTGGATAGTCCGGATTTAATAGAGCATATCCGAAGAGTCGGTATTGTCATATATGATCGTAGGAAAGAAGAGCAGCCTTAGCTGCTCTTCCTGTTTTTACTGTCAAGTCCATACTCTTGCGGAGTTCATCATCGAACTGCCATAATTTCATTATCATAAATTTTCGAGCCATACACCCAAGTCGTGTATGGCCTTTTTGTTTTATTGACCATGTATGAAATAATTCCACAATCAATTCCGCAGGCCAGGCGTGCGGAAATCAACGAAAAAATCCTCGCCGACATCGAATCCGGCGAAAACAGAATTCCCCGGCAAACCATTTACAACTGTTACACGGGTGTGGGCGGGTTGCACGACCTCAATCCCGACCAGTTTGCCAATTACCACGAATATGCCTGCGCCAAACGGGAGTTCGAGCAGGGACAGTTTTTCACGCCCCACGCCCTTTGCCGCCAGATCGTATCGCTTGCGGCTTCGGACCCGACGGAAACCGTTCTCGATATGGGCTGCGGAATGGGCAACTTCTTCAATTTCCTGCCTAACCTACACAACGCTTACGGCTTCGACATAGATCCTCGTGCAGTAAAAGTTGCAGGTTATCTATATCCAGAAGCGCATATTGCCGTGCAGGACATGCAACAGTACGAGCCAGCCATGCTGTTCGATCTGCTGCTCGGAAATCCGCCTTTCAATCTGAAATTCGGCAACGATTCTTCGCAGTTCTACTATTTCCGGAAAGCATATAGCGTATTGAAACCCGCAGGTCTGCTCCTGTGCATCGTGCCGTATTCCTTCCTGCAAAACGAATTTTGGGACAAATCCCAGATACGCTACATCGACAACTGTTTTTCATTTCTCGGACAGACGAAGCTGCCGCAGGATACTTTCGAAGATCTCGGCGTCGCGGAGTTTGCGACCAAGCTGGTGGTATTCTCCCGGGAATCCGCACATATCGAAAGCCGCCCGTATCGGGAGGACGAATTTATTACGCAGGAACAGCTCCGCGAGCGGATCGCACGCTTCCGGGAAATCAAATGTTCCCTGAAACTGAAATTACGACAGGAAACAAACCGCATAGAACTCGAAGAAGAGCAAGCATTCGAATACACGATGACGAAGTATCTGTATGAAATCAAGACCCATCCGCACCTGCGGCCGAAATACGAACAGGCCATAGCACTCGTATCGAAATTCCGCAGCCAGACCCCGCCCGAGAATGCGTCGAAAACGCAATATGAAGAGTACCAGCGCTCGAAGCTCACCTATGCGAAAGTGCTGGCCATATTGCGACGATACGTCCGGGAGCAACACTTCGTGCCGCAGCGAAAAGTCGCACTGGTGAAAACCAATTACTCTTACAAGCTGAAAGCATACGCCCCGCACCTTCTCGACGACATCGCTGTCCGGGAAGTGCCCATTTATAAACTTACAATCAATAACGGCGGTCTGCCCGATGCCGGAGCGTGGCGGACACCCGACATCGAAAAGCAGTATCGCGCGGCGCGGCGAGTGATCGGGCGAAAACACCGGGAATATCTGCGACAAAGCATTCCTTATTTTCAGATGCCGCAGGATGGTCGTCTGACTGAATATATCGAGGGCTTGTCGTTCGTAAACAAGGACGGCAAGCGGTGCCGGTTTACCGACCTGCAACGGCACGATATGAACTGGCTTTTCCAGAAACGCTTCAACCTGCTCAACTGGCAGCAGGGGTCGGGCAAGACAGCCGTAGCATACCACTTCGCCAAATACATCCGGTCCCTCAAGCGTGTACACAACACCATCGTCGTAGCTCCGGCGCTGGCGATCGAAATGACCTGGGAGCCGTTTCTGACTCGGCAGAAAAAACGATATACCCGCATTACGCAGCCCCGGCATCTGGAAAATATCCGACCGGGAGAGTTTATCGTCATTTCGGTTTCCATGCTCGGGAAACTGAAATATTGGCTCAAACGATTCGTAAAGAGCCACTCCAACAAACTATGTTTAATCTTCGACGAATCGGACGAACTGACCAACGACACCTCGCAACGTACACGCAATACGCTCAATCTGTTTCGTCGTTGCTCGTACAAAATACTGGCAACGGGTACAACCACACGCAACAACGTAGCCGAACAGTACAGCCAGCTATCGTTGCTCTATAACAATTCGGTGAATATGATGTGCTGGTGTTCCAAAGTCTATCACCAAGATCGGGAAACACACGAAATAGCAGACGCACCCAACGAATTTTACGGCGAGCCGTTCCCCGCATACGGCGGAGCCTCGCTGTTCAAATCCTGTTTTTGCCCCGGTAAAGTAACCGTCTTCGGCATCGAAAAGCACAATCAGGATATATACAATAAAGAAGTTCTGTGGGAGCTTAATGCCAAAACGGTGCTGACACGTAAGTTCCGGGAATTTGCCGGTGAAAAATACGAAATCAAGAATCATGTAGTTCTTCCCTGTGCAGGAGAAAAAGCCGTTTATGAAAAGATTCTCACAGAATTTTGTCAGATATGCAACCTCTTTTTCAATAGTACGGGCGACACTCGCAAAGACGCCGCAATGAAAATCGTACGACAGATCATTCTGATGATAAAAGCATGCTCGATTGCCAATACCATGCCCGGATATACGGGAGAACCGTTCCCGGAGAAAGTAAGACATATAGCTGCAATGGTCCGGAATATACCGCAAAAAGTAGCTATAGGATGTACTACACTTGATGCGTTGGAGATGTATGAGGATTATGTCTCGGCGATAATTCCGAACAGGCCTCTATTTTTGGTTCATGGCCGGCAATCATTCAAAAAACGGAGAAGAATTATCGACCGATTCGACCGGACGACGGACGGGATATTGGTCTGCACACAACAAGCACTCAAAAGTTCGGTCAATATCCCTTCCTGCGACGACATAATCCTCGAATCCCTCCAGTGGAACATTCCCCGCATGGAGCAGTTCTATTTTCGCTTCATACGCTTGGATTCCGAGCAGAAAAAACGGGTACATTTCGTAACCTACGACGAATCCATCGAACAAAACCTGTTGGCACTCGTAACGACCAAAGAGCGGCTGAACGAGTTCATTAAACTCGGAGAGATAAGAGAGGAGTCCGAAATATTCGAGGAGTTCGACCTAACGCCCTCCCTTATCGAAAAACTGCTGACACGCCAACGGGACGACGACGGCAAGTTGTACGTATCGTGGGGCAACCAGCGTATCGTTGCGGCATAAGTCGATAACTCCATTTCGATATTGACATACTCGGTCGCGGCAAATCAGTCGATGTTCCGAAGCAGCATGGATAGACGTGAGGAATACCCGTCTTTGCGTCCGGCTGCCATTCGGTTTCGGCGACAAAAGTACCGGACGGGCGGCGACCGGACAAGGCCAAGACGAGTTTCGGCAAAAAAACAGCACCCAAAGAGGTGCTGTTTTTTATTGCCGAAAGCCTTGCCGGATCGCCTCTGGCCCCGTCCGTTACCATTCGTGCCGAAAACCGAAAACAGCCGGACGGCTGAATCGGGATATAGTATTAATTTTTTTCAAGCATTTAATCATGAGATTGATAACCAAAGAAATCGAAAAGAAATTCCAAAAGCATCCTTTCCGTTCACAGGACAAAAAAGGAATCGACGCTACGGTGCTGGTCAAATATTTCACTCCGTGGGGTGCGGCGACATGGCTCATAACCGAAGCCGAACAGCAACCGGACGGTGACTGGATGTTGTATGGCTACTGTACCCTCGGCTACGAGTGGGAATGGGGAACTCTTATGCTTTCCGAATTGCAAGCATTACGAGGGCCGTTCGGATTGACCACCGAACGAGACCTTTACATCGGTAACAACGCAACGGTGGCAGAACTGGCTTACTGACAGAGAGTGTTCAAAATACCAAAGCCTGCGTCGCAGATTCTGCGGCACAGGCTGCTTTATAAATTTAATTTTCAGTTATTATGAGTGATAAAGAATACAAAGCCCGGCTCCTGTATATCGATGCGGGAGACTGCAAGGAAGTTTGGGAAGTGAAACATATCAACGGGGGCAGACAGTATGTCGGCCGCGATACTTTCGACGAACATACGTGGTGGACGCTTTGCGACGCTCCGTATGGATACTGCGAACGCAGCGGCCGAATCGTGCCGAGCATCGTCTTCATACTCTGCGATGCGGAATGGAATCCCGTAGCCCGCGACGGCAACGACCGCACGGAATTTCCGACTCCTTATCCGACCCTGGAAAAAGCAAGCACCGACGCTTGGGCGGCTGTCCGGGAACAATATCCTGAAGTTTCCAAAGATGGATTCGGAAAGTGGATTTCAGGCTTCGCTGACAGACCTCTATCGGGTGCGGATTACATGAATTGGCGGGATTGCCAGAGGGAAACGATACAACGCGAAGTTCTTTCCACATTCGATTATCTGGGCGAACAGCACGCCATCCTGCGATTTACGGTCAGGCATACCGAATGTACGGCGCAATGGCAGGAATATTATGTCGGTATTGCACAAGAGCAACCGCAGGAAGCATTTTCCATGTTTCTCGGGTATAGCTACTGACAACCGAAATATCTATATCCAATACTGGACGATTCTCAATACAGGTGCATTGCCATTACCAACTGTATCTATGAACGACATGAAAACAGAACCTGTCCTCATTACGAGCCTTACCCGCCGTCTGACCGCAATTCGGAACGAAGCCTTCAGCCTCATTCGGAATGCCGTGGCCAAACATCGAATCTTAGGTACATTCTATCAAAACCTGGGTAAACATTATGCCCATGACCAGACGCTCGAACAGTACGATACTGCACCCATCGTAATTACCCACAACGACTCGTTCGGTACATACGGCGGTTATGCAGCCGCCACGGTGTACGAACTTTTTATCGACGAGAAGGGCCGCCTGCTCTGTACTCTGAACGGCGAAGCGGGCGAAGATTTCAACGAACCTCTCGAACATATCCAGATAGAAGGGTTACTGTGCATCGTCCGTTGGCTCATGAAGCACGGCCTTGTCATCGACAACCCGTGGCGCTGCGAGGTGTGCGGCTCGCTCGCCGTGCAGGAACAAATTTGGGTCGATACCAACACCTGTGAGGCGTATTCGCAGGCATATAACCGCGATGAAAATTACTGTTGTAACTGCAACGAAAATACCTACTCAATCCGAGAAAGCGAATTACTGCAAAACCTCGACGAGTGGTGGCACGGTCTGGACTTCCGGCAGATGGAGCGCATTACCGGCTACCGTCAGGACGACTTTGACCCTGAAGATGGCTATCAAGATTTCGTAGATATTTGTGACAACTGGTGGGAAAGTTTGTCAATCGAGGAAAAGACACTGTTATGGTTTCAAAAATAATAAACAAATGAAAAATAGCGACTTATCTATCACAGATTCATTCTGGAATTTCATCGAGGCGAATGTTCCGAACTACCACGAGCGCGAGGACGTGCTGCATCAGGGCGAACTCCAACTGTTCATCGACGGCCACGAGTCTACCGTACAGGGTATCACACGCGAAGAAGCCTTTCTGCTGCGTGACAAAATCCTGTACGGCCTTTTTGCCGAAGCTATCGCAACTTTTACAGCCAGGCACCCCGTAGAATTTCCGGGCAATGTCTCCTTGCGTGATTACTCCGAAACACTGGTCGATATCTCTTATGAAGTCGGCCGACGACAATATCGGCTGTCATCTAACTCCCGCGAAACGGTCCGCACAATTATCGGCTGGGCCGACGAGTTCTCCCGCCGACACGAGAATACGGACTGGAGCACCATAGAATACCTTGACGAGATAGACAACTTCACGGAAGAGAAGCTGCGGACAGCACGAACAAGGCACGATAGTCCATACGTATTGGTGGAGTTCCCGGACGACACTGCGTATTTTGAGGAAAACGACATCGGATATCCCAGTTTCCAGAGCAAGGATAACGGTGCCCGCTATGTACCGGAATACGACTATATCCGATATTTTCAAAAAGGTCCAGCCGCAAACGTCTGTTATAAGCCGCTTCGTTGGCCCGAGTCGCAGCCGTATCTCTTTTCTGATGAATCGACCGATACGCTGAACGAACCTATCAACGACAAGAAAGGTATCATGGACTTCGGCTATCAGGCCGTATGGGTTCCACTCTGCAACATCGAAAGCTGATAATATGCCAAGAACTACGCTCGAAAAAAGCTGGAACGGCGGGAAGAAAGCCGCACCGAATGCACGCCGTCATTCGCAAAGCCCGACAGACAGAATCATAGTCATCCATATTCAAAATGATCGGAGAGCGCAGAAATTAATTTCTACATTCTATTCTATTGTATGTTAATGAAATACAAAAGATTACAATACATGAGTAAACAGAAAACATTATCAATCGAAAAACAGGAGGTGGCATTGTGTCGCAATATCTGGCAGAATAGCTCTCAAAACGACTGCATAGCCATCACGGACGATGCAGGCGAAGTGATCGAGGTCGTCACGACCCCGAGGGTCAACCCCGGGATGTTCCGTCGTCGCGTCCGGAGTCTGATGCTTTCGGGATTATCGCGGGAAGAGGCTGAAAAATACGTGGCTTCGACACCGCAGAAATTGGAGCTTTTCTATGACGTGAATCTCGGAGCTTTCGCTATCGACGCTGAAGCGGTGGGCAATACGCCGCTCTATAACCCTTATTCGGGAAAGGAAATTCCCGACGAAACAAAATAAACGAAATCATGACAACATTCAAGAAAGGACAGCGGGTCTGGTGGGACGACCCGATCTGCGAGAAGTCCGGCGAATACGAAGTGCTGGATTCGCAAGACGAAATCAATGCAGGCAAACCGGAAAACGAGCGTATCATCCGTATCGGTGGTGGAGAGAGCACATGGGATGTCCCGGCCGACTATCTGACAATCGTATGTCCGATCTCGGACGAAGATCGTCAGCAACTCAAACAACAGGAGTACCGCAATCGATTGCGTGACAAAGAACTGACAGAACACATCCGAAAACTTGTCGTTCAGTTCGAAGACCAAAATTTCGAAACCGAAGGCCACTCCGTCCTAATCAGCGACGAATACCACGACGCCTGCTACGTGTACGGATTCCGAGTGAACGAAGATGTACTCTATGCTCTGTTGGATTACGACGACGGCAGACTGCGGACGGTACCGGTTTCTGACCTATGCGTCGTGGAACTGTTCGACGCTTTTTGGCTGTTGGTCCAAAACGCTTAAATCCAAGAAACGGCAAAATACGATCATAACAAGGTTATATAATCAATTCTATGAAAACAAAATTTTTGTGCTACAGCCGCACGAACCACAATCAGGTCGTCTGGCATTACGCTGAACTGGAAAAAGTCGGCGAGGGCGTATACACCTATCTTCAACAGAAGGATCAATATCGTGAAGAGGACGATATGATTGCCATCGTCCTGCAACTGGAAGACGTCTTTTTCGAATACGGTACTTACAATCGTCGATTTCTCGCTGATAAGGATGTAGTCGCTACCGGAGCCGAAGTCCTGAAAAACTTCCACCGGACCATCGAGCAGACCATGCAGGAAGGACGACATCTGCAACTCCTCCTCGTGCGGATTTATGAAGAACTGGGCCTCGATGCAGCACCTTTGATCCGTTACCGGGAAGAACGTCGGCTACGCTTGCAGCGAGAGGACGAGGAGCGGAAACGCCGGAAAGAGGAGCAGCGACGACAAGTCGAAGAGCAGCAGCGCGAACAGTTACGGTTGGCAGGGACCAGGTTCCTCGCTGGGGAATACATCTCCAGCGAGAATTTTATCGGGCTGTGCAAATTCAAGCGGATTCCCATACCGCTTCGCACACATGGGACCCTGTGCCGAAGCGTAACCGAACTCTCCCGAAACAGTATTCGTTACTCGCGCACGAAAGGCAAAGCCAAGCCGAAACTCGACGGATGCTTCGCTATGGCCGAAGCCCTGTACGAAAAACTCTCCGAAACGATGGATGCAAACGATGCAGAAAAACTCATTCAAGAAAATTAGTATGCAGTCTTTGTGGTGGGACCACCGTCAAGTATGCCGCCGTTGTCGCTCCTAACACGAAAGAATTTATCGGGTTCGAATACGAAACCTTCCTCTATGAAGCATGTCGGCAGTGTGGCAATACTGTTTCGACCAATGCAACTATTCCTCCGTAGAGTCCGGTGTCCGATGCTTCCGAAATTGCCACAGGAAGAAGCTGAAAAGAACATTGTCTGAAACCCGAACTTGAAATCTTCTTTGGCAGCATACCTACTTATATCCCTTATACGGGAAAGGAGATTCCTGATGAAACCGAAATTGAAAGCGCTCGAATGACGCGACAATAACAAATCCTATTAAGACAAATCTATTAACTAACTTATTAATCGATAAAACTATGCCTAATTGGTGTTGGACCTCCTATGTCGCTGTGGGAGATAAAAAAGATATACGCGACTTATACAAAAAGATGAAATCGCTGGAGGACAGTGAAAAATCCCTTATTGAAAACGGATTCGGCAATACTTGGCTGGGAAATCTCGTAACGATTCTGGGTGGTGACTATCACAAAATAAGCTGCCGAGGCGAGTTCGGCAATCTTTCGATCAACCACAACTATACAGTCATCCGTTTCGACACTATGACTGCCTGGGGAGAATTTGACGACTTACGAAAATTCATTCAGTTCAAATATCCCTCCGTCCTCATTTACTACCGCTCGGAAGAACCCGGAATGGGCTACTACGGGACCAATGATGTCAATAGTGAATATCTGCCGCGCATTAAGGTGGAAGAGGGTTATCAAGAGTCGTATTACTATTCGAATTGGGAGGAGGTATTTCAATTCCTTTCCGAGAAAATCGGGACCGAGATACACAATATGGAAGAGATGAACCGATTGTTGGATATCTATAACGCGGAACACGATGATGACAGCATACTCGTAATTGAGTTCAGGTTGGACAAGGAGTGTTCCGATGTTGCGGATAGGCTCTCCGATAAATACCTCTCTGTATAAACGTATATCAATATTGATATTTTTGATTGAGAATAACAGAATATATCTAATTATTTGTTATTTTTGTATTTAGAGTCGTCATTAAGGCTTAAATGACTGGATAACACAAAATTAACATAAGTTGAATTTGTTGATTTTCTTTCCGCATTAGGCTGGTAAAATTTGCTACATATTTGTTACATAGTTTTGTATATAGCTGATTACCAGGCGCTGTGATTTTTGAAAAATAATTGGAATGAGGAACAACTGAGGAGACCGCAAAGTAGTCTCTTCAACGTTGTGGTTTGATGTAGAATTGGAATGAGGAACAACGAAACACGACGGGACACACTCGTAAAGAGGTTGTGGTTTGATGTAGAATTGGAATGAGGAACAACGCTGATATCTTTCAATCAATCAAGTTAAAGTTGTGGTTTGATGTAGAATTGGAATGAGGAACAACGCTGTTTGTTGTTATTTTTCAGCCCAAAGAGTTGTGGTTTGATGTAGAATTGGAATGAGGAACAACCATACCGGCGTACGCATTCCCGATTTTACTGTTGTGGTTTGATGTAGAATTGGAATGAGGAACAACAAGTTGACTGATTCGCTAATCACCAACGCAGTTGTGGTTTGATGTAGAATTGGAATGAGGAACAACGCACTGCGAACGGATTTAATTTTGTCTATAGTTGTGGTTTGATGTAGAATTGGAATGAGGAACAACCTCTCCACGTATCTCCAGGCAAAGTATCCTGTTGTGGTTTGATGTAGAATTGGAATGAGGAACAACAACCGGCGTTCGGCTGTTTTTAGGAAGAATTGACAGACCGGGCGTGCCCGGATGTCATGGGGGACGGTTGAGGCTGCGGTCTGCCATTGCTGTTCAGGTTGGCGGGAGCATGTTGCCTGCGGAAGGAAAATGTGTGCCGGATATCTGTGTACAAGATGTATCGGAATATACCGGTACCTTCGGATTTTGCGGATAATCAATTAATCTTTATATTTGCACACCCTAACGACGCCCGGATGGCGGAATCGGTAGACGCGCTGGTCTCAAACACCAGTGGAGCAATCCGTGCCGGTTCGACCCCGGCTCCGGGTACTTTTTCAAAATACCAAATAGCTGATTATCAACTATTTGGTATTTTTATTTTGACCTCCATGTCCGCAATTTGTCCGCATTTTCTATGAAGTCGGAAATTTTATCAAAAATTGCACAAAATCAAATTTTCGAGATTGGGGGCTTCTGTTATTGTCAATTAAAATAAAGAAAAAAGGATTAAGACATCAATCTTAACCCTTCTCTGCCATATTGTCGGTAGCATTCTGCGCTATGTCAGCTATTTCTGCCAAAAACAAGTCGTTTTATCGTTGGCATACCTATTGATGTGGAAGTTTTTGCGTATTATTCTCAATCGGATAGGAGGTGGTTATGACATAACAGATTACAATTTAGCATGGTGAATTGCTAACCCTGAACAACGATGGCTATGGGTAATGAAGAATCATATTCTCTCATTAAAACGGCTGCAAATATAGCGATTCACCTACAATTTTGCAAAAACGCAGAACAATATCTATGCCGAACCGCCATCATATAAAAACCATTTTTATATGGGGAAAAATTTACATTTTAGAAGAATTCCCGACTATGTCGAACAGGGAATTGAGAGAATAGAATCTCCATACATCCTTGTTGCAACTACATTGGTAGTTAAAGAAGAACAAATTAAGACAGGTGAATTTGAGCATCTTGGGATTCAATTCATTGATAATAAGTTAAATATTTCGAAGGTAATAAGTCCTGAAAATTTGAAAGGACGGTACGCTAAACGAAATCTAAACGGATATGATATTGTGCACAGAGACCTCCCGAAAATTCACAAAACATATTCTTGGGAAGTGCCTAACTTCGGAGATCCGGATAAAGGTTATCACGAAATCTGTGTTACACGGCTGGTATATCAAAGGAAACATATCGCACCTAGGGAATGGTGTATTCGAGTAGAACTTTTAAAAGAAGAACATCTTGATGATGGTGTCCGATTGTTTACTTTTAAGATAACCGTCGATACGATTCTTTGTAAAACGGAATCATTGTTCCGAGACGATCTTTTCTTTGCTCTTAATTTATTGCAAGAAAATACTTTCTCATGCAATGTTTTCGATGCGAAAACAACAAAAGAGGATTTTTTAAAAACTCGTTCAGTCGGATGGGAAATCTTTCCTGCCGGTAGTTTAGAGCGAGCTATTTGTTATGCGACTTCTCAAATAGAGAAGACTGACGAAGTCAAAAAAAGAATTGAACATCGAGCTGAATTTCTTCAATCATTAAAACCAACAGAATATATTGTTGGTTTCGGCATGAACCGCCGATATTTTGGTGCTAAATTTAAAGATAATTTGGTTGTGTTTGAAAATATAGAATATGGTAATGCCATCTATATTTTATTCGATAACTGGATGGAAATAAGCAAAATGAGCCGTATAGAAATCTTGCAACGAAAAGAAAAAGATTTCATTCGTTTGCCACATCGCAAGAACTGGGAACAAGTGTTAAGGCACAATTTAGATAAATTACGTTAAGAAGTATTGAAAAGGCAGCCTTTACAATAAGTGTGTTCCCTATTTCCGTACTATAAAAAAATAGATTTCACCCCATCCGAAGTCGGTATGGGGTGATTTTAACTTAATACAATAATATCATATTTATTATAGTATCGCTAAAATAATATTGGAGCGCGGCTTTTATAGTCAATTTTAATGCTTACCTTTGTAAGGCAAACGGCTTTTAAATATAATGGGAATTAGTAAACTTCTTGAGGAATATTAAACAAAACCAAGAAAGTAGCTCTATGGCCCCGATGAATCCGACCCCGGATAATTATCCTGCAGAGTATGCTAGAACTATGGCCTTTAACAAGGCATTCAAAGATTTGCTGTCCCAAGACAAATTCATAGCCCGAAGCGACTATGAGAACCTCGTTGAACAATATCGTGATTTATCGCAATCTTATGTAACGCTCGTACAATCGAATATACTAAACGAGTATGTTGCCAAGTATAATCTCGATATTGACGTCATAAACTATTTTCGTGCGAAGTTCGATGAAATGGCCGATCTTGCAACGGAATCGCCGACTATTCGAAAACATAACGACGCTTATATTTCGCGACATATTGAATCTGAGAAGTCCTATCTCGACAACATACTCAAAGCCTGTGATCCGGCCATATCGCTCGATAGAGAGCAACGCGAAGTGGTGCTTTCGGAAGAGGATCATACACTGGTAATCGCAGGAGCAGGAGCCGGTAAAACGACCACGATCGCGGCCAAAGTGCGGTATCTCGTAGAAAAACAAGGGATCGATCCGGATCAGATATTGGTTATCTCCTTTACCAATAAGGCCGTCGAGGAACTCCGAGGACGCATAAACGGCAATTTGGGAATATCTTGTCCCATAAGCACATTTCACTCCATCGGCTATACGATTTTACGTCAAGGGGAAGAGGAACGTAAAAAGATTGTTGAGGGCGGATATATGTACACGGTTATCAATAATTATCTAAAATCGTCTGTGCTGCGTAATCCCGAGGTGGTAGACAAATTGATTCTCTTCTTCGGCTCCTATTTCACTGCTCCTTATGAGGGAGAGAAGCTCAACGAATATTTTCAGTTCGTCGCCAACGCGGACTGCTCGACCCTGAAAGGCAATCTGCACGAATACATTCAACGTATCATTGATCGTAAAACGCTGAAAACGCAGACATTGAATAACGAGGTTTTACGGTCGATGGAAGAAGTGCGTATCGCCAACTTTCTATATATGTATCAGATAGAATATGAATACGAACCGATATACCAGTATCCTATCCTTGATGCAAACAAACCCTACACGCCCGATTTTCGTATCAAGCAAGGCGATAAGGTTTCGTATATCGAACATTTCGGGATAACCGAAGACCACAAAAGCAATCGTTATACGGAGGAGGAGTTGGAGCGATATGTCTCCCGAATCGACGACAAAAAGGAAGTGCATCGGAAACATAAAACCGATTTGATATATACTTACTCGCAATACGCCGATGGACGGGACTATCTTCTTCATTTACGGGAGCTGCTTGTCGCGCATGGGTACGAGTTGAACAAACGTCCGACGGAAGAAGTCTACAAAAAATTGGTCGAGACAGAAGAGAGCAAATACATCACACGCTTGACTTTTCTGCTCTGTACCTTTATCAACAACTTCAAGACGCAAGGCTACGGATTCGAGAAGTTCGCAGAGTTCAAGGCTGCGAATAAAAACGTCCGAACCAAATTATTTCTCGACATTTGCAAAGTTTGCTACTATGAATACCAAAAAGTATTGGAGGAGCAGCATTGCATCGATTTTCAGGACATGATTAACGAGTCGGCCGAGTTAATTCGCCAAAAGCGTATCGACAAGGAGCAGCTCGATTACAAATATATCATCGTAGACGAGTATCAGGATATTTCGCGGCAACGTTATAATCTTATCAAAGAATTGTCGCAGTTGTGTAATGCCAAAATCATGGCAGTAGGTGACGACTGGCAGTCGATCTATGCTTTCAGCGGCTCAATTCTACCGCTGTTCACCCGATTTTGCAAAGCCGTCGGTTATGGGCAGGAGTTGAAAATCACACGCACCTACCGCAATGCACAGGAGATAATCGACATTGCCGGAACATTCGTACAGA
>OGQV01000251.1_pt1 | contig 59635 bp, 50 predicted proteins | sample 1553311 | NCBI WGS metagenome assembly OGQV01 (sample SAMEA2579976, study PRJEB22360) | human gut metagenome
GTTCACGGCCGCTGCCGGCGACGGCGAGCGTTTCGTCCGGCCGCAGGGTGGGCAGGATGACGCGCAGGGTGATGTTGCCGCCGTTTTTCTGCTGCGGCCCGCTTTCGCCGCGGCTGAAGATGCCCCGCGTGAAGGCCGAGGAGTAGAAGGGCGTGTCGGAGGGCATGTCGATCCAGCGGTCGCGGATGCGCAGCGTGCGCACCCCCTCCTGGGCGGGGAGCCGCAGCGTGTGCGGCCTCCATTCGCTGCGGATGCACGCGCCGTCGCGTTCGATTTCATAGCGGTATTCGGTATCTTCACTCTGGGTATAGCGTTCGATGGCGCCTGTCCAGATGCCTCCGTCGGCGTATTGCAGCGCAATGCGCCGTTTGCCGATCCGCATGACGAGCTGTTCGCCCCAGCGGGTACGGTATTCGATGCTGATCAGGAGTTTCATTCGTATATTCACTTTAATGATTATAACTTTGAGGAAATAAAGACATCAGAGCATGGAATAAGTCCGAAATTTCATTGGTCTACGAGACCGGGGACAATGTTCCGGCCCCATGCTGCCGTTTCCTGTTGCAATCCAAATAAATCTGGATCAAAGTTTTCGGTTAAATTTGTTTTTATTTCATTTGCAATACATTGCGATTCTTGATGAGTTTCCCGGCCAAAGGTCAAGGCACAGCGTGTCTCCGCCGGCCTTCGATCGAGTCGGTGCGGAGTCACGCTGTGCTTTGACCTTTGGCTCTTGCGAAAGCCGTGATTTCAGAACCCGTAAAAATCCTTCGGTAGACAGACTTTCCACAGCGGTCAGTATTCTGCCGCATGTTCCTGTATTAGTTTACAAAGGCCAGAGGAGCATTTTACATTAAGCGGACTCCAAAGCCGCACGCAATATGTAGTATTCTCTCTGGGAAAATCCGTTTACCGGAAGGGGTTGCTTATGACACGACACTATTGACATATTCGGTCTGGTGTTTCAACACGAAGTATAGTCTATTTACCAGTTTGCGTGCGACCTTTACGATGGCCTTGCTCTTGGGCATCCGTTTACACTGTTCGGTAAAGAACAGGTTCATCGCCGGGTCCTGACGAACAGCCACCCATGCGGCCTCTATCAAGTTACAGCGCATGACGGCATGTTTTCGTATGGTAATATCTCCTGTTCCGTCTTTCTCTCCGCTGGAGTGGCACATCGGGATCATCCCGATATAGGCGGCCAGTTGCTCGGCATTGCGGAAGCGGGCAATGTCGCAGATCTCGGAGAGGAACGCCATTCCCGTAGCCTGTCCGAACCCCGGAACGGTCATAATCAACCGCAGCGGTTCGCGGAACCGATCCGTCTTGGCCAATGTCCGTAAAGCTCGTGTCATCTCTAGTTTCTGACGGCGTAATTCCTCCAGATGCCGGATCTGAATATCGAGGGCCTGACGGCCGCTTGGTGTGAGCATCTCCACTTCCTTCAACCAGGCGAAAAAGCGCTTCGACCAGTTGGAGAACGGAGTGAGAAACTCCTGTGGAATCTCAAAGCCCAAATACCGTAGTTGAGACTTGATCCGGTTCTTCTGACGGGTCGTGTCTTTGGTTATCGAGTTCTTCAATCTTATCAAGGAACGCATTTCCAACGATACACTGTCCGGCGTATAAATGCCTTTCAGTTCGTTGGCTCTTAAACTCCGCGTCAGCTTGCCGCTGTCCACGGCGTCACTCTTACGCAGCTTTTCGCTGCTCTTGGTCGGTACGTCGGCCGGATTGACCACGATATTGTCGATCCCTAATGCCGTCAGGCGTTCATGTATCCAAAATCCGCAAAATCTCGCTTCATACACTGAGCGATACTCGGCGCCCGGATAACTCCTCGTAAAAATTCATGCAACGCTTCCGGACTCGGATGCTGGCTGAACTTCTTCAAGACGGAGGTTTCGGACAAGACCGTCACCGACCAACTCTTCAAATGGACATCGATTCCTACGTAAATCTTTTGTCCTTTGAAATAATTTCATTTCTTCGTTCTCTCATGGCTATCGTCGTTTTAGTTAGTAAAGGTCTCGCAACTTTAATCTAACCAAAATCTCGATAGCTTTTTCATCTATCCGCTTTCATCGCAGTCAACTCTGATTGTAAACATAGGGATTACATCAGAATCTGGATAGTTCGTCGTTTGTTTGGAATCGGTTTATACAAAATTACAAAAATAATCTGGTTTTGTCTTTCTGGCAGGGAAAAATTAGAGCCCTTCTCCATGAAATTGCGGACACGATGCGGACACGGAAAAAGAAAAATCCCGTCAGAGTTTCCTCTAACGGGATTTCTTGTGCCCAGGACAAGACTCGAACTTGCACGAACGTAATTGTTCACTACCCCCTCAAAGTAGCGTGTCTACCAATTTCACCACCTGGGCATTGCTCTCCCGAATCAACTTTCGGGAGTGCAAATATAGGCACTATTTTGCGATTCGCAAAATTTTTGCGGAAAAAACGACAAAATTTGCATGGGGACCGCCCGGGTCGTTCTGCGGCGGTCCCGGAATGCTTTATTTGAGCGTCATCTCCTTGAGCAGGTAGCCCGCTCCGCCGACACGGTCCACGACGAACAGTACGTAGCGGATGTCCACGGCGATGTTGCGGCAGATCGCAGGGTCGTAGGCGATGTCGCTCATCGTCGAACGCCACGTGCGGTCGAAGTTGATGCCGATGAGTTCGCCCCCGGCGTTCAGCACCGGTGATCCCGAATTGCCGCCCGTGGTGTGGTTCGTCGCCAGGAAGCAGACCGGCACGGTCCTGCGGCCGTCGATCACCGTGCCCCAGCGGCCGTAGTTCTTCGAAGCGTAGAGGTCGCGCAGCGACTGCGGAATGTCGTAGTCGTAAATTTCGGGATTGTCCTTGGCGATGATGCCGTCGAGCGTCGTCTGCGGTTTGTGGTATTCGCCGTCGGCGTACTCGTATCCGGCCACGGAGCCGTAGGCCACGCGGAGCGTCAGGTTGGCGTCGGGATAGAAGGCCCGCTCGCGGTCCCATTCGCGCAGACCCTTTATATAAGTAGTATAAAGTTCGTTGAGGATTTTGCTGTTGAGGTTGCGCAGCGACTTGGTTCCCAGCATCCACGAGATGTGGTCGAGCATGCGTTTGGTCTCCTCGCGCAGTCTGACTGCGGGTCGCATGGCCACGCTGTCGGAGCCTTCCCATACGGCCTCGAAAAGGGCGTCGGCGTAGGCTTCCGGCGATTTGTAACGGGCCATGCCTTCGGCGTAGGAGGGCGTGCGGTAAACTTTCGGGCAACGGCCGTATTCGCGGAACGCATGGCGCCAGAGCGCCTGCTCGGCGAACTTGCGCCGGGCGAAGCACTCCTCGGCCCGTTCTTCGGGGGTGTAGGCTGCCGGCAGCGTCGAGAGCGTTTCGCGCGTGATTTCGTAAGCGAAATAGGCGTCCATGATCCGGTCGTATTCGACGCGCAGGCCCATCACTACGCCGGCGTATTCGGGACGTCCCACGGACCACAGTCCGAACTGCGTCTCGTAATCGAATTTCGCTGCGACGGTTCCGCGGCGGTCGATGCCCAGCGCTTCGCCCTGCCATTTTTTCCAGGCGTTGGCGATCGAGGCGTGCTTGGCGGCGTAGTGGATGCGCAGCGCGGGGTCGGACTCCTGCGCTTTGGTGATGATGTCGAGACGGCCCGTGCGGATGGCGATCTTGGCCGGGTCGGAACGCTCGGCGATGTAGGCCACGGCGTCGGAGAGGATGTACTCCTGCGTGTTGCCCGGGAAACCGTAGATCATCGTGAAATCGCCCTCTTTAACCCCTTTCGTGGATATGCTGAAGTGTTTTTTCGGACGGTAGGGGACGTTCTGGGGCGAGTAGGCCGCCGGACGGTTGTCTTTCGAAGCGTAGACGCGGAACATCGAGAAATCGCCCGTGTGGCGGGGCCAGATCCAGTTGTCGGTGTCGCCGCCGAACTTGCCGATCGACGAGGGCGGCGCGGCCACCAGGCGCACGTCGTCGAACTGCTCGTAGACGAACAGGAACTGCTGGTTGCCGTAGTACATCTGTTCGACCGAGGCTTTGTAGCTCGTGCCTTCGGCCTGGGCTTTTTCGACGATCTGTGCGGCCGTCTCGCCCGCGGCGATCCGGTCGGTTACCTCCTCCATGCGGACGAGGAAGCGGACCCAGAGTTTTTCGTTGGGCAGCTCCTCGGCCCGCGACATGGCCCAGAAACCGTTGGTCAGGTAGTCGTGCTCGACGGTCGAATGTTTCTGGATGGCGTCGTAGCCGCAGTGGTGGTTGGTGAGCAGCAGGCCTTCGGGCGAAATGAGTTCGCCCGTACAGCCGCCGTTGAAGAGTACGACGGCGTCTTTCATCGAGGCCTTGTTGATCGAGTAGATGTCCTCGGCCGTGAGGCGGAAGCCTTTTGCACGCATGTCGTCGATGCGTTCGGAGATCAGGCTCGGGAGCCACATGCCCTCGTCGGCCAGCGCAGGCAGGAGGGCAAGGGCGGCGAGCAGGGTCAGCAGGGTGCGTTTCATGGATTCAAAAATTTATCTAATTCGGTGTATACTTTCTGGACGGGAAGTCCCATGACGTTGTAGAACGAGCCTTCGATGCGCTCGATGGCGGCGTAGCCGATCCACTCCTGAATGCCGTATGCCCCGGCCTTGTCGAAGGGTTGGAAGGTGTCGACATAGTAGGCGATCTCCTCGTCGGTGAGCGTGCGGAACCAGACATAGGTCAGCGAAGTGAAGTGGGTCATCCGCGCGGCGGAGCGCAGGGTGACGCCGGTTGTGACCAGATGATGCGCGCCCGACAGGATTTTCAGCATGCGGCGGGCGTCGTCGCGGTCGCGGGGTTTGCCGAGAATCTCCCCTCCGTGCCATGTCGTACCCTCGGCCGTCATCCGGAATTCGCCGCCGGCCAGCACGACGGTGTCGGCCGTGAGCAGGATGTCGTTTTCGAGCAACGGAACCGGATAGGCTTCGCTTTTGAGCGTCGAGAGGTACTCCGAAACGCCGATAAGCGGAAGGTCGTCGGGATAGGTCTCCTCGCAGTCGAATTTTTCGGCCAGCTCGTAGGGCAACCCGCAGCCGGTCATCAGCTCCCGCCGCCGTGGCGACTGCGACGCCAGCAGCAGGCGGTAGGGTTTGAGTTTGTCGTTGAGCAGCATGTATAAAGGTGAAAAGTTAAAGGTGAAAGGTGAAAAGTTTTACGGAGCGGTTCTGCATTTTTTTCGATTTCGGAACAATCGTTTTTCAAGGTTCATCTGATGTCGAAATTTAACAGTTCGCGTCCTTCGAGCGCAGCGCGCAGTGTGTCGCCGGGGCGGACGGGTCCCACGCCGGCGGGCGTTCCGGTGTAGAGCAGGTCGCCCATGCGCAGGGTCATGTACCGCGACACCGTGGCGATGATCCGGTCGACCGTGAAGAGCATCTCCGCCGTGTCGCCTCTCTGGCGGCGCTCCCCGTTCACGTCGAGCGTGAAGTGTAGCCGCTGCACGTCGCCGCCCAGCTCCTGCAAGGAGACGAATTCCGGCGAGATCGCCGCCGAGCGGTCGAAAGCCTTGCAGCTCTCCCACGGAAGCCCCTCGGCGATGGCCCGCCGCTGGAGGTCGCGGGCCGTGAAGTCGATGCCCAGTCCCACCTCGTCGTAATAACGGTGGGCGAAACGCTCGGCGATGGCCTTGCCCACGCGGTTGATCCGCACCACCAGTTCGCATTCGTAGTGCACCTCCTGCGAGAACGACGGGATGTAAAACGGGTCGTTGTTGCGCAGCAGCGCCGTGTCGGGCTTGAGGAAGAACATCGGTTCCTCGGGGAGTTTCCCGCTGTCGTTGAGCTGTTTGTGCAACTCGGCGGCATGTTCGGCGTAGTTGCGGCCTATGCAGATGATTTTCATGCTCTCTCCTTATTTATTGTGGTCGTAGCGCTGTGCCCGGACCACCATCCAGATCACGTAAACCGGTAGGTAGACAGCGAGGATTATGGAAAAGGCCTCCTGTTGGCCGGTCAGTTCGAGTATTGTTGTAAATAAAATCAATAAACCTCCGATTATCACCAGGTGTCGTCGCATGAACGACGAAAGACCGTCGATGTCGACGTTTTTGCGTTTCTCCTTCGGCAGGGTGTTGTAACCCGAGATCAGCATCGGGAACCGTTTGACCAGCAGGCCGCATACGATTACAAATGCTCCGGCGAGCAGAGGAGCGAGCGGGTCGTTCATCGGAAGCTATTTTATTTTCTGTGCGTGTAGTTCTGCGACCATCCGTGCCGCAAACCGTTCGCTGGCTCCCGGGCCTCCGATGATCGTTTTCAGTTCGCCGAAGTCGGCGAGCATCTTTCCGCGCTTGCTGCCGCCGTGCAGGATCGCCCGCAGCTCGCGTTCGGCGCGGTCGACCGAGAAATCCGACTGGATGATCTCGGCGACGGCCTCGCGCCCCAGGTTCAGGTTCACGAGCGACACCCAGGGGACCTTCAGCACGTAGGGCCGCAGCCATACCTGCCACCACACCGTGCGGTAGACCACCACTTCGGGAATGCCCAGCAGGGCCGTTTCGAGCGTCGCCGTGCCCGACGTCACCACGGCCGCCTCGGCCGCCGCAAGCGTCTCGTAGGTCTGGTCGCAGACGTAGCGGATGCCGCTTCCGTCTGTGTATTGTTCGTAAAGCGCCCGGTCGAGCCATGCGACGCCCGCCACCACGAACTGGCGCTCGGGGAATTTTCGCGACAGCGCGGCCATCAGCGGCAGGTTGTCGCGGATCTCGTTCCGGCGGCTGCCGGCCAGCAGGGCGACGATCGGGCGTTGGTCGAGGGAGTTGCGGCGGCGGAACTCCTCGGGCGTCGGGAGCGTCGTCCGCCGGGCCTCGATGGCGTCGACGAGCGGGTTGCCCTCGAAAACGGGCGTGATGCCATGTTTCGGGAAATAGGTCCGCTCGAAGGGGAAGATGATGAAGAGCCGGTCGACGTATCTGCGGATCGCCTTCACCCGCCATTCGCGCCACGCCCAGACCTTCGGGGCGATGTAATAGAAGGTGCGGATGCCGTGCTCTTTGGCCCAGCGGGCCATCTTCATGTTGAATCCCGGATAGTCCACCAGAATCAGCACGTCGGGGGCGAACTCCGCCACGTCGGCCTGACACTCCCGCATCTGCCGCCGGATGGTCCCGAGGTTCTTCAGCACCTGCACGATGCCGAAGAACGAGGTCTCCCGGTAGTGTTTGCGCAGATTCTCCGCGCCGCCCGCCGCGGCCATGCAGTCCCCGCCCCAGAAGCGGAATTCCGCCCCGGGATCGGCTTTTTGCAGCCCTCGGATCAGGTTTGCGCCGTGCAGGTCGCCCGAAGGCTCCCCGGCGATGAGGTAGTATTTCATCTTTTCGATTTTATAGGGCGCCTTTTGCCCTGCCTCGTCCTTCGCAAAAGGGAAATACACTGGTATGTCCCTTCTGCGTCGGCCTTCGTTATGTCAAAATCCGCTCCTCTAAAATCAAAAAGTGCGGGAGCGTAAGGGGGCTGCTATTCGTTGAGCAGGTCGGGGCGCAGGCGCTTCGTGCGCTCGTAGGCCTCGTCGTCCTGCCATTTGGCGATCTGGGCGAAGTTGCCCGACAGCAGCACGTCGGGGACCCGCCAGCCGCGGAACTCCGCCGGCCGCGTGTAGACCGGGGGAGCCAGCAGGTTGTCCTGGAACGAGTCCGTGAGGGCCGACGCCTCGTCGCCGATGGCCCCGGGGATGATCCGCACGACCGAGTCGGCGATGATGCAGGCCGCCAGCTCGCCGCCCGTCAGCACGTAGTCGCCGATCGAGATCTCGCGCGTTACGAGGTGCTCGCGGATGCGGTGGTCGATACCCTTGTAATGGCCGCAGAGGATGATGATGTTTTCCAGTGTCGAGAGGCGGTTGGCCTCGTGCTGGTCGTAGCGGATGCCGTCGGGCGAGGTGTAGATGATTTCGTCGTACGGCCGTTCCGACTGGAGCTTCTCGACCAGTTCGAAGACCGGTTCGCACTTCATAACCATTCCCGCCTCGCCGCCGAACGGATAGTCGTCGGTGGTCTTGCGTTTGTCGTGGGCGTAGTCGTGCAGGTTGTGTACGACGATCTCCACGAGACCTTTCTCCTGCGCCCGCTTCAGGATGGATTCGTGGAGCGGCGAGGTCAGCAGTTCGGGGACGACCGTCAGGATGTCAATGCGCATATCTGAAAATAATGTCTTTCGTGGAATCTTCCGTGAGGGGTATCTCCTGCCCGTGTTCGAGCGTATAGCCCCGGTAGCCCAGTCCGGTGAAGAGCGCGACGATCTGCGGGCGGTTTTCGCCGCCCGTCTCGATGAGCACCGTGGGGCGGTGACGCTCCAGCAGGGGGCGCATTTCCCGCATCACGATGACCTCGTAACCCTCGATGTCGCATTTGATGAAGTCGAGGCGCTCCAGTTTGCCGAACAGTTCGCTGCCGCGGCGCATCTGGGCCGTGAATTCCACGTCGGCCCGGCTGCCGGCGTCGTTTACGAAGTTCTGCCCCGTGCCGAAGTAGCCCGTCTCGCGCGCCGAGTCGTTGGCCATCACGATGGGTTTCGACTCCGTGCCCAGGGCGTAGGGAAGTATTTCGGTGTTGGCGCAGCGGCGGAGGTTGCGGCTCAGCACCTTGCGGATCGGGGCCACCGGTTCCACGGCGTAGACCTTGCCCGCGGGGCCTGCGAGGCGGGAGATCGTGCGGGCGTAGTAGCCGAGGTTGGCGCCGATGTCGATGCATGTGTCGCCCGCGCGTACCAGCTTCGGCAGGTGGTAGACGTACTCCGTGGCAGGGGCCTCGCGTCCGATGCCCAGCCGCTGCCAGAGGAAGAACAGCCGGCTCACGGCGCGCAGGTAGCCTTCTAACGGCAGGGTGCGGTAGAGAATCTTATGGATGAATTTCCCCAATTTCAATTTTTAATTTTTAGTTCCGGTAGTTGACCTCCTCGTTCAGCACCTCGACGATGAAGGGGTTGTAGAGCGTTTCGTGGCCGATCGTCGATTCGGGACCGTGGCCGGGATAGATGTGCACCTCCTCGCCCAGCGGAATCAGCGAGTCGAGGATCGAGTGCATGATCCACGAATAGTCGCCGCCCGGCAGGTCGGTGCGGCCGATCGACTCGCGGAAAAGCGTGTCGCCCGTGAAGAGCGATTTCGAGTCCGGCTCGTACAGCGCCACATGGCCGGGAGTGTGGCCGGGGGTGCGGATCACGCGCAGGGCGGTGTTGCCGAAACGCACTTCGGACAGGGTGTCCAGGTCGAGGTCCGCCGCGGGCATCGCGCCGATCTTCACGCCGAAGACCGAACCGCTCGTCGCTGCGTTGTCCAGCAGGAACCGGTCCTTCGACGAGAGGGCGAAGGGGATGCCGTAGCGCTGTTTGAGGTGCTCGACGCCCAGCGTGTGGTCGAAATGGCCGTGGGTGTTGACCGCCATGACGGGTTTCAGCCCGTGCTCGGCGATGAAGTTGTCCAGCGCGGCGTCCTCGCGCGGGTTGCTGTTTCCGGCGTCGATGACGATGCACGCTTTGGTGTCGTCCCAGACGACGTAGGTGTTTTCCTGTATCGGATTGAATTGCAGGCAGGCGATTTTCATAATGATGGCTGTTTTAATGCAGTCGGTTTTGCAAAGATAGTGTTTTTTACGGGATTTTACCTATCTTTATGACCCAAAACGACCTGATTCCATGAAACGATTTTTTGCGCTTTTCGCGGCTCTGACCCTGCTCTGCACGGGGATTTCGGCCCAGACGGCCGCCTGCCGGACCGAAACAGGCATCGCCTACCGCGACGCGGCGGGCGACGGCTATGTAGATTCGCTTTGCCGGCTGGACATTTGCTGGCCTGCGGATAAGGAGGGATTTCCGACCGTCGTGTGGTTCCACGGCGGGGGACTGACCGGCGGGCGGCGCGAGATTCCGAAAGCGTTGTGCGGCAAAGGATTCGCCGTGGTGGGCGTGGATTACCGCCTCGCTCCGCGCGTGAAGGTCGCCGACTGCGTGGCGGATGCCGCCGCTGCGGCCGCATGGGTGGTGAAAAACATTGCTTCCTACGGCGGCGACCCGCGGCTGATCTTCATCGCCGGACATTCGGCGGGCGGTTACCTGACTTCGATGATCGGGCTGGACAAACGCTGGATGGCGCCCTACGGCATCGACCCCGACACGGCGTTCGCGGCGCTGATCCCTTACAGCGGGCAGGTCGTGACCCATTTCGCGCGACGCCGCGAAATGGGGATTCCCGATACGCAGGTGGTCGTGGACGACATGGCGCCGCTGAACTACATACGTCCCGACTGCCCGCCGATCCTGATCCTCTCGGGCGACCGCGGGCGGGAGATGTTGGGCCGCTACGAGGAGAACGCCTATTTCTGGCGCATGATGCAGGTGGCGGGGCATCCCGACGTCGAGATCCGGGAATTCGACGGGTTCGACCACGGCAACATGCCCCAGGCGGGCCATTACGTCGCGGTGCGCTACATCCGCGACTTTGTGAAAAAACTGGAAAGATAATTGCGGGCCGGACCCGTAAACGGAATGACGATGAACGGATGGATGAAACTGGCGGCCGCGCTTTTCGCCGCGGCGTCGTTTGCGGGGTGTTCGCTGCTGAAGGTGGCCGTGGCCACGGGCGACCCTCTGTCGAAGGAGCAGATGAACGTGCGGACCATGACGCGCGGCTTTTACTACGACATGGCTGGCGAGGTGGCCCGTGCGGCCGACTCGATCGTCGCTGCGTCGCCCGACGTGAATGTGCGCGTAGCGGCCGTGCGGTGGAAGATCCGCGCCACGCGCGCCGGGGTGACCGCCGCCATGCAGGGCATTCCCGACGTGGCGCTGGCCGACCTGTGGATTCTGTGCCGCCGCATGAACGAGGGTTTCGTCCAGGCGCCCGATTCGCTGCTGTTCGGTCTTCAGAGCGACATCGCCCGCGACGCCGCCCTGCGGCTCGACCGCCGGGCCGGAAGGCTCGCCCGGCAGGTGCTTCCGGACGACCGCTATGCGCTGATGGAGCGGTTCGTTACGGACTACGTGCGCGACAACCCCGCCTCCGAGGGCGACGAGACCGACAACACGACCCTCGCGTGGCTGGAATACCTCCGGGCGGCCGGCGTCGAACAGGATTACGCCACCGGCTCGATCGCCGAGGTGCTGGCCGACGTCAACGACCGGCTGAGCGGCCAGACCCAGCAGGTGACCAACAGCGTGAGCTGGTCGAAGGACATCTTCGAGATGCGGCTCCGGCAGGACAGCCTGCGCCTGCAGGTCGGGGCGCAGCTCGATTCGCTGGAACGCAGTTTCAACCGTATCGTGGTCGTCGCCGAGCACCTGCCCGAGATTTCGGACAAGGTGCTGGAGGAGCTGAACCGGCAGGCCACGCAGCTCATCTGGACGATGAACGCTTCGGTGGACAACGCTTTCGCCGACTTCGACCGCCAGCGCGGCGAGTTGCAGCAATACGTTACGCGTGAGCGCGAGGCGTTGGTCGAACAGTTGCGGGCGACGGGCGACGAACTGGTCCGGACGACGCTCGACGCCGTGCCGGGGCTTGTCGGCAAAATCCTGCTCTACGTCGTGCTGGCGCTTGCGGTGCTGATCGGCGGGCCTTTCGCGCTGGGCTTCTGGCTGGGCGGCGTGCGGGCCAAAGCCCGAATTAAAAATGAAAAATTGAAAATGAAAAATTAAGCGTTGACGGTTCCGTATGATGGTTCCGATACGTTTTGCGGGGAAATAATTTTGAATTATGAATTTTGAATTATGAATTGTTTTTAACTTTGCACGCAAAGTTAAAAACCGATGGCAAGAAAGAAAGCGAACTATCCCCTCGTCGAGGGGCTTGAAATAACGACCCTCGCGGCCGAGGGCAAGGCTATGGGCCGCTGGAACGACGTGGTGGTCTTCGTTCCGCTGACCGTTCCGGGCGACGTGGTCGACGTGCAGATCCGCTCCAAACGCCGCCGCTTCATGGAGGGCTTCGTGGTCCGCTATGTGAAGAAATCGCCCCTGCGGGCCGAGGCGTTCTGCGAGCATTTCGGCGTCTGCGGCGGCTGCAAGTGGCAGAACCTGCCCTACGGGGAGCAGCTGCGCTTCAAGACCGATCAGGTCCGCGACCAGCTGACGCGCATCGGCAAGATCGAGCTGCCGGAGATCGCGCCCTGCCTCGGCTCGGCCGAGACGCAGTTCTACCGCAACAAACTCGAATTCACCTTCGCCGACCGCCGCTGGCTGACGCGCGAGGAGATCGAGTCGGCGGGCGACATCGGCGACGCGCCGGCCGTGGGATTCCACATCCCGGGGATGTTCGACAAGGTGCTGGACATCCGCAAATGCTGGTTGCAGCCCGACCCGTCGAACGGCATCCGCATGGAGGCCAAGCGGTTCTGCGTGGAGAACGGCTACACGTTCCACAACGCCCGTTCGCACGAGGGGCTGATGCGCAACATGATCGTCCGCACGGCCTCGACGGGCGAGGTGATGGTGATCGTGGTCTTCAACAGCGACGACCGGCCCCGCATCACGGCCCTGATGGACCATCTGGCGGCCAAATTCCCGGAGATCACCTCCCTGTTCTATATCGTTAATACGAAGTTCAACGACTCGGTGGGCGACCTCGACCCGGTCTGCTACCGCGGCAAGGACCATATCATCGAGGAGATGGAGGGGCTGCGCTTCAAGGTGGGACCCAAGTCGTTCTACCAGACCAATTCCGCGCAGGCCTACGAACTTTATAAGGTGGCCCGCGACTTTGCCGACCTCCGGCCGGGCGACGTGCTTTACGACCTCTACACCGGGACGGGAACCATCGCCAATTTCTGCGCCGCGCGCTGCGCCCGGGTGGTGGGCGTGGAGTACGTCCCCGAAGCCATCGCCGACGCCAAGGTCAATTCGGAACTCAACGGCATCGAAAATACGGTCTTTTACGCCGGGGACATGAAGGCGGTGCTCGACGACGGATTCGTCGCCGCGAACGGCCGTCCCGACGTGATCATCCTCGACCCGCCGCGCGCGGGCGTCGACGAACCGGTGATCGAAGTCATCCTGCGCGCCGCGCCCGAACGGATCGTCTATGTGAGCTGCAACCCCGCCACGCAGGCCCGCGACCTCCAGCTGATGGACGCCGCCTACCGCGTCGAGGCCGTGCAGCCCGTCGACATGTTTCCCCACACGCACCATGTGGAGAACGTCGTGAAGCTCGTGCGGCGATAAACGGCGCGTCCGCGCGGGACGCAACCTGGACTGCAACCTGAACCACAGACCGATGATACGAATTTTTCTGACTGCATCGTTCGCCCTGATGTTCGTCGGGGCGGTCGCCCAGTCGCCGCCATCCGCACGCAACGGAATGAGAATAACTCCGTGGATTTTATCCTGGAGAATAAGACGCGTCCGGGGACGTTGACTGTTTTTCTGACGCTCCGGGATTTGCAGAACTGTAACACCGCTTCGGGGACCTTCAGATACGAGACCCGCTATACCGGGACGCGGCTGCTGTCTCTCCGTCCCGCCGACGATACCCGGGGCGTGAGGTACGGTTATTCATACCGCTTTTTTTTAGGCCCTGTCGATAAGGAGCCCGATACCGCGTTTGTCTACCGCATGCCCACCACTGTTCGCTGGCCGGTGCGTGTGTCGCGCGGCGTGAGCGTTTACGACCGTTTCCGAAAAGAAAAGAAAGGGGCTTTGGGGTTGCATTTCGAAATGGAAAAGGGCGACACGGTCTATGCGATGCGGCGCGGCACGGTCGTGGAGGTCGGCATTCCCGAACGGGAACCCGATGCCCCGGCGGTGAGTTTTACCTCCGAAAGCCCCGATTTGCTGGTCGAGCAGCCCGATGGCACGCTGGCCTGGTATATCTGCCTCGACGGCGACAATGTGCTGGTCGAGGTCGGGGACGAAGTGCTGCCCGGAACGCCGCTGGCGCTGGCGGGAAGCTATGACGGCGAGCGATACAAAGTTTCCGTGCAGACCTTCTGGTGGGAGAGTAATCCGGACCCGAAGGAGCGGGAGCGAAAACCTTTCATCCGCAAGCATTTCTTTCCGCAGTTCGTTACGGAGGAGGGTGTCGTGTGCGTTGAAAAGGGTGTTTACCGACTCGTTGAAACCGAGGAATTGGTAATCCGCGAGATGAACAGGAAGGAACTCAAGAAACACCGCGGAGGCAAAAAGCGATAGGGAGTTGTTCAAGGCCTGATTTCGCATCGGGGATGCAGTATTTTCGTTTTTCGGCGTTTTACTGGATACAAAGGGATGGAAACCGGCCCGGCTGAAAACAGTTCCGCGCGACGCCCGGCTTGCATAATCTTTGTAATAGGTTATTTAAAAACGAAAAGACAATGAAACGACTGATTTTATTGGCGGCGGTGGCGTTTTTCGCCCTCCCCGCGGCAGCGCAGATGCAGGAGGCGTTCCCCAGCTACATTCAGGTCAACGGACGTGCCGAAAAGGAGATCGCGCCCGACGAATTCTACTTGCAGATCATCATCAACGAGCGCGACTCGAAGGGCAAGATTTCGGTCGAAAGCCAGCAGCGCGACATGATCGCCGCGCTCAAACGTGCCGGGGTCGATGTCGAGAAACAGCTCAAGATGGCCAACCTGTCGAGCGAGTTCTTCAAGAAAAACACCTCGGTGGCCACGGCCAAATACCAGTTGCAGCTGGGTTCCTCGGCGATGGTCGCCAAGGTGTGGCAGGCGTTGGACGGACTGGGTATCTCGAACGTCTCGATCCTGAAGGTCTCGCACTCGAAAATCGAACAGTATAAGGCCGAAGTGCGCGTCGAGGCGATGCAGAACGCCCGCCAGAGCGCCGCGACGCTGGCCGAAGCCGTCGGGCAGAAGATCGGCAAATGCTTCTACATCTACGATTCGAACAACAACGTGATGCCTGTTTTTTACGACAACATGGCCGTGATGCGCAGCGCCAAGGCGATGGGCGTCGCCGAGGACGCCGCTGCGGACGAACCGCTCGATTTCAAGACCATCAAGTTGCAGTACAACGTGCAGGCGAAGTTCGTGCTCGAATAGGACGGTTTCCGATTCTCTCGGGTGTCTTTCACCTCGCCTTGTCCGGGCTGAACGGGAAATGCGCTTGTGTGTCCCGTCCGGCCCGGACTTCGTTAAGGCGAAATTCCCTCCGCGATAGTCGCAGACGGCTCGCGGCGTCCGTCCGCCTCGTTCTTTGCGAGGTGCGGAACCCTCCGGCCTGCGGACCCGGCCGGCCGGTCCCGGCGCCAAATCCCCGCTCGTCGGCCGGAAGGTCCTGAAAATAAAACAATTCATCCGGGTTGAAAGCAAAGAGACTGAAAAAGTGCGATTCAGTAAGCGATTTCTGAAAATTTTAGTATCTTTGTAATTCACCCCTGTAAAAAAGGAGGAGTTATGGAAAAGCAGTTTTGTTTCGATTATGAACATTACGCGGCGCTGTCGGAGCTTTCCGAAGCCGACCGCAGGCTGGTCGCCGAGGCCGAACGGGCCACGGCCAATGCGCATGCGCCCTACTCGAATTTCCACGTAGGCGCCGCCGCGCGTCTGCGCAGCGGGAAAATACTCTACGGCAGCAACTTCGAAAGCGAGGTCTATCCCGCGGGACTCTGCGCCGAGCGGTCGCTGATGTTCTACGCCCAGGCCAATTATGCCGACGATCCGATCGAGACGATGGCCATTGCCTCGAACCCCTCGGAGCGCGAATGCTATCCCTGCGGCCAGTGCCGGCAGGTGATGGTCGACGTCGAGCGTCGTCAGGGTTCCCCGATGCGGGTGCTGATGAGCGGCCACGGTACGGTGACGGCGGTCGATTCGGCCTCCAAACTGCTGCCTTTCACCTTTATTCTGTAATTTCCGACGATGTTTAACCCGGACGACATTCTCTACGAAGACAACCACCTGCTGATCGTCAACAAACGCTGCGGCGATCTGGTGCAGCCCGACCCGTCGGGCGAGAGCGCCCTCGAGGACCAGATCAAGGCCTTCATCAAACGGCGCGACGCCAAACCCGGCGAGGTGTTCCTCGGCGTGGTGCACCGCATCGACCGTCCGGTGAGCGGAGCCGTCGTTTTCGCCAAGACGTCGAAGGCGCTCGTCCGTCTGAACGAGATGATCCGCGAAGGCCGCATCCATAAGGTCTACTGGGCGCTGACCGAAGCCACGCCCGATCCCGAGAGCGGCGAACTGCGCCATTATATCCTGCGCGACGGCAGGACCAACCGTTCGCGGGCCTGCGACGCCCCGAAGGGCGACGCCAAGGAGGCGCGCCTGCGTTACGCGACGCTCGGGGCGGGGACGAACTACACGCTGGTCGAGGTCGAACTGCTCACGGGGCGTCACCACCAGATCCGCGCCCAGCTCTCGAAGGTCGGGTGTCCGATCCGCGGCGACCTGAAATACGGCGCCCGGCGCTCCCTGCCCGGGGGCGGCATCTCGCTCCACTCGCGCCGTGTCGAATTCGAGCATCCGGTGCGCCGCGAGCCCCTCTCGGTCACGGCTCCCGTGCCTGCGGGCGACAACCTGTGGACCTATTTCGAAAACCTCTGAATATCCCTGCCATGCGATTGCTCATTCAGCGTGTAAAACACGCTTCCGTCGCTATCGGCGGCGATGTCCGCTCCCGGATCGGGGCGGGACTGCTGGTGCTGCTCGGCGTCGGGTGCGACGACACCGACGAGGACATCGAGTACCTCGCCGGAAAACTCGTGCGCCTGCGTATCTTCGACGATGAAGCCGGGGTGATGAACCTCGACGTGGTGCAGACAGGCGGCGAAATTCTGGTCGTGAGCCAGTTCACGTTGCAGGCCTCGACCCGCAAGGGCAACCGGCCGAGTTATATCAAGGCGGCCCCCGAAGCCGTTTCTCGCCCGCTTTACGAACGGTTTACGGCCCGGGTCGCCGAGCTACTCGGCCGCGGGGTCGCCACGGGCGAATTCGGCGCCGACATGCAGGTCGAGCTGGTCAACGACGGGCCGGTGACGATCTGGATGGATTCAAAAAACAAGGAATAACATATTTATATCAAAATGAAGAAAATTTTTGCATTTCTGCTTCTGGGCCTTACCGTGGCCTTCGCCTCCTGCGGGGATGAAAAGACGGAGACCGGAACGGACTGGTTCCTGACGCCTGTGGCCGAGGTCAACGGCACGACGGTCGGGTTGAGCTGCCAGACTCGTTTCGGCGAGGGCGTGCTCGAAAACACGAGCGTGGGTTTTTCCTATGCTGCCGTTGTCGACAATAAAATCGGCGCGTTTGCCGATGTGGCGGGTTCCGCGGTTGACGGCACCGGCATTGCCGCCACGCTGACCGGGCTTCAGCCCGAAACGACCTACGTGGTTTTCGCCTATGCCGGCCTGTCGACCGGACGGGTTCAGAGCGCAGGGGCGGTCTTCAAAACCGGGCAGGACGACATGCCCGACCCCGATCCCGAACGGCCCGCTTTCGGAACTCCTGCGGCGTCGGGCGTGACCAAGACCGAGGCGACGCTGAGCTGTACGTTCAATTTCGAAGATACGGCCGATTACGACGTCTATTTCCGGTATAAGCCGGCTTCGTCGGGCAGCTATGACCGGGTAAACGTTCCGACGGGAACGGGAACCAAGACGGCGGCCCTGACCGGCCTGACGCCCGGCACGACCTATGAATTCGCGCTCTGCGCCGACTGGGACGGGCAGACCTACACCAGCGCCGCGGCGACCTTCACCACCTCGTCGGACGGCGGCGGTGGCGGAAATACGGGTTCGGCCAAGTATTCGGGCTGGCCCGAACTGGTTCCGGAGGACAAGTCGAACAGCGACTATCATTACGCTTACCACCTGTGCCCCGACTTTTCGGTAGGCGGCCACAAAGCGCGTAACTATACGGTCTGCTTCAGCGCCAAGCACCACTGCCCCGTCTGGGTGGCGGCGCCGCGTCATGCCTGCTACGAGGGCGACGCCAATCGCACGGATGCCTATGGCAAGGACCCGATCATTCTTTCCAGCATTCAGTATAACAGCAAGTCGACGGGCGGCGGCTGCAACAAGGGTCACATGCTCGGTTCGGCCGAACGCACCCGTTCCACGGCCATCAACAAGCAGGTCTTTTACTATACCAACATCGCTCCGCAGTACTCCTCGGGATACAACACCGGAGGCGGCGGATGGAATACGCTCGAGGACTGGATCGACGGCAAGGTCTGCCGCGATACGACCTATCTGGTCATCGGCACTTACTTCGAGTCCTATACCGATGGCTACGGCATGTCGGCCTCGCCCAAGAAGATTTCGTTCGGCGGCCGCAACGACGTGTCGTGCCCCACGATGTTCTACATCGCCGCACTGCGCACCAAGCGGGGCGACACCGGCAAATCGGTGCTGAACTGTTCGGCCGACGAACTGATGTGCGTGGCGTTCGTACGTGCACACAACAACGGCCTCAAGGGCCAGAAGGTGACATCCCGAGAGCTGATGTCGATTTCGGACCTCGAAAAACTCACCGGGCACGCATTCTTCACCAACGTGCCCAACGCGCCGAAGAGTTCCTATAACCCTTCGGACTGGGGTTTGTAGCGATGACTTACCCGTGGGGCGATACGAGGCGGTTCAACTCCTATGCGGGGTACTTCCGCCGTCTGTTCGGCTGCCGGGTGCAGAAACTTTCCGTCGATGCGGGCTTCACCTGCCCCAACCGCGACGGGACGATCGGAGAGGGAGGGTGTACGTTCTGTAACAACGGAGCGTTCACCCCTTCTTATTGCATGCCCTCGAAGAGCGTCGGGCAGCAGATCGCCGAGGGGATCGAATTCCACCGCAACCGCTACCGTTCGGCGCAGCGCTACCTGGTCTATTTTCAGGCTTTTTCCAATACCTACGCCCCGCTGGAGCGGCTGAAGAGGCTTTACGATGAGGCCCTCGCGCATCCCGGCGTGGCGGGAATCGTCGTCGGCACGCGCCCCGACTGCGTCGACGAGCGCAAGCTCGACTACTTCGCCGGGCTGGCCCGGGATCGGTATGTCGCCCTCGAATACGGTATCGAATCGACCTTCGACGCCACGCTCCGGGCCGTCAACCGGGGCCACGACTTCGCGTGCGCCCGCCGCGCCGTCGAGATGACCGCCGCGAGGGGCCTGCACGTCGGCGCGCACTTCATCCTCGGACTTCCCGGCGAGACCGACGCGATGCTGCTCGACCAGGTGGAGCGGATCAACGCCCTGCCGCTCACGACCGTGAAGTTCCACCAGTTGCAGGTTTTCCGCGCGACGCCGATGGCCGCCGAGTACGACGCCGCACCGGAGCGTTTCCGCTTCTGGGAGCCGGAGGAGTACATCGACCTGTTCGTCGAAATCCTCCGCCGGCTGCGTCCCGGCGTGGTCGTCGAACGTTTCGCCTCGGAGGCTCCGCCGCGCTACCATTACGGCCGCAACTGGGGCCTCGTGCGCAACGAGCAGCTGCTCGCGATGCTCGAAAAAAGATTGGAGGAACGCAATGTATACCAAGGCGAAATTTTTACTACCTTTGCCGCAGACAAACTTCGGCAGAGGTAGGCTGCGCCTCGGCAGAACGCGGGTGGACCCGGCTCTGCGTCCGGCCTGCGCCGCCTTTGCGGAGGCAAACCCCGAATAAACCCCTTCGTTATGAAACCCATCAATCCCGACATCGTGCTCAAACCCGTCAAGGAGTATGTTCTGATGGCTGTCGGCATGCTGATGTACTCTTTCGGCTGGATCGGCTGCATCCTCCCGGCCGGCGGCGTCGGCGGCGGCGCCGCAGGTCTGTCGCTCGTGCTGTGCAATGCGCTCTCGACGGCGGGAATCGACCTGCAGATCGGTACGATGGTTTTCATCATCAATGCCGTCCTGCTGCTGGTCGCCGGATTTATCGTGGGGTGGAATTTCGGTCTCAAGACCATCTTCTGCGTGGTGATCATCTCCTTGGGCATGAACTTCTGGCAGGAGGTGCTTCCCGATGGCAACTTCCTCGGGGTCGACAACCTGCTGGCCATCGTCATGGGCGGTATCCTGGCCGGCGCCGGCATCGCGCTCTGCTTCTCGCAGGGCGGCTCGACGGGCGGCACGGACATCGTGGCCATGATCATCAACAAGTACCGCACGGTCAGCTACGGCAAAATCCTCATCTACTCCGATTTCGTCATCATCGGTTCGGCCCTGCTGGTGGGCATGGGCATCAGCGCCGTGATTTACGGCTACGTGATGACGGCCGTCGTGGGTTACACGGTCGATATGATCATGGCCGGAAACCAGCAGTCGAGCCAGGTCTTCATCGTCACGCACGACTACGAGAAAATGGCCCAGGCGATCGTCGACAACGTCCACCGCGGGGTGACGCTCATCGACTCGCAGGGGTGGTATTCGAAAAAGGAGTCCAAAATCGTCATGGTGGTCTGCCGCAAGCGGGAGACCTCGATGATCCTCAAATTCGTCAAGACCATCGACCCCGAGGCCTTTATGACCGTCGGATCGGTCATGGGCGTCTACGGGAAGGGATTTCAGACAATCGGGAAGGGCTGATGCAGCTCTACGCCGACATAGTTCTTCCGCTGGCGCAGCCCGTCTACACGTTTGCCGTGCCCGGAGGCACGGACGTCGCGGCCGGGCAGGCCGTGGCGGTGCAGTTCGGCGCACGCAAATTCTATACGGGCATCGTGTGGCGGGTCCACGACCGCCGGCCCGATTTCAAAACCGTCAAACCGATCCAGCGCGTGCTCTACGATGCGCCTCTGCTCTCGGCGCAGCAGATGTCGCTGTGGGAGTGGATCGCCTCGTACTACATGTGCTCCCTGGGGGAGGTGATGCGCGTGGCGCTGCCTGCGCTGATGAAACCTTCGGGCGACACGGAGGAGGAGTTCTCCGGCGACGAGTTCCGTCCCCGCACCGAGTGTTACGTGTCGTTGGCTGCGGAACTCCGCGACGAGGGGCGTTTTCACGAAGTCTGCGAGAAGATCGAACGGCGCGCCCCGAAGCAGTACGAGGCGCTGCTCGAGCTGGCTGCGGCCGGCGACGAGACGCGCATCGCGACGGGCGAGGTGGCCCGCCGCCTGCTCCGGGCCGATTATGCCGTGCTGCACGCCCTCGAGCGCAAGAAATACATCGTCTGCACCCAGCGCGAACGTTCGGTCGAGCGCGGCGGGTCGGCCTTCCGCCTTCCGGAGCTGACGGCGCACCAGCTGACGGCGTTGAACGCCCTGCGCGAACAGTTCGCCGCCGGGAAAACCACCGCTCTTTTGCAGGGCGTCACCGGTTCGGGCAAGACCGAGATTTACATCCACCTGATCGCCGAGGTGCTCTCCCGGGGCGGCGATGTTTTGCTGCTGGTGCCCGAAATCGCCCTTACGGCGCAGCTGATCGAGCGCATGGAGCGCATCTTCGGCAGCCGCGTCACCCCGTACCATTCCAAACTCACCAACCGCCGCCGCACGGAGACCTACCTGCGGCTGAACCGCTCCGACGGGGGCGAGTTCGTGGTCGGCGTGCGGTCGTCGGTCTTCCTGCCGCTGAAGCATTTGCAGCTGATCGTCGTCGACGAGGAGCACGACGCCAGCTACAAGCAGACGGAGCCTGCGCCGCGCTACAACGCCCGCGACTGCGCCGTGGTGATGGCGCGCCTGACGGGAGGCCGGACGCTGCTGGGCAGCGCCACGCCGTCGCTCGAAACGTGGCTCAACGCCGCGTCGGGCAAATACGGGCGCGCGGAGCTGACCCAACGTTACGGCGACGCCCGCCCGCCCGAAATCCTCGTTTCCGACACCCTGCGCGCCGCCAGGCGCGGCGAGCGCAAGGCCCATTTCAACAAACTCCTGCTGGACCGGATCGGCGAGACCCTCGACCGGGGCGGGCAGGTGATGCTGTTTCAGAACCGCCGCGGGTTTTCACCCTACGTCGCGTGCTCCGAGTGCGGCTGGACGGCCCGCTGCCCCCACTGCAACGTGACGCTGACCTACCACAAGGGCGGACGGAAACTCGTCTGCCACTACTGCGGCCATACGGAGGACGTGCCGGCGAAGTGCCCTTCGTGCAAGGTCACCGATGTGCTCCCGATGGGCTTCGGGACCGAGAAGGTCGAGGAGGAGATTTCCCGGATTTTCCCCGAAGCGCGGGTTGCCCGTTTGGACCGGGACAGCGTGACCTCCGAAAAGGCGTTCAGCGCCATCATCGCCGATTTCGAGGCCCGCCGGACCGATATTCTGGTCGGCACGCAGATGATCACCAAGGGTTTCGACTTCGCGGGGGTGTCGCTCGTCGGCATCCTCAATGCCGACAACCTGCTGAACAACCCCGATTTCCGGGCCGCCGAACGGGCTTTCCAGCTGATGATGCAGGTGGCGGGCCGCGCCGGACGGCGCGACGACGGGGGCGAGGTGGTGATCCAGACCTCCGAACCGGGGCATCCCGTGATCCGGCAGGTCGCGGCGGGCGATTTCGAGGGGATGGCCCGCGCACAGCTCGCCGAGCGCAAAGCCTTTTTCTATCCGCCCTATGCGCGGCTCACGTCGCTCACGCTGCGCCACCGCGACCCTTCGGTGCTCCGAAACGGGGTCATGGACCTCGCCGCACGCCTGCGCACCCGTTTCGGCCGCCGTCTGCTGGGGCCGATGACCCCGCCCGTCGACCGCATCCGCGGCGAATACCTCGTGGGCCTTCTGCTGAAAATCGAGAGCGGCGCCTCTTCGGCCCGCGCCCGCGAACTGCTCACGGCCGAGCTGAAAACCTTTGCCGGAAACCCGGCGTTCAAGTCGATCACCGTCGTCGTCAATGTCGATCCTCAATGACCTCGTCCGCGATGTCGCGTCGCTGCTGTTCCCGCCCCGCTGCGCCGTCTGCGGGGAGCCGCTTGCGCGCGGCGAACGCACGGTCTGCACCTTGTGCCGCGCCACGGCGCCGCTGACGGGCTACTGGCGCGAGGCCGACAACCCCGTGGTGCGCCGATGCTGGGGCATGGTCCCCGTCTGTCAGGCTTCGGGCTTTCTGTTCTTCGTCCGCGCGAGCGGCTGGCGGCGGCTGATCCACGGCTTCAAGTACCGCGGGGCGTGGCGTACGGCCCGGGAGATGGGCGCGTGGTACGGGCGGTATCTGCGTGAAAGCGGACTCTACGACGACGTGGAGGTGGTCGTTCCGCTGCCGCTGCACCCCTTTAAGCGTTGCCGGAGGGGGTATAATCAGTCGGAATACATCGCCGAGGGGATCGCCGCGCAGTTGGGCGTGGAGGTCGACCGCCGCAGCGTCAGCCGGGTGCGCAACACCGCCAGCCAGGCCCTCAAGCCCCGCCGCGAGCGGGCCGGCAACGTCGAAGACGCCTTTGCGGTGTGCCGTCCCGAACGGCTCGCCGGGCGGCACGTCCTGCTGGTCGACGACGTGATGACCACCGGCTCGACGCTGCTTTCGTGCGCCTCGGCGATCCTGCGCGATGCGCCCGGCTGCCGCATCAGCATCGCCGCCCTCGCTGTCTCGCAGCGCGAACTGGGCGTGAAGGAGTAGGCGGCGATTCGAAAACTTATCAACAGGACGTTATTCCGGCCGCAGGCCGTGAACCCCTTCCGCGAAAGGGGTTTGGGGCAGGGCAGGCCCCGAAACGCGGCGGCCCGCCGGGGACCGGCATCCGGTCCGTTCCGGCATTCGGTGGCGGAAGCTGTGTTATAAACATAGTTTTCGACAAACCGGGGTTCCGCCCGGTTTTGATTTCTCCCCGCTTATGCTTACTTTTGACCTTTGAAAGAATCCGATTATCCATGGCGAAAGATTTTACACCCTCCTCCCGCAACCGGGAGGCGTTCGAGGCGATGACCGATACCGTCGGCAACGTACCCCCGCAGGCGGTCGAGCTGGAGGAGGCCGTGCTCGGTGCGCTGATGCTCGAAAAGGACTGCATCATCACCGTGCAGGAGTTCGTCTCCCCCGAGGCGTTCTACACCGAGGAACACCGCCTGATCTACAAGGCGATCAACGAACTGTCGATGGAGCTGAAACCCATCGACCTCTATACCGTGACCGAGCGGCTCAAGGCCAAGAAGGAGCTGAAGAAGGTGGGCGGCGCTTCGTACCTCGCGCAGCTGACCCAGAAGGTCGGTTCGGCGGCCAACGTCGAGTTTCACGCCAAGATCATCGCCCAGAAATACGTGCAGCGCGAGCTGATCCGCTCGGCGACCGAGATTCAGAAACGCTCCTACGACGAGTCGACCGACGTCACGGAGCTGATCGGTTACGCCGAAGGCGAGATCTTCAAGGTCGCCGAGGGGCACGTCAAACGTTCGGTGCAGTCGTCCAAGGACATCCTGGCCCGGGCGCTGATGCAGATCGAGGAGGCGTCGAAGAACACCAGCGCCTTCAGCGGTGTGCCGTCGGGCTTCATGGCTCTGGACCGCGTGACGCTGGGCTGGCAGCTGTCCGACCTGATCATCGTCGCCGCGCGTCCCTCGATGGGTAAGACAGCCTTCGTGCTCTCGATGGCCCGCAATATGGCCGTCGACCACGAGCAGGGCGTGGCGTTCTTTTCGCTCGAAATGTCCTCCGTGCAGCTGATGATGCGTCTGATCATCGCCGAGACGGGACTTTCGGGCAACGACGTCAAGTCGGGGCGTCTGACGCCCGAGCAGTGGCGGCACCTCGAATCGGCCACCAAGCCGTTGGGCACGGCGCCGTTGTTCATCGACGACACCCCGGCCCTTTCGGTCTTCGAGTTCCGTTCGAAGGCCCGGCGTCTGAAAATTCATAACGACATCAAGATCATCATCATCGACTACCTCCAGCTGATGACCGGCAATCAGGACACGAAGGGCAACCGCGAGCAGGAGGTGGCCTTCATCTCGCGTACGCTGAAGGCCATCGCCAAGGAGCTGAACGTGCCGATGATCGCCCTTTCGCAGTTGAGCCGCGCCACCGAAATGCGCGGCGGCTCGAAGCGTCCCCAGCTGTCGGACCTCCGCGAGTCGGGCGCCATCGAGCAGGACGCCGACATCGTGGCCTTCATCCACCGTCCGGAGTATTACGGCATCAACCAGGACGAGAACGGCATGCCCACGGCGGGCATGGCCGAGATCATCCTCGCCAAGCACCGTAACGGCGCGGTGTGCGACGTGAACCTGCGCTTCCTGAAGGAGCAGGCCCGCTTCGCCGACGTGGAGGACTCGATGCTGCCGCCCGCGCAGGCGGCGGAGAGCCAGCAGGCCTACGACGACTACGCCAGCGGTTCGAACAGCCAGCCGGGGACGTCGGGCCTCGGTGCGGCGATGGGCGGGGAGTTCGACGTCAACCGCTCGACGAAGATCGACGACGAAGCGCCTTTTTAGCCATGTTCGTTCGTACATTTGCAGGAGCGGTCGCCGGGATCGACGCCGTGGCGGTGACCGTCGAGGTCAACATCGCCGGCGGCGGTCTGGGCATGTACCTCGTGGGACTGCCCGACAATGCCGTGAAGGAGAGCGAACAGCGCATCCGGGCGGCGTTCGAGAACTCGGGCGAGCGGATGTCGGGCAAGAAGGTGGTCGTGAGCCTCGCTCCGGCCGACCTGCGCAAGGAGGGGTCGGGTTTCGACCTGCCGATCGCCGTGGGAATCCTCGCGGCGATGGGCCGCATCGACGCCGGGGCGGTCGCCGGGACGATGTTCGTCGGCGAACTGTCGCTCGACGGCTCGCTCAAACCCGTGCGGGGCGTGCTGCCCGTTGCGGTCCGGGCGCGTTCGGAGGGGCTGCGGCGGGTGGTGCTGCCGGTGGAAAACGCGGCGGAGGCCGCGGTTGTCGACGGCATCGAGGTGATCGGCGCCACGACCTTGCGCCAGGTCGTCGGATACCTGAACGGCGAGGCGGAGATTGCGCCTGCCGTGCCGGCCGACGACGAACCGTTCGATGCGGCGGCGACGCACTATGCGGAGGATTTCGCCGACGTGCGGGGCCAGACGCATGTGAAACGTGCGCTGGAGATCGCCGCGGCGGGAGGGCACAACGTCATCATGGTCGGTGCGCCGGGTTCGGGCAAGACGATGCTCGCACGGCGTCTGCCGACTATCCTGCCGCCGCTTTCGCGCGAAGAGGCGCTCGAAACGACCAAGATACACTCCGTGGCGGGCAAGGCGGGCGTGACGGGCGGGCTGATGACCCGGCGGCCGTTTCGCGCTCCGCATCATACGGCTTCGCAGGTTGCCGTGATCGGCGGCGGGCAGTCGCCCCGGCCGGGCGAGGTGTCGCTGGCCCACAACGGCGTGCTGTTCCTCGATGAGCTGCCCGAATTCGGGCGCAGCGTGCTCGAAGTGCTGCGGCAGCCGCTGGAGGAGAAGAAGATCGTGGTTTCGCGGGCCAGATACAGCGTCGAATACCCGGCGAATTTTACGCTCGTGGCGGCGATGAATCCCTGCCCGTGCGGCTATTACAACCACCCGACGAAGGAGTGCACCTGTTCTCCGGGGTCGGTGCACCGCTATATGGGGCGCATTTCGGGTCCGCTGATGGACCGCATCGACCTGCATGTGGAGGTGACGCCCGTGACTCCGCAGGAGTTGTCGGCGGCTGCGCCGGGCGAGGCGAGCGCTGCGGTTCGCGAACGGGTCATCCGGGCGCGGGCGGTGCAGGAGGCGCGCTTCGGCGGTGTCGAGGGGGTTCATACCAACTCGATGATGAACAGCGCGATGCTGCGCGAATACTGCCGCCTCGATGCGGCTTCGGCCGCGCTGCTGGAGCGGGCCATGGAGCGGTTGTCGCTCTCGGCGCGGGCCTACGACCGTATCCTGAAGGCGGCGCGCACGATCGCCGACCTGGCGGGACGCGCCGACATCGTTCAGGCGGACATCGCCGAGGCGATCAACTACCGGTCGCTGGACCGGGGGAACTGGGGGCGATGATTCTGCCGCCCCGGCGGCAGAATCAATTAAAAATTAAGAATTAAAAATTAGATACGATGAAACGCATCATTCTTTCCGGAGGTGGAACCGGAGGCCATATCTACCCGGCCGTGGCTGTTGCCGAGGCCTTGAAACGGCGTTTCGGCGACGGGGTGGAGATTCTCTTCGTCGGGGCCGAGGGCAAGATGGAGATGGAGAAGGTCCCGGCGCTGGGCTACCGCATCGTGGGCTTGCCGATCGCGGGCCTTCAGCGGCGGCTGGACTGGCGCAACCTGGCGGTGCCGTTCAAGGCGGTGAAGAGCATCCGGATGGCGAAGAGGATCATCCGCGACTTCGGGGCCGACGCCGTGGTGGGCTTCGGCGGCTATGCCAGCGCTCCGGTGCTGTGGGCCGCGCAGCGGATGGGCGTGCCGACCGTGATTCAGGAGCAGAACTCCTATGCGGGCGTGACGAATAAAATCCTCGCGAAGGGCGCGCGGCGCATCTGCACGGCTTACGAAGGCATGGAACGCTTCTTCCCGGCGGCGAAGATCGTCCTGACGGGCAATCCCCTGCGGGGCCGCTTTTCGAAGGAGGGCGCCGACCGCGCCGAGGCGCTGGAATATTACGGGCTGACGCCCGATCTTCCGGTGATCCTGGTGGTCGGCGGGTCGCTCGGCACACGGTCGCTGAACGAGATGATGAAGGCGTGGATCGTCGGGACGGACGGCAAGGCCCCCGTGCAGGTGATCTGGCAGACGGGCAAGTACTACGAGCGCGAAATGCAGGCCTTTCTGGCCGCGCACCCCGCCGCGCACGTCTGGCAGGGGGCTTTCATCGACCGCATGGACTACGCCTACGCCGCGGCCGATCTGGTCGTCTCGCGCAGCGGGGCCGGGACGGTCTCCGAGTTGTGCCTCGTTGCCAAGCCGGTGCTGTTCGTTCCGTCGCCCAACGTGGCCGAGGACCATCAGACCAAAAACGCCCGGGCGCTGGAGACGAAGGGCGCGGCGGTGGTCGTTCCGGACGCCGAGTGCCAGACGAAGGCGATGCCGCGGGCCGTGGAGCTGCTGGCGGATCGGGAGACTCTGGCGGCGATGAGCCGCAATCTGGAGGCGCTGGCCAGGCCCGACGCCGCGGAAGATATTGTCAATGAGATTGTAAAGGTAATGAAGTGATGGAATACAAGAACGTCTATTTTCTGGGTATCGGCGGCATCGGCATGAGTGCCCTGGCGCGCTATTTTCTGCACGGGGGGTATGCCGTCGCGGGCTATGACCGCACGCCTTCGCACCTGACCGGCGAACTCGAAGCGGAGGGCGCGGCGGTCCACTATGAGGACGACGTGCGGCTGATCCCCGAAGGATTTCTCGACCCGAAGAAGACGATGGTCGTCTACACCCCGGCCGTGCCGCAGGATCACGGCGAATACCGCTATTTTCGCGAACACGGTTTCTGCGTCGAGAAGCGTTCGCAGATGCTGGGGCATCTTGCGGAGGGCAAATACGTGATGGCCGTGGCGGGCACGCACGGCAAGACCACCTCTTCGACGATGGTGGCATGGCTCAACCGCGCGCTGACGGGCGGCGGCTCGGCTTTTCTGGGGGGCATTTCGAAGAATTTCGGCGGCAATCTGGTGCTGGGCGACGGCGGGAGACTGGCTGTCGAGGCCGACGAGTTCGACCGGTCGTTCCTGCGGCTGTATCCCGACGTGGCGGTGGTCACCTCGGCCGACGCCGACCACCTCGACATCTACGGGACGCACGAGGCGGTGAAGGAGGCCTTCTCGCAGTTCGTGCGGCAGATCCGGCCGGGCGGCTCGCTCATCATCAAGCGGGGCGTCGACATCGTGATCGACAACCCCGGGATCGCCGTATACCGTTATTCCTACGACGAGCCGTGCGATTTCTACGCCCGCAACGTGCAGCTGCTCGAAGGGGGGCATTACCGTTACGACCTGGTGACACCCTCGGGCGCGTTCGAGGGGTGCACGCTGGGCGTTCCGGGGTGGGTCAACATCGAAAACGCGGTCGCGGCCGTCGCTTCGGTGTGGTGCGCCGCGAAGGCCGGAGGAACTCCGCTGGATGCCGATAAGCTGCGCGGCGCGCTGGCCTCGTTCTCGGGGGTGAAACGGCGTTTCGAGTTCTATGTCAACACCCCGAAGCAGGTCTATATGGACGACTACGCCCATCATCCGCGCGAGCTGGCCGCAACGCTCACCTCCGTGCGGAAGATGTTCCCCGGGCGGCGGATCACGGCGCTGTTCCAGCCCCACCTCTACACCCGTACGCGCGACCTCCATGCGGAGTTCGCCGAGGCGTTGTCGCATGCCGACGAAGTGGTGCTGCTGCCCATCTACCCGGCGCGCGAGGAGCCGATTCCGGGCATCACCTCGGAGATCATCGCCCGACGGGTCGCCGCGCCGTGCCGTATCGTCGACCGCGACCATTTGGCCGACGAGGTGGCCGCGATGGACACCGACGTTGTGATCAGCTTCGGCGCCGGCAATATCGACGCCTGCTGCCCCGCATTGGCGGAGCGATTAAAAATGAAAAGCTAAATATTAAAAATACAGGCATCTGTTTTTGGCATTTTCGTTTCCGGCTGGAGTTGATGAGGTCTCTTTTGCTTGACAAAAACGACTTCTTGCGTGGCTTGGAATCTGCCTGAATGATTTTTCATAATTTTTAATAGTGATGTCCCGCTACCTCCGATACACGCTTCTGACCCTGCTGTGGGTCGCCGTGGCCGCATACATCGTCTTTGCGGCCTCGGCGGTGCGGCGCGTGCGCAGGACGGGTACGGTCGGAAAGCTGGAGATCGAGGTGGTGGACAGCTCTTCGCAGGGACATCTGGTCTCGGCAGCGATGGTCCGCCAGTGGATTTCACATGCCGGAATCAAGACACTCGGCACGGCAGTTGATGCGGTGGACCTGACGGGTATCGAACGACTGATCGCCCGCAACGGATTCGTGGATAAAACGGTTGCCTATGTCTCCTACGGGGAAACGCTGCACATCGAGATCAGCCAGCGCAAGCCGCTGGTGCGCCTGCTTACCGACGGCATGAACGCCTACGTGACCGCCGACGGCTATGTCTTCGCCGCGCCCCGCGCCTCGTCGCTCTACGTGCCGGTGGTCACCGGCAGTTACCGTCCTCCCTTCCCTGCGTCGTACGTCGGGAGCGTGCGGGAGCATATCGACCTGCGTCTCGGCGAGATTGACGAACGCATCGCCGAACTCGAACGCGAGAAATACCCTCTCTACCGGCGTGAGATGGAGAACGACCGCAACATTTCGGCCCTGCGCCGCATGCGCATCAAGCGGCAGTGGTGGCGGCTGGAAGGTTCGCGGGAGTTCGATGCGCGGGTCGACGCGCTGCGCGAGAAAAAAGCCGGCCTGCGCCGCACCTACCGCTACCGGGCGGGCGTGATCCGCGAGGAGATCGAGCGTATCGCCGGGTTGCAGGAGGCCGAGCGGCGGAAACAAAAAAAGTTGGAGAAAAGCTACGAAGATTTCATGAAACTCCTTACCTTTGTAGAAACTGTCGAAGACGATGATTTCTGGAGGTCGGAAGTGGTGCAGATCACCGCGAAAACGACCCCCAGCGGAGCATTGGAGGTGGAACTTACGCCCCGCAGCGGCCGCTTCGCCGTGCTTTTCGGCCGGCTGGAGGACGTGGAGCGCAAGTTCGACAAACTGTTGCGGTTTTACCGCAGCGGCCTCTCGTCGATCGGCTGGAGCGAATACCGCACTATTGACATCAGATATAACGACCAGGTGGTTTGCAAGAAGTAAAAGGATTATACCGTGGAAAAAAAGAATTATACCGTTGCCGTCGATTTGGGCTGCTCGTCGGTCGTGGTGGCCGTCGGGGAGAAGACGCCCGAAGGCCTGCTTGACGTGGCGTGTGTCGTCACGAAGCCCGTCGAGGGAGTCAATGCGGGCCGGATCGAGAATATCGAACTGGTGAGCCGCGCCATCCGCGAGGCCGTGTCGGAGGCCGAGCAGCAGCTCGGAATCCGCATCACGGAGGCGTATGCCGGTATCTCGGGCGACTTCGTGCGCTGTGCGCGCCATACCGACCATGTCTTCGTCTACGATCCCCAGAACGGCGTCAACCAGAAGGACGTCGATGCGCTGTTCGACCGCATGCGCAACGTGCAGGCCCCCGACGACGAGACCATTATGGAGCGCGTGCCCCAGAACTACATGGTCGACGACAACCAGGAGGTGCGCAATCCCGTGGGTTCGTTCGGCAAGAAACTTTCGTCGACGTTCAACTTCATCCTTTGCCTCAAAACCCCGATGCAGCGTCTCGATATGGCCCTGAAACGCCTCGGTATCAAGATGCTGGGCGTCATGTCCGACGCGCTGGCGACGCCCGAAGCGGTGTTGCTGCCCGATGAGAAGGAGGAGGGCGTGGCCGTGGTCGACGTCGGCGGCGGCGTCACCGACGTGACGGTCTATTACCGCAACGTGGTGCGTTACGTCGCTTCGATCCCGATGGGCGCATCGGCCATCAACCGCGACATCCGCACGATGAGCGTTCCCGAGAAACACGTCGAGAGCCTCAAGCAGAAATACGGTTCGGCGGTCGCCGAACTGGCTCCCGAGGACAAGCTGATCCGCGTCAACGGCCGTACGGCCCGCGAGGCGAAGGACATTCTGCTGCGCAACCTGGCCACGGTGATCGAGGCCCGCGCCACGGACATCGCGGAGTTCGTGCAACAGGAGATCAAGGATTCGGGATACGCCGGGAAACTGGCCTACGGCATCGTGCTGACGGGCGGTTCGGCCAAATTGAAGGACCTCGACGAACTGTTCCGTCGCGTGACGGGCATGGACGTGCGTGTCGCTGTGCCCGAGACGGGAATCACCGGGGAGTCGAAGGAGAAGGTTGCGGACGCCGCTTTCTCGACCGCCGTGGGCATCCTGCTCAAGGGGGCCGAACTGGGCGGCTGCGCCGTCATCGAGCACCCCGCGGCTCCTCGTTCCGAGCCGCACCGGCCTTTCACGCCGCCGCAGCCCGCAGCGGGCGGGTTCAAGGCTCCGCAGCCGCGTGCTGCCCAGCCCTATACGCCTCCCGTGCCGGCTTCGGAACCCGATTCCGGGGTGCCGGCCGGAGCCGAAGCGGCCGGACGGCCGGACGAAGAGCGTGCCGACGAGCCGCCGGTGATCGAACCGAAGCGCAGCCGCAACTGGGGTGCGATCTTCCAGAAGACCTTCGACAAAATCAATAAGAGTTTCTCGGCCGCCGAGGACGAAGAGATTTAGACATACCGGGGAATACGGAAGGCGATGGACGAATTGATGGCAGAGATACAGGTTCCGCGGGACGAATCCTCGTTGATTATGGTGATCGGCGTGGGCGGCGCAGGCTGCAATGCCGTGTCTAACATGTGGCATGCGGGAGTGAAAGGCGTCACCTATCTGGCCTGCAATACAGACCGGAAATCTTTGAATATCAATCCCGTCAGCAATAAGGTCCGCCTCGGGACCGAAGGCCTTGGGGCCGGAAACCGTCCCGAACGGGGGCGGGATGCGGCGATCGCTTCGTTGGAGGACATCCGCCGTTATCTGATGGAATCGGGTTGCCGGATGGTGTTCATTACCGCCGGCATGGGCGGAGGAACCGGAACCGGAGCGGCTCCGGTCATCGCCAAACTGGCCAAGGAGATGGAAATGCTGACGGTAGGTATTGTCACTTCGCCGCTGGTGAGCGAGGGAAAACGGCGTTGGAAACAGGTCATGGAGGCTATCGCCCAGTTGGAGCAGAATGTCGATGCGCTGTTGGTGATCGACAATGACAACGTGTGCGGGCTTATGACGATCTTCCGCTGCATGAGGCTTTCAGCCGCGCCGACGATGTGTTGAGCACAGCTACGCGGGGAATTGCCGAGATCGTGACCCGGGAAAGCGACTTGGTGGGCGTTGACTTCGCCGATGTGGCCGAAGTGATGCGCAATTGCGGCCGGGCGCATATGAGCGTGACTTCGGCATGCGGTGAAAACCGGGTCGACAAGGTTCTGAAAGCGTCGCTTTGCTCCCCGTTATTGGGTCATCAGGAGATTACCGGGGCGAAAAATATCCTGTTGAATTTTTCGGTTCCGGACTCCGATGAACTGAAAACCCGGGAGGTGAAGCAGGTGCTGGACCTTATTCAGCGTTATGCCAATGGCGATCGGAAGAATGTGGGATTGAGTGAAACCAATATCATTTGGGGGACGAGTATCAATCCGCAGATGGAGTCGGGGACTTTGGAACTGGTGATTATAGCTACGGGATTCGAGGTCCCGGATACGAATCCCGGCGTTGCCGGATGGGAGGATGGTCCGTCACGGACGCAGGCGGATGTTTTTGCCGTGTCGGAAAATCCCGAACGCCCGGAAATCCCGGAAAAAGGGTGGGAAGAGCCTGTGATGGCCGGCGACGGTGAGACTTTGCAGGGCGTATGGGGTGAACTGTCCCGAAAGGTTTCGGGTTGGGTTGGCCGGGTTTTCGAGGGAGAGGACACCCCCATGGAGTGACGGAATTCCGGAATAAATTGAGTTAAGGAGATAAAGAATCAAACGATATGACAGACGAATTGATGTCGGAAATCAAGGTCCCGCGCACGGACGGCTCGATCATTACGGTGGTCGGCGTCGGCGGCGCAGGGGGCAATGCCGTAAACCATATGTGGAACCTCGGGATCAGGGGCGTTACGTTCATGGTCTGCAACACCGACCAGCAGGCGCTCGACAAAAGCCCCGTTGAGCGGAAGATCCGCCTCGGCTCCGAAGGTCTCGGAGCCGGAAACGATCCGGAGAACGGTCGCCGCGCGGCCGTCGAGTCGCTGCCCGAAATCCGCCAGGTGCTCGAAGAGGCCGGTACGAAGATGCTCTTCATCACCGCCGGCATGGGCGGCGGAACGGGCACGGGAGCATCGCCCGTCATCGCCAAGCTGGCCAAGGAGATGGGGCTGCTGACCGTGGCCATCGTCACCTCGCCGCTGGCCGTCGAGGGCAAGATCCGTTACGAACAGGCGTTCCGCGGTATCGAGGAGCTGCGCCAGAACACCGATTCGCTGCTGATCATCAACAACGAAAACATTCTGGAAATCTACGGCCGCCTCTCGCTGAAGCAGGCTTTCGGCAAGGCCGACGACATTCTGGCCTCTGCGGCCAAGGGTATCGCGGAGATCATCACCGTCGAGAGCGATCTGGTGAACGTCGACTTCGCCGATGTCTCGAAGGTGATGCGCAACAGCGGCCGGGCGCATATGGCCGTGGCTACGGCCGACGGCGACAAGCGCGCCGAGGCGGTGGCCGAAGCGTCGCTGCGCTCCCCGCTGCTGGATCACAACCTGATTTCGGGCGCCAAGAACATCCTGCTGAATATTTCGGTGTCGGACGCCGACGCCCTGATGTACGAGGAGGTGGTGCAGATTCTGGAGTATATTCAGGCCCACGCCAGCGTGCAGGACGACAACGGGGTGATCCACAACGCCAACATCATCTGGGGTACGAGCGAGAAGCCGCAGCTGGGCAATTTCATCGAGTTGGTGGTCGTGGCCACGGGATTCGAAGGCGACGCGCAGCCCGGCGTGATGAAGCAGATCATTCCCCCGGTCCGCACCGTCGAACCGGCCGTCAAGGAGACGTCCGCCGCGGCACCCGTGCTGGAGCCGATCAAACCCCTGCCCCCCAAACCCGCCCAGCGTCAGCCCGAACTGGTGATGCTCGGCGCCAAGCCGACCCGTTACAGCAACATCGACACCCTGCTGGCCAAACCCGCCTACCAGTCGCGCAACTCGAAGTTCATCGTGCGCGTCCCCGGCAGCCGCAAGGAGGTGCTGAAGGACGATACGACCGATGCCCAGGCGCAGAAAGAGGAGTCGCAGGGCGGCTCGCTATTCGATTAACTAACCGATTTTCAATTTGGAAGACGCGCATTCCTGGATTACGTTCAACGGGTTTTCACCCCATATCGCCGTGCTTTGCGCGGTGACGCTCTGCCTGTTGTGTGTTTCGGCGCTCGTTTCGGGGGCCGAGACTTCTTTTTTCTCCCTCTCGCACAATGATATACGTCATTTGCAGAGCCGCAGAAGCGCATCGGCCGCCGCCATGCTGCGGCTGCTGGCGAACGTCGACCTGCTGCTGGCCACGATCCTGGTGGTCAACAATCTGGTGAATATCTGCATCGTCATCCTCACGGCCGGGATCATCGACTCGGTCTTCACTTTCCTGCGGTTCGAGTTCCTGTTCAAGACCGTGCTGGTGACTTTCCTGCTGCTGCTTTTCGGCGAGATACTGCCCAAAGTGCTGGCGCAGACGACTCCCCTGCGCTTCGCCTCGATGGTGGCCCGTCCGCTGCTGGTGCTGCGGAGGGTTTTCTATCCGCTCTCCTATGCGCTGGTCCGCACGAGCAGCCGCATCAGCGAAAAGGCCGCGCACAAGAGCGAGATTTCGCTCGACGAACTGGCCGACGCCGTCGACATGACGCAGAGTTCCAGCCCCGAGGAGCACGTGATGCTTTCGGGCATCGTCAACTTCGTCAATACCGAAGTGCAGGAGATTATGAAACCCCGTGTGGACATCACGGCGCTCTCCATGACGGCCGATTACGAGACGGTCAAGAGGACGATCATCGAATCGGGCTTCTCGCGCATCCCGGTCTACGAGGAGGATGTGGACAATATCCGCGGGACGCTCTACGTCAAGGACCTGCTGCCCTACATCAACAACGGCGGCGATTTCGCGTGGCAGCAGCTGATCCGCAAACCCTATTTCGTCCCCGAGCACAAAAAGATCAACGACCTGCTGGCCGACTTCCAGTCGAACAAGGTCCACATGGCCATCGTCGTCGACGAGTACGGTTCGACGCTGGGGCTGGTGTCGCTCGAAGACATCATCGAAGAGATCGTCGGCGAGATTTCCGACGAGAGCGACAACGACGAGTGCTTCTACACGCGGCTCGACGCCAAGAGCTATATTTTCGAGGGAAAGACCCACCTCGGGGATTTCGAGCGTATCCTCGACATCGGCGAGGACGTTTTCGCCGACGTCCGGGGCGAGGCCGAAACCCTTGCCGGGCTGATGCTCGAACTCAAACGCGACTTTCCGCGCAAAGGCGACGTCTTCACTTCGCACGACCTGCGTTTCACGGTGCAGGAGATGGACGGCCACCGGGTCGATAAAATCCGCGTCGACCTTCAATGATTCCGGCCCTGTGGACATCGCCGCCGCTGACGGCCGAAGAGTCCGCCCGGTGGACGACTTCCGAAGAACGTGCCGCGGCAGCCGGGTTCGTGTCGGAACGCCGCCGGGCCGAGTTCCTTACGTGGCGGGCTGTGGTGCGCCGCGAACTGGGGGACGACGTCGGGATCGCCTACGATGCGCTGGGCGCCCCGGTGCTGACGAACCGGGCCGTCCATATCTCCGTCGCCCATTGCGCCGGCCGCATCGCGGTCTGCGCCTCCCCGGAGCGTTGCGCCGTGGACATCGAACCCGCAACGCGCGATTTCAGACGCGCCACGAGCCGCTACCTGACGCCTGAAGAGGAGGCCCTTTCCGACGACCCGCTTCTGCCGGGGATCGTCTGGTGTGCAAAAGAGACGCTCTACAAGTATGCCGGACGCCGGGAGCTGGATTTCCGGAGGGATCTGCACGTCGTGCGGCTCGACCTTGCTGCCGGGACGCTGGCGGGACGGATCGGAAACGGAGAGCCGGTCAGGCTCTCCGTCTCTCTGGACGAAGGTTTTATCCTCGTATATATTCTTTAGAATGCTTCCGAAGCGGTGAACAGGAACGCCGAGGATCGCTTGCGGTCCCACGGCAGATTCTGGTTGCCGAAATTGCCCCAGCCGTAATCGAGGCGGATGTTCATGCGGTTCTTGAATTCGAAGCGGTAGCCGCAGCCGAAACTGCAAAGCGTGTTTCCCCAGCGGAATTTCTCCGTGCCCCAGACCTGCCCGCCGCCGATCCATCCCACGATGCCGTGGCGGCGGTAGATTTTCTGCCGCAGTTCGATCTGCGTTTCCACCAGTTTTTTGTCGCGGTAGCGTCCCTCGTAGTAACCGCGCATGCGTTCCATGCCGCCCATTTTGGCGTACATGTGCCACGAGGGGGTTCCGGTCGTGGCGTCGGCGTAGAGGTCGCAGGCCAGCACGGCCCCTTTCCAGAGTTTCTGGTAGAAGTCGAAGGTCAGCGTGAAGCGTCCGAACGTGCGGCGCGTGTTTCCCAGCCATTCGGGATACCATTTGGCCTCGGCCTTGATGAAGATGCCCTTCGAGGCGTTGAACGTCACGTCGCGCGTGTCGTACTGGGCGAAAAGCCCGACATTGGCGTTGAAGGCGTTGGGCTTGTCGCCCGTCGTGGCGATGTAATTCGAGAACGGGTCCTGTTTCGCAGGGTCGTAGCGTCCCTCCTGCCAGAGGTTGTAAAGCTCGCCCATCTTGCCGCCCGGAACCGGTTTTCCGGACTCTACGTCGGCCTGGATGCCGTTCATGCGGTCGGCCATGCCCGAATTTTTGTACTTGGCTCCGGAGTAGTCGATGCCGCCGCTGACGCCGATGTAGAAGCGGCCCACGAGCGAGGTGCAGTAGGAGATGCGGAAGGCGCCCATCGTCGTGGTGAGGTCCTGGGCGTAACCCTCCTTGCCGGCGTTGTAACCTACGCCGTAGAAGGCGCCGGGGAAGTAGACGAATGCGCCCGAGTAGCTCAGCCGCTGTTTGTTGTGGTTGTAGATGTTGTCGCCCGAAAAGCGCAGCAGCACGAATTTCTCGGTCGTGAAGTTGCCGTAAATCGAAATGTTCGACGGTGCGGTGACCGAGTCGGTGCGGTCGAGCCGGTAGAGTCCCGCCAGCAGGAATCCGATGCCGAAACCTACGTCCGAGGAGTAGTTGGGCCCCGGGGCGATGCTCCAGTCGATCTTCTTTTCGAAGGTGCGGTCCACGTTCGAACGGCTGTAATAGTCGATGATGCGGCGGATCAGCCCCGGACGTTTCACCGGAGCGGCGAGGGCTGAAGTGTCGGCCATCCGGACGTGCCTGGCGTTCGGGTGCGCCTCGGCCTGTCCGATCTGTGAAAGCGTAGTTTCGGTCGATGGGAAATTCTCCTTCGAGGTGTCCTTGTTCTGGGCCGACGCGCGCAGCGCGGCTGTCGTCAGCAAAACGGTGAGGAGAAGGAAACAGGTCTTTTTCATGAATTTGGAGCTCGGAGTCGACAGCAAAGATAACCAATATTTCCGGTTGCGCAAAATGAACAATCCCAACCTCCGGAAGTAGTAACGAAACGGGTAAAAATTCCTACCTTTGCGGCAATTCAAACAATTGCCGCCCATGGAAATCGCCGCACCGCAACTGCTCCGGGAGTCAGCAGCGTCCGCTGATCCCGTTCGGATGACCCGTGACGAGGAGATCGCCGACGCTTCGTTCCGCGCTGCGGACTTCGCATCGCTCGACCGCGAGCACCTTTCGGTGCAGGGATGCCTCTTCACGGGCTGTCTCTTCGCGGGGAGCGTGCTTGCCCGTTCGCAGTTTTCGGACGTGGTTTTCCGCAACTGCGATTTCTCGAACGCCGACTTGCTGGGGTGCAGTCTCCACCGCGTACGGTTCGCCGACTGCAAACTTTCGGGAACGAATTTCGCCGAAACCGCGCTCAACCACCTGCTGTTCGAACGTTGCAAGGGCGAGTTCGCCAATTTCGCCTTTTCGCGGCTGCGCACGGTGCGTTTTGCGGGCTGTCCGATGCATGGCGCCGCTTTCGGGGACTGCCGTTTCGAACGTGTCGAGTTTGCGCAGTGCGACCTGACACAGGCCGAATTCTTCGGCACCCGCCTGCGCGGACTTTCTTTCGCCGATTCGGACATCCGCGGCATTCGCGTTCGCGAGATCGGGTCGTTTGAATTGAAAGGATTGAAAATTAGTCCATTGCAGGCTGTTGAGCTGACCCGTCTGCTGGGCGTCGAGATCGAAGAATAGAGATTTATTCAAAAAAATTACAAATTTTATAAAAAATCTTAATAAAATATTTGGAAGTTTGGTTTCCGCGCACTACTTTTGTCCTGTCTTAAATGATAAAATATTTTAAGAATTAATTAAAATTATTTAGTATGAAAGCAAGGATTAACGAGTGGTTCCGTACCGCCCTGATTATGTTGGGAGAGAGCATCAAACTGCGCGAGATGTAAAATCTCCCTTTCGGTAGACTTAAAAACTTAAACTTCGATAAACGAACAGCCCGGCTTTTGCAAGCCGGGCTGTTTTGTCGTTGCGGGGATCGTCGGTCTATTTGACGCCGATTTTCTTGAGAATGGCCTTCGGAACGGCGTTTTTGTTGACCAGCACGGTCATCGTCTTGTAGGCGACGAACGGGCGCGAGAAATACCAGTAGCCGTCGTAGGGACCTGTCGTGTTCCACGAGTTCTTGACCTTGTAGTAGGGCGTTCCGTTCTGGTCGGTGGCCGTGCCCACGATCTGCATGCCGTGGTCGTCGGTGGTCTCGTAGTTGTCGTAGCCCTTTTGGCGAAGCTCCTGCGTGACGGTGCGCTCCCTGCCGGGTTTGTCGAACTTGTAGAGCGCCTCGTCCTTCTCCTTCTGGGTGAGTTTGCCCCACTTCTCGGCTTCGGTTCCCTGCATGCCTTCGAGGTCGGCTTCAGGGACGATGCCCAGACCTTTGGTGCGGCTGAACCCCTTCTCGCTCACGTCGGTTCCCCAGGAGATCGTGTAACCCTTCTCCAGCGAGTTGTCGATGATCTGCATGAACTCGTCCAGGGGCACGTTCCATACCTTGTCCCAGTTCCAGTTGTCGGGAACCTCCATGGCGAACTCCGTGTAGAAGGGGTGGTGGGTGAACGAGGTGAATTCGATGTAGTCGCCGAGGTCGATCGGCAGCGATGCGGCGAACGACGCCGGGGTGTACTCCCTGCCCCGGTAGGTGAACTTCCCGGGCATCGGGCCGAAATAAGCGTCGAGGATGCCGTTCAGCCCGGCCTGCCAGGCCGTCGTGAGGCGGCTGTCGCTGCGCTTCCCGCCGGCCTTGATCACCGCGTCGGCGTAGGCCTTGATCACGGCGTCGATCTCGTCGAAATTGGGCTTGTCGTAGCCGTAGTTCAGTCCCGGATAGACCTCCTCGGGGACGATGCCGTACGCCTCGATGCCGTGCAGCACATCATGGGCCTGTCCGCCGACGGCGAGGTTCAGCGAGCCGTGCAGGCGGACGTATTTCACGGCCTTTTCGAAGTAGATGTTGCGCACGATCCACATCTCCGAAAGGTCCAGTTCGGGACCTCCGGCGCGGAGGATTTCGCTTTCGAAGAACGAGAGGGTCGAGTAACACCAGCAGGTTCCGCTGCGGCTCTGGTCCTTGACCGGGGTGACGGGCAGGATTTTGACGTCGGTGAAACGGTAGCCTTCCGGGGCGGCCGTGTCGGGCGTTTGTGCCGCGGCTCCGAGCGCGTAGCAGAGCGCAAGTGCGGCGAGAATCGGTTTTTTCATCAATCGTTCGGTTTTCGGTGTTTGCTTTCTTGCGGGTCGTTTCGCAGTCCCGGTACGGTTTCTCCGTTTTGCGGCCAGACCCTTTTATCTCGGTACGGTTTTTCTGTTTTGCGGCCAGGCCCTTTTGTTCCGGGGAGGGTTTTCCGTTTTGCGGCCAGACCCTTCCCCTCTTGTCCGGGGCGGTTACTTTTTCGATCCTGCGACGATCTTCAGACAGTCGTCGAGGGTGAGTTCCTCGGGCTTCGCTCCCTTCGGCAGGCGGTAGTTCTTGCTCTTGTAGGCGATGTAGGGTCCGTAGCGGCCGTTCTTGACGAGCATGTCGGCATCCTCGGGGAAACTCTTCAGCGGCGTGTTGGCCGCGGCCGCGGCCGCCTGGTGTGCGCGGACGATCTCAACGGCGCGGTCGTAGCCGATCGTGTAGGGGTCGTCGGTCTTGGCCAGCGACGCGAACGACTTTCCGTAGCGCACGTAGGGACCGTACTTGCCGATGCCGACCATCAGCTCCTCGCCGTCCAGCTGTCCCAGGTCGCGGGGCAGGGCGAAAAGCTCCAGCGCCTCTTCGAGCGTGATCGACTCGATCAGCTGGCCCTTCTTGAGCGACGCGAAGCGTCCCTTCTCGCCTTCGTTCCCTTCGATCTCGACCATCGGGCCGTAACGGCCGATGCGCGCCTTCACGATGTGCCCCGTCTTGGGATCGTTGCCCAGAATGCGCACTTCGCGCGTCTTGGCGGTCTGCGTCGTGATGGCCGAATCGACCATCTTGTGGAAGGGACCGTAGAACTCGTCGATCATCTTGTCCCAGGTGATGTCGCCCTCGGCGATGCGGTCGAACTCCTTCTCTACGCTGGCCGTGAAGTTGTAGTCGATGATCGGGCCGAACTGCTCCTCCAGGTAATCGTTGACCACCATGCCGATGTCGGTCGGCGAAAGTCGGTTTTTCTCTTTGCCGTAGTTTTCCGAGAGGGTCTTCGAGGCGATCTTTTCGCCCGTGAGCGTCAGCTGTGCGTAGTTGCGCTTCTGCCCGTCCCTGTTCTGTTTGACGACGTAGCCGCGGTTGATGATCGTGGTGATCGTCGGGGCGTAGGTCGAAGGACGGCCGATGCCCAGCTCTTCGAGGCGTTTGACGAGCGAGGCCTCGTTATAGCGCGCCGGAGCCGAGGTGAAGCGCTCTGTGGCGGTGATCTGCGACGGGAGGACCCGGTCGCCGGCCGTGAGTTTCGGCAGCAGCCCCTCGCCGCTTTCGGCAGCCTGGTCGTCGTCCGTGGATTCGGAGTAGAGGCGCAGGAAGCCGTCGAAACGGACCACCTCGCCCTGTGCGACGAACTGGTTCGAACTGCCCGACATGTCGATGGTGATGGTCGTGCGGTCCAATTCGGCGCAGACCATCTGCGAGGCGACCGTGCGCTTCCAGATCAGGTCGTAGAGCTTCTTCTCGGCGGGCGTGCCCTCGATCTCCTGACGCTCGATGTACGACGGGCGGATGGCCTCGTGGGCCTCCTGCGCACCTTTGGTCTTGGTCTTGTAGTTGAACCAGCGCGAATATTTTTCGCCGTAGAGTTTCGTGATCTCCTCCTTGCACTGGGCCAGCGCTTGCTGCGAGAGGTTCACCGAGTCGGTACGCATGTAGGTGATCAGACCCTGCTCGTAGAGGTGCTGCGCGACGGACATCGTCTGCGATACGGACATGCCCAGCTTGCGGCCCGCCTCCTGCTGGAGCGTCGAGGTGGTGAACGGCGGCGCGGGGTAGCGCTGTGCGGGTTTCTCCTCGGCCTTGGCCACCGTGAATGTGGCGCCGATGCAGCTTTGCAGGAAGGTTTCGGCCTGCGCCTCGGTCTCGAAACGCGACGAAAGTTCGGCCTTGAAGAGCGTCTTCTCCGGGTCTCCGGCGGCGTAGAACTGGGCCACGACACGGAAATAGGCTGCCGAGCGGAAGGCGATGATCTCGCGCTCGCGCTCCACGATCAGGCGCACGGCGACCGACTGCACGCGGCCTGCCGACAGCGCCGGACGTACCTTCTTCCACAGCACCGGCGACAGCTCGAAGCCGACCAGCCGGTCGAGGATGCGGCGTGCCTGCTGGGCGTTGACCAGGTCCATATTGACCGTGCGCGGCTTCTCGATGGCTTCCAGGATCGCCCGCTTGGTGATTTCGTGGAAGACGATGCGCTTGGTCCGGTCGACGGGGAGACCCAACACTTCGGTCAGGTGCCATGCGATGGCTTCTCCTTCGCGGTCCTCATCGGAGGCGAGCCAGACGGTCTTCGACTTGGCCAGCTTCGTGAGTTCGTCGACCACTTTCTTCTTGTCGCCGGGGATTTCGTATACGGGCTTGTAGCCTTCTCCGATATTGATGCCGAGATCCTTCTTCGCAAGGTCGCGGATGTGTCCGAAGCTCGATTTTACGATAAAGTCCTTGCCGAGAAACTTCTCGATGGTCTTGGCCTTGGCGGGGGACTCTACGATTACTAAATTTTCCTGCATTGCTGTTTTGATGGCTTTTTCAGAAAAGCGAAAACCTAAGCATTACACTTAGGTTCCGCAAAAGGGGTTATCTGTTGTTTACTTGATCAGGTTGTACGCCATACTGAAACGGATCGGGGCGTTGTTCGGTTCGGCAGTCCCGGCCTGTGTCGGCATGCCCTGCAACACGCCGAACGAGGTCGTGTAGAGGCCGTATGCTTCGGGTCCGATGTATACCGAGCGGTTCTTGACTTTGTCCCAGTCGATGTTCGCAACCTCGCCGCCCGCATCTGCCTTGGCTTCCATGTAACTGTTCCAGAGCTGCTGCATGTAGCCCGTGATGTCCATTACGTAGCAGCCGCGGCTGCGGTTGATCTTGCCGTTGTAGGCGAGCGTTACCGAAGAACCGTAGTTCTGCTCGTAGACGTAGGCGTAGTCCGAAATCGGCGTCAGCGTCTTGTAATTGGTGTACATGCCCAGCCGCGCCGGGTATGCGTTCATCTGGTCGGTCATGCGCAGGATGTCGCCGGCCGTTCCGTCCGCGATCTTCTCCCACTCGTAGTCGCTGTCGTTGAAGTAGATCGACATGCGTACCTGGCTGAACGCGAGTGTTTTGAAATTCTTGCCGTCGGCATTTCCCTTGGCGATCTCCGCCTCCAGCTCTGCGAAGAACTCCGGGCTGAAGGTCATCTCGGTCACCACGCCGCCCATGCCCTCGACATAGACGAGGGGATTTTCGGGCCGGTTCTCGGCCGTCTCGCGGGCTTCCTCTATGTTTATCCTTCGGGCGATCGTGGCCTCCTCGTAGTCGTGCTTGACGTTGTTTACCGAGACGTTGCCGAATTTCGCGCCGTCTTCGTAGAAGTAGTAGACCATGCCGATCGTATCCTTGATCAGCGAGGGGTCGTCCTTCACGCGGTTACGTCCGTAGACCGACAGGCCCGAATAGGTCAGTTCCGTGGCGAAGATCGTTCCCTTGCCGTACTCGGTGAGCGGCTTCTCGGGGTTCGGGGCGATGTAAAGTCCCTTGAACGCCTCGACCCAGTATTTCAGGCTGTCGGCGCTGTAAATCGAGTAGTCGCCGGCATACTCGCCCTCCTGAAGCATCAGGCGGCGGATGTATTTTTTACCCGCTTCGGTCGGCTCCAACGTCACAGCCGACGTGGTCGAGGGGTATTTGCCCTCGCCGCCGAGCGTGAAGGTGAAGAGCGGCTCGTCGGGGTTGTAGACGCCTTCCGCCACGGGGTCGAAATTGAGGTAGAAGGTCGAGTCGCGCTGCGATTTGTTGGGCGCTATGGGTTTCTCGGTGAGGTATTTGTTGCTGACGACCTCGTAGACCGCGAAGGACTGCTCGGTCACCGAGTCGCGGCCGAAGCTGGTCACCTTGAGCAAGATCTGCGCCGAGTCGAAGATCGGCATGTAGCCGAAGTATCCTGAATCGACCTTGTAATAGTTGACCATCTGCGAAAGGAATCCCGCGGAACGGTGGCCCAGCGTGTCGTTGAGCATCGAACCCATGTAGCCGTAGGTGATGTTCGAACTGACGATCGAATCGGTCTGGAACAGGCGTGTTTCGACGTATTTCTTCGGGTTCAGTTCGTCGGCCCGGGGGAGCTGAACGTATCCCGCCCTCATCTGCTGGTTGTCGGGGATGAGGTTTCCGCCCAGCGTATCGTCCACCTTGGTACAGCCCCCGAGGGTCAGTCCTATCGTGGCAGCCAGCGCTGCAACGGGGAGCAGCATGCGGCGGAAGTTATTGAATCGCTTCATAGAATCGGTTGTAATTATCGAAAAAGTCCTCTGCCTCGGGCGACTGGTATTCGAGCATGGGCTTTCCGCTCGCGCGGGCCATGTCCAATACTTTCGGGTCGACATCCGGGGATGCCGCAACCACTCCGTCGGCATATTCCATAACGAAGCGGCAGAGGTTTTCGTATGACGGAGTGTCGAGAATCGCAAGATTTTTGTCCTTGACGCCTTCGCCGGCGATCTTGGCGCCGAATCCGGGATCGAGTTCCCCGGAGAAGCCGTCGCCGTAGAGCGACACCACGACCTTGACGTCGCGGAAGATCGGGTCGTCGGCGAAGATCCGTTTCAGGTAAACGGGAACCACGGCCGTGAACCAGCCGTGGCAGTGCACCACCGTCGGGGTCCAGCGCAGTTTCTTGACCGTTTCCAGTACGCCGCGGGCGAAAAAGATGGCCCGTTCGTCGTTGTCCTGAAAGTAGTTGTCCGCGCCGTCGGTCAGCACCGCCTTGCGCGAGAAGTAGTCGTCGTTGTCGATGAAATAAATCTGTACGCGCGCCGCGGGTATCGACGCCACCTTGATAATCAGCTGGTGGTCGTTGTCGTCGATGATGAGGTTCATGCCCGACAGCCGGATAACCTCATGCAGCTGGTGCCTGCGCTCGTTGATGCAGCCGTAGCGGGGCATGAAGGTGCGGATCTCGTTCCCGCGTTCCTGCATTGCCTGCGTCAGCGCACGGCAAAGCCGGGAACCCTCCGTTTCTGGAAGATAGGGGGTGATCTCCTGACACACGTACAGAATCTTGCTTGCCATGGTTTTGAGGGTTTATATCTGCAAAGGTAGTGAAAAAAAATTAAAGAATGAGCATCGCGTCTCCGTAAGTGCCGAAACGATACCCCTCTTCCTTGGCTACCTTGTAGGCGTTCATCACGGTTTCGTAACCGCCGAAAGCCGCCACCATCATCAGCTGGGTCGAGTAGGGCAGATGGAGGTTGGTCACCATGGCGTCGGCCACGGTGAATTCGTAGGGGGCGAAAATGAACTTGTTGGTCCAGCCTTCCATGGGTTTGATCATGCCGTTGGTCGATACGGCGGTTTCGATCGTGCGCATCACCGTCGTGCCGATCGCCACGACCTTGCGCTCCTGCCGTTTGGCCGCGTTGACCGCTTCGGCGGCGGCCTCCTCGACGAAGAACTGCTCGGAGTCCATCTTGTGCTTCGAGAGGTCCTCGACGTCCACCGTGCGGAAGTTTCCCAGCCCGACGTGCAGCGTCACGAACGTCTTGTCGATGCCCTTGATCTCCATGCGCTTCATCAGGTGTTTCGAGAAGTGCATGCCGGCCGTCGGGGCAGCCACGGCGCCCTCCTTCTCGGCGAAGATGGTCTGGTAACGCTCGGCGTCCTCGGGTTCGACCTTCTCGCGCACCCACTTCGGCAGAGGCGTTTCGCCCAGCGCGAAGAGCGCATGCTTGAACTCCTCGTAGGAGCCGTCGAACAGGAAGCGCAGCGTGCGGCCGCGCGAGGTGGTGTTGTCGATCACCTCGGCCACCAGCAGGTCGTCGTCGCCGAAGTAGAGTTTGTTGCCGATACGGATTTTGCGTGCGGGGTCCACCAGCACGTCCCACAGCCGCAGTTCGCGGTTGAGTTCCCGCAGCAGGAAGATTTCGATTTCGGCGCCGGTCTTCTCCTTGTTGCCGTAGAGGCGTGCCGGGAAAACCTTCGTGTCGTTGAAGACGAACAGGTCCTTTTCGTCGAAATACTCGATGATGTCCTTGAAGATACGGTGCTCGATAGTGCCTTTGGCGCGGTTGATGACCATCAGACGCGACTCGTCGCGATTGTCGGCCGGGTATTTGGCCAGCATTTCGGGTGAAAAGTCATACCCGTACTGCGATAATTTCATAGATGAACGCTCTTTTTTACGTAATGTGGTTCGACATTTTCTGCGTTCGGCGGGGCCTGAAACGCGGTTTTGCCTCTGCCCCGCCTGCCGGAAAGGTTCCGGAAAACAAAGACAGATTATTTTTTATACGCAAAAAAGTCTATTTTGTTTCAAGTTTTTGCAGATTTTCAAGAAATTCGTCCAGCTCATAGGATTTTTCGAGCGTGAAGCCGCCGCTGCGCGTGCGGCGCAGCGAGGTGAGGTGCGCCCCGCTGCGGAGCGCCTGTCCGATCTCGTGGGCCAGCGAGCGGATGTAGGTTCCCTTGCTGCAACGCACGCGGATACGCACCCGCGGCAGGTCGTATTCCACGATCTCCATTTCGTAAATGTTGATCAGCGCCTGGCGTACGGCGACCTCCTCGCCGGCGCGGGCCAGTTCGTAGGCCCGTGTGCCGTCGATCTTCTTGGCCGAGTAGACGGGCGGGGTTTGGAGCCGCTCGCCGGTGAGCGAGGCGAGGGCTTCGGCGACCGCTTCCCGCGTGATGTGCTCCCACGGGTAGGTCCGGTCGATCTCGTGTTCCAGATCGTGGCTCGGGGTCGTGGCGCCCAGCATCACGTCGGCCACATACTCCTTCTCCTCGGCTTGCAGGGCGTCGACGAGTTTGGTGGCGCGGCCGATGCAGACCAGCAGGATGCCCGTGGCCAGCGGGTCGAGCGTCCCGGCGTGTCCGACCTTGATTTTGCGGTAACCCAGCCTGCGGAGCGCGAATTTGATTTTGCGCACCACGTCGGTCGAGGTCCAGCGCAGGGGCTTGTCCACGACGGCGATGTATCCGTCCTCGAAATTGATGCCGCGGAGGTCCAGTGCTTCTTTCATCAGCAGAAATAGCTTGTGATCGACACCAGTCCCGCAACGGTGCAGTAGACGGCGAACCAGATGAGTTTGCCCCGCTTCACGACCTCGATCATGAATTTGCAGGCCAGACATCCCGTGATGAACGATGCGAGGAATCCGGCGATGAGCGGCCCTGCGGCGATACCGGCGGTCAGATCGCCGCTTGTCGCCTGGAGCAGGGTTTCGCCCAGGATCGGAGCCAGCACCATCAGGAACGAGAACTGCGCCACGGCGGCTTTCTTGTTGCCCAGCAGCAGGCCTGTGGCGATGGTCGAACCCGACCGCGAAAGTCCCGGCATGGCGGCGCATGCCTGCGCCAGTCCGATGATCAGGGCGTCGCGGTAGGAGATCGTCTCCTTCTGCCGCGGCTTGGCGTAGTAGGCGAAGGCCAGCAGCGCGGCCGTCACGAGGAGCATCGCGCCCACGACGGCGAGGATGTAGGGTGCGTTGAGCAGGTCGTTGATCCGGTCCTTGAGCAGGAACCCGACGATGCCGATGGGGATCATCGAGAGGACGAGTTTCAGTACGTAGGCCTGCTCTTCGTTGAACCGGCGCGAGAACAGTCCTTTCAGGAGGCGCCAGACTTCGCTCCACAGCACGACGATCGTGCTCAACACCGTGGCGGCGTGGAGCGCCACGTCGAACGTGAGATTTTCTTCGAGTTGTACGCCCAGCACCTCCTTGGCGATCTGGAGATGACCGCTGCTGGAAACGGGCAGGAATTCGGTGATGCCCTGCACGATGCCGAGCAGGATAGCTTGCAGTGTGTCCATTTATTTTTTAGAAAGGGTCTTGAGTTGTCGGCTGTTCCGGTCCGCCGGCCGTTGCCGGGCGGGTCTCCCCGCCGGGACGGCGTTCCGCAACGGGCCGGGAATTACTTGTAACGTCGCATGATCGCATAGATCTCGATGACGAAGCCGCCGATCACGAGGATCGGGGCCAGCGTGATGCGCCTCCACGAGAACATCGCGTAGTTGAATTCGTCGGGCGAGTCGCTGCCTCCGCCGGCCATCAGGACGAAGCCCAGGAGGACGACCGCGAAACCGATCGCCAGCAGGACGTAGTTGCGCCGCGTAAGGGGCATGCGGGGATTTTCCGGTACGGGGTCCTGCGCGTTCTTCTGTTCGTTTTTCATTTAATAAAGGTATATCTTGTTCGACTTCATGTTGATGAATTTGTTGAGGGCCGCAAAGGTGAAAAGCCCCGAGATGATGATGCCGCCCGCAATCATCGAGCCGAGGATGATGGCGATTTTGCCGGCTTCGGCAATGGTCATCAGTTCGGGGACCGCCTCGTTCAGCCCGTAGACGGCCAGACCGAACAAGGCCGAGGCGGCCGTGCCGGCCAGGATTCCCTGCGTGAGGCTGCTTCCGAGAAAGGGCCGCATGATGAACCACTTGGTGGCCCCGACCAGCTTCATCGTGTTGATCAGGTAGCGTTTCGAAAAGATCGCCAGCCGGATGGTGTTGCTCAGCAGGATCAGCGAAATGACCAGCAGCGCGCCGCCGAAGAGCAGCAGCACGAGGCGTATCTTGTTCACCGTGGCGTGCAGCCGCTCGGCCATCAGCGCCGGGTACGACACGCGGTCGACGCCTTCGATGCGTCCGGCGGCGGCGATGAACGAGTCGAGCAGCTCCTTGTCGGAGGATGCCGACGTGAGCGTGAGTTCGAACGAATCCAGCAGCGGGTTCTCCGGCAGGATCTCCTCGAACGAACTGCCGAACATCTTGCGGAACTCCTCCTCCTCGGCCTTCTCCTCCTTGGCGGAGTAGGCGATCGTCGCGACCATCTCCTCGGCGGTCAGGCGTTTGCTGATGGTCTCTTTCTGCGCCTCCGAAAGCCCGTTCTTCAACTCCACGGTGACGGCGATGCTCTCCTGGAGCGTGTCGGCGACCTTCAGCGCCGCGACCATCAGGTAACCCACCGATCCCAGCAGGAACAGCACGAGCGTGATGCTCACCGTCGACACGATGTAGGAGTTGCGGACCTTTCGCTTCAGTCTTTTATCGTCTTTCATGGCATTTGTCGTGATAATGGCAAAATTTCGGGCTTCCCTTGTTGCCGCGAATCGGAAATAAGCCGCCTGTGTCCGATCCGCAACCCCTGCGCGAAACCCGAAATTTTACGCATGCTGACGACAAACGGGTTTGCGCGGGTCGCCCTTTTTATTTCTCTTTTTTCGTTCTTTTTCTAAAACAATAGACCAGCGCCGCGACGGCTCCCAGCAGGATCGCGAGCGACGCCGCGAGCGTCACGCCCTCGACGGCCGTCCAGCCCGGTGCGCGGAACCGCCATTCGACGGTGTGCGTGCCGGCGGGCAGCGTCATCGCCCGCAGGACGTAGTCGGCCCGGAAGTAGGGGCTTTCCTCGCCGTCGACATAGGCCTTCCAGCCCTGGTCGTAAAAAATCTCCGAGAACACCGCCACCGCCTCTTCGGGGAGCGTGTATTCGTATTTGAGGTAGTTCGGGCGGTACTCCGTGAGCTCGATCCGGGCGGAGGCGTAGATGCCGAGGGGCATGGGCCGCGATGCGCTCTTCGCCGGATTCTGCCCCGACACCACCGCTGTCGTGCGGAGGTCCGTCTTGCCCAGCAGGTCGATTTCCGCCTGCGCCGAGGGGGCGTAGATGACGCTGTCGACGAACCACGCCGCTCCGAAGGCCGTCGTGCGGCGCTGCGCTTCGGGCTGCCCCTCCTTGCCCGGAACGATCAGGTAGCGCGTGTTGAGCATGTCGAGCACTCCGTCGTCGGCGTTGGAAAGGTAACGGTCGATCAGATCCTGGTAGCGGGCCAGCTTCGCCCCGTGGTAACCGCCCACCGAGCGGTGGAAATAGGAGGTCGTGGCGTCGTTGAAGGGGCTGACCGTGAGGTTCAGCACCCGGTAGCCCGGGTCCTTGTCCTGCATGATCGCCTTGTCGGCCGCCGAGGCCGTCACCTGGTTGCGGCGCGGCGAGACGAAATTCTCCGACGAGAGGAACCGCAGGTCGACCGGCACGAGGTCCAGCAGCATCACGCCCGCGAGCAGGCCCGTCAGTACGTATCGGTTGATCCGGCGCAGGGCGAACAGCGCCACGCCGCCCGCCGCCAGCAGGATCATCACGAGCGAACGCCATGCGTCGGTCCGCATCATCGCCGCGCGGTCGGCGGCCATCGCGTCGGCCGTCGCTTCGGCCCATTCGATGTCCATTCCGCGGTCGATGTACGACCGCATGTTGTTGCTTTCGAAGATGTGACGGAACGTATCGGTCATATAGTCCGCGCTTTCGGCGCGTCCGAAGTCGAAGAGCGAACCTCCGGCGACGGCCAGCAGCAGGCACGCTCCCCCGGTGATTCCCGCAGCCCATGCCAGCGCGCGCAGCAGCCGTTCGCGGGGAATCTCCCCCTTCCAGAGCCGCATCAGGGCCAGCGCTCCCAGCAGCGGCACGGCCCATTGCACGACGACGAGCGTCATCGAGACGGTGCGGAATTTATTGTATCCGGGCAGGTATTTGAACGCGAATTCGGTGAACCCCATTAGGTTGCGGCCCCAGGCCAGCAGAATCATCACGACGCATGCGGCGATGATCCACCATTTGTTGCGCCCCCGGGCCAGCGCGATGCCCAGCGCGGCGAGGAACACCGCCGCGGCGCCCAGATAGGTCGGGCCGCCCGTGTAGGGCTGCGTGCCCCAGTAGGCCGAGAGCTGCTGCGCCGCGCCGCGCAGACCGTAGTCGTTTAGCACGGCCGCCGTCTGTCCGTCGGCCGGGAAGGTCGTGCCCGATTCGCGGCCCATGAAGTCGGGTACGAGCAGGTTGAGGGTTTCGGCCTTGCCGTAGCTCCACGCCGTCGCATAGTCGAGTGTGAGGCCGTTTTTCGAGGTTTCGGCCGTCGCGGCAAGCTCCGATCCGCCGCGGATGGTCTCCTTCGAGTGGCGGGCCGTGTACCACAGGGGCGAGAAATTCGATCCTACGGCCAGGATGCCCGCCGCGACGAGCGCCGCGGTGCGCAGGGAAAAATCGCGCAGGCGTCCCTCCCTGAAAGAAAGGATTCCTTCGCTGATCCAGAATGCGGCCATCGCCACGAGGAAATAATAGGTGATCTGCGGGTGGTTGGCGCCGATTTCGAGCGACGCCGCAAGCCCCGTGAGCGCCGCGCCGCACCAGACGTTACCCCGCAGGGTCATCCACGCGCCGCCCATCATCAGCGGAGCGTAGACCAGCGCCCACATTTTCGTGACGTGCCCCGCGCCGATGATCAGCAGGAAGTAGGTCGAAAGCCCGTAGGCCAGCGCCGCGACGATGCCCACCCACGGGTTGATCCCGACGATCAGCAGCATGAGCCACATCGAGACCATGGCGAAAAACAGGAATCCGGCGGGCGTGTCGATGATCTTCACGACCTGTCCGACGGTCCGCTTCACCAGCTGGGCCGGATAAGCCACGTTGATCAGGTAGGCCGGCATGCCGCCGAACATGCCGCCCGTCCACTGCGGGTCTTCGCCCGTCGCGGCGCGCATGTCGCTGATATCCTTGGCCATGCCTTCGTATTGGATGACGTCGTGCTGGGGCAGCGCTTCGCCCCGGAACTGCGGGGCGAAATAGGCGGCGCTCACCACGAAAAAGAGTGCGAAGGCCGCCAGGGCCGGCAGCAGTTTTGATCTTATAGTGTTCGAAAAATCCATTCCAGCGTGTCTTAACCGATTGCCAAAGGTACGAAAAAACATTGACAGTCCGTGTCTTCATTGCGAAAAATGACTATCTTTGCGGATATGATTACACTCGATGACATCCGCAAACCCGTGACTGCGGAACTGGAGGCCCTCGACGAATTCGTAGACCGCCAGTTCTCGGCCGAGGGGGAGCTGCTCTCCGATATGCTGCGTTACGCCCTTTCGGCGCGCGGCAAAGGCATCCGTCCCATGCTCGTCATGCTTTCGGCGGCGATGAACGCCCCGGTGAAAGGGGCCGCTGCGGGCCGCAGGTCCTGTCTGGCCGCCATGCTGGTCGAAATGATCCACGTCGCGTCGCTGATCCACGACGACGTGATCGACGAGGCCGACATGCGCCGCGGCAAACCCTCGGCCAACGCCCGCTGGCAGTCGCACAAAGCCGTGATCCTGGGTGATTACATCCTTGCCAAAAACATGAACATAGGCTTGCAGAGCGGGCAGTTCGACCTCGTTACGCACGTCTGCGGGTCGATGGCCGCGCTGTGCGAGGGCGAGGTCCTGCAGGACGAGTGCGCCGCCAACAGCACGATGACCCGCCAGGCCTACCTCGACATCATCTATAAGAAAACCGCGAGCCTTCTGGGCGTCAGTGCGTCGGCCGGGGCGCTGGCCGTGGGCGCCACGCGCGACCGGGTGGCCACGATGCGGCGTTTCGGCGAAGCCGTGGGCATGGCCTTCCAGATTCAGGACGACATTCTCGACTATACCCCGACGGCCCACACGGGCAAACCCGCCAACAACGACCTGCGCGAAGGGAAAATCACCCTGCCGCTGCTGTCTGTGCTCGACCGCGCTTCGGATTCCCGCCGCAGGGAGCTGCTCGAACGGCTCTCCCGCTGTCACGAGAGCGACGAGGAGGTCGAGTACCTGCGCTCCACGGTCGAGAACGAGGGCGGCCTCTCTTTCGCCGCCGAGGTGATGCAGGGCTACATCGCCCGCGCCGTGGAGATGCTCTCCGACTATCCCGATTCCGAATACCGTTCGGCGCTGGTCAACCTCTGCGCCTACATCGCCGAACGGGACCGATGACCCCCCCCCGAAACTTATTAACCTAAACATTGATAGATTTTATGGAACAAAAGAAAAATTACACCTTGCCCATCGTCATGATGTTCTTGCTCTTTGCAATGATCTCCTTCGTGACGGGACTTTCGAATCCGCTGGGCGTCATCGTGAAGAATCAGTTCGCCACGGCGAACTGGATGTCCCAGCTGGGCAACTTCGCCAACTTCATCGCCTATGCCGTGATGGGCATTCCGGCGGGCATGATGCTCAAGCGCATCGGCTATAAGAAGACGGCGCTTGCCGCCGTGGCCGTCGGTTTCGTCGGCGTGGGCATCCAGTACCTTTCGGGCGTTGCGGGCAGCTTCCCGGTCTATCTGATCGGCGCTTTCGTTTCGGGCTTCTCGATGTGTATGCTGAACACGGTCGTGAACCCGATGCTCAACACGCTGGGCGGCGGCGGCAAGAAGGGTAACCAGCTGATCCAGTTCGGCGGCTCGCTCAATTCGATTTCGGCGACCATCGTTCCGATCCTCGTGGGTTACCTGATGGGTAACGCGGCCAATGCGACGATCAGCGACGCGGCTCCCGCGCTGTGGATCGCCATGGGCATCTTCGCCGTGGTGTTCTTCGTGCTGGCGGCGGTCCGCATTCCCGAACCCTTCGCGATCCAGGACGCCAAGAGCGAGAAGAAGGACAAGCACAGCGCCATGTCGTTCCGTCACTTCGTGCTGGGTACGGTGGCCATCTTTATCTATGTAGGTGTCGAGGTGGGCATTCCCAACTTTATGAACCTGTTCCTGACCTCCACGCCCGACGCGGCGACCCCCGGTATCGGAATGGCTGCTGCTGCGGCCGGTTCGCTCGTGGGCACTTACTGGTTCCTGATGATGTGCGGCCGTCTGATCGGCGGCGTCATCGGCGGCAAGGTCTCGAGTAAGGCGCAGCTGACGGCGGTTTCCGTCGTGGCGCTGGTCTTCGTGCTGCTGGGCATCTTCGCTCCGATCGACACGATGGGCCGCATGCCGGTGTTCACGGGTACGGGCTTCGCCATGATCGAGGTTCCCATCGGCGTCATGTTCCTCACGCTGTGCGGTCTCTGCACGTCGGTGATGTGGGGCGGCATCTTCAACCTCGCCGTCGAGGGACTCGGCAAATACACCTCCATGGGCTCGGGTATCTTCATGGTGATGGTTTGCGGCGGCGGTATCCTTCCGCTGATCCAGGGCTATGTGGCCGACATCTCCAACTACCTGTCGAGCTACTGGGTGATCATCGCCGGTCTGGCCTACATGCTCTTCTATGCGCTCGTAGGTTCGAAGAATGTCAACAAGGATATTCCCGTAGAGGATTAATTCCCGATTTTAGAGGGCGTTTTTGCTCTTGCTCTCGTGCGGCGCGAATGGGACGTACTCCGGTACTGCCCGTCCGCGCCGCACTCGTTCGAGCGCCAGCCGGCATCTTTGCGGTCAAAAGCGCCGGAACGCTTTCCGCTCCGTTCATCACGGTGGGGCGGAACCATTCCCCGGCTGAAGCGGGAAAGGAGAATCCCCGGCTCTGCGGAGTGTGGGATTCTTGCTGGAAGTTGCGTCTATTCTTTCGGTGGATAGTTCAGGGGCGCGAAAAACTCATCGAGTGTGATATTGTAGCATTTGCAAAAGATCGAAATTGAAACGATGGACGGAATGACCCGGCCGATTTCGATATGGGCGATGTCCAGACCCGTATTCTCAAACACATACTCCTGCGAATGGCCGTTGCTCTTGCGTATCTCTTTAATACGCCGAATGATCAAGTCGTTAAGTGTCGCATCAGTACGTTTTGGCTTTCTCTCTTTCACAGGTACAAAAAATGGACATATTCACATTTGTATACTGTACATATGTTCATTATGCTTGCTTTGTTGCGACATAATGCGCCCTCTTTTTTGCGCCTGCCTCTCCTTTGCGTGCAATGACACATTGTTTGATAGCAATACAAAATCCAATAACATGTCAATAATATATTGTATTCGCGATTTCCGTTTTATCGGCGCCCCCTATCTTGAAGCCTTGTTCGCTGGGTTTTGAAGCCTTGTTCGCCGTGCTGCGCGCGCAGGCCCGTCCTTTCTATGCGTTTCTTGCGGGACTGCCGAAGGAGGGATTTTTGCATCCTTTGCGCTTACGACTGCCGGAGCCGTTCCGGGACCTGCCGGGCCCCCGGTCGGTTTCGCGCTCCTTTCGGTCGCAAAAAAACAGGATGCCTTTTCAGACATCCTGTTTTCTCTTTCCGACCGCGGGATTATTTCTTCTCCGTGCGGGTCATGCGCTTCTCCTTGATGCGGGCCTTCTTGCCGGTCAGGTCGCGCAGGTAGTAGATGCGTGCGCGGCGTACGACACCGATCTTGTTGACCTCGATCTTGTCGATGTGAGGCGAGTAGAGGGGGAAGATACGCTCCACGCCCACGCCGTTCGAAATCTTGCGGATCGTGAACATCTTGGTCTTGCCCGAGCCTTTGATCTGGATAACCACACCGCGGAAGCTCTGCACGCGCTCCTTGTTTCCCTCGACGATCTTGTAGGAGACGGTGATCGTGTCACCGGCCTTGAACGACGGCACGTCGGCGTCCGTCTTGGGCCACATCTGCTCGTTGACGAGCTTGATGATTGCGTCTTTGTTCATTGTTGCAACAATTTTTGTGTTTCGCATTCGACATTCCCGCTGCGCCGGGGCTACCATACAGGTCCTTTGCCTGTAATCCCGCGAATTGGTTTGCGCTGCGTCTGAAGCATTCGCTTTCCGCCCGCCGTACCCGTCCGCATCTGCCGTAGCGCCCAATGGAAGAGGTTGATATACGCCCGAAAGGGACTGCAAATATAGGAAGAATTTTCCGAACAGTGCAACTATTGCATGAAAAAAGCGCGATATTATTCGTATCTTTGCGGGAAAACGATTTGAAAGATGAATGAAAGACTGATACTCGTAACCAACGACGACGGATACGATTCGAAAGGCATGGAGGCTGCCATAGAGGTCGCCCGGGCCTTCGGCCGCGTGGTGGTCGTGGCTCCCGAGACGACGCAGAGCGGCATGAGCCAGGCCATCACGATGTACAATCCGCTTTACCTGCGCCGCATCCGCGAGGAGGAGGGCGTCGCGGTTTACGCGTTTTCGGGAACGCCGGTCGACTGCGTCAAAATGGCCTTCGACTACCTGCTGCGCGACGAGCGCGTGGACATGGTGATCTCGGGCGTGAACCACGGCTCCAACTCGGCCGTCAACGTCCTCTACTCCGGGACGATGGGCGCCGCCATCGAAGGCAGTTTCTACGGCTGTCCGGCCGTCGGGCTGTCGCTCGACGACCACGGGGCCGACGCCGATTTCGCCGCTGCGGTGGTCTACGGCCGGCGGATCGTCGGCGACATCTTCGCCGCGGAGGTCGAACTGCCGCTGTGCCTGAACGTGAACGTTCCGGTCGGCAGCGTCGGGGAACTCAAGGGAATGAAACTCTGCCGCCAGAACCGCGGTTTCTGGCGCGAAGAGTTCTACCGCCACGAAGACCCCCGGGGCCGGGAGTATTTCTGGCTCACGGGCGAATTCGTCAACGGCGAGCCTGAAGCCACCGACACCGACGAATGGGCGCTGGCCAACAAGTACGTGGCGGTGGTTCCCGTGCAGGTCGATCTGACGGATTACCGCCAGCTGAAGAATCTGACGAAGGTCTTGAAGTGACCGGAGAGGGGCGCCGGACCGGAAAATCGGCGGAGAGCAGTCCGAAGGCGGCATTTTTAATGCTTAATTCTTAATTTTTAATTATTTTTGTCAAAAAATGTCCGCCTATGCTGATCAAGATCCTGTTAGTCATAGCCATCGTCATCCAATGCGTCGCCACGGGCTATGCCCTGCGGTTGGTGCGCACCACCAAATACAATTCGGTGTGGATTCTTTTCATCGTGGGCTTTTCGCTGCTGTCGGTCGAACGCCTCATCCAGCTGCTTCTCGTATCGGGCTTCGAGATCATTCCCCGCTGGTGGTTCGGTTATCTGGGGATCGTGATCTCGGTCTGCCTGTCGATCGGCGTGATGTACGCCCACAAGCTGTTCAAATACATCAACCGTCTGAACCGTCAGCGGTCGCTGCTCAACAAGCGTATCCTCACGGCCGTGCTCCGCACCGAGGAGAAGGCCCGGTCGCGTTTCTCGAAGGAGCTGCACGACGGTCTCGGGCCGCTGCTCTCTTCGGCCAAAATGTCGCTTACGGCCCTCGCGCGTGAGGAGCACGACGCCGAGCAGCGCGAGATCATCGACAATACGACCTATGTGATCGACGAGGCGATCCGCTCGCTGCGCGAGATTTCGAACAACCTTTCGCCCCACGTGCTCAACGATTTCGGGCTGGCGCGGGGCGTGCAGAACTTCATCGACAAGAGCGCTGCGATGCACGACGTGAAGATCCGTTTCACGACGAACCTCCGTTCGGAACGTTACGACACCGACATCGAGGTGATTCTCTATCGCGTGATCTGCGAACTGATCAACAACTCGCTCAAGCACGCCGCCTGCTCGGCGATCAACCTTTCGCTGTCGCAGAACGGCTCGGAGCTGACGCTCGACTATACCGACAACGGCCGCGGGTTCAATCCGCAGGCGATGATGGACTGCGGCATGGGGCTTTCGAACATCGCGTCGCGCATCAACTCGCTGGGCGGCACGTTCGACATCGCCTCGGCCAAGGGCAAGGGCATGCGCGCCGCCATCCGCGTCAATACGCAGGAGGAGCCTGCGCCGCTGAACCGCAACCGCAAACGCCGCCGCCGATAATGGAACCGTACAAGATCATCCTGGTCGACGACCATTCGCTTTTCCGCAACGGTCTGCGGGGGCTGCTCGAACGCTGTGCGGCGTGCCGCGTGGTCGGCGAGGCGGCCAGCGGCGAGGAGTTTCTGGCGATGCTCGGCGGCGTCGACGCCGATGTCGTGTTCATGGATTTCGCCATGCCGGGGCTGGACGGGGCGCAGACGACCGAGCGGGCGCTGGCGCAGCGTCCCGACCTCAAAATCATCACGCTCTCGATGTTCGGCGAGGAGAGTTACTATTCGCGCATGGTCGAAGCCGGAGCGCGGGGCTTTTTGCTGAAGGATTCCGACATCGGCGACGTGATCGAGGCTGTCGAGACGGTGGCGGCGGGCGGCAGCTATTTTTCGCCGCAGCTGCTTTCGTCGCTCACGGGACGCATGCGCACGCGGGAAGACGCCGCGGACGAACAGCTGTCGTCGCGCGAACGTGAAATCCTGGTGGCCGTCTGCCGGGGGCTGTCGAATCAGGAGATCGCCGACGAACTTTTCATCTCGAAGCGCACGGTCGACAAGCACCGCGCCAACATCCTCGAAAAAACCGGCTGCAAGAACACCGCGTCGCTGGTGGTCTATGCCATCCGCAACGGCATCGTCGACATTTAGGGTTCGATTTTATGCGGCAATTTCCGCACATCCCTCACGCGGGGCGAACGGGACGTACGTCGGTACTACCCGTCCGCCCCGCGTCTTACGATGCACAAAACTTGCCGGTCTAAAATCACCCCCCCCCTCCGCCTTTTAGGCGGGATTACAGCAGCGGCGAGAACACCCGCATCAGCGACTCCGCCCAGCGGCGCGGCCGCGGGCGGTTGAACCATTCTCCGGGCGTCAGGGCATGACAGCGCGAGGCGTCGTCTTCGAATACCCCAGCCATGCGGGCCGTGAACTCTCTGTCGTAGACAAAGGCGTTGACCTCGAAATTGTGTTCGAAGCTGCGGAAATCCATGTTCGCCGAGCCGATGACGGTCAGGGAGTTGTCGATGATCAGCAGTTTGGAGTGTAGGAAGCCGGGTTTGTAGAAGAGAATCTTCACCCCGGCCTTCATCATGTCGTCGAGATAGGAGTGCGACGCCAGGTCCACGACCTTCGAGTCGGAGCGCGTCGGGAGCATCAGTCTTACGTCGATGCCGGCCAGCGCCGCCACTTGCAGGGCCGAGTTCAGCACGTCGGACGGGAGGTAGTAGGGGGTCTGTATCCAGATTCGCTTCCGGGCGTTCGAGACGGCGTAACTGTCGGCCTGCAACAGTGCCCGCCACTTGCCGAACGGTCCGCTCGGCACGATCTGCAGGATGTCGTCCGTATGGCGTTCCGCCGCGGGGTAGTACTCCGCGCCTGCGATGTGCCGCTTCGTGGTCGCCGACCAGTCGCTCAGGAACGACGCCTGCAACCCCGCCGCGCCGCTGCCCTCGATCCGGAAGTGGGTGTCGCGCCACGATCCCCACTCCGTGCCGCGGACGTAGCGGTCGGCGATGTTCATGCCGCCGATGAAGCCGACGCAGCCGTCGATGACGGCTATTTTGCGGTGGTTGCGGTAGTTGACCTTGCTGGTGAAAAGCGGGAACTTGACGTGCAGGAACGCGAACGCCTCGATTCCCTCGCGGCGCATCCCCTCGAAAAAGGACTTTTTCACGCCGCTGCACCCCACGTCGTCGTAGAGGATGCGCACCTCGACCCCTTGCCGGGCTTTCGCGACCAGCGCGTCGCGCAGGCGGCAGCCCGTTGTGTCGTCGCAGAAGATGTAATACTGGATGTGGATGTGGTGCTTCGCCCGGGCGATCTCCGCAAGCAGCGCCTCCATCTTCGACTTGCCGTCGGTGTAGGGCGTGATGCGGCTGGCGGAGAGCGGGACGGGGGGGGGCGCCGCCGGCATCGTTCTG
>OGQV01000271.1_pt1 | contig 57820 bp, 50 predicted proteins | sample 1553311 | NCBI WGS metagenome assembly OGQV01 (sample SAMEA2579976, study PRJEB22360) | human gut metagenome
GCGGAGCCGCTCGTAACTGCCCTTCGAGCGGACCACCGCAAGCTGCCGCCTGAAAACGCGACAGAAGTTCCGGAGAGCGAATCTTCCGACCTCGCATGGGCTTCCGGCCGGATTGCCGCCGGTATGGAATGGATTTTGCTTTTTCCCCGGTAAAAGGAAAGAAAATGCAAAAGAGAATAGTCGTACTGGGCGGCGTGGGATTCATCGGCTCCCACCTGTGCCTGCGTCTGTTGAACGACGGGCACGAAGTCTTCTGCGTGGACATACGCGACACCGCCGATTCGCCGCTGCTGCGCGACATGCCGCCGCACCCGGAATTCCGGTACGTCCGCCACAACATCGTCAACGCATTCGGCATCCGCTGCGACGAGATTTACAACCTCGCGGCGCCCTCGCGCGTGCGCTACAACAAGGCGCTGCCCGTCGAGTCGCTCAAGGTCAGCATACTGGGGTCGATAAACGCCCTCGACACGGCCCGTTCGGAGCACGCACGCATCCTCTACGCATCCACCGGAGACATCTACGACACGGGATACCGCGACACCTCGGTCGAGGCGGCGGACGGTTGTCCGACACACCGCACCCTCGCCGAAGGCAAACGGGCCGGGGAGGCCCTGCACCGCGCCTACCAGTATGAATTCGGGGTCGACGCACGCATCGCGCGCATCTTCAACACCTACGGCAGCGGCGCCGACCTGATGGACCAGCGCGTGGTGATGAAGATGATCGTGGCGGCATTGCAGAACCGCGACATTCCGATCAACGGCAGCGGCGAGCAGCTGCGGACCTTCTGCTGGGTGGAAGACGTGGTCGACGGACTGGTGCGGCTGATGGAGGCCCCGCCGGCCGAGACGACGCGCACGGCCAATTTCGGCAGCAGTCACGAGGTGACGATCCGCTCGCTGGCCGAGAAGATCATCGCCCTGACGGGCAGCAGCTCGCACATCGTCCACGCCGAAGCGCGCATCGACGACATACGCCGCCGCACGCCCGACATCTCGGCGACACGGCGCGAACTGGACTGGGCGCCCCGCACACCGCTCATCGAAGGCCTGCGGCGCACGATCAGCTACGTCGAAAAGGAACTTGCGGAGAAGAACTATGCGGGAATATCGTGGGTGGAAATAAACTGATCGGAAGATATGACCATGACGGACTTTGACAAGATCATCTGGCGGGACGCGCTGACGTTCGTAGACTTCTTCGCCACCTGGTGCGGGCCGTGCCGGATGATGATGCCGGCCATAGACAAGTTTCGGGAGCGGATGAACGGCCGCGTCGACGTCTACAAAGCGGACATCGACGACCCCTCAATGCGTGAAATCATACGGCGCTACAACATCATGTCGGTCCCGACGCTGATGTTTTTCTGCCGCGGAGAGGTATTGTGGCGCGAGAGCGGCCGCGTGGGGTACGAACACCTGATCAACGTGCTGAACGAACTCGAAAAGCGCGAACAGGTGATGCAGCCCTAAACCTCCAGTCGCCAGGCCAGCTCCTCGTGGACGCAGTCTTCGGCAGGGAGCTGACCCAGAGAGCCGGCCGCGCGGAGAACCGCCTGCCGGTTCTCTTCGTTTCGCGTCCCGAGGGCCGTGAACAGCGCCACGGCGCCATGAGCCAGCAGGTGCGCTTCCGGGATGCTGGCCGCAGCGGCCCCGTGCACGACGGCCGCAGCCGGAACGGCCCACGCCGGAGAAGGATGCGGAACGCGGGCCGCGGCCATCAGGGCCGCATACTGCCGCAGCCACCCGGCATCGGGCGCAATCCACGCCGCGAACAGTTCGGGGAACGCCCCGATGCGGCTCAACAGCGCGAAGGCGGCCTCCGCGGCGATTTCGGAATTGAGAAGCCCGTCGCCCCAGAAGGCGAACTCCCCGGGCGTAAGACGCGCCGGATCGGCGATGTGCAGCGCGGCAAGGCGCAGGCAGCGGACATCCTGCCGCCAGAGGTATTTGGCGAAATCGTGATCGGCGGCCTCGGCACGCGCCAGCGTGCGGAGCGTCGGCAGGCTCACGCCGTAGTTCAGGCCGCAGGGTGCGCCGTAGAAGCGCATCGAATCGGCAACGGCACCGTTGCGCTCGCGGCGGAATGCCCCGAGCAGCGCCGCCATGCGGGAGGTGAAATCCATCGGAAGGTTATTTGCGGCGCGGCAGGGCGACGTTGATCGTACGGCCGAATTCGAAAACAGGAAGCACGGCGCGGGCATACTCGCGGCCTCCCGAGACGACGATGCAGGTCGAGGGATCGGCCACGCGGCACGCCACGACCTGCGTCTCCTTCGGACCGGCCTCGAGGCCGCTCTTCGCAGCGCCCGAAGGTTCGATCTGCAACAGCACGATGTCGCCCGAAAGGTCCGTGTCGGGAAGCAGTCCGGCCGCAGGGCTGAAGCGGCAGACGATATACTGTTTCTTGTCGGCCTGCGGGCAGACCACGTAGCGGCGGGTCTCGGTCGAGACGATCCGCTTGCCGAGGAACAGCTCCAGATAGCTCTGCTCCAGACGGTTGATCTCCTCCAGCGCGGCCTTCAGGCCCTCGCCGAAGACGTTCTCGCCCGCTTCGCCCGTGACCAGCTCGATGCGGTGGCGGCGCAGCGAGAAGATTTGCGCGGCGGCGGTGCGCGCGGCGTCCTCCAGCGCGGGCGTCGTCATGTCGGTCTTGTCCGGCTGCAAGCGCGCGAACTCGTTTTCGGAGGCGGTGTGCGACAGCACGCGGGTCGAGGCCGGAGCCGGAGCCGCGGCATTGAGGTAGGTGTCGCCGTCGAGCAGGGCGATCTGCGCCCCGGTGACGCTCCACACGGTCTTGTCGGTGAGCGGAGCGCGCACCCCGAGGTATTTCTGCGCATAACGCGCATAGGGTCCGCTCAAGGTGACGTCGTGTTCGACGGTGACGTCGACGGCGAGGATCGTGCGCGGCTGGGCGACGGTAAGACCGCCGGCGGTTTCGTTCGCGCCCTGAAGGGAGATGTATGGATTCTGGGCCGAGACGCCGCCCGAAAGCAGCAGGGCAAATGCCAAAAGTCTGAATTTCATGGTCCGAAAATTTTATTGCGGTTTCACAAATGTAGCTTATTTTCGCGTGCCGTCAAAATTTCAGGTAAAAATCACGGGTCAGGGCGCGGTATTCGGGCGTGTAGCATTCGTGCTCTCCCGTGCCGACGACCAGTTCCGAGACCTCGGGCACGGCGGCGGAACAATCGGCGGGAGGGTCGGCGGGGCGGTCGGCGCGGACGAACTCCATCAGCGCCCGTTTGGCCGGGCGGCGGGGCGTGGTGCGCACGTCGGTGCGGCGCACGAGGGCCAGTCGTCCGGCACAGACCGCGAGGAAACGCTCCGCTTCGGCCGTGGGAAGGATGACGGCAAACCGGCCTCCGGGAGCCAGCAGGCGGAGGACGGCGTCGCGCAGGTCGCCGAACGGCAGGTGCACGGCATGGCGGGCCGCGGTGCGTCCCCCGTCGGGGCAGGTGAGCGAGTCGACGAAAAACGGCGGGTTGGAGACGATCAGATCGAACGGCTCCGGGGTCTCGAACTCCTGCACGGGGCATTGAGCGAACGCCACCCTGCCGCTCCAGGGCGAAGCGGCGGCGTTCTCGCGGGCCTGCCCGACATCGTCGATGTCGACGCCCGTGACATGCGCCTCCGGGGCGCGCTGGGCCAGCATCAGGGCGATCAGCCCCGTGCCCGTGCCGATGTCGAGCATCCGCCGGTCCTGCGGCCGCACCGCGGCCCATGCACCCAGCAGAACGCCGTCGGTCCCGACCTTCATCGGGCAGCGGTCCTGACGGACCGTGAATTGTTTAAACCGAAACCCGCTTAAGAAGCGGGATTTATGAGTATTATTCATTGTTCATTCAAATAGCCGTCCATGCCTGCGCCGAACAGCGAGAAATCGTACCGCGCAGGATCCTCCGCATCGAATGCGCGCAGGGCGTCCGTCAACTCCTCGACGGCCCGCCAGTCGTTCTGGCGGCGGCCAAGCAGTCCCAGCGCACGCGCCGTCTCGCCGACATGGACGTCCAGCGGCAGGTAGAGGGCCGACATCGGGATACGCCGCCACAGACCGAAATCGACACCCCGGTCGTCGCGGCGCACCATCCACCGCAGATACATGCACAGCCGCTTGCAGGCCGCGCCGCGCTCGACGGACGAAACATGCTTCTCGCAGCGCGGAGCGTGCTCCCCGGCGAAAAACTCGCGCCGGAAGTCGGCCAGCACGGCGGGCATGCTCTGCGCGGCCTCATAGCGCGTCTCGAAGAAATTCCCGATGCCGCCGTGGCGCTCCTCCATACGCCGCAGGGCCAGCACGAAATCGCGCAGGTCCCCGCCGTTGAACGTGCGGTGGACATAGGACGAAAGCAGCGCCAGTTCGCGCTCCGAGGCGTTGCGCACGAAATCCGCCGGAGCGTCGTCCATGAAGTGCATCATGCGGTGGCCGCTGCGGACAATGGCCTTACGGTTGCCCCAGGCGATGGTCGCGGAGAAAAATCCCGCGATCTCGCGGTCGGCGCGGTCCGTATAGCGGTGCGGTACCGAAATCGGATCGTCGGCGATGAAGTCGGGGCTGTTGTATTTGTCGTGGAGCGCGTCGAGCAGCTCCTTCAGATCGGTGTTCGTCATGGCGTGCGGAGCATTCGGAGCAAGACATCGGTTTGCGGGATGCCGTAACCCAGTTCGCAGCCGGGAGCTGCGGCCCGCGTGCCGGAAGCGTGCAGCAGTTCGATGAGTTCGCCGCGTTCCATAGGACGGTATTCGAGCAGGCAGGCGCAAAGCCCCGCGATAACCGGCGTCGAAAACGAAGTTCCCGACGGCGAGGCTCCGGCGACGAAATCGGGCTTCACATAGCCGGCATCTTCGCGTCCGACACCACTGGAGCGGGAGCGGGAAACACCGTCGGAATCGCACGAACCGACCGTGATGACCTGCCGGACATCGGCCGGAAAGGAGACATTGCACCACGCCTTGTCGCCCTCGTTGCCGGCGCTCTGCACGAAAACGAGTCCGGGGCGCGCCGTGAGCAGGCTGTCGAGGTAGCGCGAGAGCGTCGAGGTGCGGCCGTCGAGCATCGCGGGCGTATAGCCGCTGAAATCGTCGAACGTCGTATAGCCCAACGACGAGGAGATCACGTCGACGTCATGCGCCAGGAGCCACTCGATACCGCGGATCAGCTGCCGCTCCTCGGCGCGAGGCTCCACTTCGGCGCGGTCGGTTTTCGCAAGATAATACTCCGCGCCCCATGCCAGCCCGCGGATCGTATCGCCAGAACGGCCTCCGAGGTTGGTGCAGACCCTCGTGCCGTGGTCTGTGGCGTCGTCGAAGAATGCCGTCTCGTCGCCGCCCGTGAAATCGCGCCAGGCGGCGACGTGCAGCCCCCGCGTCCAGCGGTCGGTGCGGAAGCCCCCGAAACCCGCGTCCAGCACCCCGATGCGGACGCCCCGTCCGGAGAGGTTCAGCGAATCGAACGCCCGGGACATCGTCTGCCCCACGGCGCGCGAATAGGTCCGGGAGTAGTCCGAGGTCCACGCCCCGCGCACCTCGCGCACGAGGTCCCACGCACCGTAGGCGGCAAGAGCCGGAAGAAGCAACCAAAGCAGTTTTTTCATGTTACCGGACCGTTTCGCAGCCGAGGATCAGACCGTCGGACATGGCGATCTTCCGGTCGGCCATTGCGGCGAGGTTTTCGTCGTGGGTGACGATCACGACGGTCTGGCCGAGCCGTTCGCGCAGGTCGAAGAACAGGCGATGGATCTCGTCGCGGTTGTGTGAGTCGAGGTTGCCCGAGGGTTCGTCGGCCAGCAGCACGGCGGGTGAATTGACCAGCGCACGGGCGATGGCCACGCGCTGCTGCTCGCCGCCCGAAAGCTGTCCGGGCTTGTGGTCGCGCCGCGCCGCGAGGCCCATCATGTCGAGCAGTTCGGCGGCACGGCGTTCGACATCGGCGCGCGGACGCCGGCCGATCAGCCCCGGAATGCAGACGTTCTCGAAAGCCGTGAACTCCGCAAGCAGGTGGTGGAACTGGAACACGAAGCCGATGCGCTCGTTGCGGAACTGCGACAAGGCCCGATCGCCCAAGGCCGAGACATCGCGGCCGTCGATCTCCACGCGCCCGCCGTCGGGACGCGACAGCGTGCCGATGATCTGCAAAAGCGTGGTCTTGCCAGCGCCGCTGGCCCCCACGATGGAGACCACCTCGCCCTGCGCCACGTCGAGCGAAACGCCTTTCAGCACCTCCAGCGTGCCGAAACTCTTGTGTATGTCGGTAACCCGTATCATTGGCGGAACATATTGAACAGTTTGACCGTGTCCACAGCTTCCCGCACGTCGTGGACGCGGAGTATCGCCGCACCCTGGCGCAGGCACTCCCAGCCCAGGGCAACGGTTCCGGCGAGCGATTCGGCAGGAGTGGCGTCGAGGACCTTATAGATCATCGACTTGCGCGAAAGCCCCGCCAGCACCGGGTAACCCAGCGCGCAGAGGCGGTGCAGACCCGCGAGCAATTCGTAGTTCTGCTCCGTGGTCTTGGCGAAGCCGAAGCCGGGGTCGAGGATGATGTTTTCACGCCGGATGCCCGCGGCGAGCATCTCGTCGGTGCGGCGGCGGAAATAGCCGACGACCTCGGTGACGATGTCGCGCCGGTAGTCGGTCTGCGACTGCATGGTTTTCGGATCGCCCTTCATGTGCATGGCGATGTAGGGTACGCCGCAGTCCGCAACGACGGAGAGCATCGCAGGGTCGAGTTCCCCGGCCGAAATGTCGTTGACGACGAGCGGCCCGAACGTTTCGACAGCCTTCGCCGCGACTTCGCTGCGGAACGTGTCGACCGAGACGGTCATGCCGGGCGCCAGCCGACGCACGGTCCCGACGCCCAGCCGGACGCGACGCCACTCCTCGTCGGCAGGGACTTCGTCAGCCCCGGGACGCGAGGAGTAGCCCCCGACGTCGATCAGCTGCGCCCCTTCGGACACGGCTTCGCGGACGCGGCGCTCGACGGATTCGGCCTCCGGAGTGCGGCTGCCGGCATAGAAAGAATCGGGGGTGACGTTAAGAATCGCCATCACCTGCGGCGAGGAAAAATCAATGTTCATGGGCTTCATGGCTGAAAATTCGGTGCAACTCCGCGACAGCGGGTTCGAGGTCGGATTCGAGGATGTTGACAAGGGTGTAGTCGGCCTTCGCGCTCAACGTATCGTCGTCCGTCTGGGCGGCGATGCGGAGGCGGACCTCCCCGGGTGTGCGCCCGTCGCGGCGGCAGGTGCGTTCGATGCGCAGCGCCTCGGGGGCGAGGACGGCAACTGTGCGGTCGACGCAGGCATCGAACCCCGCATCGAAAAGAAGGGCGCTTTCGAGGATCACGTAGTCGCCCTCCTGCCGTTCGGCCCACGCCGCGAAATCGGCCCGGACGGCCGGGTGGACGATGGCGTTCAGGTCGGCGAGGGCCTGCGCCTCGGAGAAGACCCGTCCGGCAAGGTAGGTACGGTTCAAGGTCCCGTCCGCATAGGCTTCGGCCCCGAAACGGTCCGTGATGCGCCGGCGCAGCTCCGCATCCTCCGTCATCAGCCGTTTGGCCCCGGCGTCGGAGTCATAGACCGCGACGCCCAAACGCGCGAAAAGACGGCAAACGGTGCTTTTGCCGCTGCCGATGCCGCCTGTGATTCCGACCTTCATCATGGGTTACGGGGAACGTCGATTTCGGGAATGTCCCCGATGGAAATGATCTTGATGTCGCTGAACCGCGGCGCAAGGGCGTTTTGCAGCGACTGGGGGTCGATGATGAGTTTACCCTCGTGCCCCTCCTCATACGAACGCTTCGTCTTGAGTTCCGCAAGCGGAATGCGCAGCGTCTTGTTCATGTAGACCCGGTAGCCGAAAAGGTTCGTACCGACGCCCTCGACCACGCAGGTAACCTCGAAAGGCTGTCCGTCGACACTCACCCTCACGGTCTGCTCGGTGGTGTACGTATAGCTCAATTTCGCGATATACCAAAGGATGAACGACGCGACGAGCAGCGCCAGAAAAACCGGCGACACGTAGCGGTGCATCCATTTCAACCAATTTTCCATCATGGGAACCTATAATATCCGTATGACAAAGATAGTGCAAGGCGGGGCAATATCAAATTTATTTTGCACATTGCCGAGCCGCAGCCTGCCCAAGCGGGCGTCTGCTTGCCCGCAAAGATAGTGCAAGCCGGCCGCAATGCCAAATTTATTTGAAAAAACGGACCGCACCTCTCGGTGCGGTCCGTTTTTGTCGGATCGGGAGCCTATCATTACTTCTCCCCATCGGTCTTGGCGCGCTTCGTCATCAGATCGTAAGCGATCGGCGTCGCGAGGAAGATCGTGGCGGCCGTACCTACGACCACGCCGATGATCAGCGCGAAGATGAAACCGCGGATCGTCTCGCCGCCGAAGAAGAAGATGGCCAGCAGCGTCACGAGCGTCGTGCCCGAGGTGTTGATCGTACGCGACAGCGTCGAGTTGATGGCGTTGTTCACGTTCTCCTTCAGGTTACGCTTCGGGTAGAGACCCAGGTACTCGCGGATTCGGTCGAAGACGACCACCGTGTCGTTGATGGCATAGCCGATGATCGTCAGGATCGCGGCGATGAACGCCTGGTTGACCTCGAGGTTGAAGGGCAGCAGACCGTAGAACATCGAGAAGATGCCGATGATCAGCAGGGCGTTGAAGGCCAGGGCCGCCGTGGCGCCCGAAGCCCACTGCCAACGCTTGAAGCGGAACGTAATGTAGAGACCGATGGCGATGAGCGAGAAGAGCACCGAATAGATGGCGTTCCACGTCATGTCCTTGGCGATCGAGGGACCGATCTTGTCGGCCGTCAGGATACCGTTGGCGTCGGTCTGCGTATTGCGGAACTGCTCGAAGGTGATGTCATACGAGTAGAGCGGTTTCAGAGCGTCGTAGATGATCTGCTCGACCTCCGAGGTAGCCTCGTCCGACGTGTCGTCGTAGCGATACTGGGTCACGATGCGCATCTGGTTCTCCTTGCCGTACTGCTTCACCTCGGAACTGATCGACGAAGCGTCGGCATCGGCGAACTGCGAGAAAGCCTTCTCCACATTCTGACGAACCTCTTCGGCCGAAACGGGCTTGTCGAAACGGATCACGTAAGCGCGGCCGCCCGTGAACTCGGCGCCGAGGTTCAGACCGCGGGCGAAGAACGAAACGCACGACAGAACCATCAGGGCAACGGCGATGCCGTAAGCCAGTTTGCGCTTGGCGATGAAGTCGACGCGCGTGTTATTGAGGAAGTTCTCCGACCAGCGGCGCGAGAAGGTGATGTGACCCCATTTGCCGACGATCCACTCGATCAGCAGGCGCGTGATGAAGATGGCGCAGAAGAACGAGGTGATGATACCGATGATCAGCGTCGTGGCGAAGCCCTGAACCGGACCGTTGCCGAAGATGAACAGCACGATACCCGTGATGATCGTCGTTAGGTTACCGTCGATGATGGCCGAATAGGCCTTCGAGAAACCGTCCTTGATGGCCAGCGAAAGACCTTTGCCGCCGCGAAGCTCCTCCTTGATACGTTCGTAGATGATCACGTTCGCATCGACGGCCATACCCATCGTCAGCACAATACCCGCGATACCCGGAAGGGTCAGCACGGCGCCGAACGACACCAAAACGCCCATCAGCAGGAAGACGTTCGTGAGCAGCGCGACGTCGGACATCCAGCCCGCCGTCTTGTAGAACAGACCCATGTAGAGCAGCACGAGGATGAAGGCGATCACGAACGAGATCATACCGGCGTTGATCGACTCCTGGCCCAGCGAAGGACCTACGACCGTATCCTGGATGATCTTGGCCGGAGCGGGAACCTTACCCGAATTGAGCACGTTGGCCAGGTCCTTGGCCTCCTGGATGGTGAAATCGCCGGTGATCTGCGACTGTCCCTTGTCGATCTTCGAGTTGACGCGGGGAGCCGAATAGACGTAGCCGTCGAGAACGATGGCGATGCACTTGCCGATATTTTCGCCCGTCATGCGCGACCACTCCTGCGTACCTTCGGCGTTCATGGTCATCGAAACCTCGGCCGTGGCGCCGCGCTGGGCGTACTGCTCGGTGGCTTCCGTAACGACCGAACCGTCGAGCGGTGCCTTGCCGTCGGGCGTCGAAACCTTGATGGCGTAGAGGTAGAAACGACCGTCGATCTTGTCGTCGCCCTTGACGCCCCACTTGAACATGATGTCGGCGGGGAACAGCTCGCGGACGGCCGGCTGGGCGAGGTATTCGTTGACGGCTGCCATGTCGGCCTTGTAAGCGGCTCCGATGGAGGCGCCGCCTGCGAAGCGGGGATTGAGGACTGCAAAGAGCGGGTTCTGCGAGTGGTCGAAGTTGCCTTCCTGAACGGCGGTCTCGGCCGTGGCGGTCGAATCGGCGGCGCCGACTTCGGCGATCAGGCCCTCGGCCTCGGCGGCGGGAGTCCCGGCGGCAGCGGCAGCCTCGGCGGCAGCGGTCTCGGGCGCAGCGGCGGGAGCCTGCGCCAGTTCGGCCTTGATGAGCTTGTCGGCAGCAGAAAGCGCGGGGAAGATCTCATTGGCGTCGTAGGTGGTCCAGAACTCCAGCGAAGCGGTTCCCTGCAACAGGTCGCGGACGCGCTGCGGCTCCTTCACGCCCGGAAGCTCGACCAGAATGCGGTGCGAGTTCGGGAGGCGCAGGATGTTGGGCTGCGTAACGCCGAAGTGGTCGATACGGCTGCGAAGCACGTTGAACGATGCGCCGATGGCAGCCTCGGTCTCCTTCTTGAGGATCTTCTCGACGTCGGCGTCCGAGCTTTCGAGCGTGATGTCCTTGCGGTCGGGGCTTACGAAAAGCTCGGCGATGGGACGGCCGTTCGAAAGGCGCGAATATGCCTTCACGAAGTCGGAAATATAGTCGGTCGAAGAGCCTTGCTTCATCGCCTCGTTGGCCACGCCGATCGCCTCGATGAAAGCCGGGTCGTTCTGGCTGTCGCCGGCCAAAGCCTTCACGACATCCTCGACCTGCACCTCCAGCATGACGTTCATACCGCCCTTGAGGTCCAGGCCCAGGTTCAGCTCCTTCTCCTTACACTCCTTGTAGGTGAACTTGCGGAAGCCCAGGTTGTAAACCGGCAGGTTCTGCACCGAATCGAGGTAATGCTGTTCGGCCTCGCCCTGCTGGTCGAGGGGGAACTGCGCGGCATAAGCGGCCGCCTGCTTCTCTACGCCACGCGTCTTGAACGTAAACGAGAGCTGATAAACACACGCGAGAGCCAGCAGGACCGCAATGAGTTTAATAAAACCTTTACTTTGCATTTGAGTGAAAAATAGTTATTGTTATTTGTTGTAATTATTGTCATTACGCACAATAGCACGCAAAGATAGAAAAATAAAGTGAAAAGTGAAAGGTGAAAGGTGAAAAGTAGTGCGCCGGCGCAAAAAAATCCGTATTTTTGGGGCCGTATGATAAAATATACGGAATACAAATACCACCTCGCGGCGTTGTTCACGGTGACCGTATGGGGCGCGACGTTCGTTTCGACGAAGGTCCTGATCGCCAACTCGCTGACTCCGGCGGAAATTTTCCTGCTCCGGTTCGCGATGGCATACGTCTGCATCCTGCCCTTCGCCCGCGGACGCATGTGGGCCGCGAACCTGCGCGACGAACTGCTGCTGGCGGCCGCGGGGCTGAGCGGAGGGTCGCTCTATTTCCTTACCGAAAACATGGCTCTGGAGTACGCCCCGGCTTCGAACGTTTCGCTGATCGTCTGCACGGCGCCCGTGTGGACCGCCGTGGTGATGAGCCTCTTCTATCGCAGCGAGCGGATGTCGCGGCGGCAGATCGCAGGCTCGGCGCTGGCATTCGCGGGGATGGTGCTCGTGGTGCTCAACGGGCATTTCGTGCTCCGCCTCTCGCCGCGGGGCGACATGCTGGCGCTCTCGGCGGCGATGCTATGGATGGTTTATTCGCTGGTGATCAAACGCCTCGGAGGCCACTACCCCGCTATCTTCATCACCCGGAAAGTCTTTTTCTACGGACTCGTGACGATCCTCCCGGTCTTTGCGTTCCGGCCTTTCGGCGCGGACTGGGAGGTGCTGTCGCGGCCCGTCGTGTGGGGCAATCTGCTCTTTCTGGGCGTCGTGGCCTCGATGCTCTGCTACGTGCTCTGGAACGCCGCGATGCACCGTCTGGGAGCCGTCAGGACAACCAACTACATCTATTTCAACCCGCTGGTGACGATCGTCGCGGCGGCACTCTGCATCGGCGAGCGGATCACCCTCGCCGCTTTGGCCGGAGCGGCGCTGATCCTCTACGGGATGTGGCGGGCGGAGCGGGCCTAATGCACCATCTTCAGGCCGACGATGCCGACGAAGACCAGCGACAGGAAGAACATCCGCCAGAAGGTCACGGCGTCGTGGAAGAAAACGATGCCGAGGACCACGGTTCCCACGCCCCCGATACCGGTCCAGATCATGTAGGCCGTACCCATCGGGATCGTCCTCTGGGCCACGTAGAGCAGCCAGCCGCTCACGCCCATAGACACGACCGAAAGGGCCAGAAAAAGAAAATGGTAACGCGGGCAGAGGTTCGCAAGTTTGAACCCCAGCGGCCACCCCATCTCGAAAAGTCCTGCCAGAATCAGATACAGCCAAGCCATCGGAAACAGTTTTTACGGACGAAGATAGCAAATTTTACATCCCGGGCAAAATAAAGAGCGCGACTCCCGCAGGAATCGCGCTCTTTCGCGTCGAATTAATTCTTAATTTTTAATTGGCGAAGCCCTACTTCACCTCTTCGAACTCCACATCCTCGGGCTGCCCGTCGCCACCGCCCTGCTGGCCGCCGGCGTTCGACTGCGACTGCTGGCCGGCATCGGCTCCGGGCTGTGCGCCCTGCTGTGCCTGCTGCTGCGCGTAGATGTCCTGCGAAGCGGCCTGCCATGCGGCGTTAAGCTCGGCCATCGCCGTGTCGATGGCGGCCACGTCGGCGTTCTTGTGCGCCTCCTTCAGCTTGCCGAGCGCCGTCTCGATGGCGGCCTTCTTGTCGGCGGGAAGTTTCTCGCCGTACTCCTTGAGCTGCTTCTCGGTGGTGAAGATGTTCGAGTCGGCGGCGTTGATCTTGTCGATGCGCTCCTTCTCGGCCTTGTCCTTCTCCTCGTTGGCCTTGGCCTCGTCGCGCATGCGCTGGATCTCCTGCTCGGTAAGGCCCGAGGAGGCCTCGATGCGGATCTTCTGCTCCTTGCCCGTGCCCTTGTCCTTGGCCGAAACGTTCAGGATGCCGTTGGCGTCGATGTCGAACGTAACCTCGATCTGCGGAACGCCGCGCGGTGCGGCGGGAATGCCGTCGAGGTGGAAGCGGCCGATCGACTTGTTGTCGCGGGCCAGCGGACGCTCGCCCTGGCAGACGTTGATCTCCACCGAAGGCTGGTTGTCGGCAGCCGTCGAGAAGGTCTCCGACTTGCGCGTCGGGATCGTTGTGTTGGCGTCGATGAGTTTGGTCATCACACCGCCCAGGGTCTCAATACCCAGCGACAGCGGCGTAACGTCGAGCAGCAGCACATCCTTCACCTCGCCCGTGAGCACACCGCCCTGAATGGCGGCGCCGATGGCCACGACCTCGTCGGGGTTGACCGAACGGTTCGGGGTCTTGCCGAAGAACTCCTCGACGATCTTCTGGATCGCGGGAATACGCGTCGAACCGCCCACGAGGATCACCTCGTTGATCTGCGAGGCGTCCAGACCCGCGTCACGAAGCGCCAGCTTGCAAGGCTCGATGGTCTTACGGATCAGGTGGTCGCACAGCTGCTCGAACTTGGCGCGCGTGAGCGTCATCACCAGGTGCTGCGGAATGCCGTTGACAGGCATGATATACGGCAGGTTGATCTCCGTGGTGGTCGAGGACGACAGTTCGATCTTCGCCTTCTCGGCGGCCTCCTTCAGACGCTGCAAGGCCATCGGGTCCTGACGCAGGTCGATCTGGTGCTCGGCCTTGAACGACTCGGCCATGTAGTCGATCAGCACGTGGTCGAAGTCATCGCCTCCGAGGTGCGTATCGCCGTTGGTGGACTTCACCTCGAAAACGCCGTCGCCCAGTTCGAGGATCGAAATATCGAACGTTCCGCCGCCCAGGTCGTACACGGCGATCTTCTGGTCGCTGGACTTCTTGTCGAGACCGTAGGCCAATGCGGCGGCCGTCGGCTCGTTGATGATGCGGCGGACCTTCAGACCGGCGATCTCGCCCGCCTCCTTCGTAGCCTGACGCTGCGAGTCGGAGAAGTAGGCCGGAACCGTGATCACGGCCTCCGAAACCTCTTGGCCCAGGTAATCCTCGGCCGTCTTCTTCATCTTCTGGAGGATGATGGCCGAAATCTCCTGCGGGGTATACTGACGTCCGTCGATGTCCACGCGCGGGGTGTTGTTGTCGCCCTTGACGATGGCATAGGGAGCGCGCGCGATGTCGGCCGAAACCTTGTCGTAGGTCTCACCCATGAAACGCTTGATCGAGAAGACCGTGCGCTTGGGGTTGGTGATCGCCTGACGCTTCGCGGGGTCGCCGACCTTACGCTCGCCGTCGGCCGTGAAAGCCACGACCGAAGGGGTCGTGCGGTGTCCCTCGGAGTTGGGGATTACAACAGGCTCGTTGCCCTCCATCACTGCCACGCAGGAGTTCGTGGTTCCTAAATCAATACCGATAATCTTTGCCATAATAGTAATATGTTTTAATTGTTTATTTTTTCGGTTTCGTATCCGCCGGTCCGGGCTTTTTCCGACTCCGGCCGCCGGTTACGCCCTCGAACCGAACAAAGGTCGTGCCGATCGGCAATCCCTGCCAAATTGTCAGCCCGATGGCAGAAAAATGCCGTGCAACGTCATGGCGCACGGCATTTTGTCACCCGCCTGAAAAGCGGTTTTTGAGGGGCGCGGCGCACTCGGGGGTGTTCGCAGTCCGGCGACTTGCGTTTTTTGCCGCTTTCTGATCGGCAACTAACCGCGACTTTCGCCCGCGGGGTTCTATGTACTTTTTGACCGCAAAAAGTACCAAAAACTCCCCGGCAGATGCCTCCGCATCCGACGTGCCGTCTAACGCTGGCTCCGGGCGCCCGCCTAAAAGGCGGGTTTAAGGGGCGATGGGCCGCAGAAAGGGTCATATCCGACACGACGCTCTCACTCTTAAAACCGGCGTCTTACGCCGGCGCTCGCGCTTTTAGCCGGGCCTTCGTTTCACGGCTCCGGCATCGGGCCGGAGTCGTTCGCCGCGAAACGCGGCGGGAAGGATGCGTCCGGGACAAGCAGAAAGCACAGAAGCCTACGATCACCCCCAAGGGGGGGGGCTGGGGAGAACGAAACGGCAGCAAAAAACCCGCAGGTTGCCGGGCTGCAAACAACCCGCGCCGCTCAAGCGGACGCTCCCAAGGGCTGGGGCGAACGAAAAGACTAAAAGGACCCGCCGTCGCCGGACTGCGAAGATCTTTGCCACCAAGAGACAGCGATACCCCGCGGGCGAGGGCCACGGAATGTTTCATGTACTCTCGGTGACAAAAGCACAAACAAAAAGGCCTGCAAAACGCAGGCCCTTCTTCCGGCGGATGCCGGACAAATCGCTATAACTCCGTTACTGCTCGCTCAAGATGCGCATTGCAACATCGAGAATCGTCGTATCGTCCAACGTAACGACACCCCCGTCCGGTCCCGGTTCGAAGTGCACGCCGACGCACTCCTTCGATTCGTGCTTACCGCCGAAGTAATTGCGGACAGTGTCTACGTCGATTCCTAACTCATCTGCAATGCGCTGCGAGCTGCCGCTGGGCAACCGGTCCTTGATACGGCGCAACTCGTTAAATGTGATAATCATATCCGTTGAATTTTTGGTTGATGGTTCTACACAACTAAATTAATACAATTTTACGGAACTGCAAAATTTCTGCCTGAAAAAGTGTAATAAAAATGCAACGCGAAAGAAAAGAAGCGAAAGTCCCCTGTTCCAAAACAAAAGCCCCCGCCGAAGCGGGGACTTTTCAGATTTCACGGTGCATTCCACACCGCCGGAAAAGCGGATCATTCGCCGTCAGGCTCGATGTAGATCTGGAAAATCAGCGGCGAGAAGGACGGAATGTCGGTATAGACCTCGGTCGTGGTTACGGTCTCGCCCGAATCGTAATTGCCGCCGTAGCCCCCGTAATAACCGCCGTAATAGCCGTAGTTGCCCAGACCGCCGTAGCCGTAATAATCGTTGTAATAACCGCCGTAATAGCCGTTATTGCCGTAATACATCTGCGAATAGTTCAGGTAGTTCAGGTAATCGTAATAGCTCGACGTGTAGCCGTTCGAGGAGGTCGACGTACTCGAACCGCCGCTCTTGCCCGTCGTGCCGTAGGCATTGGTCGACGTGGTGACCAGCGTCGCCCACTGCCCGTATTTCAGATGCGGGACGATGTAATAGAACGCGGTTATCAGATCGGGATTCTGCACGTCGTACGAGTGCGCCGAACCGGTTTTGCGCACCTCGCCGTAGATGATCTGCTTCACCTCGTCGATGTTCGTGTCGAAGATGAACCCGTCGAGGAAACGGCCGATATACCAGATCTTGGCCGTGCCTTCCATGCCGACCGAATCGGCATCGAGGTCCGCAACGCCCTTGTAGGCTTCGTAGTCGTCGCCCTCGCCGTGGAAACGCTTCACGAGCGCCTCGGCGATCTTCTTCTCCAGATCGGAGCCGTTGTAGGGTTCGAACCCGACGTTATACGGCTCGTTGCGTTCGCTGCCGACGGGAAACGAGAAGGTGAACCTGTCGCCGGCAAGTTCCTTGGCCGGGTCGTAGCGCACGTCGACATAGAGCTGCGCTACGGTATCGCAGGCGCTCACCCACCGCTCCGCACGGTTGTAGGGATGTTTCGCATCCTCGGGATCGGTCGGGCGTTTCTCCGAATCGTCCTCGCCGTCCTTGGTGAACATCACCATTCCGCCGTTGGCCTCGCAGAAGGCGTCCACCAAGGAGCCTTCGGCCTCCAGCGGGTTCTTCACCGTATCGCAGATCTCCATATCGACGATGAGCGGACGCTTGGCGCTCAAGTCGAACTGCCCCTCGTAGCCGCCGTCGCCCTCCACGCCGTTGCCGACGATGCGCGAGGGAAGGTAGAGCCGCACCCTGGAGCCTTCGCGCAGCAGGAACTCGGGATCGACTCCCTTGCCGGCGGCATAGTCCGGATCGAGGTGCAGCGTATTGCGCATGGCCAGGAAAGTGCCCTCCATCAGGCTCGTATTCTCCGTGCCGCAGTAGCGGTAGAAGGGAACGTAGTGGGTGTATTTGGTGAACGTGCCGAGCTGGCGGGCTTCATTGGCACGGCGCGTAAGCACGATGTTGCCGCTCAAATCGCGGCCCGAGAAGTCGAACTTCACCCAGCAGGCAGTGTCGTTCACCGGCTTGGCGTCGGGATTCCCGGCAGCGAGGATTTCGACGTAATAGCCGCCTTCGGGCTGGTAATTTTTCAGCAGCTCCCGGCGGTTCTGCGTCATCCACGCCTCAAGGGCCTGGTTCTCGAATTTGTCATACGACTCGGTCTGCTCCTTGGCGCAGGATGTCAGCAGCATGATGCCGGCTGCCGAGAGGTAGAGAAAACGGGTGATCAACTTCATATCTTGTTATACAATTCTATAAATTCGGTGTTCTGTCTATTTGTCGTACTCCACGCTTTCGACCGTGAAAAACCACGCGACGGGGCTTTCTCTCGGAATCGTGCTCACATATTTGTCCCCGTAAGCCATATTGTAGGTCATGTAGGCTTCGACGATGTCGCCTTCGCGACAACCAAGTAACGCATGCCGCAGCCCGTTTAGTATGTCGCCGCGCATATCGAGCGTCAGCGGTTCGAACGACCACGCTCCGGGCGTCAGCCCCATGTCCTCGTAGGCCTGCTGCAAGGCGGGATCGTTCGAGTAGAACGGAAAGGTCGAATCGGTGATGTTCGAGAAGGCGAAGACGTAGGCCCGGAAGGTGATGGTCGCTTTCGCGGCGGCGGTGACCTCCGGAAGCTCGCTCCGCCCGTCCCGGTAGAAATTGTCGATATACCGGTAAACCGTGCTGCCCGACATGGTGTAGAACCGCTGCTGGCTCCCGGTCTCGACCTGCGACTCCGGGATCAGCGCCGGGGAGTGCGTCCTCTCAAGATACGAGACGATCTTCTGGCGCTGTTCGGGAAGGATGTCCTCCTCCTCCGAGCAACCGCAGAACAGCAGGGGCAGGGCGAAAATCAATGTGGCGAATATTCGTTTCATCGGCATATAATCGTGCAAATTTACAAAAACAATCCGATTTACGAACAAGAAACGTAAAAAATCGCCCGCTTTGCATGCGGGCGTACTTGAAAAGATCAGAAAAACCGGCTATCCCTTTTTCCGGTAATAGTCCTTGTGCGGGTCCTTGAGACGCTGCAACCTGCGCTGCTTCCACACGATAACGATGGCTGTCAGCACAATAGCCGCGACAAAGAAGCCGAACAGAATCAAAATGAATCCAAGCGGAATGTCTTCCATAGAGGCGAATTAAAATGAGGCGTTTTGTTAGGCGATGTAAATATAAGACAAAAATAGATCCAAAACAAAATGCCGGGAGACTTTCAGACCTATTTTCCAAAAGTTTACGATTTCCGACCACACATGCGGCATATCCGCACTTCCGGAATGGCGGATTCAGAGTTTTTTCAACGCCATTCGGATCAGCTCCTCGACCGGAGCCGCGGGAGATTCGCGCAGAACGCCCCGCAGGACCTTCTCGGCCGGGGCGCGGGCGAAGCCCAGCATGGACAGCGCCGCAAGGGCCTCGTCAAAGCTCCCGCCCGTCCCGGGCTGGGTCCCTCCGTCGTCGGCGCCCGGCGCCATGAGTTTGCCGCTCAACTCGACGATGATCTTCTGCGCCGTCTTGAGGCCCAGCCCCTTGACGTTTTTCAGCAGCACGGCGTTGCCCGCCGTGATGATTCCCTGCAACTCGCGCGGCGAATAAGTCGAAAGGATCATACGCGCCGTGTTGCCGCCCACGCCCGAAACGCTGATCAGCAGGCGGAACAACTCGCGCTCGGCCTTGGTCGAGAAGCCGTAGAGCAGCTGCGCATCCTCGCGCACGACGTAATGGACGTAGAGCCGGGTCTCGGTCTCGTGTTCGATCGCGGAGTAGGTTTCGAGCGAAATATGGAGGTAGTAGCCCACCCCGCCGACGTCGATAACTGCGTAAGCGGGAGCCACTTCGGCGACTGTGCCCTTGATGTATTCGTACATGTGTTTCAAATTTTGCTGCGGGTTGGGCAAAAGTAAAGATTTTTTTTTACCTTTGTGTCTCAAATGCTGAATAATTAACTAAACAAACCAAAAAACGATATGAAAAAAACTCTCTTTCCGGCGCTGGCTGCGGCTCTCGTCCTCGCGGCCTGCGGCACGAAGACCACCGGGCAGGCCGAAGTTGCGGCCGAGGCGGCGGCGCAGCAGGTTGTTTCGAGCGACATCGCATACGTTCAGGTCGAAGCCGTGCTGGCCCAGTGCGACCTCTACAAGAACGAAGGCGTAGCGCTTCAGGAGAAGACCGAGAAGGCGCAGAAGAGCTGGGTGCAGCGCGAACAGAACCTCCAGGCCGAAGCCGCCCAGTTGCAGCAGAAGTACGAAAAGGGACTGATCACCTCGCGCGACGCGCAGGCACAGCAGGAGAGCATCCAGAAGAAGGTGGCCTCCTACCAGAGCAACGCCCAGAAGGAGGCCCAGACGCTCGACGAGGAGAACTACGTATTCACCAACCGCGCCCAGGACCTGCTGCACCGCGCCGTGCAGGAGATCAACAGCGGCAAGAAGTACAAACTGATCCTCAACGCCTCGGCGCTGATCGACGCGGACACGACGCTCAACATCACCCCCGCCGTGCTGGCGAAGGTCAACGAGCTGTATGCCGCCGACAAAAAGGCCGAGAAGAAGTAGCCCCGCCCGCGAAAAACAAAAAAACCGGCTTCCCCGCACGGCGGAAGTCGGTATTTTTTATATCTTGGGCGTCGTAACGACACTGTCGGGAAGTCGCGGCGTTTTGCCGAATCGCATGCGGTCCGGTTTTGCAGCGGCCCAACTTTTTCGTATCTTTGTGCGATAACTGAAACCTGATAAATTTTCTGATACACGATGGGATTCGTTCCGTTCACATTCGTCGACCTGATAGACATCATTCTGGTGGCCGTGATCATGTACTGGATTTACCGCATGACCAAGGGAACCAATGCGCCGTACATTCTCTCGGGAATCATCGCCGTCTACCTGCTGTGGGTGGTCGTCCGGGCGCTGAACATGGAGCTGCTGTCGACGATCCTCGGACAGCTGATCTCGGTGGGAGCCATCGCGCTGATCATCGTCTTCCAGCCCGAACTGCGGCGCTTCCTGCAGATGATCGGCATGCGCCAGAAACATTTCAACTTCATCACCCGCATCTTCTCGACGGGCGAGGACACCGTGCAGACCAACGTCGTGCCGATCGTCACGGCCTGCCGCGAGATGTCCGAGACGAAGACCGGGGCGCTCATCGTCATCGGTCAGCAGAGCGACCTGCGGCTGATCGCCGAAGGCGGCATCGCCCTCGACGCCAAGGTGTCGACATCGCTGATCAAGAACATCTTCTTCAAGAACGCCCCGCTGCACGACGGCGCGGCGCTGATCGAGGGCGACCGGATCGTGGCGGCCAAGTGCATCCTCCCGGTGACGCAGAGCGACGTGCCCAAGTCGTTCGGCACGCGGCACCGCGCGGCGATCGGCATGAGCGAGATTTCGGACGCCATCATCGTCGTCGTCTCGGAGGAGACGGGCGACATCTCGATCGCACAGGGCGGCGAAATCCGTCTGAACATCGACCCCGTGCGGTTGCAGCAGACCCTGCAACGCTACCTGACGATCAACACGCGCAAACGCTCGAAAAAGGAGGTCGCCGAATAAGCGGCGCCGGATTCAGGGGCGGCAGAAGGTTTCCGGACCGGCCATTCCGTTCCGCGCTTCCGCAACACTCCCCGAACACCCAAAACAAGCAAGTATGCTTTACCCGTCCCGAACGGCCCGCCTCGCACTGCGCGCATGGCGGGAGGAAGACCAGCCGGCTTTCGCCGCCATGAACGCCGACGAGCGGGTCATGGAGTATTTCCCCGCGACGCTCACCGCCGAAGAGTCGGCCGACCTGCTCGACCGCATCCGCGACGAGTTTTCGACCGAAGGATTCGGTCCGTATGCCGTCGAACGTCTTTCGGACGGAGAGCTGCTGGGATTCACCGGACTGCACCGCGTGACGTTCTCCGGCGGGCTGGAGGGCCAGGTCGAGATACTCTGGCGGCTGCGGCACGACGCCTGGGGCCAGGGTTACGCCACCGAGGCGGCCCGGGCATGCATCGCACACGCCGCGAAACTCGGCATTCCGGAACTGGTCGCCTTCACGTTCGTCGGAAACGGGCGTTCCCGGCGCGTGATGCAGAAGCTCGGCATGACGTGCGTCGGAGAGTTCGACCACCCCGCCCTGCCCGAGGGGCATCCCCTGCGCAGGCACGCCCTCTATCGCATCCGGACCGAACAATGAAAAAGTCCGCGACCTGTCAGAGGTCGCGGACTTCTCCTTTCCGGCTGCGGAATCATTTCAACTCGAATTCCACCGTGCCGCGAATATCGTCCGACGCGGCGCCCACATAGGCCGTGAACGCGCCCGGCTCGGCCACCCACGCACCCTTTGCGTCGTCGTAGTACTGCAACATCCCGGGGGTGATCTCGAAAGTCACGGTCCGCGTCTGCCCGGGATTCAGCGAAACTTTCTGAAAACCTTTCAGCTCCTTCACGGGACGCGGCAGCGACGACTGCTCGTCGCCGATGTAAAGCTGCACGACCTCGGCGCCCGCACGGTCGCCCGTGTTGGTCACGTCGGCCGAAATACGGATGCTGCCGTTCGGGGCGAGCGTCGTACGGTCGGCCTTCACGTTGCCGACGGCGAAGGCGGTGTAGCTCAACCCGTGGCCGAAGGCGAACAGCGGCTTGAGCTGCTCCTTGTCGTGCCAGCGGTAACCGACGAAGATGCTCTCGTTATACTTCACCTTGTCCGAGCCCGGGTATTCGCCCAGCGCATGCGCGCCGTTGTCCTCCAGCCGCACGGGGAACGTGAAGGGCAGCTTGCCCGAAGGGTTCACCGCACCGAACACCACGTCGGCAAGCGCATTGCCCGCCTCGGAACCCGAGAACCACGCCTCCAGCACCGCCGGAACACGGTCGATCCACGGCATCGCCACGGCGTTGCCCGAGACGATCACCACCGCCAGATTGGGATTGGCTTCAGCCAGCGCCCCGATCACTTTGTCCTGCGCATACGGCAGGCCGTATTGCAGGCGGTCGTCGCCTTCGCAGTCCTGGTGGTTGCTCTTGTTCAGCCCCCCGACGAAGATCACCGCGTCGGCCTTGCGGGCCGCGGCCGCGGCATCGGCGATCAGCTGCGCCTCGGAACGGCTCTCGCTCAAATCCTGCCCGGTCTTCACCCCGTTGTAGTCGCCCGTCACGTCGCCGACGTAGCCGCGTTCGTAGATCACCTCGGCTTTGCCGGCCGCAGCGGCGCGGATGCCTTCGAGCGGCGTATATTCGTGCCGCACCTTGAGCGACGAGGAGCCGCCGCCCACGGTCATCATCTTGATCGCATTCTCGCCCACGACGGCGATGGTTTTCGCACGCCCGAGGTCGATGGGCAGCACCCCGCCCTCGTTTTTCAGCAGCACCATGCCCTCGCCGGCGATACGGCGCGCAGCGGCCAGATGTTCGGGCGAATTGAGCGACCCGAACGGTTTGCGGGTGTTCATCGCCGTGCGGAAAATCAGCCGCAGCACCCGGCGCGCCTTGTCGTCGAGCGTCGCCGTCGAAGCCTCGCCCTTGCGGAGCATATCGAGGTAGGGGGCGGCGAGGTAATAGTTGTCGTAGGCGTTGCTGGCACCCCAGCTCAGGCCGTCGGTCCACGAACCGAACTCCATGTCGAGACCGTTCTCGGCGGCCTGCTTCGTGTCGTGCGTGCCGCCCCAGTCGGAGACGACCACGCCGTCGAAGGCCCAGTCGCGTTTCAGAATGTCGTTCAGCAGGTAGCGGTTGTGGCAGCAATGCTCTCCCTTGTATTTATTGTAGGCGCCCATGACGGCCCATGCGCCGCCCTCCTGAACGGCGGCTTTAAACGCCGGGAGATAGATCTCGTTCAACGCACGGTCGTCGACCTCGACGTCGATGCCGTGGCGGTGGGTCTCCTGGTTATTGAGTGCGAAATGTTTCACGCAGGCGGCAACGCCGTTCTTCTGCACCTCCTCGATGTAGGGAACGACCATCCGCGAGGAGAGGTAGGGATCCTCGCCCATGTACTCGAAATTGCGGCCGTTGAGCGGCGTGCGGTAGATGTTCACGCCGGGTCCCAGCAGGATGTCCTTCTCGCGGTAGCGCGCCTCCTCGCCGATGGATTTGCCATACAGCGCCGACATTTCGGGATTCCACGTCGCGGCAAGGCACGTCAGCGCCGGGAAAGCCGTGCAGGAGTCGTTCGTCCAGCCGGCCTGGTCCCATTCGTCCCACAGGACCTCGGGGCGGATGCCGTGAGGGCCGTCGGTGCACCACACCTCGGGAATGCCCAGGCGCGGAACGCCCGCCGACGAGAATTTCGACTGCGCATGCAGGATGGCGACCTTCTCTTCGAGGGTCATGCGCGAAAGGGCGTCTTCGACCCGCTTTTCGATCGGCTGCGACTCGTCGAGGTAGACGGCGACGCTGCCCTGCGGCCCCGGCCCGCCTCCGCAGGCGACCGCCGCCAGGGCGCACAGCCCGGCGAGACTCTTCAACAGAATTTTATTTTTCATGTCTGGAATGGATTAGTGCATATTCACAAACGGAGTGCACAGTCGAGAGGCCGCGCACTCCGTTTGCAAAATTAACGATTATTTCTTAACCAGCGACAAAACGGGGTTGTCTTTTCCCGCCGTCACGTCGAGTGTCAGACGATAGGTTGCGCCCTCCTCAAGGGTGACTCCCGAGGCGATCTCGATGTTGCCGTCCCCGGCGATCGAGAAGAACGCCTCGGCGCCCGGCGCCAGCGTGAAGGCTCCCAGACCGTCCCAGCCGCGGTTCCGGAAGAACTTGCCGCTCCAGCCGCTCACACGGAAACGCTGTCCGAGGGTCGTGCTGCCTTCCAGACCCGCCTGGGCCGTCATCGTGTAGATGCCGGGAGCGGATTCGGGCACGCAGACGCCCTTTTCGGTGGTCCAGCCCGGTTCGTTCACGGCCGCGGGCGAACCGATGCCGTAGCCGATGAAATAGACCGCCCCGTGGCCGTCGTCGCTCAACGTGGCAAGCCCCGAACCGTCGGCGTTGAGCACCAGCGCATCAATCACCCGGGTCGCCAGGTTGGCCGTGATACGGTATTTGCCCGTGACGGGGACCAGCTTGACGCTCGTCGCGGAGGCCGCCTCGAAGAAGTCGGGATTGATCCACGCCGGCGTGAAGGCGTCGGCGCCGCCCAGCGTCAGCGTCTGGCCCTGCGTCAGGTCGAGGTCCAGCTGGTAGTTGTCCACGTCGAGTTGGGTCATCGGCGTTCCGTTGACAGTGATGTCGGCCGGCGGAAGCTGTTGCTCGCCCACCTTCTCGACGGTCAGCACGGCCGCCGTATTGCCGCCCGTGATGTCCACCGTGAAGCGGTAGATGCCGCCCAGGTCGAGCGTCTTGCCCTCCACCAGGCCCAGGTTGCCCGAATCGCTGATCTTCACCAAATCGCTCGCGGTCGAAATGTCCTTGCCGCCGAATTCCCCGCCCCAGGTCTTCTGGTGGAAGAACTTGAAGTCGAACGAAGAGGCGTTGAGCGAGATTCCCGCAACGAGCGTCAGCTGGTACTTCTTGTCGGCGACGCGCGCCAGACACAAGCCCCCGTCCTCGGGACTCCAGCTGGCGGCGTTTTTCAGCGTCGGCTTGCCGACCTCCATGCCGCCGATGGCCCAGATGGCTCCCGAACCGTCGTCGTTGAGCGTGGCAAGCTCCGTCGCCGACTTCATGGCCTCGATCTTCAGGTAGCGGTGCTTGAAATTGGCCGTCACCTTGTACATGCCCGTCATCGGCAGGAAGGTCAGCGTCTCGGGATCGGAAACATCGGCGCGTTCGAAGAAGTCGCGGTCCACATCCCAGTCGGCGAAGTCCGAAACGCCCGTCAGCTTGTAGGTCCGGCCCTCGGTCAGCGTGGTGACGATGCTGTAATTGTCATTGTCGACCATCGTCATCTCCGTCTCGCCGAAGAGCAGTTTGATGAAAGGAGAACCCTCGAAGGTCAGCAGGTTGAAGGTGATCGTGAACTCTCCGGCATTCGAATTGGCGAAGGGAATGGCGTCGGTGGAATCGGAGACGATGCCGCCGGCTCCAGAGTCGTAGCCGAAGGTCACCACCGAGCCAGCAGCGTCGAGTTCGGGCGTCGCGATATAGCCCTGCGGCTTCTGCGGGAACTCGTCCGTCACGGCGTATTCGTAGTCGTTACCCGTAGGCTCCATGCGGTACTCCGCGTCATCGAGGAAGAACGTCAGGTAGGCGGGCTTGGGACGCGATACGGCGAGCGGCCGGTCGACGGTCGTCGTTCCGAAGCGCACGTTCTGCCCCACGAAGCGCAGCGTGGCCTCGCCGTCGGGAATGTTCTTGTAGAAGGGAAGCGTCACAGCCCCCGTGTAGGTTCCGTCGCTTTTGGTGCGGATCACCTCCTCGGCGACCATCTCGTCGTCGAAGAATACCTGCGCCTTGAGCGTCGAGAGCGCATAGCGGTCGGTCATCGTCACCTCGAAGTCGACCTTGCCGCCGTAGACGCCCGACGCATCGGCCGAAACGACGGTCATCTCGGGACCGACGTCGGTGGTGAGCAGTTCGGGATCGTCCTTGCACGCCGTCGTCGAGGCAGCGACGAGCAGCGACAGTGCGATGTATTTCAGCGTTTTCATGTTCTGCGAATTTTAAAGGTTAGTTTTCGGCTCCGGCGCCCCAGCGGAACGAGGCGATCGACTTGGCCGGGATGGTGTATTTGAACGAACGGTCGGCGTTTTCAAACACGGCGACGGTCTGTTCGCCGGCGCTCCTGTTGAGCGCCACGAAGGCTTTCGATCCGTCGGGATTCCGGAAGGCCAGGTAGGTCAGCCCCGACGCCGTGTAACCCGACGCGCCGATGCGCACGGCACCCGGACGGATGACCTTGGCGCACTGGGCCAGGTCGTAATAGTGGCTGTTGTACTTGAGCGTCTTGTAATCCGACGAACTGATCTCGATGGCCCCGTAGCAGGTCGTACAGCCTCCGGGACGGTTCGGAGCGCCCTTGTCGTCGAGCATCAGGTTCCACAGCAGAACCCCTTTGCCGTAGCGGCTCAGCGTCCCCAGGAAGATCGACTCGAAGTCGTCGATCACGCAGCTCTCGAAATTGTAGTTCCACGTGCCGATCGAAGCCTCGGTGAAGTAGATCGTCTTATCGGGCGCGGCGGCGCGGATGTTGTCCAGCTCGCTCACGCTGCCCCCGTAGTTGTGCCAGGCCGAGCCATCGACCCACTGCGCGGCATCGGCGTCGGCGTAGATGTTGAGCGGGTAGTTCTGCTGGCCGGCGACGTTGTCGTAGTTGTAGTTGTGGTCGTAGCAGAGAATCTTGGTGTCGATGCCCGCCTTGCGGAATGCCGGGCCGAGCTTCTTGACGAAGGCCAGCTGATCCTCCCACGGCATGTAGAGCGACATCGAATTGCCCTTGTTCAGCGGCTCGTTCTGCATCGTGATGGCGTAGATCGGGAAGCCGTTCTCCTCCATCTCGGTCACCCACTGCACGAAATACTCGGCGTAATCGTCGTAATAGGCGGGATTGAGACGACCGCTGGTCCACGAATCGTAGGGTTTCGAGGGGTCGGCGACCGTGCCCTTCATCCATTTGGGGCACGACCACGGCGAACCCATGATCCTGATTTCGGGATTGATCTCCAGAATCTCTTTCAGCACCGGAAAGATGCCATCCTTCTCCACGGCGGGAATGGCGAAGAACTCGATGCCCTCCCGGTCGCAGCAGGTGTATTCGCCCATCGAGAAGTCCGAGCCGCCGATATGCACGCGGATAAAGCTGAAACCGGCTCCGGTCTCGGGGTCGAAGCACTTCCGGAGGATCGCCGTGCGGTCGGCCTGCGACATTTGCAGCAGGTTGTAGCACGTGGCGCCGGTGATGGCCGGGCCGAAACCGTCGACGGTCTGGTAGGTCGTCGAGGGGTCGATCGTAACCCGGTAGGGCGACATCGAGACCTTCGAATAGTCGAGTCCCTCCTCCGTGAACAGGCGGTTGCCGTCGGCCGAGGTGACGTAGGCGAGAACATCGCCCGTCACGGGCGAGGGATCGGGGCCAGGACCGGGAGCCGGCGTGTCGCCGTCGTTCCCGCTGGAACAGCATACGGCTCCGGCGAGCAGCAGCGGGCAGGTCAGCAGGCGCAGGTTGTTATTGATCGTGAATTTCATGGCAGAATCGCAATTTTAAGGTTAATAGCCCAGGTTTTGTTCGATGTTGGTGTTATCCTCCAGCACTGAAGTCGGCACCGGCATCAGCACGCGGTTGTCGTTCATCGCGCGGCGAGTCTGGAAGTAGGAGTCGTAGGACGCCGAGCCTTTGATGTTGACGCCGTCGCAGATTTCGAACAGTTTCGAATAGTCGTCGCCGTAACGCATCAGGTCGAACCAGCGGAAGCCCTCCATGGCCAGTTCCAGACGGCGTTCGTGGAGCACGGCTTCACGCATCAGGTCGGCCGACGCGCGCTGCGCCGCAGTCAGCTTGCCAATGCCGGCGCGGCCGCGGATCTCGTCCACGATGTCGGCGGCGCCTCCCGGATCGTCCGTATTGGCCAGCGCTTCGGCATGCAGGAGCCGGATCTCGGCCAGACGCATCAGGTAAACCGGGGTCACGTTGGTCGGGAACTTGTGCATGAAAGCGTATTCGTCGCTCGGATAGTGGTACGACCAGCCGCATTCGTCGTAGACGACCGACGCATTCTTGCGCTCGGTGTCGCCCTCGGCGTCGTAAGCCTTCGTCAGGTTACGCGACGGCGTGCACCACTTGGCCCACGAGAAACTGTCGCCCGGGACATAGGCGTTGCGGTGGAACATCATCCACATCCACGAACCCGAGGTCTGGCTGGTCCACTGCACCTCGAAAATCGACTCGCGGGTGTTCATCGCAGCCATGCCCGTATCGCCGGTGGTGTAGGCCCACAGGTCGCCGTACTTGTCGCAAAGGCTGTACCCCATCCCTTCGACCGCTTCGCAGGCCGAGACGACCTTCGACCAGTCGCGGAACTCGCGCATGGAGTAGAAACGGGCCATCAGGCCGTAGGCGAAGCCCTTGGTGATGCGGAATTTGTTCGAAGCGTCCATGTCGGGGGCGTATTTGCAGGCATACTCCTCGATGTCCTTGACGATCTGCTCGCCGACGGTCTGCTTCGACACGCGGGCCGGGAAATATAGCGGATAGACCTCCTCGACGTTCCCGGCGTTGATGGCGGGCGGGATTTCGGTCAGCATCGGGATTTCTCCGAAAAGCTGCATCATGTTCATCCAGATATAGGCACGCCAGCAGAGCGCTTCGGAGAGCCACTCCTGGTACTCCTTGTCGGTGAGCGACGGATCGTTCTCCTTCACCAGATCGATGTTGCAGATGACCTGGTTGGCATAGTCCACGGCGTTCATCGAGTAGTTCCACAGGTTCGAGGCGAATTCGTTGTCGCTGTCGATGTGGTTCGACTCGACGCTGACGACCTTCGTCTCGGCCATGTTGCCGCCGTAGGCATTGTCGGCGCGCGCCTCGGCGAGCGTGATCAGCTGATACCAGTAGGTCTGAAGGTCGCCCTTCATGTAGTTGTACATGGCCGTAAGCTGGCCTTCGAGCAGTTCGCGGGTGTTGATGGCCGTCTCGCTGTCGCCCGTGCCGGAGGTGTTGTTCTCGGCATACATCGTCTCGGGGAATTTCTCAAGGCTGCACGACGTGGTGGCAACCCCCAGCGAGAGACCCGCGGCAATTAAAAATATCTTTTTCATAATCGGTTCTTTTTTCAGCGGTTAGAAAGTAAGATTCAGACCCACGACGACCGTGCGCACGTTGGGATAGGTTCCCCAGTCGATGCCCATTTGCGTGGCGCTTTCCGACTGGCTCACCTCGGGATCGTAGCCCGAATAGCCAGTCCAGGTGATGAAGTTCTGGAGCGAAATGTAAGGCTGGATGCGCGTGATGTTGATGCGCTTGAGCTTCGGCGAGGTGATGTCGTACGACAGGGTGATGTTCTTCACCTTGAGGTAGGAGCCGTCCTCGACCCAGTAGGACGAATTCTTCACGTTCCAGGCGGGGTTGTCCGAGCGGAACACGTCGGTCTGCTGGCCCGGAATGCGCCAGCGCCGCAGGACCGTGGTGGTCTGGTTGTTGGCCGAGGCCATGCCCTCGGTCTCGATGCGCGAGGCGTTGAAGATGTCGTTGCCGTAGGAGCCCGTGATCAGAATGTTCAGGTTAAGCCCCTTCCACGAGAAGTTGTTGGTCATGCCGAAGGTGAACTTGGGATTGGCGTTGCCGATCCAGGTCTTGTCCAGCGGCGTGATCTCGCCGTCGCCGTTGCGGTCCTCGTAAACCAGGTCGCCCGTCTCGGGATCGACCCCCTTGGAGACATAGCCCCAGAACATCGAAAGCGGGTGGCCCGGGGTCATGCGCACGACGTTGTCGTTGGTCGCGTCGGAGGTCGTGGCGTAGTAGTATACCTGCTTCAGGTTGAGTTTTTCGACCTTGTTGCGGTTGAGCGAAACGTTCAGGTCGGTCGACCAGTTGAAATCCTTCCGGGCGATGTTGACCGACGAAAGGGTGATCTCGAAGCCCTGGTTCGACATCTCGCCGTCGTTGCGCGTGATGTTGGGATAGGGCGAGGGCAGAGGCACGCTCATCAGCATGTCCTTGGTGTACTTGTAGTAATAGTCGAGCGAGAGGCTCAAACGGTTGTTCAGCAGCGCGAAATCGAGTCCGACGTTGGTCTGCGAAGAGGTCTCCCACGTAAGGTCCTCGTTCTTGATGTTGCTGCGACCGCCGACCGTCGGCACGGCCTGCGCGTTCTCGGTCAGCGTCCAGTCGTAGTAGTTGGTGCTGTACTGCTGCATCCAGCCGTACTCCGCCAGACCCGCCTGGTTACCGGTCTGTCCCCAGCCGGCGCGCAGTTTCAGGTCGTTGATCCACGACACGTCGCGCAGGAACTTCTCGCCCGAGATGCGCCACGCGGCCGAGAACGAGGGGAAGTAACCCCAGCGGTGGCCGGGAGCCAGCTTCGAGGAACCGTCGGCGCGGAAATTGGCCGTCACGAGGTACTTGCTGTCGTAGTTGTACGACACGCGCGCCAGATAGGACATGATCGACCACTCCGATTTGCCGTAGCTCTGGCCGCGGACGCCGCCGTTGTTACCGCCGTTCAGGTTGGGAATGGCGTTGTTGTTGGTCGAGGAGAAATAGGAGCGCGAGCCGCTCAACTGCTCCCACACGGAGGTCGTGGCCGACGTGCCGGCCATCACTTCGAGGCTGTGGCGGTCGAACGACTTGTTCCAGGTCAGGATGTTGTCGTAAATCATGCGCATATCGTCGGAACGGGTGTCCGAGGCGGTTCCGTGCTGCGTCCGTCCGTAGGAGGTGCGGATCGGGTCGAGGAACGACGACGAGTGGACCCAGCGGCGGTCCATCGAAACCGTCGACTTGAAGGTCAGATCCTTGGCCAGGTAGAACGTCAGGCCGCCGGAAAGCAGCAGGCGGTCGGTGACATCCTGGTTGTAATCCGTGCGGGCCATGTTCTCACGCGGCGAGGTGAGGTTGGCGCCGTAAAAATTATTGTAGAACTGCTGGGGATTCTCGGGGTCCCAGATCGGCGCGTAGGTCGGGGTCGTGATGGCCGACACCACCACGCCGGCGCGGTTGGCGCCCTGACCCGAGATAATCGTGCCCTTGGTGGTGTAGTGCGAGAAAGTCGTCGAGGCGTTGGCCGAAACCCATTTGAAAATCTTCTTGTCGAAGCTGGCCTTCACGTTGTAACGGTCCGAAGAGGTGGTGTTGATGATGCCCTTTTCGTTGGTGTAGCCGCCGCCGAGGTAATAGGACGAGTTTTCATCGCCGTTGGAGACCGAGAACTGGTAGTTCTGGTTGACGCCCGTCGAGTAGGTTTCGTCGAACCAGTCGGTCCGGTCGGTCAGATCGGCCGGAAGCCCCGACACGGCGCCGTTCTCCTCCATCAGGTCGCGGTACTGCCGGGCATTGAGCACGTCGTAGCTCTTGGTCACCTTCGAAATGCCGACGAAGGTCGAGAACGAAATCTCGGGGCCTCGTTTCCGGCTGCCCTGCTTGGTGGTGATGAGCACCACGCCGTTGGCGGCGCGCGAACCGTAGATGGCGGCCGACGAGGCGTCCTTCAGCACCTGCATCGACTCGATTTCGTTGGGAGAGAGGTAAGCGATGGCGTAGTTTCCTTCGCCCACGGGAACGCCGTCGACCACATAGAGCGGGTCGTTGCTCGACGAGATGGACGAAGCGCCGCGGACGCGGACCACCATGCCCTGTCCGGGCGAGCCGTTGGGCTGGATGACCTGCACGCCGGCGGCTTTGCCCTGAAGGGCGCCCGAGGCCGAGGTGATCGGGCGGCGGGCCAGGTCGTCGGTCTTGACGACCGAAACGGCCGTCGTGAGGTCCTTCTGCTTGACCGTGCCGTAACCGATCGCCACCACGGCGTCGAGAGCCACGGCGTCTTCGGCGAGTTTCACGTCGATCTTCGTGCGGCCGTTCACGGCGACCGTCTGCGAAACGAATCCGAGCGACTGGAAAATCAGGTTAGCAGAATTCCCCCCCCCTCGCAGTTTGAGGGAATAAGAGCCGTCCACGCCCGTCGTAGCGCCGTTCGTAGTTCCCTGCTCGATGATCGTGGCTCCGATAACGGGCTGTCCCGACTGGTCGGTGACCGTTCCCGTCACTGTCGGCGCCGACTGGGCGAAGGCCGCCGGCGCAAAGACGATCAGCATCGCCGCCAGTGCCAGCATCCACCCTCTCCGGCAGTCCGCTTGCAGTTTCTTGCAAAAATGTGCCATAGGAATTTAAGGTTTTTAAGTTTTAAGTTAATATTATAAATAGGTAAGGCGCAGTTCTTAAAAAATCAACACTTCATCGCCTTATTTTCGTTTAAATAAAAGTAACTATCCTCCGCGACATGAAAAAAATTTAAACAGCAAATTGTAAACTCAAAACCCGTTTATAAAAATATATCTTCCTGATATTCAACATATTAATTATTTGACGATTGCAAAAAAAAGTAGATTGATCGGAATTTTCACAACCGCCGCGAAACCCCGGAAGCGGCATATAATAAAATATTTTAAATAAATCCGGCTCCCGGAGCACGTTCCGTTCCCCGTCCCGACCGCCTGTCCTGCCGGAAAAAACGGCCGGACAATCGGACCGGCGGAAAGCGCGCCGCCCGGTATTGATTTTCCCGGGATTATTCCTATCTTTGGTGCCGTAACGACACTTTTATCAGCCGGAAAATACCGCACCGTACCCGATTCGGTCTTGGAACCATCCGTCCTTTTTCCGATCTTTGTCAGGAACAAACCGTGAACCGTCCGCACATGAGAAACCTTCTGTCAACCGTACTGCTGCTCGCCGCAACGCTCGCCGCCTCGGCCCAAAACGACCTGAAAAGCGTGCTTTCACAACTCGACGCCACCCTTTCGCACCGGGACTCCTACATCGCCGGACGCGAACAGCGGATCGAATCGCTGAAAAACATCCTCCGGAAATCGGATTTCTCGGACGCCCAGCGCTACATCCTCAACCAGCAGCTGATCGACGAATACACCCCTTACCAGGCCGATTCGACCATCGACTACCTCTACCGCAACATCGCCCTGGCGACACGCATGAACGACGCGGGACACCTCAACGAGAGCCGTATCCAGCTGGCATACCTGTACAGTTCGGCGGGTATCTACCTCGAAGCGGCGAACATGCTGAAACTGGTCGACACCACGGCGCTGGACCGCAGGCAGCTGGTCGACTACTACATCGCCCGCCACAAACTCAACGACGAACTCCAGCTCTACTCCCACGACTCGGCGCAGGGACACGAATCGTGGCGGCTTACGGTGATCTACGCCCAGCTGATCGTGGAGAACACCGAACCGGAGTCGGTCACGCACCTCAACTTCCGGCTCCGCCAGGCGATCGGCGCCCGCGACTACCCGCAGGCCGTGGAGATTTCCGAACGGCTGTGCAGCGCCCTGCAACCCCTTTCGCGCGAATATGCCGAGGCGTCGTACATGCGCGCCCTCGTGGCGGACCTGATGGACGACACGCCCACGGCGCAGGTATGGTTCGCACGCTCGGCGATAACCGACATCCAGCTGGCGATCCGCGACAACGCCGCACTGAAAAGCCTCGCCAACACGCTGCTCGACGACGACAACATCCAGCGCGCCATGCGCTACATGCGGATCGTGATGGACGACGCACGGTTCTTCAATTCGCGGCTCCGCCCGTGGCAGGACGCACTGGCGCTGCACGTCATCGAAGAGGCCTACCGGGTCCGGCGGCAGCGGATGGACGCCATGTACAACATCTTCGTCGTGTCGATCGGCTGCTTCATGCTGCTGGCCCTCGGGGGCGTGATCTTCGTCCTGCGCCAGAACCGCAAGCTCAGCCTTGCACGGCTCGAATTGCAGCAGGCCAACAACCGGCTCAACATCTCGAACAACGACCTGCAACGGATCAACAAACAGCTGGCCGGCCTCAACAGCCAGATATCCGAGGCCAACGAGGTGAAGGAGGAGTACATCGGCATCTTCCTGACGATGTGTTCGGAATACATCGACAAGATCATCGACTCGCGGCGGCGGGTGCGCCGTCTGCTGCGCGACGGGCGTATCGACGAACTGAAAAAGGAGTACTCTTCGAGCGACGGCGACAGCCGCGAACTGGAAGAGTTCTACCGCAATTTCGACACGACGTTCCTGCAACTCTACCCCACCTTCATCGAGGATTTCAACTCGCTGCTGGACAAGGAGGCGCGCATCGAACCAAAAAAGGGCGAACTGCTGAACACCGAGCTGCGCATCTTCGCGCTGATCCGGCTGGGCATCAACGACTCGTCGAAAATCGCCGCCCTGCTGCGTTACTCCGTGAGCACGATCTACAACTACCGTTCGAAGATCAAAGGGCACACGCTCGTCTCGCGCGACAATTTCGAGGAGCGGATCAAGACCATCGGGGCTTTCAGTCCGCAGCATCTCTGACCGTTTTCGCCCCAGGGGGGGGGCGCCTCCTCCCGGAGCGGTCCGAAACGGCACAACAAAGCCCGCGGAGCATCCCGCGGGCTTTTCCAATACATGAATCGGAGAAGTTCCGGCCGTACGCAAAACACGGGCGGGAATTCACCGTCCCGTTCCGGGAGGCAAACAACCTCGGAATTTCCATTGCAAGGCGGCCCTCCGGGGTCTCTGTTGCGGGACCGTTCCCCCCCCCGATGAATCGTCCCATGCAGAACCGCCTCCGGACGGACGAAAAAAAGACCGCGGAAAGAATCCACGGTCTTCTATAACGGCGAGGTCTCCCCCCCCTCCGGCGTTTCCGGACGGAGCGCGGAGGCTACTCGGCCTGCTGCTCGGTCTGTCCGGCAGAGGGAATCTCGGCCTGCGGCATCGTAGCGGCGGCCTCGGATTCGATGACACGCTCCTGAAGCGCCTTGGCGTCCTTCGAAATCTCCGAATTGCTGTCGGCGACCAAACCGCGGTCCATGGCCAGCGTAGCCGCAAGGCTCAAAACCACGATGGCAATAGCCATCGACCAGGTGAATTTCTCCAGGAAGTTCGTAGTCTCGCGCACACCCATCACCTGGTTCGACGCGCCGAAATTGGCGGCCATGCCGCTCTTGGGGTTCTGCACCAATACCGCCAGGATCACCAGTACGCTCGCAACGAGTATCAGGGCAATGCAAATCGTGTATAACATATTACCTTAAATTTTAATATTGTTTTCTATTTTGCCAATAAGTTCGGCAAAGTAAACACTTTTTTCGGGATTTCGCAAACTTAATTTGCGATAAATCGCCACGGACTTGTCCCGAAGGCCTTGAGCGAGATAGATTTCGGCCAGCTCCTCGGTGACCACCTCGTCGTCGTCGTCCAGTTCGGGCTGCAGAACGACCTCCTCCTCGGGTTCGCCCTCGCCGGCGACGATGCGCAGGTCCTCTTCCTGAAGGAAACGGTCGATGATCTCCTCCGAGGAGAGCTGCGTGAGCGCCGAGGCGTCGACGGCGGCCCTGCGCAACGAACTCTCGGCCCGCCACGGGGCCATCAGCGCCACCCGCGGATCGGATTCGCCCGTAAGCGTCTCGCGCAGGATACGCCCCGGAAGGAACCACGGGAAGCGCACCGCAAGGTCCCCGGCTTCGGCAGCGGAAGGCGTCTCCGCCCGGCCGGGCGCCGCAAAGTATGTTTTCAGGTCGGACATCGCGCGTCGGAATTACCAGTTGGAGGCCGCGGCCTGGAAAATGTCGGTCACGATCTTGTCGACGATCTGGGGGATCAGCTCGCCTTCGACCTCCGTAAGCAGTTTCGTGGAGTCGTAGTCCTCGTAGGCCTGGAAGGTGCGGTTGAACGACATCTTCTCGTCGAGGGCATTGGTGAAGCGCACCTTGACGGTGATCGTCAGGCGGTTGAGCAGGGCGTAGTCGTCGCTCGAAACCGAAGCCGTCGTCGAGGTATAGTTGACGATCTCGCCCTCGAAGGCGAAGTCGCCGCCCTCGTCGACCTGCATCAGGCGCGTGCGGCGCGTGAACATGTCGACCAGCGCCTCGGTGAGCGTGGAACTCAAAATCGGCGACACCATCGTGGCGTTGTTGGGGAAGTAGGCCACCGAAAAGGTCTTGGCGTCGGGCGGAATCGAGGCGCCCGACAGCGAGTATTTGATGGACACGCCGCAACCGGTCATCACCGCGGCGATAGCCAGCAATGAAAAACGGAAAATGAAAAATGAAAAATTATCTCGGAATCTGCGCATTCTTTTAATTCTTAATTTTTAATTGGAGTCAGGAATTGTCTTCAATTCCTAACTCCTTTATCTTGCGGTATAGTGTGCGCTCCGACATAAAAAGTTCGGCAGCGGCCTCGCGGCGGCGGCCGTTGTTGCGGCGCAGGGCGCGGATGATCTGCTCGCGCTGCATGTCGGCCTTGGTCATCTCGCGGGGCGGCTCGTCGGTCACCTCCTCGCTCTCGGCATAGACCGGAGGCTGGGGATAGGAAGCGACGGCCGGAACGTAGCTGCTCTGCGCCGTGGTCGGCAGCAGGGCCTTGACGTCACGGACCGGCTCGGGGCACGGCACGCCGCCCTTCATCAGTTCGGAGATCATCCGCTTGAGGTCGTTGATGTCGGCGCGCATGTCGAACAGCACCTTGTAGAGCAGTTCGCGCTCGGTCGACATCGTGTCGTCCATGCGCATCGTCCCGGCGGCCATCGGCGCGCCCCCGCCCTGCGGGGGCAGGTATTTCGCCAGCACCTCGGAGGTGATCACCCGGGTCTGCTCGATGGCCGAAATCTGCTCGGCGACGTTCTTCAGCTGGCGGATGTTGCCCCGCCAGTAGTAGTTCTTCAGCATCTCGCGCGCCGCATCGTCGAGCGTCACGGCAGGCATGCGGTACTGCACGGCCACGTCGGCGGCGAACTTGCGGAACAGCAGCGGAATGTCCTCCGGGCGTTCACGCAGCGAGGGAACCGTGATGGGGACCGTCCCCAGACGGTAGTAAAGGTCCTCGCGGAAACGCCCCTGGGCGATGGCCTCCTGGAGGTTCATGTTCGTGGCGGCGACCACGCGGACGTTGGTTTTCTGCACCTTCGACGAACCGACGCGGATATACTCGCCCGTCTGAAGCACGCGCAGCAGGCGCGCCTGCGTCGGATGCGGCAGTTCGGCCACCTCGTCCAGGAAGATCGTACCGCCGTCAGCCTCCTCGAAATACCCCTTGCGGGCCTCCACGGCGCCGGTAAAGGAGCCTTTCTCGTGGCCGAACAGTTCGGAGTCGATCGTACCCTCGGGAATCGCCGCGCAGTTGACGGCGATGTATTTGCTGTGCTTGCGCGCGGAATAGGCGTGGATAACCTGCGGGAAAAACTCCTTGCCCACACCGCTCTCGCCCGTAACGAGCACCGTCAGGTCGGTAGGGGCCACACGCAGGGCCACCTCCAGCGCCCTGTCCAGAAGCGGGGAGTTGCCGATGATGCCGAAGCGTTGTTTTACGGTGGTGATCTCTGTCATTTATTCGAGTTGTTCGGGTTGGGACGCGGCGGACGGGAGTTCCGCCGCCTGCGGAAGTTCGATGTATTCGTTTTCGGCCTGCTTCTCCCGGGCGTCGCGCCAAAGTCCGAAGGCGATGGCCGCCACGGCCAGCAGGGCGGCGATCACGGCGATCCAGATAAACCGGTCGGCGCGGCGGCGCGGCACGCGGTCGACGTAGCGGTAGGCATCGGTGTTCTTCGGCGGCTTGCCGTAGCGCAGCCCCCGCACCGAAGGATCGGGATTCATCTTCGCCGAAGTCGACACGCGCGGCTCCGTGAAAGCCGTCTTGACGGCCTCGGCCACCTTCTCGGGTTGCAGCGGCTGACGTTTCCCGGCAGCCGGTTCTTGCGCGGGGGATTCCGACGCGGGTTGCGGCTCGTAGACGAAGGCGATGGTCGCATTGGGACCGGGTTTCATCACCCCGAAGCCCTCCAGGCGGTACTCCGAGCCATGCTCCACGGCGTGGCGGATCTCGAAAACGAAGCGGTCGATCTCGCCCGCGGCCTCCAGTTCGCCCATTCCCCCGGCGCGGAGAAGCCCCCGCAGCACGCCGTCGTCGCGCTTGAGCAGTTCCGAAAAGACGACGCTCCGGCCCGGCTCCTTGACGATGAACGTTCCGAGTTGGGGTACGACGAGCCGCCTGTGCGACTCCAGATATTGTATCAGGGTATGAATCAGCACGGTTGAAAATCCTTTAAATCCGGGTTCAAAATTACCCTTTTTCAGCGGAAAAAGCAATATTCCGGAGGGCTTTTTCAAAATAATCGGGCAAAGTGTTGGTTATCCGAAAAATATTCGCCTATTTTGCATCCCGATTTTTTCCAAAATCCGGGCGAACTACTTTCGCCCGAAAATTGCAAAGTAACCGGGCCGGATTGCAAAAACTTTACCGAACGAGCCATGAAAGACAAGTACATCGACCTGATCGAACAATCGTTCGATTTCCCGCAGGATGAGTTCTCCGTCGAGGACAACGAGCTGAATTTCCACGACATTCCGCTGATGGAACTGATCAAACAGTACGGAACTCCGCTCAAAATCACCTACCTGCCGAAGATCTCCCAGCAGATCAACCGCGCCAAGCGCATGTTCAACGTGGCGATGGCGAAGGTCGACTACAAGGGTTCGTACAACTATTGCTACTGTACCAAGTCGAGCCACTTCTCGTTCGTGCTGGAAGAGGCCATGAAGAACGACATCCATCTGGAAACCTCGTCGGCCTACGACATCCACATCATCAACGCCCTCTACGACGGCGGCATCATCGACAAGGACCGCTACATCATCTGCAACGGTTTCAAACGCCCGCAGTACGTCGAGAATATCGCCCAGCTCGTCAACGACGGTTTCTCGAACACGATCCCCGTGCTGGACAACAAGGAGGAGCTGGAGCTGTTCGAGGACTCGTTCACCAAGAAGTGCAAGGTCGGCATCCGCATCGCCTGCGAGGAGGAACCCAAGTTCGACTTCTACACCTCGCGGCTGGGAATCCGCTACAACGACATCGTCGATTTCTACAAGGCAAAACTCCGCAACAGCAAGAAATTCCAGCTCAAGATGCTGCATTTCTTCATCAACACCGGCATCAAGGACACGGCCTACTACTGGAACGAGCTGTCGAAGTGCATGAACGTCTACTGCGAGCTGAAGGCCATCTGTCCCGAGCTGGACAGCCTCAACATCGGCGGCGGTTTCCCGATCAAGAACTCGCTCAACTTCGAATACGACTACGAGTACCTCACCGAGGAGATCGTGGCGCAGATCAAGAACATCTGCCAGCGCAACGGCGTCGAGGAACCCAACATCTTCACCGAATTCGGCTCGTTCACCGTGGGCGAAAGCGGCGCGGTGCTCTACTCGATCGTCAACCAGAAACAGCAGAACGACCGCGAGAACTGGTACATGATCGACTCGTCGTTCATCACCACCCTGCCCGACACGTGGGGCATCAACCAGCGCTACATCATGCTGGCCGTGAACAACTGGGACAAGGAATACCAGCGCGTGCTGCTCGGCGGGCTGACCTGCGACAGCGAGGACTTCTACAACTCGGAGTGCCACACCAGCGCCATCTTCCTGCCCAAACTCGAAGCGGGCAACACGCAGTACATCGGATTTTTCCACACGGGAGCCTACCAGGAGTCGCTCGGCGGCTTCGGCGGCATCCAACACTGCCTGATCCCCGCACCCAAGCACGTGATCATCGACCGCGACAAGTCGGACAACGAGTATTACACGCGCCTGTTCGCCAAGGAGCAATCCTACCGCTCGATGCTGCGCATACTCGGGTACTAAATCCGAACGCCCCGACGGGGCGCGTGCAATACACCGTACAGACAATCCCCCTAAATCCCCCTTTGAGAAGGGGGACTTGCTCCGGGCGACCTGTGCGCCAGGGAGCAGTCCTACCGCTCGACGCTCCGGATACTCGGGTACTAAATCCGAACGCCCCGACGGGCGCGTGTAATACACCGCACAGACAATCCCCCTAAATCCCCCTTTGAGAAGGGGGACTTGCTTCGGGCGACCTGTTCGCCAGGGAGCAATCCTACCGCTCGATGCTACGAATACTCGGGTACTAAGCCGCATATTCCGCCACCTAAAAAATCCACCTCTCCCAAGGTGGATTTTTTAGTGGCATTCGGCCGGATCGCTACCGCAAATAACGCCAGGCAATCAGCAGTAATGCAATGACGAAAAACGAGAGAAAGACGACATTGCCCATCACCTCCCGGAAACGAACCGACCGGGCGGACTCCCGCGACAATTCATCACCCCGGCGGACACGGACGATCACACAGCCGATCCGGATCGCCACAACCAGCATAAGCCCCGTAACGATGAAATCAACCAAGAAATCCGCCGTATTCCGCGGAACGAACCAACTCGCGATGAGCAGGAGAAACCCGACGCTCACGCCCCAATCGACCCACTTGTCCCCAAAAATGGCTTGCAGGTATTTATACGACTGCATAGTATCCGTCTCTTTCATCTTGCTTCCCGATATTTTGCACTGTATGAAGCGACACCCACGCCGATACATACAGCATATTTATCTTCTGTAAGAATAACTGTTAGCGGGATGTCAGGCTCGCCGTCTCCCTCCCGGTCTCCAGTTGGATCATCAAAACCCGTACAGGCGCTTATACAAATATAAATATTCAATTACACATTTCAACTAAAAATAATCCGTTATTTCACATAATAGATAAAAAACTTCGCGACAATTCCGGCCGAAACGGTCTCGATTCCGGGGAAAATTTGTATATTCGCCGAAACTTTCGAACTTCTACCCTGCTATGAAATTTGCCTTGCGGGCCCCGATTCTGAAATATACGCTCTTCGGCATGTTGTTTCTGAACAGCCCGGCACAGGCTTCGGAACCGTGTTCGGAGCGAATGGAAAAAACGGCGGCCGAAGTGATTGCGGCGGACAGCGCAGCGATCCCCAAAAGCTGGGACAACGACTGCCGCGCAAGCTACAAAGCCGGATACGAGGCGGGATACCGAGCCGGATACCTCCATGGGCGGCGGACGGCGACGCAACCCCACAGTTCCGGGCGGATGTCAGCCACCCGCTACGCCGACGGATCAATCGTCCAGACCCGCGATACGACCGCTTCCAGGCGTCGTTTCATGCACCGCATCGGCGCGGAGTTCCGCCCCGAATACATCTTCCCGACCAACCCCTTCGTCGAAGGCGAGAACCGCGCCGGACAGCCCATCGACCTCTCCCTCTCGGGACACCTCCGCTACTCGTTCCAGTTCCGCCCCGGATCAATCCCCGACCAAATTTACGGCGGCGCCTATCAGGGCATCGGGGCCGCTTACTACGACTTCGGAAACCCCGACGAACTCGGAAACCCGATCGCCGCCTACCTGTTCCAGGGCGCGCGCATCGCACGGATCAGCCCGCGGCTGTCGTTCAACTACGAATGGAATTTCGGCCTCTCGTTCGGATGGAAACCCTACGACGCCGTGAACCCCCTCAACAAGATGATGGGTTCGAAGATGAACGCCTATCTCAACGCCGATTTCTTCCTCGACTGGCGCGTCACGCGCGAGGTGGACTTCACGGCGGGCTTGAGCCTCACGCACTTCTCCAACGGCAACACCAAATTCCCCAACGCGGGACTCAACGCCGTGGGACTGCGCGCGGGCCTGACCTACAATTTCGGACGGAAGTCGGCCGAAATGGCCCCGCGGACGGTCTGCCCCGCATTCCCGCGCCATTTCAGCTACGACCTCACGTTCTTCGGCTCGTGGCGGCGCAAAGGCATCGAAGTGGGCGACAAGCAGTATGCCGCGCCGGATGCCTACACGGTTCTGGGATTCAACTTCGCCTCGATGTATAACTTCGGCTACAAGTTCCGTGCAGGCGTGTCGCTCGACGGCGTGTACGACGGCAGCGCCAACGTAGCCATCGCCGACCGGATCGTGGAGATGGGCAGCAGCGCCGACCTGGCGGTGGAGAAACCCGGTGTCGACAGGCAGCTGGCGCTCGGCGTCTCGGCCCGTGCCGAGTTCGTGATGCCCTATTTCAACATCGGGGTCGGTCTGGGAACCAACTTCCTGCACAAGGGCGGCGACCTGAAAGCCTTCTACCAGATGCTTACCCTGAAGGTGGCCGTGACGCGCAGTTCCTACGTCCACATCGGTTACAGTCTCCGCGATTTCCACATGCCCAACTTCCTGATGCTGGGCGTCGGATACCGATTCAACAACAAATACCCGCGGCACCGCTGAACAACTCACAATTATTTAGTTTGCTGACGTAAATATCGTGCAATTGTTTCAGCGAAGCCGAAATTGCGCATTTTACGTTCCCCCTAAACTCCGAAAAGAAAGACGAAGGGCTTGGCCGATTTCCGGAATTTCGCCGTGGCGTCGCCCGCATAGGTCTGCCCGCCGGCAAGCGTGAGGATGCGCTCGCCGCTGCCCTCCGAAAAGTCGATCGCCGCCAGGTCGACCCAAAAGGTCTCCATGGCCAGCGTCGGTTCGAAATAGTAGACCCGGTTCTTCTGGTCGCAGACCGTGCGCCAGCGCGTCGAGGCGATGTGCGGCTTGTCGGGCGTGGAGATGCCGTAGGGAACCGAGACGTTGCGCATGACCGACATCACGGCCGGCACGGCGATCTTCGGGTCGGAGGTCTGCACGACGACGTCGATGTAGAACGACGCCCGCACGAAGCGGTCCGAAGCGCGGTTGGTCCCCGGCAGCATCGTCAGGCCGCCGATCTGCCGCCAGTAGCCGAGAATCGCCAGCTGGTCGTCGTAAAAGGGCGAATTGGTCATCACCTGACACTGCCGTCCGTGGTGGATTTCCAGTTTGCCGTCGCGATACTCGAAGATCGCGCTGTCGCCCGAAGGATCGGAAATCGCCAGGTGGAGCCGCGACTGCACGCCGTTGGGCAGGTCGGGAGCGTCGATGCGGAACTTCTCCTTCGAAAGTTCGGCCACGGCCTCGTCCACGGTGGCGAAATTGTCGAGCACATACTGCGTCCAGACGCTCAACCCCATGACGGGGCGCGTGTCGCCGGGACGTTCGTAGACCGACTCGGGCAGGAACAGCAGGTTGGCGACCAGCCCGGCTTCGTTCATGCCGTCGGTGATGCCGATGTCGTAACCGGCGGCCGAGAGCGACCCGTATTTCGAGGTCCAGAAGACGGTCTTGTCCGTGTTCGCACCGCGACGCACGACGCCCCGCGGGAAGATGTAGAGGTTGGTGAGCGGATCTTCGCGCCAGTCCATCGTCCGGCCCGTGACGGTCATGCCGTCGGGTCCGAGGTAAACGGCGCGGGTGCAGGCTTCGGCCTGCGGAGGGAAGACGGCCAGCGCAGCGGCGCACAGCATCGTCAGGAAGGGTGTTTTCATAGACTGCGAAAATTTTGGAATCACACGTCGTCCGCTTCAAATCGGATGCTAAACCCGTATTTCCGGAGGAAATAAATTTGATCTTTCGCGCAGGTTGCCTTATCTTTGTGGAAAATTGACTTTCCCGACATGAAACCCTTTCTGCGCATTCTCCTACCGGCCGCCGTGTGCGGCCTGCTGCTGGGCGCCTGCTCGCAGCGGCAGACGACCCTGAAATTCATGAGTTACAACATCCGCAACGGCCGCGGCATCGACAATGTTCAGGATCTCGGCCGCGTGGCGGAGATCATCAACCGCACGGCCCCCGACATCGTGGCCCTTCAGGAACTGGACAGCGTGACCGGACGCATGGCCGGACGCTTCATCCCCGGGGAGCTGGGTGAAATGACGGGCATGCACGCCCGTTTCTGCCGCGCCATCGACTACGACGGCGGCGCCTACGGCGTCGGCCTGCTGTCGCGCGACGAACCGCTCGCCGTGCGCCGCATCCCGCTTCCGGGACGCGAAGAGTCCCGCGTACTGTTCGTCGCCGAGTTTCCCGACTACGTGGTCTGCGTCACCCACCTCTCGCTTACGCCCGAGGACCAGCGCGCGTCGCTGCCGATCATCCGCACGGTCACCGACACCTGCCGCAAACCGGTGCTGCTGGCCGGGGATTTCAACATGAAGGTCGCCAAAACCGTCCTCGACGGGCTGGGCGGCGCATTCCGGCCCCTTTCGGACACCACGCAGATGACCTTCCCGTCCGACAAGCCCTCCATCCGCATCGACTACATCCTCGGCCGCGGACTGCCCGAATCGGCCGTCGTCACCGAGCGGCAGGTGGACACCTCGACCGTCGCCTCGGACCACTGTCCGCTGTGGGTGTCGCTCGCGTGGAAAAAGTAGCCGCCCCCTGCGTTACGCAAATCGCAGGCGCAATCCGGACTTTTCCGCGGCCTTAAGGAGGTAACGCCCCTTTTATCAGCCGGAAGGTTTCACAGACCCGCACGCAACCCAGGTTTGCAACCATCCGGCTTTTTCGTACCTTTGGGGTCGTAACAACCCTTTTAGCAGCCGGAAGGTTTCACAGCCCCGCACGCAACCCAGGTTTGCAGCCATCCGGCTTTTTCGTACCTTTGTATAAAACCAGATACCGATGCAGATCACCAAAGCCGAATTCAAATGCTCGTCCGAGCGCATTTCGCAGGTCCCGAAGGACGACCTGAAAGACATCGCCTTCATCGGGCGCAGCAACGTCGGAAAGTCGTCGCTCATCAACATGCTCACCGCCCGCACAGGGCTGGCCAAGGTGTCGGGGACGCCCGGAAAGACACGTCTCATCAACCACTTCCGCATCAACGACGCCTGGTATCTGGTCGACCTGCCCGGCTACGGCTACGCCCGCACGTCGAAAACACAGCGCAGCGAATTTTCGAAACTGATCACCGACTACGTCATCAAGTGCGAGAAGATGCACTTCCTGTTCGTGCTGGCGGACATCCGCCTCGAACCCCAGAAGATCGACCTGCGGTTCATCGAGATGCTGGGCGAAAACGGCATCCCCTTCGGCATCATCTTCACCAAGGCCGACAAGCTCTCGAAAACCCAGCGCGAAAAGAGCGTGGAACGGTTCCGGACCGCACTCGCCCAGCAGTGGGAGGAACTGCCGCCGATGTTCGTCTCCTCGTCGGAAAAGGCCGTGGGGCGCGAAGAGATCCTCGACTTCATCGGCGAATGTCTGCGACAGAACTGACCCCTGCCGTCACGCAACGGGAAGAAACGCCCCGGGGCTACGGAATGAAAACCGTCCCGAGGCGGAAAAGTTTAACCGAATGTTGAAAAAACACGCCCGGGCGGGCGTGTTTTTTCATCGTATTGTTCTATATTTGCAACGTCAAAAAAATCCTCGAAATCTATGGCTATCCACAAAATCAAAATTTTCACCGGTCGCGATTCGGAGTATCTGGCCAAAAAGATCGCCGCGAGCTTCGGCACGACGCTCGGACAGTCGGAAGTCCTGCGCTTCAGCGACGGCGAATTCCAGCCCTGCTACAACGAGTCGATCCGCGGCTGTACGGTCTTTATCATCCAATCGACCTTCCCGCCCTCGGACAACCTGATGGAACTGCTGATGATGATCGACGCCGCACGCCGCGCCTCGGCCCATCAGGTCGTGGCCGTGATGCCCTACTTCGGCTGGGCGCGCCAGGACCGCAAGGACCGTCCCCGCGTACCGATCGGCGCCAAGCTGGTAGCCAACATGCTGATGGCCGCAGGTGTCGACCGTGTGATGACGATGGACCTGCACGCCGACCAGATCCAGGGATTTTTCGACGTTCCGGTCGACGCCCTCTACGCCAGCGGCATCTTCGTGCCCTACATCAAGAGCCTCAACATCGAGGACCTCTCGATCGCAGCGCCCGACATGGGCGGCGCCAAGCGGGCAAACACCTATTCGAAACTGCTCGGCACGCCGATCATCATTTCGCACAAGGAGCGCGCCAAGGCCAACGTCGTGGGCAAGATGACGGCCATCGGCGACGTCGAAGGCCGCAACGTGCTGATCGTCGACGACATGATCGACACGGCCGGTACGATCTGCATGGCCGCCGACATGCTCATGTCGCGCGGCGCAAAGAGCGTCCGCGCGGCCATCACCCACCCGGTGCTCTCCGGCCCGGCCTACGAGCGCATCAACGAAAGCGCGCTGGAGGAGGTGATCGTGACGGACACCATTCCGCTCAACCCCAACAAGGACCTGCACAAATTCACCGTCCTGTCGGTCGCCGACCTCTTCGCCGACGTCATCGAGCGCGTGCACAACTACAAGGAAATCTCGTCGATCTTCTCCAAATAGGAGAACCGGCTTCCACCCAGAAAATTCCCCGGAACCTTTATGGAAAGGTTCCGGGGAATTTTCCGTTCACGGAAGAAGGACTACTCCGCCTTCTCTCCGCCCTTGGTGCGGCTGCGGACATACTCCGTGGGCAGGCATCCGACGCCCCGTCCGCCGAAAAACGGGTCCCGCGGAAAGGGTGCAAAAAGGCGGGAACCTTTCGTAAGTTCCCGCCCCTGTCATCCGACTTCCGGCTACTTGAAAGGCGAATCCGGCTCGCGGGACATCACCAAGTAGAACATCCGGTCGAGAAACGCCGGGGCGAACTTCTTGACGAAGTGCGTGGCGCGCCCCTCGCTCTCCATCAGGCAGAGGCGTTTGCGCCGGAGGATGCCCTTCGCCACGATGCGGGCCACCTCCTCGGGGGTCATCATCTTCGACTCGTTGCGCGGCGTGGCGCCCTGCTGCTTCCCGTCGGCCGTGAGGGCCGAGAAGCGGACGTTCGAAGCGGTGAAACCCGGACAGGCGATCATCACGTGCAATCCCTTTTTGAGGTTCTCAATACGCAGCGTTTCGAGGAATCCCGTCATGGCGTATTTCGAAGCCGAATAGCCCGTGCGGCCCGGCAGTCCGTGCAGCCCGGCGACGGAGGAAATGCCCACGACGGAGCCTTTCGACGCCTGAAGATACGGCAATGCGAACTTGCAGCAGTTGACCGTACCCCAGAAGTTGACGTCCATCAGCCGGTGCAGCACCCCGAGGTCCACGTCGTCGAAAATGGCGCGCATCGAAATACCCGCATTGCAGATCAGCACGTCTATGCCGCCGAACTCCCGCACGGCGGTTTCGATCAGCTCCCGGCACTCCTCGGGCTTCGTCACGTCCACCCCGCAGTAGGCCGCCTGCCCGCCCCGGGCGCGGATGTCGCCCGCAAGAAGCTGCAATTTCTGCACGTTGCGCGCTCCGAGCACCACTTTTGCGCCCTGCGCGGCGTATACCTTCGCCATCGCCTCGCCGATACCCGACGATGCGCCCGTAATGACGATTACCTTATTTGCCAATGTCTTCATATCTTTTTTATTCATGTTTTGCATCTCCGCCCGCCGTTTTCGCGGCGTTCCGCTGCATCTACAAGTCCGGCCCCGCCCCCGCCTTGACGGAAGCTTACCGCATACGGCCGGAATGCGAGCCTAAATTTCCACCTCCAACCCGTCGTAAGCCAGGTGCACGCCCGGCGGAAGCGTCGCCTCCGTCTCGGCATGCAGGCCTATTTCGTGGGACATATGCGTGATATAGGCCTCGCGCGGCCCGACGCGGCGGATCAGCGCCAGCGCCTCCGCGAGGTTGAAATGCGACGGATGCGGGGCGAAACGCAGCGCATTGACCGCCAGCACCTCCGTACCGCGCAGTTTTTCGGCCTCGGCGTCCTCGATGGTCTTGAAGTCCGTCAGGTAGGCCAGCGGCCCGATGCGGAAGCCCGTGACCTCGAAGCGTTCGGAATGGTGGCCCGACACGGGCACGATCTCCACATCGCCGACACGGAACGGCTTTGCGGTGTCGATTTCGTGCAGTTCGATCTCCGGCACGCCGCGGTATTTGTCCTGCGCGAAGGCATAGTCGAAATCCTTGCGCACGCACTCCAGCGCCCGCGGGGCGGCCCAGATATGGACCTTGTGGACGGTCGGCGGGTAATCGACGAAATTGAAAGCCCGCACGTCGTCCAGACCGCCGATATGGTCCTTGTGCTCGTGAGTCAGCAGAATGGCGTCGAGATGCCGCACGCCCGTGCGGAGCATCTGGTAGCGGAAATCGGGTCCGGCGTCGATGACGATGCGCACGCCCCGCGTCTCGACCATCGCCGAGGTGCGCAGACGGTTGTCGCGCCGGTCCGCCGACGTGCATACCTTGCAGCGGCAGCCGATGACGGGTACGCCCTGCGAAGTACCGGTTCCCAGAAAGGTGAGTTTCATGGATGCAAATGTAGAAAAAATAGCGCAATTCCCGGCACTTTGTGATGCATTGCTTCATTTTTCGCACCGCATTGCCGCATACGTTTCAAATACGGCTTCCGGTCTCCGAATATCGCGTAACCGACGAAACCGGGATTCCGGTCCGTGCGGGGCAGATGCCGGGCGTCGTGAAAAACGGGGCGAACGGATCGTACCCGAGTACATTCCATTCGCCCCGCCGGAGGGATGTGCGGCAGGTGCGCCGCAAGCAGCGGAATCAGAATCCGCTTTCGATATTCCAGACAAACGCCCGGGACCCCTGCATCCTGGTCGCAGCGTCCATTTCACGGAAGGCGTCCATCAGCGGAGCCACCTTCTCGTCGTCGACGATGGCCAGGATCGAGGCGTTCATCGAAGGCCACGCATGCGTGCCGTAGTGGGGTTCGCCGTCGACCGAGCCGCGGCCCTCGGTCAAGGCCCATTTGGTGAAGCCGCGGATACCCTGCTTGTCGAGGATGGCGTTCACCCGGTCGGTCAGCGCCTGGTTGTATGACAAAAATACTGCTTTCATAGTACCGATCAATTTTAATTCAGCTTTTCACTTTCAATGCTTGCTTGCCTGGTGTTCGGCCGAGAGGCGCGCCAGTTTCTCACGCTCCTTGCGCTGCGAACGGTTCACGAGGATCGAGTAGAGCACCGGAACGATGAACAGCGTGAGGATGGTCGAGAACGTCAGACCGCCGATCACGGCAATGCCCATCGGCTGCCACGTCTCCGAACCCGCTCCCGTGCCGATCGCCAGCGGCAGCATGCCCAGAATGGTCGTGAACGAGGTCATCAGCACCGGACGCAGACGGCTCTTGCCGCCGGCGATCACCGCGTCGAAGACGCCCGAGCCGCGCTCGATCAGGAGGTTCATGTAGTCGACCATCACGATACCGTTCTTCGTCACGATGCCCACCAGCATGATGGCGCCGATCAGGGCGATCAGCGACAGCGGCGTGGAGGTCATCCACAGCGCGAGGAACACGCCCGTGAAGGCGAACGGAATGGTGAACATGATGATGAACGGGAACTTGAGCGACTCGAACTGCGTGGCCATCACGATATACACCAGAATGACGATCAGGATGAGCAGCGTTCCCAGGTCGCCGAAGGCGTCGCCCTGATCCTCGACCGTACCGCCCACTTCGAGGTCCACGCCGTCGGGCGCGGGATAGTCGGCGAGGAGCTTTTCGACCTCGGCCACCACGTCGCCCAGCGCGACGCCGGCCCCGAGGGTCGACTGGACCGAAATGACGCGCTGGCGGTTCTCGCGCTCGATCATCGGCGCGGCGTACTCCTCCTCGACGGTTCCCACCTCCTTGAGTTTCACGGGGCGGCCCTGCGCGTTGTAGAGCGTGATGTTCTCGACATCCTCGATGCGGTTGCGGAACGGCTCGGCATAACGCACGATGATGTCGTACTCGTCGCCGTCCTCGCGGTATTTCGAGGCCACGAGGCCGTCGATGCGGTTGCGCACGGCCTGCGACGCCGTGGCGCTGCTGATGCCGTAGTACGACAGCCGGTCGCGGTCGAAGACCACGTTGTACTCGGGACGCAGGTCGTCGCGCGAAAGTTTCACGTCGCGAACACCCTCCAGACGGCGCATCTTCTCCTTCAGGTCGTTGGCAACGGCGTTCGTCACGTCCATGTCATAACCGAAGACCTTGACGTTGACCGTCGCCGAACCGCTCATGCTGCCCGACTGTCCGCCGGGAGTGACCGTGTACTGGCGGATCTCGGGAATCCGGTCGAGATCACCGCGCAGCAGGTCGGAGATGACGTAGATCGACCGATCGCGCTCCTCCACGCCGGTCAGGCGCACGTTGTAGTTGATGATGTGCGAACCGGTGGTCTGCATCGCCGCGAAGGCGTTGTCCGACGAGTTGGCGCCGGCCGACGCCGAGACGAGCACGATCTCGGGGTATTTCGCATAGATGATGCTGTCGATCTGCCGGGCGATGCGCGCCGTGTAGTCGACGCCGACGTTCTGCTCCAGCTCGACCATGGCCGAAATGCGGCCGTTGTCCGAGGGCGGGAAGAACTCGGTGGGAACCCGCGTCAGCAGCCCCAGCGACACGACGAAGACCGACATCATCGAGAAGAAGGTGATCCGGCGGTGGCGTACGACCCAGTCGAGCGAACGGGCGTAGGCGCCGTCGAGCCATTCGAGCGCCCGGTCGATCGGCTTGTAGATCACGCCGAGGCCCTTGTAGTCGTGCTGGCCGCCTTCGAGTTTCAAGAGGTAAGCCGACATCATCGGGGTCAGCGAAATGGCCGCCGTAGTCGAAACGCAGACCACGATCGTCACGATCCAGCCCAGCTCGCGGAACAGGATGCCCGCCATGCCCGGGACCATCGTCAGCGGCAGGAACACCGCGACGACCACCAATGTCGTGGCGATGACCGACAGCCACACCTCGTTGGTGGCGTAGATGGCGGCCTCCTTCGGGTTCGAGCCGCGCTCGATATGCGTCGTAATGTTCTCCAGAACCACGATGGCGTCGTCGACCACCATACCGATGGCGATGGAGAGCGACGAGAGCGAGATGATGTTCAGCGTGGAGCCGGTGGCGAAGAGGTAGATGAACGAACAGATCAGCGACACGGGGATCGTCATACAGATGATCAGCGTCGCGCGCCAGCGTCCGAGGAAGGCCATCACCACCAGCACGACGAAGATGAAGGCGTAGAGAATGGTCTCCGAGAGCGACCCGATGGCGTCGGTGATCTCCTGCGAGCCTTCGAAAATCAGCTCCATCTTGACATCCTTCGGGAGGGTTTTCTGAATCTCCGGCAGGCGCGACTGGATTTCGTGGACGATATTCACGGTGTTGGCGCCCGACTGTTTCTGGAACATCACGCGCACGCCCCGCTGGCCGTTGACGCGTTCGTCCATCGTGGCTTTTTCGAGCGTATCGCGGATCTGGGCCACGTCCGAAAGTCTCACCGTGCGGCCCCCGGCGTTCGACACCACGACCTTGCGCATCTCGTCCGAGAGTTTGAACTCGCCGTCGGCCTTGATGTTGAAGGTGTTGTTGCCCACGTCGATCGTGCCGCTGGGGATGTTGACGTTCTCGGCGGCGATGATCTGCCCCAGCTGCTCGACCGTGAGGTTGTAGGCCTCCAGTTTGGCGGGGTCGACGTTGACCTGCACCTCGCGTTCGGGTGCGCCGATGATCGACACGGCGCCCACGCCGTCGACGCGGTTGAGCACGTTGACCAGCTTGTCGTCGAGAATCTTGTTCAGCGCCGGATAGCTCTCCTCGGCCGTGACGGCAAGCATCATCACGGGGATCATCGAGGTCGAGAACTTGAAGATCGTCGGATAGTCGATGTCGTCGGGCAGCTGCGACTGCACGCGCGACACCACGTCGCGGATTTCGTTGGCCCCCTCGTTCAGGTCGGAGCCGTATTCGAACTCGACGGTGATCATCGAGACGTTGTCCTGCGACTTGGAGGTCAGTTTCTTGAGGTTGCTCACCGTGTTGAGGTTGTCCTCCAGCACACGGGTGATGTTGGTCTCGATGTCGGCGGCGTTGGCGCCCGGATACATCGTGATCACCGAGATCTGGGGTATCTCGATCTCGGGATACTGGTCTACGGCCAGGTTCATCAGCGAGAAGAGTCCGAAGACCATCACGCCGACGAACAGCAGGATCGTTGAGATCGGTTTGCGGACCGCGCTTTCGTAAATTTTCATTGGAAAGGGGCTGTTTTAGTCTTTTTTAATATCCACTTTGGCCCCGTCGAAAAGTTTCGACAACGCCGTGACGGCCACCGGCTCGCCCGCTTCGATCCCCGAGAGGATGTCCACGCGGTCGCCGACCTGGCGTCCCACCTTGACCGAGCGGCGCTCGGCAACCGAGTCGCCGACGATGACGTAGAGGTAACGCTCGGCCGAGCCGACCTGCTTCTGCACGGCCACGTCGGGAACCATCACGCCCTCCTTGCTGCCCATGTCGAAGGTCGTTCGGGCGTACATGCCCGGACGCAGCGTGCGTTTGGCGTTGGGGACCTTGACCTCGACCTTGAAGGTGCGGGTCGTGGGGTCGAGCGCCGGATAGATCAGCGACACCGTGCCCGTGAACTCCTCGTCGGGAAAGATGTCGACGGCCAGCTTCACCGGCATGCCCACCTTCACGTTGGGGAAGTACTGCTCCGAAATGTTGGCGATGACCTTCAGCGGGTCGATCTGCATGATGTGCAGGATGGGCTGCGCCGAGAAGAGGTCGCCCGACTCGTAGTTGCGCGCCGTGACCACGCCTGTGATGGGCGAACGCACCTCGATGTTCTTCTTGAGGTTGGCGACCACCTCGCGCTGCACGTCCAGCTGGGCCTTGGCCTGCTCGATCTGCTGGGTCGAAATGCCTCCGGCCTCGTAGACCGGCAGCAGGCGGTTGTAGTCGTCCTCGACGGTCTTCAGCTGCACCAGCTGCTGGGTGTACTGCGTGGGATCGAGCGTCACGACGAGCTGACCCTCGCGCACCGGATCGCCCACCTCGACGTAAATCCTGTCGATGTGCACGCCCGAAGCCGCCGGAGTGATGTCGTTCTCCTTGTAAGGCTCGATCTCGGAGGTGAAGACCTCCGTAAGCTGCACCGAAGCCTCTTCGGCAACGGCGCTTTTGGTCAGCACGCCTTTGTCTTCCGCAACGGCGGTCACGCCCTTCTTACCCGTGCAGCCGGCGAAAGAGACGGCGGCGATGCACAAAATCACGATTTTTTTCATACGTTCTTTATCCTGTTTTTTATTTATTTCCGTGTTCGCGGCCGACGATGCGGTCGTACTCGGCCTTGGCCGAAAGGTAATCGTAGATCGCCTGCGAGAAGTTCAGCTGCGCCTGCGTCTGCGAGAGCTGCGCGCTGTTGAGTTCGAGGATCGTCCCCGCGCCCGCCCGGTAACGGGTGTCGGAGATCTTGTAGGCCTTGCGGGCCTGCTCGACGGTCAGCTCCTGGGCGTACATCGTCTCGCGGGCGGTCAGCAGGTCGTTCAGCGCCGAGCGCACCTGCACGTCGATCTGCTGCCGGGCGTAGCTGCGCTGGAGCGACAGCTGCGAAATCTGGTTTTTCAGCTCGCGCGACTTGTTCATCTTCGTCAGGCCCGAAAAGATGGGAACCGACAGTTGCAGGCCGACCGAAATCGGATGGGTCCAGAAATACCGGGAATCGTCCGTCGCGGCGGCGCCGCCGAAATTGAAAGGCTCCATGTCGTTACCCGTATAGGAGGCCGACCCGAAGGCTGCGAGCGTCGGCATGCGTCCCGCATTGGCCGCCTTGAGCGAACGCCGGAGAACCTCCTCCTGCAATTCGAGCGAGCGCAGGTCGGAGTTGTCCGTCACGTCGGTGGTCAGCCCGTCCGTCCCGGCCAGCACGTCGTCGCGCAGGGCGTCCAGCTCGCCCACCACCTCGATCTCCACGTCCTCGGGAATCGAGAGGTACATCTTGAGCATCAGCTTGGCCAGCTTGATCGAATTCTCGGTCTGGAGGATCGTGGGCTTGAGGTTGCTCAACTGCACCTGCGCGGTCAGCAGGTCGTATTCCGAGGCCAGCCCGTGCTTGTACTGCACCTGCGTATCGTCGACCGTGCGCTGCACCGTGGCCTCCGACTCGCGGAGCACCGCGAGCGACTGCTCGGCGAGCAGGATGTTGTAAAAGGCCTTCTTCACCTCGGCCGTCAGGTCGATGCGCGAGGCGCGTGCGGCCTCCACGGCCGTGGCCATCTGCGCGTCGTTCATCTTCAGCGTGCGGTAGACCGACGGCGCGAAGAGCGGCAGCGACAGGTCGCCCTGCACGGCGAAGGTGTTATCGGCCCCGAACGAAATGCCGCCGCGCATCTCGGACTTCACGATCGAACGGGTGTAGCTGCCCGACGCCGAAATCTGCGGCAGCAGGTTGCCCCACGTCTGGCGCTTCACGTAGTCGTAACGCTGCACCTCCATCTCCGCGACCTTGACGGTCGGGTTTTCGCTCAAGGCGAGATCCAGCGCCTGGGGAAGCGTCAGCCGCATCTGCGCCGAAGCGCCGGCGACGCCCGCCGCCCAAAAGGCGATGATCAAAAAAAGTCGTTTCATCATTATTCGGTAAAATTATGTTGTCATTATCATTTATGCGGACGAACGGAACGGACGGATATTTCAGTCCCCGCCCCCTTCGCGCCGGCTATTGCATCCGGTGGACGGTTTTGGCAGGCTCGTAGCGTTTCAGGTAGTCGTCGACGAGCAGCAGCCCCTTGGTCGTGGAGATGCCGCGGAAAAAATTGCTGATGATCTGCACGAACGCCTCGCGCTCGGTCATGCCCGCGGGCAGAATGAGGTCCTTGCGCACGGTGATGGCCGAAGCCGTGTAGTAAAGCACCGAAATGGCCAGATCGAGATTGATCGTGTCGACGAACAGCCCGTCGGCAATCCCCTTTTCCAGCATCTCCTGCAGGTCGCGGCGGCTCTTGGCGGTGCCTTCGCGCGTCATCTTGTCGTGCACCGCCGGGTAAAACTTGCGCAGGTTGTTCAGCAGCCGCTGGATGACTTCGGCGTTGTCCATCACGCCGCCCAGCACCATGAACATCGCTTCGAGCACGTTGCGCGCATGGGCGCACACCGCGGCGCGCTCGATGCGTTTCTTTTCGAAATAGCGGTCCATCGCCAGGTAGAGCAGCCCCTCCTTGTCGCCGAACAATTCGTAGAGCGTCCGTTTCGATACCCCCAGCTGCTGCGCGATGTCGTCCATGCGCACCGACTTGATGCCCTGCGAGACGAACATGTGCATCGCCTGTTCTATGATTCGTTCCTTCTGATCCATGATCCAATCCGATTGATACGGATACAAATATACGCGCCAAAACTTATAAAACAAAAAAAGTTTTCTGTTTTTCCCGGTTTTCTGACGAAAACAACAAAAAAGGAGCCTATCAGGACTCCTTCATGCAAAACCGGACGCGGGAAATCGCCCTTCGGCGGGCAGACCGCACGACGCTTCGGGGATCATGCGGCGGCCGTCCGCATAACGAGCATGCCAGCGCAGACCGGAGCAAAAAAGCCGCCGCAGAAATTCTGCGGCGGCTTTGTCCAAAACGGGAATGCCCCGTCTATTTCGTGACCCGTTCGAGCCATTTGACCATGGCCAGCATGGCGAACATCGAGATGGCGCAGACGATGACGAAGATGCTCCACGTCGCGGAGATCGAGATGCGCTTGTAGAGGATCGGGCCGATGAACAGCAGGCCGTTGCCCAGCGCCGTGGCGCCCAGCCAGCAGCCCTGCATCAGGCCCTGGAGTTTCTGCGGAGCGACCTTCGACACGAACGACAGGCCCAGCGGCGAGATGAACAGTTCGGCGATGGTCAGGATCAGGTAGGTGGCCACCAGCAGCCACGGAGTGACGCGCTCGGCGAACGAGAGACCGCCCTGCGCCTGCACTTCGGCGAGTTTGGGAAGGCCCAGCGACCCGAAGACCATCAGCACGTAGGCGAATGCGGCGATGCCCATTCCGATCGCGATCTTCATCGGAGTCGAAGGCTCCTTGCCGCGGTTGCGCAGCCAGGCGAACACGGCGATGATGACCGGCGTGAGGAACACCACGCAGAAGGGGTTGGCCGACTGGAAAATCTCGGCCGTGATGGGCATGCCGAAAATTTCGAGACGGGTGTAATCCTGCGCGAAGAGCGTCAGCGTCAGACCGTTCTGATGGAACGAGAACCAGAAGAAGATCACGATGGCGAACACGGCGAACAGCGCATAGAGACGCTGTTTGATCTCACGCGCATCCTGCTGGATTTCGGCCTTCGAAGGCGTCGTCCTGGAAGCGGCCGCAACCTTGGGATCGGGCAGCTTCTTCTTGTTGGCCAGGAAAACCACCAGCGAGAAGACCAGCGCCACGATAGCCACGCCGAACGCATAGTGGAATCCGGTGTTGAAGGCGTTGAGATAGCTCTGCGCGAAAACGCCCATGTCCGCCGGGACGCCGCCGAGGCTCACTTCGGCAGCCAGCTCGCTGAAACGGCCCTGGGCCACTTCGGGACTCATCGTGCCGCCGATATACTGGTGGCAGAGGGCCGAAAGGTCGGAGTTGTAGAGGAATCCCTGCGTGCGGAGCCACCAGTTGCGCACGCCCACGGCGGCGAACGGTGCGAACATCGCGCCGATGTTGATGAACATGTAGAAAATCTGGAAGCCCGTGTCGCGCAGTTTGGCATACTGTTCGTTGTCGTAAAGCTGCCCCACGAGCGCCTGGAGGTTGCCTTTGAACAGACCGTTGCCGAAGGCGATCACCATCAGTGCGCCGATCACCACGGTCTTCGACGTAACGGTGGGAACCATCAGCGCGGCATACCCCGCCGTCATCACCAGAATACCCGCGATGATCGTCCCCTTATAGTTGCGCAGCCGGTCGGCGATCAGGCCGCCGACGAGCGCCAGGATGTAGATCGAGGTATAAAAAAACGAATAGATTTTCCCGGCCTGCTCGCCGTCGATACCGAATTTCGACATCAGGAACAGCGTCAGAATGGCCATCATGGTGTAGAAACCGAAACGTTCGCCCGTATTGGCGAGAGCCGCGGCAATCAAACCTTTAGGTTGCTTGAGCATAGTAGAATTGGGTATTAGTAATGGATACGTTTTTTTGTTCGTGGACAAAGATAGAAAAATTTTTCATATATTTAGTGTCGCAACGGCACTTTTATCAGTCGGAACGCATAACCGGACCCGGGTGCGATTCGGTTTTGCTCCCATCCGACTTTTTATTACCTTTGTAGAAAATCGACTCCCCTATGGAAAAAACGACCCGAAGACTTCCGATCGTCGAACGCGACGAATGGTTACAGCCCGTCGAGGCGCAGATGAACCTGCGCCACGAGCGTTACGAGCGGAAAATGGCCGACATCGGACGCTCGGCGGGATCGCTCGTCGACTACGCCAACGGCTACCGCTATTTCGGCTGGCAGTGGGACGATGTGCTGGACGGCTGGTGGCTGCGCGAGTGGCTGCCGGGGGCGCACGACGTCTACGTCTTCGGCGACTTCAACAACTGGCAGCGCACCGAAATCCGCATGCACAAGGATGCCGCGGGGGTCTGGAGCGCCTTTTTCCCCGCGGCGATGTACCGCGACCGGCTGCGGCACGGCTCGCTCTACAAGATCCACGTCCACGGCGACAACGGCTGGCTGGACCGCATTCCGGCCTACGCCCGGCGCGTCGTGCAGGACGACGAGACCAAAAACTACACGGCGCAGTTCTGGAACCCCGCAGAACCGTTCGACTGGCGGGACGACGCGTTCGACGCCTCGAAGATCGGCAGCCTGCTGATCTACGAAGCCCATGTGGGCATGGCCCAGGAGCGCGAGGGCGTGGGAACCTACCGCGAATTCACCGAAAAGATACTCCCGATCATCAAAAAGGACGGCTACAACGCCGTGCAGCTGATGGCCGTGGCCGAGCACCCCTACTACGGGTCGTTCGGTTACCACGTGTCGAGTTTCTTCGCCCCCTCGTCGCGCTGCGGCACGCCCGAGGAGCTGAAGGAGCTGATCCGCCACGCCCATGAACTGGGGCTGGCGGTGATCATGGACCTCGTGCACGCCCACTACGTCAAGAACCTCAACGAGGGGATCAACTCCCTCGACGGCACCGACCATCTCTACTCGCCGCCGGGCGACGCGGGCTACCAGCAGTACTGGGATTCGAAACTCTTCGACTACGGCAAGGAGGAGGTGCAGCACTTCCTGCTGTCGAACGTCAAATACTGGCTCGACGAGTTCCATTTCGACGGCTACCGCTTCGACGGCGTGACGTCGA
>OGQV01000288.1_pt1 | contig 55217 bp, 34 predicted proteins | sample 1553311 | NCBI WGS metagenome assembly OGQV01 (sample SAMEA2579976, study PRJEB22360) | human gut metagenome
CCGGGATCTTTCGCCGCCTGTGGCGGCGTGAGAAGAGGCGCAACGGCTGGATCGGAAACGCAGAATCCTGCCATCGCCGCGGAACGCGGCGCGAAGTAGTCCGCATTATCGCTTGCAGCGGAAAAAGAACGGCGCGAAGGCGGAGCGTTAAAAAACGGGGCCGGTTTGCTCGCAAACCCGCGAAGGCGCCCGTTTTAGCGTAGCCGAGCGCCGTTCCCGCGAAAGCGACATGCGGATGGTTTTGGTACTTTTGACATCAAAAGTACAAAGAAACCCAGCTATCGGAGACTGCGTTTAGTGCTTTTGCCATCAAAAGGTAGCTACACCCCGCGGGCGAAGGCCGCGGCTTTACTACTTTTTGCAGCAAAAAAATACAAAAGCACCCCGCGGTTGCCGCAAAAAAGGCGGCTCCCGAAGAAGCCGCCCGAAAATACTCAATACTATTTAATATACGGTGTCGTCAGAAACTGTATTGCAGCATCACGTTCACGCGGTTGGCGTGTCCCTTGTCGTTCGACATGTCCTTGCGCGAACCGTAGAGGTACTCGCCGGCCACCTTGCAGCGCGGGGTGATCGAATAGAAAATGTTGCCGAAGATATACTGGCCCTGCTTGTACTGGTCGTCGGAATAGAAACCGTGGCTGCGCTGCACGCGGACGGTCGAATAGCCTCCCGAGATGAACAGACGCGGGGTCAGGTTGATCTGGGCCGCGGCCTGCCATCCCCACATGGGCATGGTCTGAATCTGGTCGGCGTTCTCCGGATTGGGCGTGAAGTCGAGCCCCGAGCCGGTCAGGTCCTGGATATACGGGGTGACGCCCTTGCCGTAGACGCCGTTCATAAAGAGCCGCAGGGGCTGCGCCACCTTGATCGTGCCGCTGAACTGCACGCCCCATCCCAGCAGCGAGGTGTTGTTGCCCGTGCGGAGGTTGTGGAGGTACATGTTGCGCACGACGCCCGAAGCCCGGATGTGACTGTCGCGGTTGGCGCCCCAGGCATACTGGAAGTAGGCCGGGAAATCGGGAACGCGCTGTTTCAGCGTCGCGAAATTGTCGTTGTAGGTGCCGCTGACCGAGGGCATCTCGGCCGCAACGCCGAACTTGAGGTGGTTGTCGGCGAAGGCGTATTCGTAGCGGATCATCGTGGCGAAGTTGAAGTTATAGGCGTTGGGACCCTGGAAGTCGATGGTCGTCGGGGCTGCCGAAAGGTCGCAGAAGGTCGTCACGTCGCGACCCAGCGTAAAGCCCAGGAACGACACGTAGGCCGAACGCAGGCGGGGCGTGTAGCTGCCCTCGGCGCCTCCGCGGAAGTCGGCGTCCATGAACACGACCACGCGGCCCAGCGCACGGGTGTTGGTGATGGCCTTCATAAACAGACGCGAGGTCGAAGCGTCCATCATCAGCTTCTGCCTGGTATCGTAATTGCCGTGAACGGGAATGTCGTAGGTCACGAAGTCGATGTTGTCGACGATGCCGTCGAAGTCATACCCGGCGCGGAGGCTGACGAAACCGCCCAGCGAGAAGGAGAAACGGTTGTTCTTCGTGGCGAAGACGAACTGCGGTTTCTCGACCTGCTGGAAGCCCGGACGGTGGGTCTCGATGTAGTCCTGCGTGGCGTTGTCCATGGCCATGCGGTTGAGCGCCGCCGCCTGCTGCATCGCATAAGGCCCGTAGTTGTAGATGGTGTCCACCTCCTGCACCGAGATCAGGTAGACCGTAGGCGAATACTCGCCGCGCATGGCCTTGCGTTCGTAACGTTGCGCCGACGCGGAACCTGCAAGCAGCAGAGCCACGATTAAAAGTCGAAATGTTTTCATAAGCCGAATGAATTTGGTTTTATTAATGTTCTTGCTCGTTCTCAAAGAGTTGTAACTCACCGGACAAATCAGCAAGTTGTATGCCAAAGAAAACCGCGGGAAAAGCAATTTTTCGTATCTTTGCCGAATATAAATAAAAGGTATATGCTCTTTTTTCTGACGTCGATACTCTTCCTGACGGCCATCGCCGCCGATTTCATCCATTTCCGCCGTCGCCGCCGCCGGAAGCAGCCCGTGCGCCGCGCACTCGTGGCGTGGGTCGCCGCGACCGACGCCCTGCCGATTCTCTCGTCGCTCATAGGCGCCTTGAGCCGCGACAACGGTCCGGAGCTGATGTACCTCTATATGTGGCTGTTCTGGGCGTGGATCGTCACCGTTCCGCCGCGTCTGGCGTTCTATGCGTTCAACTTCGTGAACCTGCGCCGCACGGGCTATGTCGCGGCCTGCGCGTTCGTGCTGTTCGCCCTCTGGGGCACGACCCGGGGACGCACCTCCATCCGCGTCAACCGGGTGGAGATCTGCTCCGACCGCATTCCCGAGGCCTTCGACGGCTTCCGGTTCGTGCAGATCACCGACATGCACGTCGGGACCCTCGTCCGTCCCGAACGCGAACTGACGCGGCTGGCCGACAGCGTGAACGCGCAGCGCCCCGAGGCGGTGTTCTTCACGGGCGATCTGGTGAACATCCGCGCCGGAGAGCTGGACGAACGCACCACGGCGCTCCTGCGGCGGATCGCAGGCCCGGTCTGGTCGGTCACGGGCAACCACGACGTGGGAACCTACATCAAGGATTCGCTGCGTTTCCCGGCGGCCGGGGAGGCCCGCGAAGTGGTCGCGCGCCAGCGGGCGATGGGGTGGACCGTCCTGGAGGACACGACCGTCTACCTGCGACGCGGTGCGGACAGCATCTCGCTCACGGGGTTGTCGTTCGACCCCGCGCTGCGCGAACGCCGCCACGACCGCGACCTGCCGGGAACGGCCATTCCCAAGGCTTACGCCGGAGTTCCGGATTCGCTCTACAACATCGCCCTCGTACATATCCCGCAGCTCTGGAAACAGATCGTCGAGGCCGGCTACGGCGATCTGACGCTCTCGGGGCACGTGCATTCGATGCAGCTGAAAATCAGGCCCTGGGGTCGCGGCTGGTCGCCCGCGAAATGGATCTACAAACACTGGAGCGGACGCTACGACACGGGCCGCCACACACTTTATGTCAACGACGGCACGGGATATGTTGCATATCCCATGCGGCTGGGCGCATGGCCCGAAGTCACCCTGTTTACCTTGAAACGATGCAGATAACACTATCTTTCGCCACGACGGCCGACGGCTACCTGGACGACAACAGTCCCCGGCGGCTGATGATCTCGACGCCCGAAGACTGGGAGGCGGTCCTGCGCCTTCGGGCCTCGCACGACGCGATCCTCGCGGGAGCCGAAACGCTGCGGCGCGACGATCCCGCCCTGCTCCTGCGCGATGCCGCGGCGCGGGAACTGCGCCGCGCCCGGGGCATGCGGCCCGACCTGACGAAAGTCACCCTCACACACTCGGGACGGCTCTCGCCGTCGATGCGCTTCTTCACGGAGGGCGACGCAGATCGCTACGTGTTTTCAGAAAGGGAACTTCCGGAATTGAAAGGCGTTGCAGAGGTTATTTCAAGCGACGGTTCAATTACGGCTTCAGCGATCGTCACCGAACTCGAAAAGCGCGGCGTGGAGCGTCTGCTGGTCGAGGGGGGAGCCTCCGTCCTGCGCATGTTCCTCGCCGAAGGGATGGCCGACACGGTGCGCCGGGCGGTCAATCCGCAGCTGACGCTGGGACCGGAGCGGGGCGGCGCGCAGTTCCGGTTCGAGGTCCCGGAGGGGGCCGCATGCCGGCGGGAGAATCTGGGCGGCATGGAGGTTGCGACCTGCACGCTTCGTCCCGACACCCGGAACGAAGACCTCCGCTACCTGACGCAGGCCGTGGCCGAAGGACTGCGGTGCGTGCCCAGCCGGACCTCCTATTGCGTCGGGGCCGTGGTGGCGCTTCCCGACGGGAGGAGCTTCACGGGCTACACCCACGAGACTTCGCCCACGCACCATGCCGAGCAGGAGGCGATCCGCAAGGCGCTCGACGCGGGCGCCGAATTGCGCGGGGCGGCGATCTACTCCTCGATGGAGCCGTGCTCGCAGCGGAAGAGCGAGCCGGAGAGCTGCACGCAGCTGATCCTGCGCCACGGATTCGCACGCGTGGTCTTTGCGCTGTACGAACCCGACCGGTTCGTCCGCTGCCGCGGGGCGCAGACGCTGCGCGAAGCGGGTATCGACGTGCGGGTTTATCCCGAACTGGCCGAAGGCGTGCGCCGGGCCAACACCCACCTCGGGAGGTGAAACGGGCGTGATTTGTGTCCATAAGGGCCTAAAAATGGCCTAAACGCCCTCCGGGCTGAAGAAGATATTGCAAGAAAATCTATCTTTGTCGAATAAACGCATGAATACTATGAAAATAGCTGTCAAGATCGCCTTCATGGCGGCGGCGACGATCCCGGCGGCGGCGTCCGCGCAGGAGGCCGGGCGGATGCTCTCGCTCGACGAGGCGATCGCCGTCACCCTCACGGAGAACCCTGCGCTGAAAGCCGCGGCCTACGAGGAGCGCGCCGCACAGCAGCAGCGCCGCGCGGCCATCGGTCTCCGCATGCCCCAAATCAACGTCACGGGCGCATACGCCTACATGGCCAAGGACATCGGATTCGACTTCAACGACCTGAAAGGCCCGGTCAAAGAGGGCGTGGCGGGCGGACTGACGGCGCTCGTGCAGAACGGGCTGATCCCCGCCGACAAGATTCCGACGCTCCAGGGGCTTCTGAACCCGATGATGGATGCCGACTGGTTCCTCAAGGTGCAGGATCAGAGTCTCGGATTCGTGGGAGGCGAGGTGACCGTCCCGATCTGGATGGGCGGCAAGATCAACGCCGCGAACCGCGCCGCGCGGATCAACGAGAAGACGGCCGTCGCGCAGGGCAACCAGACCCGCAACGCGCTGATCTCGGAACTCGTGGAGCGTTATTTCGGACTGGCCCTCGCCACGCAGGTCGTCGCCGTGCGTCAGCAGGTGGTGGACGGCGTGCGCAGGCATCTCGAAGACGCCCGGGCGCTCGAACGCAACGGCATGATCGCCCAGACCGAACGCCTCTACGTGGAGTTCAAGATGGCCGAGGCCGAACGGGAGCTGGCAAACGCCAAATTGCAGGCCGAGACCATCGCCAGCGCGCTGTCGAACACCCTGGGGCGCGAGAGCGACTGGCGTCCGGTGACGGCGATGTTCCTGCTCGCGAAGGTCGAGGATCTGGCCTATTATCAGGACCTCGCGCAGGCGCGCAACCCGCTGCTCAGCCAGGTGTCGCTCAAGCGCGAACTGGCCCAGGAGGGCGTGCGCGCCCAGCGTGCCGATTTCCTGCCGCAGGTGGCGGCCATCGGCGGCGGTTCGTTCTACAACTACCAGGTGGCGGGACTCGTGCCGCGCTGGGCCGTGGGCGTGGGGGTCAACATCAAGATTTTCGACGGTCTCAACCGCGAATACAAGTACTCGGCCGCCAAACAGACCGTGCGCCGCGTGGGCGAGTTGCAGAACAAGGCCGGAAAGGACATCGCAGTGCTGGTGGAGAAACTCTACAACCAGATGATGAACTACCGCAACCAGATGACCTCGATCGACGCGTCGCTGAAATTCGCCGAGGAGTATCTCCGGATGAAGAACGCCGCGTTCCTCGAAGGGATGAGTTCCTCGTCGGACCTGATCGACGCCGAGCTGAACCTCGCGGGAGTGCGCACCGAGCGGCTGCAGGCGGCCTACAACTACGACCTGCTGCTGGCCCGGCTGCTCGAGGCCGCGGGCATCAGCGACGAATATCCGTCCTACGCGCGCCGCAACGACGCGCAGGCGGTTCTCTTCGACGGCTCAAGAAGCGGAAATTAGATCGGGAAAGGGCGGGCTTCACGTTACGGCCCGTCGGCCCCCGCAAACAATACGAAATAGATAACAAGCAAACGATATGAAACGAAGCAACGTAATCGGAATTCTGGCGGCCGCAGCGGTCATCGTCCTCTCGGTCGTACTGATCAGCTGGTACCTCACCAAACGGACCCCGACGCTGATTCAGGGCACGGTGGAGTGCACCACCTACAAAGCCTCGTCGAAGGTTCCGGGCCGCATCGACGACATGAAAGTGGCCCAGGGCGACCGCGTGGAGAAGGGACAGCTCCTCTACACGCTCTCGACGCCCGAACTGGAGGCCAAGCTCCGGCAGGCCGAGGCCGTGAAGAGCGCCGCCGCCGCGCTGGACGCCATGGCGCTGGCCGGCGCCCGCGTGCAGCAGATCGAGGCCGCGATGAACATGTGGCAGAAGGCGCAGGCCGGGCTGGAACTGGCCCGCAAGACCTACGAGCGCGTGCAGAACCTCTACAACGACGGAGTGGTTCCGGCGCAGAAGCTCGACGAGGCCACGGCCAACTACAAGGCCATGGAGGCCACGGCGCTGGCCGCCAAGGCGCAGTACGACATGGCGACGGACGGCGCCCGCAAGGAGGACAAGGAGGCCGCCGCGGCCCGCGTCCGCCAAGCCGAAGGGGCTGTCAGCGAGGTGGAGTCGTACATCAGCGACGCGATGGTCTATTCGCCCGTGACGGGCGAGATCTCGACGATCATCGCCGAGGAGGGCGAACTGGTCGGCAGCGGCTATCCGGTGGTGGCCATCCTCGACATGAGCGACCTGTGGGTGACCTTCAACGTGAAGGAGACGCTGCTTCCGGGCCTTCGGATCGGGACCCGCATGAACGGCTATGTCCCGGCGCTGGACAGCGACGTGGAGTTCGAGGTGACCTACATCTCCCCGCAGGCTGATTTCGCAACGTGGTCGGCGACCCGCACGCAGGGCGGGTTCGACATCCGCACCTTCGCCATCAAGGCCAAGGCCGTCACCGAGGCCGCGAACATGCGCCCGGGCATGAGCGTGCTCGTCGACTGGGACCAAATCGAAAAGTAAGCGATGCCCGGATTCCTGCACAACACCTGCGCCGTGATGCGCCGCGAGACGGGCCGGATAACCCGTCAGCCGATGTATTTCGTGCTGATGATCGTCCTGCCCGTGGTGTCGTTCGCGTTTTTCGCCCTGCTGTTCAACCAGGGTGCGATCCGCAACATCCCGATCGCCGTCTTGGACCAGGACAACACGACGCTTTCGCGCAAGGCCGTGCAGATGATCGACGACACTCCGACGGCGATGGTGGCCTACGGCATTCAGGGCATGGACGAGGGCGAGCGGCTGATGCGCGAAGGGCGGATCATGGCCATCGTGCAGATTCCGGCCTTCTTCGAGAAGAACATTTTGAGCAACAGCCAGACCCACCTCGAAAACTACGTCTCGGGAACGAACATCACGGTCAACGGACTGCTGTCGAAGGACATCCAGACCGCCGTGACGACCTTCACGGCCGGCATTCAGCTCCAGGTGCTTATGAAGCAGGGGCTTACGCAGCGGCAGGCCATGGCGCAGCTGATGCCCGTGCGTTTCGACAAGCACGTGCTCTTCAATCCGCACATCAATTACGGATACTACCTCTCGCCGAGTTTCATGCCCATGATGCTGATGATCTTCGTGGTGATGGTGACCGTTTTCGCCATCGGCACCGAACTCAAGCACGCCACGGCCCGCGAATGGCTCGGCACGGGAAACGGTTCGGTCGCGGCGGCGCTCGCGGGCAAGGTGCTGCCCATCACGGCGGTGATGTTCCTGATCTCGCTGGTGATGCTGGTGATCAACTTCAAAATCGTGGGAACGCCGCTGAACGGCAGTCTCGCGGTGATCCTCGCCGGCACGCTGCTCTTCATTTTGAGCTACCAGTCGATCTCGGTGCTGATCGTCTCGCTGTTGGCCAACCTGCGCCTGTCGCTCTCGATCGGCGGCGGATATTCGGTGCTGGCCTTCACCTTCTCGGGACTGACGTTCCCGATCATGGCCATGTGGGAGCCGATGCAGTGGGTGAGCAAGATCTTCCCGTTCACCTTCTACACCGATATTTTCGTCGACCAGATGCTCCGCGGCACGCCGTGGGTCTACTCGCTGCCCGACCTCTGCTACATGTCGCTGTTCATCGTTTTACCGCTCCTGTGCCTGCCGCGCCTGAAAAGGGTCTGCACGGAGGAAAAATTCTGGGGGAGATTGTGATATGAACCGATTTACGAAACAAACAGCCTCTTACTGGAAACAGCTCGGATCGGTCGTCCGCAACGAGTTCCGGACGATCTTCAAGGACGGTGGCGTGATGCTGATTCTGATTTTCGCCCTGATCATCTACGCCACGGCCTACTCGCTGGCCTACGGATCGCAGGTGCTCCGCAACGTGCCGATCGGCGTGGTGGACGAATGCCGCACGCCGACCAGCCGCAGTCTGATCGACACCTTCAACGCCGGGCCGAACACCTATGTGGCCTACAATCCGGCCTCGATGGAAGAGGCCAAAGAGCTGTTCTACGGCCGCAAAATCTACGGCGTGGTCTACATTCCGTCGGACTACGAGGAGAAACTCTACGGCGGCGAGCAGGCCAACGTGGCGATTTACGCCGACGCCAGCTACTTCCTGATGTACCGCCAGGTTTTCCAGGAGGTCGTGACCTCGATCGGCAAGACGGGGGCGATGGTCGAATTCCAGCGCCTGATCGCCAAGGGGGCCAACATCCCGCAGGCGCAGGCCACCACCCAACCCGTGATCTACCAGTCGCACAACCTGTTCAACCCCTATCTGGGCTACGGCACGTTCGTCATGCCGGCGATCATCATGGTCATCATCCAGCAGACGATGCTGATCGGCATCGGCATGATCGGCGGCACGTGGCGCGAATTCGGACTTTACCGCAAACTCTGCCCCGCAGGGCGGCGGCGGATGTCGACGCTGCCCATCGTCCTGGGACGCGGACTGGTCTACGCGCTGATCTACGCCGTGACCTGCACCTATATCCTCGGCCTGCACTACCGGCTGTTCCACTTCCCGATGAACGGCGCGACGGGAGCCGTCATGCTCTTCATGGCGGCATATCTGGCGGCCTGCATCGCCATGGGCATCGCCGTATCGACGCTGTTCCGCTACCGCGAAAACTCGCTGCTGCTGTTGCTGTGGACCTCGATCCCGGTGCTGATGCTCAGCGGCGTGTCGTACCCGCGCCAGGGCATTCCCGACTGGCTGTTCAACCTCGGACAGCTGTTCCCGAGCAGCCACGGCGTCAACGGCTTCATCCGTATCCAGACCATGGGGGCCTCGATCCCGGAGGTTTTCGCCGAAATCAAGTGGCTCATCATCCTCACGGTCGTTTACGGCGGGCTGGCCTGCATCGGCATTCACCAGGTGATCGGCCGTGAACAGCGGGAACATCCCGCCCGGAAGGAAAACGGGGACGAAGGGCGCTAACGGCTCCGTACACACGCAAAAAGAGACGCCGGATTTTGGTCCGGCGTCTCTTTTGTGAGTAAACGGCAGTCTAAAATTTATCGGGATTTTCCTCCTTATACTGCTCGTAGGAGATATACGACAGGTATCTATCCACCGTCGCCTTGTCGGTGGCGATATGCCCGACAACCCGGCAGTAATCCTCGTAAACGCCCTTCGAAGTCTGTCCACCCATGTATGCAAAGGGTTGCCGGCCTTTCATCACGAATACACCGTCCTTGTAATAGAGCAGTTCGAGCGTCGTCCGGGCAGCATACTGATCATAGTTGGCGGTCTTCGCACTCTCTTCGATCCCGGGATTATAAAGGGCCAATGTATTCTTCATTTCACCGCTGACACTCCATTGATCGCCTTCCGAATATACCGTCGGGCCGGGAATATGCATAAGCGTAAAGAATGTACGGCATATACCAGTGGGAAGAAGCATCATGCTATTCATGAGAGCCGCTCCGTCCATAACGCCACTCTCGGTTTTTCCATTCGTATAGGTTATATCGATGTCGTCAATCAGCCAGACACCCCGCTGTGCGTCCGCTATGAATACGGCCATATCGATTTTTCCATCGTAACCGATCATCAGTTCGTGGATTTTCGCCTCCACCGAAGTTTTAGGAACAAACTCGGGATCACCTTCGCATGCCGACAGCATCGCCGACGACAGGACTAAAATTGTTATCAACTTTTTCATAAGAAATCATGATTTAAATTACTATCAATACGGGGTAAACGGATCGATGTTATCATCTGCAATCCATCGAAGATATATCCATTGCCAGAAGCGACTCCATTTCCAGGAGCAAAATAGCCATCACAACTGCCATCCCAGCCCCAATTATAATGGACCAGATTGGTTGTCTGAACGGTGGAACTTGTCAGCACATATTCATAGTGAGGAATCAGACCGGGTTCATCGTTATCTACCAGCCTCTCTTCGTAATATTCTGTACCGATACGCGAATAGATATATCCATCGGCAATCCATGCGTGGCCTCCTTCTGAAATATCATTCGCCCTTACATAAACGGGGTGTGTTTCGTCCAGATTGGTTCTAATTGAAGCTATCTCATAGCTTGCAAGGCCCGAAGCGCAACTATAGCCAAAAGAGAGCATACAACTGGGCACATTAGATGAAGCAGCACCACTTCCTGTCCTTTTATCATTCTCATATTCTGGATAATATCTCATCCCGACCCGTTGTCCGATTTCCCGCATCAGTGCGGGCACTTGGTATACATATGGATAACTTATCATCGAAGTCCAGTTCAAAGCGATCGTTTCTCCCGCATGCGGAGCATCGGTGTAGGTCGTCGTGAAAGAAGCCGGGAAACGGTAATAGGCCATAATCTGTGCAATGGCTGTCGCCACGCAGCCGGAATACCCATTGCTGCAATAGTCTCCGTAGGGAGATTCCTGCCCCCATCTGACCGGAATAAGCGGGTCGCAGGACCGGGATTCATTGACCTCCACCGTCTTGAATTTAGGCGTAGTGCGTATCGTGTCGAACTTCGGCGGCTTTATCACGGCCAGACTTTGCGCCATGGCGTCCATATAGAAATCGAAATTCTCCACGCCGGTCGGCTCGCCGTAGGTGTAGTTTCCCTTTTCGGCGACAGCCAGCACGGGATCGACGGCGCGGTTGGCGGCAATGACCGAAAATCCGTCGTTGTCCTCGAAATTGAAAACATACATCAAAGTGTCGCTCCCGGCGCCGCTGCGTGTGGACGGGGTAGTGACGCATTGGCCGCGTTCGCTGCGGATCGAACGGGCAGTGGCCGAGCGGGTCTGGCCCCGGTCGACAAGGGCGATGCTCTTCCGGGCAAGGGAAAGGGCCTCCTCATAACTGCGCGTCGGCAAGAGCACGGTAGGCCGAGCGGGCTGTTCCGGTGCGACGGCGGATGATTCGTCGTCGATTTTCGCACACGAAACGACACAGATCAAAGCAAGGGCAACCAATACGGAGGTCCTTGCCTGTTTCATTGTACTTGTTTTCTCCATGGCATCATCATTTAATCAGTTAGCACATATATTGTTCACCCAGAGCGATTTGGCGGAAAACAACCGCAAAAGGCCATCATGCGGAGATACAGTCACATACAAATATCGCCAAAATTTTTAGTATATACAAACATCTTACTTAAAATTTTAAAATCAAACATGTTATTTATAAAAAATCATTTCCGCTGGCGGAAGCCTGAAAAAAAGCAGGTTGACGAAGATCGCTCTCGTCAACCTGCTCAATCCGGCCCGGGACCGGTTTACCGCGGTCCGTGGAACATCCCCGGAGGAGGTCCGCCCGGCCCGCCGGGTCCCATGCGGCGAGTGCTGCCGGACTGCTCCATGCCGTAATCTTTGAGGTTACGCGAGCCTTTCTTGCCGAAGCGGCGCAGGTTGTAGTTGAACTGCACCATATAGTAGCGGCCGATGACGCTGTTGGTCGAGTTCTGCGTGTAGCCCGAACCCGTCGAGCGCGAGAAGGCCCGGTTCTGGTTGAAGAGGTCGTTGACGCCTACCATCACTTCGCCGCGTTTGTTCTTGAAGACCTTCTTGCCCAGCCAGACGTTGCACAGGAGGTAATCCTCCGAGTAATCGTTCGTGAAACCGATATACTGCGAGTAGGCCGCGCTCGCCGTGAAGGTGAAGCCCAGCGGGAAGACCACCTTCAGGTTGCCCTGCGCCGTGTGGTTGAAATAGCGGTTCTTCGACTTGTCCGCGTTCAGCGAGTTGGTGGCCTCGTTGTAGGTGCCGTTCCACGAGAGGGTGAAGTCGACGTTCTCCGAAATGTTGCTGCCCAGCACGGCCCGGAAGTCGTATCCCATATTCTTGGTGTCGTTGCGCTCGCCGCCCGAGATCATACCCGTCGCCGCGTCCACCGTGCCGCCCAGCATGCTGGGGGTCTTGGTGTAGATGACGCCCGCCATGACGTTGAAATTCGATTTGAGGAACCCGATCGGCAGACCGTAGCTCAAGTGCGTCCGCAACTGCCAGTAACCGTCGAGATTCTCGGTCGTCGAGTAGAAATTGGGCGAATAGGCCTGTCCGTCGATGGTGATGTCACCGGGTCTTTGCACCAGATGCTGGGCCGTGTAATCCAGCGTCGTGTTCATCGAGAACATCCACATGAAGGTCCGGCCCTTTTCGACGTTGGAGTTGGTGTAGTGGAAATTCACCCGGTGCGAGTAGGTCGGCTTCAGGTTCGGATTACCGTGGCTGATGTTCTGGGCGTCCGATACGTCGTAAACGCTTTGCAGGTCGGTGATCGACGGGCTGTCGGTGTAGGACGAGACGAAGAGCCGCAGCGAGTTCTCGCGGTTGATGTTCAGCTGGCCCATCATAAAATAGGTCACGTTGTTGTAGGCGTGCTTGATCTTCTCGGCATCGTCGCGCACGATCTGTCCGTCGAGGGCCGAACGCTGGTAGTAGACGTTGGCGATGAAGGTGTTGCGCTCTTTCGAAAAACGGAATCCGGGACCCACGCTCTGCGTCAGGTAGCCGCTCTCGTAGGAGTTCGACAGCGAACGGTCGGGGGTAAGTCCGGCGGTCGAGAAATCGTCGCCCGTGATATAGGAACGCTTGTCGCGCTCCTGCGAGTTGTACGACGCACGGTACTGGAAGCTCAACTGCGCGTATTTGGCCACCGGCTCGGTGTAGGTGAAACTGCCCCGCAGGCTGTACGACGACGACGGCGCCAGATTGCGCAGGTAACGCAGTTCGGTGTAGTTCGCCGGGTCCCAGACGCCGGTCTCCGGGTCGACCGCCGGCCGGTCGGGCTGGGTTGCGAGGATGTTCGACCACGAGTTCGAATTGTTCGTGTTGTCCGAGTAGCTGAACGACCCGTCGAGGGTGATCGTGCGGCCGTTCTTGCCCAGTTTGGCCCGGTAGACGGCGCTCGTCCCGACGTTGTAGCCGTGGCGCAGGGCGTCGCTGAAGTTGTCCGTGCGGCTGTAACCGCTGCCGCCGTCGGCGGGTGCGCCGTACTGCCATCCGGTCGTGCGGCTCCACGGATCGTTGGACTGGTAGCTGAAGCGCGGGCGGATCATCAGGTTCTGGTTCTCGGAGATCTTCCACTCCAGACGGGCGTTGAACCGGTGGTTGTAGCCCTTCGTGTCGGAATAGCCGTTGGTCGACAGCGTATCGGGGATCATCGGGGCCTCGTACCATTTCTCCACCGTCGAACGGTTCTCGGTATTGGTGTTGTTGAAGAAATAGCTGCCCTGGAACGTCACCTGATTGCGCTTGCCCCACGTATCGGAGTAGTTGACGCCGATGGCGTTGACCGACGCCACGCCGCTCTGCGGGCGCACCATGTAATTGCCCATGCCGCCGCGACGTCCGCCACCGCCGCCCGAGACGCCCAGAATGTCCTCGAACGAGAAATTCTGCTGGTTGACGTTGTTGAACAGGCCGATGAATGAAATACGGCTGTCGCCGCTGAACACGTTGGCATTGCCGCCGGCGATGTATTTGAACTTGTCTTCGGTCTCGGTGTCGGCGTCGTAGCCGAATCCGGCGTAGAGCTTGCCGAACTGGCCCTGCCGCATGCCCGGACGGGTGACGATATTGAGCGCCTTGTAGCCCTCGCCGTCGTCCATGCCCGAAAATTCGGCCGCGTCGGAGAGTTTGTTGTAGACCTCCACGCGGTCGACGGCCTCGGCCGGAAGCGACTTGATGGCCGTGGTGACATCCTCGCCGAAGAACTCCTTGCCGTCGACGAAGACCTTCTTGACCGTCTCGCCCTGCGCCTCGACCGTGCCGTCGGTGACGGTGATGCCGGGCATCTTCTTCAGCAGCCCTTCGACATCGGCGTCGGCCACGACCTTGAACGCTCCGGCATTGTAGCTCACCGTGTCGCCCTTCTGCGAGGTGCGCAGCGCCTTGGCCTCCTTGACGACCGTTTCGATCTGCACGCCCGGCTTGAGTTTCAGCAGTCCGAGGCTGACCTTCGAAGCCGAGACCCGGAAGGTCGTGTCGAGGTTGTTGTAGCCCAGGAAAGCCACCGAAAGCGAATATTCGCCGTAGGCGAGCGACGGAATAGACACCGCGCCCTTGAAGGCCGAGGTGAAATACTGTTTCTTCTCCGGGGTTTTCACAGGCGTGAGCGTCAGCACCGCTCCGACGACGCTCTCCCCGGTGTCGGCGTCGACGACCGTGGCTGTGACGCCGCCCTTTTGGGCGAATGCCGCGGCGGCGAAAAGCGTCAGCAGGGTAGTCAGTAGTGTTCGTTTCATATCTTCTGTTTGTGTGTATCTCTTTTTCGGCGGCGAACCGGCTGAAAACGCGCGTCCGTTCCGCCCGCCCATGAAGCGGGCTTCTCAAGCCCGGGCGCAGAACCGGTTCGATAGCGTTTCATCCGCCCGTAAATCGGGCTTCTTAAGCCCGGGCGGCGTTGAAAACGGGCGTAAAGTTAATTCTTTTATGCTTGTTTTGCGCCCCGCACGGGGCGAATCGGCAAAAAAAGGGCGTCAGTCGACCAAACCGACGCCCCGGCCGTAACAAGCCTCAAGAGACCTAACCTCACTCCTTTCCCTTCTTGTCCTTCTTCGGACAGGGCTTGTCACAGCACTCCTTGCCGCCTCCGCGACGGTCGCCTTTTTTCATCATCTGGGGACCATGACCGCGCTGGCCGGGCCGCGGAGCCTGCATCTGCGACCACTGCACGAACTGTTCGGTCGTCAGGATCGACTTCATCTTTTCGGCCTCGGCCTTGCGCGCCTCCCGCATCTTCTCGCGCATGGCCTGCATCTCCTTGATCTGCTGGAAATTCAGGTTGTAAACCTCCTTGGCCTGCGCATCGGTGAGCTTCAGCTCCTTCTGCATGCGTTCGGTCATGCGCTGCGCCATCTGTTCCACGGTCGGACGCTCCTTGGGAGCGGCGGCCGGCTTGGCCTCCTGTGCGAAAGCGCCCGTTCCCGCCATCAGGCAGAGGGCTGCGGCAACTGCAAAAATCCTCTTTTTCATAATTTTTCGAATTTGGTTGTGCATCACTTTTTTTGTTTTCCGGCAATCCGGTTTCCCGGAGTTCCTGATGCAAAGGTAACGCCAAAACGAAAACCCGGAGCCAGGCCCCGGGTAAAACGGCAGAACGGCGGGGTCAACCGCCTATTCGACAGGGTGAAGCGACCGCAGCCACGCCTTGAATTCGGGAACGCGGGCTTTGGAAATGACAATCCGCTCGGGCGTTTCGACAGTGAGGTGCAGCGTGAGACGGCTCCCGAACCACACGGCGATCTCCTTCACGGCCTGCCGCGCGACGATGAACTGGCGGTTGGCCCGGAAGAATTCGGACTCGGGAAGCAGTCCCTGCAACGCTTCGAGGGTTTTGTCCAGCGGGTAGGCCGCGCCGTCGAAACCGTAGGCCGTGACCTTCTCGTTCGACGTGTAGCAGTAGGCGATCCTGCTGCGGTGCAGCGGGATGATTTTGTCGCGCACATGCACCAGGAAAACCTCCTCGCGGCGGCTGGCGGCCAGCGTGCGGACCCGCGAGCCGTAATCGCTGCGCTCGACCGACGTGAGGCGGTGCAGCTTGGCCAGCGCACGGCCGACATCCGAAGCGTTGAGCGGCTTGAGCAGGTAGTCGATGCTGTTGACCTTGAAAGCTTCGAGTGCATACTGGTCGTAGGCCGTCGTGAAGATCACCGGGGCTGCGATCTCCACGGCGTCGAAGATGCGGAACGAATCGCCGTCGGCCAGGTGGATGTCCATGAACAGCAGGTCGGGGTGGGGATTCGAACGGAGCCATTCGACGCTCTCCTCGACGCTCTCGAGCGTCGCCACGATCTCCACGTCGGGAGCCGTCTGCCGCAGAATCGCCGCGAGGTTGCGCGCGGCGGCGGTTTCGTCTTCGATAATCAGGGCTTTCATCATACGGAGGGATTTTGCAGCGGCATGCGCACGGAGAAGGTGGCGCCGTCGTCGACGATTTCGATGTCGCTGCCCGTGATCAGATTCCAGCGGTTGCGCAGGTTCTCCAGCCCGATGCCGGTCGAAGGTTCGGGTTCGAGTTTGGGAACCTTGGGGTTCGACACCACGAGCAGCCCCTCTTCGGTGCGGACCGAGATGTGGAACGGCTTGGTGCGGGTGATCGAATTGTGCTTGACGGCGTTGTCGATCAGCGGTTGCAGCGAGAAGGCCGGGAGTTTCCACCCGAGGTATTTCTCGTCGACGTCGATGTCGAAAAAGAGCTTGTCGGCGTAGCGTATCTTGAAAAGGTAGCTGTAAGCCTCCAGGAATTTCAGCTCCTCGTCGAGGGTCATCAGCATGCTCTGGCCGTTCTGGATGATGTAGCGGAACGTGTACGAAAGCTGGTCGATGTAGGTCAGGGCCTTCTGGTCGTGCTTCTCGCGCACGAGCATCGCCAGCGAGTTGAGCGAGTTGAAGAAGAAATGGGGGTTGATCTGCCCGACGAGCATGTTGTAACGCGTGGTGAGGTTTTCGTTCTTGAGCCGCTCGTTCTCGACGACGACGGCCTGCCGCTGGGAAATCAGCACGTAGATGCGCCCGTAGAGCATCGACGCCACCACGGCGAACGAGCATTTGAGCAGCAGCATGTAGTCGAACATCCGCCCGCTCATAAAGTTCAGCCCGATGCGCCCCGTGTGCCACTCCGTGACGGGAGCCACGCAGTAAAGCGCGGCCGCCGCGACGCAGCACCACAGGCAGCGGCGCACGAAGCGCGACATGGAGTAGTTGCGCCTGACGGAGGTGAGGATCGAGAGCATGACGAACGACACGACGAGGTAGTAGAACAGTTGCAGGAGCAGTTCCGTCATCTTCGAAGGCCCGTTGTAAAGTTTGCTGTAATCGAACTCCGCGCCGTTGCGCGTGCGGATTTCCGCCAGCATCGGATGCGCCTTCTCGGAGCGCGGCGGCATCAGATCCGCGACGATCCGGTCGCCGGGCGCGATCTCCAGCCACCGCATGCGCCGCGTGGGCACGTAGACGCTGTCGCCGTTCTCGTAAACCAGGTACCCGTAGCCGTCGGGGTGGACCGAAAGCACGCCCTCGTCGGGCCGTTCGACGGCTCTCTGGTCGGAAGGGCGGGGCTGGCTGTCGCTGTTCAGGTCCACGAGCATCAGCAGCACGTAGGAGAAATTGACCACCAGGCTGATCGCCACGGCAACCAACAGGTTGAGCACCAGATCGGCGTATTTCGATTGCAGTTTCATATAGGGTAGTTATCGCTCTAACTAAAAATTACCGGATTTCGCTTCGGGCGGTCGTAGCCGCCGCCTACGGCGGCTCGGGTCTTTTCCGGGAGGGTTCGGAGCGGGACGGGCCTGCGAACGCGGTTTCCGGCCGCGTCCTGCCGTGCCGCACGGAACCCGATCACTCTTCCGGCTCGCCGTACCAGGAGGCGTACAGCATATAGTCGTGGGCCGTGCGGCGGATGATCTCCTCGCGCTGCTCCGCAGTCACCTCCTTGACCTTTTTGGCCGGGACGCCCGCATAGACCGAGTTGGGTTCCAGCTGCGCGTTCGAGAGCACCAGCGCATTGGCCGCGATGATGCACCCCGAGGGGATGCGGGCGTTGTCCAGAAGGGTGGCGCCCATGCCGATCAGGCAGTTGTCGCCGATCACCGCGCCGTGGATGATGGCGTTGTGGCCCACCGAGACGTCGTTGCCGATGATCGTCTGCGAAGGGTGCTTCGCCTTGTCGTAGATGGTGTGGAGCACCACGCCGTCCTGGATGTTCGTGCGGTCGCCAATGACGATCCGGTTCACGTCGCCCCGCAGCACGGCGTTGTACCAGATCGAGCAGTCGCGGCCGATGGTCACGTCGCCCAGAATGACGGCCGTTTCGGCCAGAAAGGTGTTCTCTCCGATCACAGGCTCATGCCCGCGGACTTTTCGTATAAGCGCCATATCTGAATTTCTGATTTTTAATTCTTAATTTCTCTTGGCTTCCTGCCACAACTCCTCCATCGCGCCGAGCGACATCTCGTGAAGCGTATGTCCTTTTGCCGCAGCGCGTTCCTCCATGTAATTGAAGCGTTGGATGAACTTCTTGTTCGTGCGTTCCAGCGCCGATTCGGGGTCCACGCCGTAGAGGCGGCAGGCGTTGACGAGCGCGAACAGCAGGTCGCCGAATTCGCCTTCGAGGTCGGTCTTGCTGCCCGATTTCATCTCGGCTTCCACTTCGCCCAGCTCCTCGCGGACCTTGTCCCAGACATCCTCCTTCTGCTCCCAATCGAAACCCGCCCCGGCGGCCTTTTCGCCCATGCGGTAGGCCTTGACCATCGCCGGGAGCGAGCGCGGAACACCGCCCAGCGTGCCGCTCCGGCGGTTCTTCTTGCGGAGTTTCAGCGTCTCCCAGTTCTCCTTGACCTGGTCGGGCGTGTTGGCGTGAATGTCGCCGTAGACGTGGGGGTGGCGGTAGATCAGCTTGTCGCACAGCGCGTCGGCCACGTCGCCGAAATCGAACGCGCCCTCTTCCTCGCCCAGTTTCGAATAGAACACCACGTGCAGCAGCAGGTCGCCCAACTCCTCCTTGATGCCCTCCATATTGTGGTCGGTGATGGCATCGGCCAGTTCGTAAGTCTCCTCGATGGTGTTGCTGCGCAGCGAGTCGAATGTCTGCTCGCGGTCCCAGGGGCACTCGCGGCGCAGGGTGTTCATCACCTCCAAAAGACGGGCCGTGGCCTTCAGACGTTTATCTTCCATGTCGCAAATTATTTTTTCACACCGGGCGCAAAAGCGGAATCTGTCCGTGATTCGCCGCCGTCCGCCCGCTAAAACCGTGGTTTTACTCCGGCAAAGGTAGCACATTCGGCGGAAAAAAAGTAACTTTGCGGGAAACAAAATCCTCACGTCGCATGAAATTACGACTTCTGATCCTCTTGACGACAGCCCTTTGCGGCCTGTGCACCGCCGCGGCGCAACCCGCCCCGGAAAAGACGACGCCCCGCGAAGGGATCTTCACGTTCGGTCCCGGAACGACAATCTCCGCCGACCGCGAACTGGTCCCCCTGGCCGAATACGCCGCCGAATACCTCGGGTGCGGGGTTCGCAACGGCATGGCGGGGGAAGGCTCCGTCGTGCTGACGCTCGACGCCCCGGACGGGGAGCCGTCGGAGGCTTACACCCTCGACATCGCGCCCGACCACATCCAGATCGGAAGTTCCACCTGCGGCGGGGTTTTCAACGGACTGCAACAACTGTTCCGGCTGCTGCCGCCCGAAGTCTACGCCCGCAGGGGGATCGCCCCGGGAACCGGCATCGCCTGCGTCAGGATCGAGGACAAGCCGCGGTTCGGCTATCGGGGGATGATGCTCGACGTGGCGCGGACGTGGATCGGAATGGATGAAGTGAAACGTTATATAGACCTGTTTTCCTACCACAATATCAACAAATTGCATCTTCATCTTTCGGACGACGAGGGGTGGCGCATCGAGATCCTTTCGCACCCCGAGCTGACCGAGATCGGCGGCTTCCGCGGCGGCGACTCGCCCGTGAGGCCCGTATACGGCAAGTGGTCAGAGAAATACGGAGGCTACTTCAAGCAAAGCGAGATGCGCGAGCTGATCCGTTACGCCGCCCTGCGGAATATCGAGATCATTCCCGAAATCGACCTGCCGGGCCACAGCCGCAACATCGCGTCGGTGCATCCCGAAATCCGCTGCAACTATCCGCCCGACACCGTGTCGACCAACGGTTACGACTACCGTTCGGCATGGTGCGTGGCCCGGGAGGAAAATTACACGCTGCTGGGCGACATTCTGGGCGAACTGTGCGAGCTGTTCCCCTCGGAGTACATCCACGTGGGCGGCGACGAGGTCGACATGTCGCAGTGGGAGCGGTGTCCCGACTGCCGGGCGCTGATGAAACGGGAGGGGATGACCGACCCGCACCGGCTGGAGGACCTCTTCATGGAGCGCATGGCCGCAATCCTCCGTTCGCACGGCAAACGGCCCGCCGTGTGGAACGAGGCGGTGCGCACGGGAGCCTTCGCCCGGGAGTGCCGCGTGCACGGCTGGGAGAGCGTCAAGGCCTGCCTCGACGCCACGGCGAAGGGTTACCGCACCGTCGTGATGCCGGGCCAGTACTTCTATTTCGACATGCGCCAGTCGCCCCGCGAGGACGGGCACGACTGGGCGGCGATCTTCGACGCCAGAAAGGTCTACGGCTTCGGCTTCACGGAGTTCAGCCCCGAACAGATGCGCAACGTCGAGGGGTTGCAGGGGGCGTTTTTCAGCGAAGCCTACGTCTCGCACGAGCCGGAAAAGCCCGACTACCTCGACTACATGCTCTTTCCGCGCGTCTGCGCCCTCGCACGCATCGCCTGGAGCGGCAACGCCGAAGGGTGGGACGCCTATTACGAGGAGTTGAAAGGAAAACATTACGACCGGATGGCGGCCATGGGCATCCGGTTCCGGCTCTTCCCGCCGAAGGTCGGCTACGGCGACGGCGCGTTCACCGCTTCGGCGGACGACGGCTCCGCGATTTACTACCTTATGGACGGCTCTCCAGAAGAACACCCTTACACGGCTCCGGTCCGCACCGGGAAACCGCATCTCTACCGTTTCTATTCGCGCTACGGCACCGCCCGCAGCCCCTACGTGGCCGACAAGTCCCGCTGGCGGACCATTACGCCCGCCGTGGCGATCACGACCTCGATGGGCGAGAGCGCGAAGTTCCCCTATGCCAACGCCGAGACCTACAAGGGCCTTTCGCGCACGCGCCGCGCCTGCCGGCAGCAGGATTGGATACGCTACACGTTCAGCGAGCCGGTGAGGTGCCGCGAAATGTATTTGCAGACGGGAAACCGCCAGCTGCCGAAGACGATCGTGACGACGGGTTACGCCGAGGTGTCGTACGACGGCGCGACGTTCGAGCGGGCGGGAGAGTTGGAGATGGGAAGCATCACGCTGCGCCCCGGGCGTCCGGTGAAGGCCGTGCGGATCGTCTCGACGTGCGACGACAACGGCACGCCCTACGTCACGATCCAGCCGCCGCAGGTGAAACCGGCGCTGTAAGCGTCAGTTCCGGGCCGCGGTTTTGAAGGCGAAGCGGAAAAAGAGGTATTGCGCGAGGTAGTAGGTGATCATAACGATCCAGGTCCGGGCTGGAACCGGTCCGATGAAGCGGTTCCAGGCGATCACCGCGTCGGAAAAGACGAACAGCAGGGCCGCACACCTGAATCCGGCGGCGCATGCCCCGTCGTACTGGAGCGCGCTATAAAGCATTGCGGCGATGACCAGCCCGTAGACGGCGACGCCGATGCGTTCGGCCGGAAACGGGGCCTCGGGGACGATGGCGGCGAAAAGGAAGACGAGCAGCGGGACGGTGACGGCCAGCGAAACCGCACGGAGCCTGCGCCGCGCCCGGGGCAGGAACCAGCACACATAGGCGACATGCGCCAGCGCGAAGAAGGCCATCTGGGGAATGAACAGCCCCCTGGCGCCCACGGCATCCCCGGCGGCGGAAAACAGGAAGGCGAACCCGAACGGGAGCAGTTCCCGGCGCCGCGACAGGAAGGTCGCCAGGGACAGCAGCAGGACGGGCCAGGCGACCTTATAGGGAAGCGCGGCGGCTTTGGTAAAGAACAGCACGGCTCCCGCAACGAAGAACAGGGTCGTCCACGCAAATATTCTGGAAAATCGTCGCATCGGCGTATTTTAAGGAAGACCGCCCGGCTCCGATGGGGCCGGGCGGTCTTTCGGTTGCTGAAATTTCGTCAGGCCCGGACCTGCGCGCCGCATTTCTGCTCGAACTGCCGGGTGAGGTTCGCCATCACACGCTCAATGGTCCGCTCGTCCAGCGTGCGGGTCTTGTCCTCCAGAATGAAGCTCAAAGCGTAGGATTTCTTGCCCTCGGGAAGCTTGTCGCCCTCGTAGACATCGAACAGCGAGACGCTTTTCAGCAGCTTGCGCTCGGCGGCGAAGGCTGCGTCGCGCAGCGAGGAGAAGGTCACGGACTTGTCCACCAGCAGCGCCAGATCGCGTCTGACCTCGGGGAATTTCGACAGTTCCCCGGCGGCAATCTTCAGCTTCTTCGTGGATTTCGCAAGGGCCTCGAAATTCATCTCCAGATAGTACACATCCTGCTTGACATCGGTACGGCGGCGGATTGCGGCGGCCACGGAGCCGATCTGCAACAACTGTTTGCCATTGAGCGACAGCGTGAGGCCCTCGCTGAAAAGATCGCTTTCGAGCGTCTCGGCCTTCAGCGCGTAGATGTCGACGCCGAAGCGGCGGAGCAGTTTCTCGGCGACTGCGCGCAGGGTGAAGAACGACGCCTTCACGGGCTTCGCATTCCACGACTGCGGCGTCGAGACGCCCGTGACGGCGATGGCGAGGCGGTACTCCTCGGAGTAGGCCGCCAGGCGGTTTTCGTCCGTGCGCTTCGACTCGTCGTAGAAATAGCAGTTGCCGAACTCGTAGAGGCAGAGATCGCCGTTGCGGCGGTTGGCGTTCAGACCGACGGCCTCCAGCATGTTGAACAGCAGCGTCTGGCGCATCACGTTCAGGTCGGCGCTCAACGGGTTGAGAATGCGCACGCAACGCTCGGCGGGGCAGGAGGTCAGGCCCTCGTAATAGGCGGCTTTCGTCAGCGAGTTGGACATGATCTCGGTAAACCCGTTGGCCGTGAGGAAATCGGCCGCGAGGTTCATCAGACGGTTGCGGTCGGGTTTCGGCGCATAGGAGAGCGTCGAACGGACCTGCGTGGGGATTTCGACGTTGTTGTAGCCGTAGATGCGCAGGATGTCCTCCACGAGGTCGGCTTCGCGCTGCACGTCGACACGGTAGGGCGGCACGGCGACCGTCAGCACGCCGTCTTTCTCGGCGAGGATCTTCACCTCCAGCGCCGCGATGATCGTGCAGACGACCGTTTCGGGAATCTCCTTGCCGATCAGCGCGTTGACCCTTGCCAACGAGATGTCGAAGACGAAATCCCCGATCGGCTCCGGATAGATGTCCGTGATGCCGCTGGAGATCGTACCCCCGGCCAGCTCCTTCATCAGCAGGGCGGCGCGCTTGGCGGCGTAGACCTGCATGTTGGGGTCGATGCCGCGCTCGAAGCGGAACGAAGAGTCGGTATTCAGGCCGAAACGCTTGGCCGTCTTGCGTACCCACACGGGGTTGAAATAGGCGCTCTCGATAAATACGTCGGTCGTGGTGTCGCTCACGCCCGAGTCCAGTCCGCCGAAGACGCCGGCGATGCACATGGGACGCTCGGCCGAGCAGATCATCAGGTCCTTGTCCGTGAGTTTGCGCTCCACGCCGTCCAGCGTCACGAAGGGCGTGCCCTCGGCGCAGGTGCGGACCACGACTTCGCGGCCCTCGATCTTCGCGGCGTCGAAGGCGTGCAGGGGCTGGCCCAGCTCGAACAGCACGAAATTGGTGATGTCGACCAGATTGTTCTTGGGATTGATGCCCGCGGCGCGCAGGCAGTTCTGCATCCACTCGGGCGACGGACCGATCTTGCAGCCCGTGACCGTAACGCCGGCATAGCGGGGCGCGGCCTCGGGATTTTCGACGCGGACCGCCACCTCCAGGTCGTGATTGTCGGGAGCGAAGGCCGAAACATCGGGCAGTTTCACTTCGGCATTTTCGCCGCGGCTCTTCAGGTAAGCGGCCAGATCGCGCGCCACGCCGATGTGCGAAGCGGCGTCCACACGGTTGGGCGTGAGTCCGATCTCGATCAGGTAGTCGTCCTCGACATGCAGGTATTCCCTGGCCTCCATGCCCACGGGGGCGTCGGCCGGAAGCTCCATGATGCCGTCGTGCGAAGACCCGATGCCCAGCTCGTCCTCGGCGCAGAGCATTCCGAGCGACTCCACGCCGCGGATCTTCGAACGTTTGATCTTGAACTCCTCGTCGCCGCCGTCGGGGTAGAGCACCGCGCCGACCGTGGCGCAGAGGACTTTCAATCCGGCCCGGCAGTTCGCGGCGCCGCAGACGATCTGCAACGGCTCGGCGGCTCCCACGTCCACCGTGGTGACGTGCAGGTGGTCCGAATCGGGGTGATCGGCACAAGTCACAACCTCGCCGACGACAACGCCCCGAAGGCCGCCTTTCACGGTTTCGATCTTCTCGAAGCCTTCGACTTCGAGGCCGATGTCCGTCAGGATTTCAGCGATCTTTTCGGCCGGAAGATCGGTCGCGATATAACGTTTGAGCCAGTTATACGAAATATTCATATCGTTAAGTTTTGAATTTGCGGATAATCATGCAAAAATATAAATTTTTCCGCAAAGTACGGTAAAAATTCCTTACATATATAGGTGTCGAAAATAATTCGTAAAAAATTTGCATTTTACGAACCGACCGCATATATTTGCAGAAACAAAGCTGAAAGATGATCCGCAATTTCAACATACAGGCATGGTGGTGGCGCTCGTTGACTCTCGTGAACAATGAGTGCGGAACCGCGCGTGTATAGTTGAACCCCGAAAAATACACAAGCCCGTTGTTTACGAAAAGTAAGCAGCGGGCTTTTTCTTTTGCACATTTCAAATTCAAAAACCGATACCCATTATGGAAACGAAAAAATTCTGCCTCACCGAAAAACAGATGCCCACGCAATGGTACAACATCGTGGCCGACATGCCCAACAAACCGCTCCCGCCGCTGCACCCCGGAACGAAAAAGCCCGTCACGAAGGAGCAGATGTCGGCGATCTTCGCCGAGGAACTGATCGACCAGGAGATGTCGACCGAGCGTTACATCGACATTCCCGAGGAGGTGCAGGAGATTTACAGGATATGGCGCCCGACGCCGCTCGTGCGCGCGACGGGGCTGGAAAAGGCCCTCGGAACGCCCGCGAAGATCTTTTTCAAGAACGAAAGCGTGTCGCCCGCGGGTTCGCACAAGCCCAACACCGCCGTGCCGCAGGCCTACTACAACTACAAACAGGGCATCAAGCACCTGACCACCGAGACCGGCGCCGGACAGTGGGGCGCGTCGATCGCCTTCGCGGCCAAGCACTTCGGCATCGACCTCCAGGTATTCATGGTCAAGGTCAGCTACGACCAGAAGCCCTACCGCCGCCTGATGATGAACACGTGGGGCGCGGAGTGCGTGGCGTCGCCCTCGACGCTGACCGAATCGGGCCGTGCGGCGCTGGAGCGCGATCCGCACTGTTCGGGAAGCCTCGGGCTGGCCATTTCCGAGGCCGTGGAGATGGCTTTGCGCCGTCCGGAAGACACGCGCTACTGCCTGGGAAGCGTGCTGAACCATGTGGTTCTGCACCAGACGGTCATCGGCCAGGAGGCCGTGACGCAGATGGAGATGGCCGACGCCGAGCCGGACATGGTGATCGGATGTTTCGGAGGCGGCAGCAACTTCGCGGGCATCGGCTTCCCGTTCCTGCGGAAGAATTTCGCCGAGGGGAAGAAGATACGCGTGATCGCCGTGGAGCCTGAAGGATGCCCGAAACTCACCCGCGGCGAATTCCAGTACGACTTCGGCGACGTGGCGGGATTCACGCCCCTGATCCCGATGTACACGCTGGGCCACGATTTTCAGCCGTCGGACATTCACGCCGGGGGATTGCGCTACCACGGAGCCGGCTCGATCGTCAGCCAGCTGAAGAAGGACGGGCTGATCGAGGCGCAGTCGATGCCGCAGGTCGAGACCCTCGCCGCAGGCGTTCTGTTCGCCCAGACCGAGGGCATCATCCCGGCTCCGGAGTCGACGCACGCCATCGCCGCGACGATCCGCGAAGCGCTGAAAGCCAAGGAGGAAGGCGTGTCGAAAACCATCCTGTTCAACCTCTCGGGCAACGGCGTGATCGACCTCTACGCCTACGAGCAGTATCTGGCCGGAGCGTTGAAGGACTTCTCGCCGAGCGATGAGGAGATCCGCAAGACGATCAACCAGTTGGAGCATCTTATCTGAAGCTGCGCTCAAAATAGGAGAAGCGAGACTTTTGGGTCTCGCTTTTTGTTTTGCGCCGGAGGTGCAGAACGGGGCGGGAGACCAGAGGGACATTCCATCGCCCCCTAAAACCCGCTTCTTAAGCGGGGCGGGAACCGAGCCAGAGGAAGAACATGCCGACGAGGATAAAGGCCAGGTCGACGGCCTTCGAGCGCAGGTTGCGCTCGCGGAACAGCACCGCGCCGCAGAGAAACGACACCACGACCGAGCCGCGGCGGACCATCGAGACCACGGAGATCATGGCGTCCGGATCGCGCAGGGCGAACAGGTAGGCGAAGTCGGCCAGCGAAAGGAACACCGAGATCAGCGGAATGGCCCAGCTCCAATGAAACGGGGTGGTGGCGTGCCGCCGGGGCCACCAGAGGATGCCGACCACGACGGACATCATCCCGAGCTGGTAGAGGTTATACCAGCTCTGCACGAAAACCGGGTCGAGGCGCGCCATGATATATTTGTCGTACAGCCCGCTGACGGCGCCCGTCACGGCCGCCAGGGCGATGAACAGAATCCAGAGGTTATGGGTGAAGACGACCCCTTCGCGGCGGCTCGAACGGCTCAGCAGGAAGAGCGACACGAGGGCCAGCGCAACGCCGGTCCACTGGTAGGCGTTGAGACGCTCGCCGAAGATCACGAATGCCCCGACGAGCACCATAACGGGGCGCGTGGCGTTGATCGGCCCGACGATGGTGATCGGGAGGTGCTTCATGCCGAAGTAACCGAAAATCCACGAAGTGAGCACGATGGCCGATTTCAGAACGACCAGGGCGTGGGCCTCCCATGTGCCGGGAGCCGTCGCCAGCAGGGTATGGTCGAACCATCCGAGGCCGAACTCCGCCGAGAGGATCGCGGGCAGGAAGAACAGCGTCGAAAAGAGCGTGTTGAGCAACAGCACGGGCAGCACGGCGTTGCCGGTGAGGGCCTTTTTCTTAGCCGCATCGTAGAAACCGAGCAGCGCCGCCGAGGTGAATGCCAAAGTGAGCCACATAGCGATGAGGAAAGGCGGCCGGAGCCGCCTTTATCTATTTGATTTCGTCGCTGTAAACGGCGCCGGGAAGATCGTGGAGGTTGTAGCGCGAAGCCATCGACATGCCGTAGGCCCCGGCCGACTTGATGGTCAGCAGGTCGCCCCGGTGCGTGCGGCGCAGGGTGACGTTCTCGTCGAAAACGTCCGTCGATTCGCAGGCCGTGCCGACAACCGTGTATTTCTCGCGCACCTCGTCGTCCTTGGCCGTGATGTTCTCGATGTTGTGGTACGAACCGTACATCGCCGGGCGGACCAGCTCGGTCATCGAAGCGTCGACGATCACCAGCTTGCGGCCCGTGGCGGTGGTCTTGTTGAACAGCACCGTCGTGATCAGCTCGCCGCATTCGGCGACGATCGAACGTCCGAACTCGAAGTGTACCTCGCGGTCGCCGATGCGCAGGTGGTTGTGGACGATCGAGAACAGCGACGCGAAGTTGGGGATCGGCTCGTTCTCGGGAACGTCGTAGTTGACGCCCAGGCCGCCGCCCACGTCGACGAAACGAAACTTGCAGCCCAGTTTTTCGAGGTTCTCGACGATGACGTTGACCTTGTTGCACATGTTCTCGAAGACATGCAGTTCGCGGATCTGCGATCCGATGTGCAGGTGCAGTCCGATGATGTTGACGTTTTTGAGCGACCGGATCTCCGCGGCGTGCTCAAGCACTTCCTCGTAGGAGATGCCGAACTTGCTGTCCGCCTGGCCCGTGTCAATGCAATGGTTGGTCTTGGGGTCGATGTCGGGGTTGATGCGCAGCGCGATGTCGGTCACCTTGCCCGCCTCGGCCGAAAGGGCATCGACCAGCTCCAGCTCCTGAATCGATTCGCAGTTGATGGCCAGAATGTTCTGCTCGATGGCGTATTTCAGCTCCTTGTCGCGTTTGCCCACGCCCGCATAGACGATGCCCTTGGGGTCGAATCCGGCCTCGACGGCCTTGCGCAGCTCGTTGCCCGAGGCGCAGTCGATGCCCAGCCCGTATTCGCGGATGACCGCCAGCAGATGGTCGTCGTAGTTGGCCTTGATGGCGTAGTGGACCTTGTAGCCGTATTTCTTCGACTCGTAGACGACGCTTTCGAGGGTCTGGCGCAACAGCGCCATGTCATAGAGGTAGAACGGGGTCTCATAGCCCCGGAGTTTGGATGCGATTTGTCTGCTTAACATCTTTAACCTAACTTGTTGAAGTCGCAAATATAAGCAATTTGTGCCATTCCGGCAAACGGAAGCCCTCCGATATATTCAAAAATTTATGTATATTTGCCGAAGATTTTACCCTTATATATGAAAAACATCCGAAATTTCTGCATCATAGCCCACATCGACCACGGCAAATCGACACTCGCAGACCGTCTGCTGGAGAAGACCAACACGCTCAACCAGCGCGAAATGCAGTCGCAGGTGCTCGACGACATGGACCTCGAACGCGAAAAGGGAATCACCATCAAGAGCCACGCCATCCAGATGGAGTACACGGCCCGCGACGGACAGCGGTACACGCTCAACCTGATCGACACCCCGGGACACGTCGACTTCTCGTACGAAGTGTCGCGCGCAATCGCCTCGTGCGAAGGGGCGCTGCTGGTGGTCGACGCCACGCAGGGCATTCAGGCGCAGACGATTTCGAACCTCTACCTCGCCGTGGGGCACGACCTGGAGATCATCCCCGTGCTGAACAAGATCGACATGGATTCGGCGATGATCGACGAGGTGAAGGATCAGGTGATCGACCTCATAGGATGCAGGGAGGAGGATATTCTGCTGGCATCGGGCAAGACGGGGCTGGGCGTCGAAGAGGTGTTGGAAGCGATCGTAAACCGCATTCCCGCTCCCACGGGCGACGAGAACGCGCCGTTGCAGGCGCTGATCTTCGACTCGGTGTTCAACCCCTTCCGCGGGATCATCGCCTATTTCCGCGTCTTCAACGGCACGCTGCGCAAGGGCGACCACGTGAAGTTCTTCAACACGGGCAGCGAGTACGACGCCGACGAAATAGGCGTGCTGAAACTCAAGATGCAGCCCCGGCAGGAGATCAGGGCCGGGGACGTGGGGTATATCTGCTCGGGGATCAAGACCTCGTCGGACGTGAAGGTCGGCGACACGATCACCTCGGTGACCAACCCCGCCAAAGAGGCCATCGCCGGATTCGAGGACGTGAAGCCGATGGTCTTCGCGGGCGTCTACCCGGTGGAGGCCGACCAGTACGAGGACCTGCGCGCGTCGCTCGAAAAATTGCAGCTCAACGACGCTTCGCTCACGTTCGAGCCGGAAAGCTCGCTGGCGCTCGGATTCGGGTTCCGCTGCGGATTCCTCGGGCTGCTGCACATGGAGATCATTCAGGAGCGGCTGTACCGCGAATTCGATATGGACGTCATCACGACCGTGCCCAACGTATCGTACCGCATCACCACGACGCAGGGCGACGTGGTCGAGGTGCACAACCCCTCGGGACTGCCCGAGGTGACGAAGATCGACAAGATCGAGGAACCCTACATCCTCGCGCAGATCATCACCAAGTCGGAGTTTCTGGGCAACGTCATCAAACTCTGCATCGACAAGCGCGGGGTGATGAAGAACCAGACCTTCATCACGCAGGACCGCGTGGAGGTCAACTTCGACATGCCCCTCTCGGAGATCGTCTTCGACTTCTACGACAAGCTCAAGAGCATCTCGAAAGGATACGCCTCGTTCGACTACCACCGCACGGGATTCCAGCCCTCGAAACTCGTCAAGCTCGACATCCTGCTCAACGGGGAGCCGGTCGACGCCCTCTCGTCGCTCACCTACACGGACCACGCCTACGATTTCGGTCGCAAAATGTGCGAAAAGCTCAAGGAGCTGATCCCCCGCCAGCAGTTCGACATCGCCATACAGGCCGCCGTCGGCGCCAAGATCATCGCACGCGAAACGGTCAAGGCCGTGCGCAAGGACGTGACGGCGAAGTGCTACGGCGGAGATATTTCGCGTAAGCGCAAGCTGCTCGAAAAACAGAAGAAGGGCAAGAAGCGCATGCGCCAGATCGGTAACGTCGAAGTTCCCCAGTCGGCATTCCTCGCCGTGCTGAAAATGGATTAAGAACCATGAAAAAGACCATCATCGACCTCTTCGAGGCCTCCGTGCGGAAATACGGGGCCAAGACCTTCCTGCTCGAAAAACGCCATCACAAATTCGAGCCTACGACCTATGCCGAGACCCGCGAGCAGGCGCTCGAAGCCGGAGCCGGACTCGCCGCGCTCGGCATCCGCCCCGGAGACAAGGTGGCGATACTGGCCGAAGGCAGCAACGCATGGATCATTTCCGAACTGGGGCTGTTCTACGCCGGGGCGGTCAGCGTGCCCCTGTCGGTGAAACTCGAAGAGTCGAACGACCTCCTCTTCCGCATGCGGCACGCCGAGGTCAAGGCCGTTTTCGTGTCGAAACACCAGCTGCCCAAGATCCGCCGCATCCGCGCCGGACTGCCGCTGCTGGAGCAGGTGATCGTCCTCGGACACATTCCGCTGGAATCCGGGGAGACGGCCTACGGGACGCTCAAGCGTCTGGGCCGCGAATACCTCGCCAAGAACAAGGAGGAGTTCATGGAGATCGGGCAGGCGATCCGGAATGACGATTACGCCACGATCACCTACACCTCGGGCACGACGTCGGACCCCAAGGGCGTGATCCTGACCCACCGCAACTACACGGCCAACGTCGAGCAGGCGTTGACGCGGGTCGACATTCCGCCGCATTTCCGCACGCTGATCATCCTGCCGCTCGACCACTGTTTCGCCCACGTCGTGGGTTTCTACATCATGATCGCCTGCGGAGCCTCGGTGGCCACGGTGCAGATCGGAGCGACGCCGATGGAGACGCTCAAGAACATCCCGCAGAACATCCGCGAGGTGCAGCCGCACTTCCTGCTGTCGGTCCCGGCGCTGGCCAAGAACTTCCGGAAAAATATCGAAAGCTCCATCCGGGCCAAGGGGAGATTCACCGAGGCGCTTTTCAACCTCGCGCTCCGCACGGCATACGCATACAACAGCGACGGGTACGGCAGGGGCAGCGGATGGCGCATCGTGCTGGCCCCCGTCGTCGGGATTTTCGACGCGCTGCTGTTCCGCAAGGTGCGGCAGGCGTTCGGAGGCCATCTCGAATTCTTCGTCGGGGGCGGTGCGCTGCTCGACGCGGAGTTGCAGCGGTTTTTCTACGCCATCGGAATCCCGATGTTCCAGGGATACGGACTTTCGGAGGCGACGCCCGTGATTTCGACCAACTCGCCCAAACATCACTGGCACCGGTTCGGATCGTCGGGCAAGATACTCATTCCGCTGGACCTGAAGATCCTCGACGAGGAGGGTCGCGAGGTTCCCCGCGGGCAGAAGGGCGAAATCGTCGTCCGCGGCGAGAACGTCATGGCCGGCTACTGGAAGAATCCCGGGGCCACGGCCGAAACCGTGCGCGACGGGTGGCTCCACACGGGCGACATGGGTTACGTCTCGGAGGATGATTTCCTCTATGTGCTGGGACGTTTCAAGAGCCTGCTGATCGCTTCGGACGGCGAAAAATACAGCCCCGAAGGAATGGAGGAGGCGATCGTGGACAAGTCGCCCTACATCGACCAGATCATCGTGCACAACAACCAAAGCCCGTTTACGGGGGCGATCGTGGTTCCCAACCGCGAGGCGCTGCGCCGCGAGCTGGAGGCCCGCAGGACGCCCGAAGCGGAGCGCGCAAACGTCGCAGCGGAGATTCTCGGCGCCGAGATCGACCGTTACCGCGCCGGAGGAACCTATGCCGGGGAGTTTCCGGAACGGTGGCTGCCTGCGGGACTGGCCATTGTCGACGAGGCTTTCACGGAGCAGAACGGATTGGTGAACAGCACGATGAAGGTCGTGCGCGGGAAGGTCGAGGAGCATTTCCGAAACCGGCTCGACTACCTCTATTCGGCCGAGGGCCGCAGCCTGAAAAACCCCGAAAACCTCGCGTCGCTGAAAAAAATCGTGGGGTAGGCGCATTTTTCAGCCGCCGAAAACTTGACAAATAAAAAAAACGGAGTAACTTTGTACTCCGTAATGCGGAAATAGCTCAGTCGGTAGAGCATCAGCTTCCCAAGCTGAGGGTCGCGGGTTCGAATCCCGTTTTCCGCTCGAAGAGGTCTTTGCAGACCTCTTTTTTCGTTGGTGGTGGTAGGGAGGGGGCAGGGCGAGCTTCGAACCCACATCCGGCAGATAACAGAAATGCTCCGGCGAATGGCAGGATACCTATATCTGCATGGCGGAATGCCCCGACCACCCCCGACCGCTACCGGACTGCCGTCCCGCCCTCGCCGGCGACAGGTTCCGTCCAAACGGAGAACCGCCGGATGCAGGCTCTGCGGGCCGCCTCCTGACAGGCTTCGGCCTCCTGCGGCGTCAGCTCGTGAGGGGTTCCCACCAGACGGCAGCCGTTCCCGGCGACGTTCGTCCCGAAGGCCGGAGCCACGAGCGTCTGGAACCATGCGCAGGCCGCAGTGTAACGTCCGGTCCCGGGATTCAGGTGGTATCCGTCGCGCGTCAGGTCCAGCGAGTCGCACAGCGCCGTGTTGCGCAGGTCCTGAATCGCCGTGCCCGACGGGACGACCACTTCGACGGAGGTCTCCCGCATGAGTTGTTCGACCGAAGAGACGATTCCCCGGTACATCAGTTGCTGGTTCTTCTCGTATCGTCCGAAATCCCGGTGCTGCGAATTGCGGGCATAGGCCCATGTCTGTTGCCAGGCGATGCAGGCTCCGGCATTGGGGCAACACCATCGCACGATCTCGACCAGCCGGCCGAACCAGGGCTGATAGGTCGGATAGATGCCCGATTTGCCCGACGCCTGTTGCAGTACCACGACGTCCCACCGTTCGTCGGCGATTCCGTCCAACAGGGTCGCTTTCTTCGAAACGGTCTCCCAGCGGTTGGACGTCGACTTGTAATAGATATACGCAGGGGCGTTGCCGGCATATTCCCGGCAATGGCGTTCGAGCGAACACCCGGCTATGTAGAGACGCCCCAGCACGACGTTCCGGATGCCGGCAGCCTCCAGCAGCTCGGGCAGATACATCATGCCGTCGTCGGTGAAGCTGTTGCCGATGCCGAGGATGCGCAGCGTATCGGGCTGCTGCGGGATGGGGTAGTTGGGGAACTTTTGGGCGAACAGGCTGACGCAGACGAGCGACAGCCCTACGGTCAGCAAAAGGCGCAATGTGCGTTTCATAATCATATGGTCGGTTTATCGGGTTTGTTGCAAATGGGTGATGCGCAGCAGCCGGTCGAATTCGGACCGGGACAGCGTCGTTGCGACCCGCACCGTTTTGCTGACGCCCGGTACGAGGTCGAAATAGTTGTCCTCGAAATGTTCGTCGCCGTCGAGAGCGAGCCAGACGGCGCGGACGAAACGGTCGCTCGAGAGCGTAATTTCATAACCGTCCGCCGCAGGTCCGACGCTCCAGCGGATGTCGGCTTCGGGCAGCTCAAGCTCTTTTTGAGAGACGAAATATCCGATGTTGGCGTAGCGGCGTCCGTCGGTCGTGAATTCCGCGACGACGATCGCCCGATTGCGGGCGCAACCGTGCAAAAGTCCGGAAATGTCGGCCGAATAGACATTCCGACTGGCATTGGGTGCGACGGTTAGGCTGCGGGTGTTTTCCGAGAGGAGGGCGCCGTCCATGTCCATGACCGTTATCCGGAGTTTCCCCCGGACCGTTTTGCGGCGGTCCGACACAAGGCGGACGTTCAGCGTGTTTCCCTCGGCAAGGGGCGATACGAGGATGTCGTCGAAGGCCGGGCGGGCGAAATAATGTTGCGCCTTCCAGCGGCCGTACCAGTCGCGGCTGGCCCACGAAGCCACGGGCCAGCAGTCGTTATGCTGCCAGAAGAGCGATCCCCAGCAGTAGGGTTTGTCGCGCCGGTGCGCCTCGATGGCGGTCTTGATGGCGTCGCCCTGCAAAACGTGGCTCATGTAAAGGAACGTGCGGAAATCGCGTGCGGGCCAGTATTCGTCTTCGAGGTATTGGCGGATGCGCATGTTGGCGAAATCGCCGCCGCGCTGGTGGGCCATCATCACCTCCGATTCGATGTCCCTGTCGCGCTCTTCGGGGGCGAAACGCAGGACGGAGGCGTATTCGGGGAACGACTGGAAGCCGTATTCGCTGAAGAAGCGGCTGCGCGTGGCGTTGTAGTCGGCGATCGGTGCGCGGCTGTGCCACACTTTCCAGAAATGCGTATCGCCTTCGCTGTTTTCGCTCGTGCCTTCGTGACGCGACCAGGGCGACGAGGGGTGGTAAGGCGTGCCGGGCGAGCAGGCGGCGACGGCTTCGGGCAGCACTTCGTAGTATTGGCGGCGGAGCTGGTCGCCGATGATCCGGTCCCATTCGGGATGCCCCTGCTTGGCGTACCGGGTGTTCCATCCCCAGCCGAACCACGCTTCGTTGCACTCGTTGTTGCCGCACCATACGGCGATCGAGGGGTGGTTGCGCAGACGGCGGATGTTGTCTTCGGCTTCGAGCCGGACGTTTTCGAGCCATGCCCCCTCGGCGGGATAGACGCTGCATGCGAACATGAAATCCTGCCATACGAGGATGCCCCGTTCATCGCACAGTTCGTAGAAAACATCGTCTTCATAGACGCCTCCGCCCCAGACGCGCAGCATGTTCATGTTCACGGCCGCGGCGTCGTCGATCGTCTTCTCGTAGACGGCGCGCGTGACGCGCGGCAGGAAGACGTCGCAGGGGATGTAGTTGGCTCCTTTGGCGAAGAGCGGCTCGCCGTTGAGTTCGAAGTAGAAGGTCGTACCGTCGGCGACCTTGTCGCGCACGAGACGCAGCGAGCGCAGCCCGATGCGGGTGGTCCGGCTGTCGGAGGCGTCGCCCGCCGCAACCGAAGCCCGGAATTCGTAGAGATGGGATTCGCCCAGTTCGCGGGTCCACCAGAGTTTCGGAGAGGCAATGTCGAGCGGGACGGTTACCTTGTTGATTCCGGAGCGCAGCGGCGCCGTGACCGAGGCCTCGATGCCTTCGCCGGGGGATGCAACGGTGACTACGGCTTCCGCCAGGTCACGGGCGGAGGCGATTTCCACCTCGACCTCGACCCGGGCGCGCCTGGCCGTAACCTCCTGCTGGCGGTAGAAGACATCGCTGATGCGGGCGCCACTCCAGCCCTCCAGATAGACCGGACGCCAGATGCCCGAGGTCACCAGGCGCGGACCCCAGTCCCAGCCGTAGTGGTAACCCGCCTTGCGGGCGAAGACGCTGACGCGTTTGTCGAAAAGCCCGCCGTTGGCCGACTGATCGTTGACGGCCTCGTAACGGTAGGGCAGCGAGTCGTATTTGGGCAGGTCGACCTTGATCGGCGAGTGGAAATAGACTTTCAGGGTGTTTTCGCCCGGACGGAGCAGCCGTTTGACCTCCGTGCGCCAGCGGCGGAACATGTTGTCGGCGGCGAGCACCTTCTCGTCGTTGAGGTAGACGTCGGCATAGGTGTCGAGCCCTTCGAAGACCAGTTCGATCCGCTCGCGGGCGAGCAGGCCGGCGTCGGCCTCGAAATGCGTTTCGTAGATCCAGTCTTCCTTGTCGACCCACTGTACGCCGCGCTCGTTGAGGCGGAAATAGGGGTCTTCGATGATCCGGTTGGCCATCAGGTCGGTGTGCACCGTGCCGGGGACCGTGGCCGGATACCAGTTGTTGAGCCGCGCCTGACGGAACTGCCAGTCGTCGTGCAGGTGTTGACGGACGGGGGCTGCGGCTGCGGCGAGGGCCATGCAGAGGGACATAGCGGTAAGGATTGGTTTGAAGTTTTTCATAAGATGAAGGGTAGATCAGTATTTGATGAGCATCTGGGAGATGTATTCGCGGTATTCGATCGGGGTCATGTTTTTCTTTTTGGTGAAGATGCGGATGAAATTCGACTTGTTGTTGAAGCCGCAGGCGTAGCAGATCTCCGAGGCGCTGAGCGTCGTGTTGGCAAGCAACTGGCAGGCCTTGGAGATGCGCATGTTGTTGACGAAGGTGATGTAGGAGATATTCGTGCGCTTCTTGAAAAAGTGCGAAAAGGCCGATTCCGACATGTTGACCAACCCGGCCACGTCGGTGAGCCGGATGTTCTGGCAGAGGTTTTTCTCGATGTAGTCGCAGACTTTGGCGATGCGGCGCGATTTGGAGGTGTGGACAATGTTCTTCGAGTCGCAGAGATTGCTCATAAGCACCTTGCGGTTGGCCGTGGCCAGCGCGTTGAGAATGTCCAGAAAAGCGGTCGCCGACTGAAATCCCTGCATGCGCGTGAGTTCAAGAATCCGGTCCCGGACGCTCAACTGTTCGGGACCTGTGAACGAAAGCCCCTGCCGGGAGTCGAGCAGCAGTTGCCGGATGGGAAGAAACAGGCGTTTGTTGACGATCGGGAAGTCGATCAGGTCGCCCGAGAACTGGATGGTGATGACGTGGTTGGTTTTCAGGGGCGATTTCCACACGTGCGGCACATAGGGACCGGTCATCACCAGGTCCAGCGGGCCGAAATCCTCGGTGGAATCGCCCACGATGCGCGATCCCCGGGTGTTCATCACCAGATTGATCTCGTATTCCGGATGGCAGTGGATCGGATAGTCGAAATGCGCGTTGGGGTGGTTGAGGATGATGAAAAGGTCCTCGTTCGTGATCGGGGTGATCTCCTGCTGTATCTCTTTCATGTCCGGTAAGGGTTTCAGGTCCGGTACAAAAATAGGAATAATTCAGAAAGCTCCATGAATAATTCAAAAAAGTATACTTGTTTAACCGACTTATACAATCCGGTAAATTTTCGGGTACATATCTTTGCATTAGTAAAAAAATCCTAAAACGACTTACATGAATTCGATTGCGATTAATTTTGTCGACTGCGCGATTATCGTCCTTTACCTTATATTTATAATATGGTGGGGATTGCGCAACGGCAAGAGTTCCGACGCCGGGTCCTATTTTCTGGCCGGCCGCACGATGCCGTGGTGGATCGTGGGTCTGTCGCTTTTCGCCGCGAGCATCTCCAGTACGACGCTCATCGGCCAGTCGGGCGACGCCTACCACACCGGAGTGGCCGTGTTCAACTACAACCTCACAGGTGTCGCGGTGATGGTGTTTTTCGCCACGTTCCTGCTGCCGCTCTACATCCGTTCGGGGATATTCACGATTCCCGAGTTTCTCGAACGACGCTTCGACAAGCGGTCGCGCTACTACTTTTCCGGAATCTGCATCGTGGGCAACATCTTTCTCGATGCGGCCGGGGCGCTGTATGCCGCCGCGCTGATCATCAAGTTGTTGTTCCCGGAGGCGGACTTGCAGCTCATCATCATCATCTTCGCCGTGCTGGCGGCTTCGTACACCATTCCGGGCGGTCTTTCGTCGGCGATCAACGCCGAGCTGATCCAGGCGGTGATTCTGATCGTCGGGTCGGTGATCCTGACGGGAGCCTGCTTCGCCAACGGCGGTTTCGACTACCTCGCGTCGCTGTTCGAAAGCGGCGACATGAGCGTCAGACTGATTCGCCCGCTGACCGATACGGCCACGCCCTGGCTGGGGCTGATCGTCGGCATGCCGGTGCTGGGCATCTATTTCTGGGCCAACAACCAGACGCTCGTACAGCGCGTGCTGAGCGCGCGGAGCGTCGACGAGGGCCGCAAAGGGGTGATGTTCGCCGGAGCGCTGACGCTGGCCACCCTGTTCATCATCGTCTTTCCGGGCGTTATCGCCCGCCATCTCTTCCCGGGCATCGAGAAACCCGACATGATCTATCCGACGATGGTGCTGCGCCTGCTGCCCACGGGGTTGCTGGGGATCATGCTTTCGGCGCTGCTCGCCGCGCTGACGTCGACGTTGAGCGCCATTCTGAACTCCACGTCGACGCTCTTCACGATGGATTTCTACGCCAAGATCGACAAGCGGGCCGACGAACGCAAGCTGGCTTCGCTGGTCATCATCGTGATCGCCGCCCTCTGGGCTCCGCAGATCGGACGTTTCGGTTCGCTGCTCAAATATTACCAGGAGATGCTCTCCTACATTGCGCCTCCCGTCGTGGCGGCTTTCCTGATGGGCGTTTTCTCGCGCCGCGCCAACGGGCGGGGAGCCTTTGCGGGGCTGATCGCCGGACTGGTCGTCGCGGCGGCGATGCTCCTCTGGCGCACGGAGATCTTCGGCGGGATGCACTTTCTGTTGATCGTGCCGTTCCTGCTGGTCTTCAGCCTGTCGGTGATCTGGGCCGTAAGCCGTACGGCTCCCGCGCCCCAGCCCGACAAACTGATCGACACGACCTTTTCGGCGGCGGATTTCCGGGCTGAAACCCGCTCGCTCGCGGAGGTTTCCTGGTGGCGCAACTACCGCGTATGGGGCGGGGTGCTGCTGGTTCTGTGTATGCTTATTCTCATAATATTCCGTTGATATGAAACTGAAGAAATACGAAAAAAATCCGATCATCGCTCCCAATCCGGCCAATGCCTGGGAGAATCTCGTAACCTGCAACCCGGGGGTCATCTACGACGACGGCCGGTTTTACATGCTCTACCGCGCCGCCGGCGACGACAAGGAACATGTCATCCGTTTGGGGCTGGCCGTCAGCGAGAACGGCTTCGACTTCCGCCGTGTCGGCGATTCGCCGGTATTCGGTCCCAGCGCGGACGGTCCCGACGGAGGGTGCGTCGAAGATCCGCGCATCGTGAAGTTCGACAACGAGTTTTACATTACCTACGCCTACCGCGCCCATGCCCCCGGGCAGTACTGGACTTTCGCGCACGACGTGGTGCGCCTGCCCCAATGCGGAGCTTATGCGCCGGCCGCCATGGCGCAGAACCTGGGAAATACGGGGCTTGCCGTGACGACCGACTTCCGGAATTTCCGCCGGCTGGGGCGGCTTACGTCGCCCGTGCTCGACGATCGGGACGTGATCCTTTTCCCGGAGAAAATCGGCGGGAAGTTCGCCATGATGCACCGACCCAAACAGTTCGTGGGCGAACGTTACGGGGTGAAATACCCTTCGATCTGGCTGAAGTTCTCCGATGACCTGCTGGCATGGGAGGACAAGCCCAGCCATCTGCTTATCGCCGGCCGCGAAGGAACCTGGGAGGAGAAGATCGGCGGAAGCACGCCGCCGATCCTGACCGAGGCAGGGTGGCTGACGCTCTACCACGGGGTTGCCGACGGCGGCACGGCCGAATACCGCGTCGGGGCGCTGCTGCTTGACCGGGAGAATCCGCTGCGGGTGCTGGCCCGGACGCCGGAACCGATCCTCGAACCCGAATTTTTCTATGAAACCGAAGGTTTTTACAGCCATTGCGTCTTCCCGACCGGCAATGTGGTCGTCGACGGCGTGCTGTACGTCTATTACGGCGGAGCGGACAAATATGTAGGCGTTGCGACCTGCCGGCTGGAGGAATTATTAAATTATTTGACGGAGAAATGCCGTTGCGAATAGCCCTTTTGCGCTTTGTTTTCATAAAAGTATAATCAATCAGCGATTTTCTAAAACAGTTCTTCCGTAGCAGCATGTTACTTTGCAGTGTCCGGTGCAGTTCCCGGAACCGTCCCGGACCGTATCAATAAACTACTCTAATCTAAAACTTATGAAAATGAAATTTTACCTGATCGTTCTCTCCCTGCTGGCGGTCTGCCTGTGGGGGACGGGAGACGTTCGCGCCCAGTCCGCATCACGGAGCATGACCGTGACGGGCAAGGTCGTGGATCAGAACGGCGCCGCCGTAACGGGCGCGTCGGTTGTCGTCGTCGGCACGACGAAAGGAACCACAACCGGGGCCGACGGAGCCTTTTCATTGACCGGAGTGGCTTCGGACGCCCGCCTTGCCGTCAATTTCATCGGCTATAAAACGCAGACGGTGGAGGTCGGCGGCCGCACCTCTTTCAACATCGTGCTGGTCGAGGAGGCCACGGCCGTGGACGAAGTGGTGGTCGTGGGTTACGGACAGGTCAAGAAGAGCGACCTGACGGGTTCCGTGGCCTCGGTCAAGGCCGAGAAACTCACCGACATCCCGGCCAACTCGATCGACGGGCTGTTGCAGGGCCGCGTGGCCGGCGTGCAGGTGGTCAACTCCTCGCAGGACCCCGGCGCCTCGTCGACGGTCCGCATCCGCGGCAACTCGTCGCTCAACGGTTCGAACGCTCCGCTGGTGGTCATCGACGGATTCCCCTGGGGCGATGCCGGCGACCTGAAACAAATCAACCCGCAGGACATCGTTTCGATGGAAGTGCTCAAAGATGCTTCGGCGTCGGCCATCTACGGCTCGCGCGGAGCCAACGGCGTGATCCTCATCACCACGCGCAAGGCGCAGGAGAACGTGACGCGCATCACGCTGCGCCAGCAGACGACCGTTTCGGGATTCAGCTCCGAGCTGAACCTCTGGCGCGATCCCGTGCTGATGGCGATGCTCTCGAACGAAAGCAGCATCAACGCCGGACTGACGCCGACCTACATCGGAGCGACCAATGCCAACGGCGTCTATTATCCCTCGATTGCGGAGTTGCAGACGACCTGGACGACCAACACGCGCTGGGACGACCTGGTCTTCCGCCCGACGCCCGTGTCGAACAACACCACCGTACAGGTGCAGAGCAGCAACGACCGCACGATGTTCCAGGCCAGCGCCAACTACTACCTCGACAACGGCATGTACATCGAGGACACCTACCGCAAATACGGCGGTAATTTCTCGGTCGAGCACAAGCTGCTGGACAACCTGCGCATGAAGGCCAGCGCCAACATCACCAGCAACAAGCGTCACAACAACGGCGGACTGGCCTATTGGCGCAACCCGATCTTCCCGGTTTACGACGACGAGGGCGATTACTGGCTTTACGGCGCCCAGGACTATTCGCATCCGCTGGCCCTGACCGATTTGCAGAAGAACGATTCGAAGGGGTTAGACATCATCTCGTTCGCTTCGGTGAACTGGGACGTGCTTCCCTGCCTGAACGTCATGGCGCAGTTCAACTACAAGCACGGCGAACAGATCACCGACAAATATTTCCCGAAGAAGTATTCCGAGACGGGCGTGTTCAACGACGGTTACGGGTCGATCGACAACTGGAAGGACGACAACATCGTTTTCGAAGCCTACGCCACGTTCGATCGGACTTTCGCTGAAAAGCACCGGCTGACGGTGATGGGCGGTTACTCTTACGAGAACTACCAGTCGCGCAGTTCGTCGCTGGCCGCCAAGGGCTTCATCAACGAATCGCTGGGCAACGAGAACCTCGCCGCGGGCGATTCGGAGACCTATTCGATCGGCAACGGCTCCTACAAGACCGAGTTGGTCTCGGCCCTCACGCGTATCAACTACACGTTCGACAACCGGTTCCTCTTCACCTTCACGGCCCGCGCCGACGGTTCTTCGAAATTCGGCTCCAACAACAAGTGGGCCTTCTTCCCCTCGGGGGCGTTCAGCTGGAAGATGCACGAGGAGCGGTTCATCCGGAACCTGAACGTTTTCGACGTGCTGAAGATCCGCGCCTCCTACGGTATTTCGGGTAACCAGGGCATTTCGGCCTACCAGACGCTGAGCCGCTACGGACAGCACAAGTATTTCAACGGAGGCAAGTGGGTGACGGCCATCGGACCCGGCTATCAGTCGGGTTACACGGGGCAGGACGGCATCTATGCGCTTTGGAGCGGCATCCCGAACAAGGGGCTGAAGTGGGAGACCACCGCGCAGGTCGACCTCGGACTGGACATGTCGTTCTTCGGCAACCGTCTGAACGTGACTTTCGACTGGTACGACAAGCGCACCTCGGACCTGCTGCGCGAGCGCAACATCGCGCCTTCGTCGGGTTACGACAAGATGTGGGTCAACGACGGCGAGATCCGCAACCGCGGCATCGAACTGACGATCGACGGCGTGGCGTTCCAGAACCGCGACTGGCGCGTGGGCGGCACCTTCGTCTTCTCGCGCAACCGCAACAAGGTGCTCAGCCTCGGAAACGCCGTGCAGACCGGTCTGAAAACCGACCTGCGCACCGGCATGCAGTATGAATATTACGGCAACCAGAGCGAACAGTTCCGCGCCTATACGAATATCCTCGCCGTAGGGCAGCCGATGTACGTCTTTTACGGATACAGGACCGACGGCATCGTGCAGTCGCTGGCCGAGGGCCTGAGCGCCGGTCTTTCGGGCGACGACGCCCAGCCGGGTGAGTTCAAGTATGTGGACATTTACGACGGCGACGGATTGGAGACCGTCGACGAGAACGACATGTGCATCATCGGCGACCCGAATCCCGACTGGATGGCCTCGCTGGGCATCGACGTTTCGTGGCGTCGTTTCGACTTCAGCATCTTCTTCAACGGCGTCTTCGGCAACGACGTGCTGAACACCAAGCGTTTCGACCAGCCGAGCAATATGCCGATGCGCTGGACGGCCGACAACCCGACCAATTCCTACCCGCGGCTGAACGCCAACCGCCAGACCAAGCTCTCCGACTGGTGGGTCGAGGACGGTTCGTTCGTGCGCATCCAGACCATGACGCTGGGATATTCGATCCCCTTCTCGAAGAAGGATGCGGCACGCAAGATACGCCTCTACGTCAGTGCCGACAATCTCTACACCTTCACCGGCTTCGAGGGCTACGATCCCGAAGTGGGGATGACGGGTATCTATTCGGGCGGCTATCCGCGCCTGCGCAAATGGACGTTCGGAGCCGACTTCACCTTCTAAACATTGCCAACCATGAAAATCAAACACCTTATACTTGCGTTCGGGGGAGCCTCTCTCCTGGCGGCCTGCAATCTGGACGAGTATCCCTACGGCTTCTACTCCGAGGACAACTTCTACAAGACGGAGGCGGACGCCGAGTCGGCCGTGAACTATATCTACGACGCGATCAATTACATCGAATATTCGCGTTCGATCGTCTTCCTGGGCGACATGAACACCGACGACATGGAGCCGAAAGGCGACGCCGCGGCGGCCAACAAGGAGCTGGACGGATGGAAGATCAACAATTTCAAGACCAACACCACGCTCGGCAATTTCTACAAGTACTCCTACATCACGATCAACCGTGCCAACGCCGTGATCAAGAAGGTACCGGGAATGAACATCGACGAGGGCCGCAGAAACCGCTTCCTCGGCGAGGCCTATTTCATGCGCGCCTATTCGTATTTCAACCTCGCGCGAAACTTCGGCTGCGTGCCCGTCCACACGACGCCTGTCGAGACGCTCGAAGATACGGCCGTCCCCGCCGCCGAGTCGCTCGACGCCATGTGGAAGCTCGTCATTGAGGACTTCAAGACCGCCGGTACGCTGCTGCCGTTCTTCGCGGCGCCCGAAACGGGCCGTGCGGACCGCGCCGCGGCCTACGGAATGCTGGCCAAGGCTTATCTCTACATCGCATCGGCCAAGGAGCACGGCGTGCCCCAGTACGCCACCATGTCGCACGACGTGGACGAATACTATGCCGAGGCGGTGAAATACGCCGGACTGGTGGTCGACAATCCCGAGCAGACGGTCTTCCGTTTCGACGACAACCTGCTCGATATTTACGACGTCGAGCGGCCGGCCGGACCCGAGCATATCTTCATCATGTCGATGGACCGCACGGGAGAATCGGAGGGGCAGTATTCGAAGATCTCGAAGATGTACCTGCCCTATGTTTCGGGAGCCACGATCTATCTCAAGCAGGGCGATTCCGACCAGATGGTCCCGACCCACGACGGCTGGGGCGAATACCGGACCGCGCTGTCGTTCTACGATGCGTTCGCCTCGGGCGACCGCCGTCACGACTGGCTGATCGTCGACAAGGTGTACGACGCCGCGGGCAATGTGGTGGCTTCGACGGCCGACGGCAAACTGAACTATCCGTTCTGCCGCAAATTCATCGACCCGAATTTCTCGGGAGACAAAACCTCCACGCGTCCCTACCTGCTCCGCTATTCGGATGTGGCGTTGATCTATGCCGAAGCCGCCGGACCGACGGACAAGGCTTACGAACTGGTGAACTTCATCCGCAACCGCGCCGGGCTGGGCGATCTGGAGCCGGGGCTGGACAAGGAGACGTTCCGGGAGCGGGTGATGGACGAGCGCCGTTTCGAACTGGCTTTCGAGGGGAACCGCTGCTACGATCTGCGCCGATGGAACCTTCTGCATACGGATATTGCAGAAGCGAAGGGACAAGGACTGACAGCCGAGCAGATGGTGTTCTATCCGATCCCGTCCGTCGAATCCGACCTGAACCCGAATCTTTAACCTTTTAAGAAAACGCAGAATTATGAACAAGCTGAAATATTTGCTGAGCGCTTTCGTCCTGCTGTGCTTCGCATCCTGCAAGGACGATCCGTGGGAAGATGTCGCCGACGGCGGCTGGAACCACGAGCGGTCGATCATCGACGTCAAGTTCGAGGGTCAGGCCGGAACGCCGACCATCACGGAGACCGATTCCGAAACGGGCGTCATCGAGCTGCAACTGGCGTCGGACATGGTCGCGGACATGTCGAAGGTCCGGGTCGAAACGCTGACGCTCTCCTATAAGGCCACGGCCAATGTCGCCTCGGGCGGGACGATCGACTTCACGAAGGGCGATCCGCAGATCGTCGTGACCTCTCCCAACGGCGAGTCGCGCACCTATACGCTCGAAATGACCGAGTTCACGGAGACGCTGACCGGGACGTATACGATCAGCAACCTCTGGGTCTACGGAGGCACGGGCGCCGCTTACGACTGTACGAAGCTCTACAAACCCGCCGACAAGTCGTGGTGCTGGAACGGCGAAGGCCGGGGACCCGCCGCCGAGATGGACAACTATCTGGTGTTCACGCTCGGAGAGATCCTCGCCGACGGCAATACGACCGGAACCTGCATGAACTGGGCCGGCGAGGACGCCAAAAACTGGGACTGCGTCTTTGCCGGGGCGTCGAACCCCGACACCGGAAAGCCGGTGGACCTGACGCAGTTCTACCGTCAGATTCCCAAGGGCGAAAGCACCTGGCTGCGCAACTATTCCGACGGGACGATCACCTTCACCGATGCCGACGGGAACAAGACTTCCTGCACGCTCGTGCCGAAGGGCACCTACCAGATGCCCAATGTGCCGCCGATTCCGCTGACGCTCGAATCCGAGGCCTTCAAATTCAACCTGAAAGGCACGGAGGACTGGAACAACACCTACAACGATTACGGGGTCTTCGCCCGCAATCCGGTGACGTATTACATCGAGATCGTGAAGCAGCCGGCCGGTTTCGAGGTTCCCGAGGCGTCGAAGACGATCGAGGAGCCGGTCGATCCCGAACCGGAACCGGAGCCAGATCCGGAGGAGACCTCGCTCGCCGGAACCTACTCCATAGGCCGTCTGACGGTCTACGGCGGTTCGGCCGACCCCGCGTTCGTCAACCCGGTGGACAAGAGCTGGGTGTGGGACGATTCGATCTGGAAGGAGTCCGACAACATCCTGGCAATGACCGCCACAGGCACCGACGACGCCGGCCGCGAGACGGGAGAGTGCGAATACCTGCCCGGTGAGGACGGCGGATACTGGAATTACATCCTCAAAGCCGACTATAACAAGGAGGGAACGGGGGCTCTCGACCTGACCAAATATTACGGCCTGCTGCCCCACGGCAAAAGCGCCTACGTATATGACGCCGAAGCCAGAACCGTGGTGTTCACCTCGGGAATCGTCTCCATCACGGCGAAGCTCCTGCGGGAGGGGGATTACAGCTACGGCTCCTCGACGCTCAGCGTTCCCGGAATCGCCTTCGACTTCGCACTGCCCGGGCAGACGACGCAGGGGGCCTATCCCTGGACCGATTACGACCGGTTCGCCGTCGGGCCGCGCAACTACGTGATGCTCTTCAACAAGCAGGCGGAAGCCGGCGAATAATCCGATAACGTCCGCATGCAGGTCCGGCCTGCATGCGGACTTATAACCGATGCCTATGAAAAACTTCGGAAACCTTCTGCTCGCATGCATGGCGGCGCTGCTGGGGGCCTGTGCGGGAGAATCCGCCGGGAAATGCGACGCCGTGGTGCGTATCGACGCCGACAGCGTCGTCAATCGCGGCTATATCGGCAACGGGGTCCAGTGGGACCCTTATGCCCTCGATTACGGACAGGGGCGCGTCGAAATCAGCGATGCCGACTGGGCGAAACTCTATGCCCGGCTCGATTTCATGCGGCCGGCCTTTATCCGCGTGATGACCAACACGACCTCGGTCGTGCGCGACGGACGGCTCGATCGCATGCGCGGATTCGAACACCTCTCGCACATACTCGACTACTGCCAGTCGCGCGGCGTGACGGTGATGTTCGGCGACTGGGGCGGATCGCTCATGGACGCCCGGGCCGGGACGGTCAACCGCACGCTGCTGGACCACGCCGCGGCCTATGTCGCCTGGCTGGTCGGCGAAAAGGGCTATGACTGCATCCGTTACTACAACCTCGTCAACGAACCCAACGGCTTCTGGTCGGCGGCCGACGGCGATTTCGACCTGTGGGCGAAGGCCGTGAGTTATTTCCGCGGGCGGCTCGACGCCGAGGGGCTTGCCGGGAAAGTGGAGCTGGTCGGTCCCGACGCCGCGATCTGGGGACCCGAAGAGGCGTGGTGGGTGAGCCGCAGCCGCGATGAGCTGGGCGACAGGATCGGCCTGTACGACATCCACACCTATCCGTCGAAATGCACGGTCAACTCGGGGGAGTACACCCGTATCCTGGAGGCTTACCGCAGGGAGGTTCCCGCCGGGAAGAAGATCGTGATGGGGGAGATCGGCTTCAAGTTCGTCGAGCCGGCCGATTCGCTTTTGCAGGCCGAGAACCTGCGCCGGGCCGCAGCGCATCCGAACGCCTCGACGGACGATTCGCAGATGTTCGTATACGACCCTATGTACGGCACGGACATGGCCGATGCGTTGTTCCAGACGATTCATGCGGGCTATTCGGGCTGCATCGCGTGGATGCTCGACGATGCGATGCACTTCAAGGAGGCGCCCGACAAACTCAAGATATGGGGTTTCTGGAACATCTTCGGCGACGAGATTTTCGGAGCCGGCGAGGAACGGGTGCGCCCGTGGTATTATGCCTGGTCGCTGCTGTGCCGCACGCTGCGGCCGGGAAGCGACTTCTTCGCCGCCGACGTGCGGGGTGCCGCCGGGATCAAGGCCGTCGCCGCCGTGAAAGACGGACGGCGCACCGTCGCCGTCGTGAACGTGTCGCGCGAACCGCGCCGCGTGCGGATCGAGTGTCCGGGCTGGGAGCGGTTCAGGCAGGCAACCCGCTATCGCTACGGCGAGGGGCTGATGCGCACGGAGGGCGACCACACGCTGTTGCCCGACGCCACCGGCCTGCGGATTGATTTCCGCTCCGGCGCGGAGTACGATATGCCCGGAGAGTCGATGATTTTACTGACCGAACAAAACGATTGATTATGAAAAGATTTCTGACACCCGCGCTTGCCGCGGCCGTACTGTTCTCCGCCTGCGATGCGGGGCAGGCCCTCCGGGTCGAAGTGACCGACCGGGTCATCAGTTCGGATTACGTCGGCAACGGCGTCGAGTGGGACCCTTACGACGAAGCCGAAGCGTGGGGCGCGGAGGTGAGCGACGCCGATTGGGCGAAGCTCTCCGAACGCCTCGATTTCATGCGCCCGGGTTATGTGCGCTGCATGATCAACAGCCCCTACCGCTATTACGATGCCGCGACGGGCCGTTACGACCGCATGCGCAACCTCGCGTCGCTCCGCCGCCTGCTGCAATATTGTCAGGACAACGGCATCACGGTGGCCTACGGTGAATACAATCCGCCGACGTGGGCGATGAAGGATTCGCAGCAATGGGTGGAGATGTCGGTCGATTACCTGAATTTTCTGGTCTGCGACCTCGGGTTCGACTGCATCCGCCATTTCATCATCTTCAACGAACCCGACGGCAACTGGGCCTCGACCGACGGCGATTACGACCTGTGGCGCTCGATGGCGCAGCGTTTCGACGCCGAAATGGCCCGGTATCCGGACCTGAAACGAAAGGTGTCGCTTGCGGCGCCCGACGTGGTGATGAGTTACAAGAACCCGGCGTCGGAGTACGACACGGCGGGATGGGTGGCCCGGAGCGCGCAGGACCTCGGCGCGCAGATCGGCATCTACGACGTGCATGCCTATCCCGGCCAGCACGAGGTGCGCAGCGGGGCTTACGCCGAAAAGCTGCGCCGCATCCGCGCCGAAGTTCCGACCGGGAAAAAACTGATTCTCGGCGAGGCCGGGTACAAGTACTCGGCGCCGGAGGATTCGCTGCTGAAAGCCGAGTACGACCGTCGGGTCGCCGGGCATCCCTTCACCAAAGGCTCGGACTGCAACATGCTCTGCTACGACTATTTCTACGGGCTGGATATGCCGCTGCTGGCGATGGAGGTGATGAACAACGGCCTTTCGGGGGTGGCGGCGTGGATGCTCGACGACGCCATGCATTCGAACGGCGATTCGGGCCGCACGGAGGACGTGAAGATCTGGGGAATGTGGAACATCCTCGGCGAGGAGGTCTTCGGCGACGCTTCGCAGGAGGAACTGCGGCCCTGGTACTACACCTGGTCGCTGATGTGCCGTCATTTTCCCGCCGGGTGCGACATCCTCGCCTGCGAGGTTCCGCAGCGCGAGGGGCTGCGCGTGGCGGCAGCCCGCAAGGATGCGGCATACAGCGTCGCTGCGGTCAACTTCTCGCAGGAGCCGTGCACCCTTGAGATTGTCCTGCCCGGAGACTTTGCCGGAGGCGTTCTTTACCGTTATACGGAGAGCGACCGGGCGTGCGACGCAAACGGATTTCCCGCACCGTGCGAACGCGGCATTGCGGGGAAGCGTTTCCGCACGACGGTTCCCGCCGAAAGCTTCGTTCTGTTGACCAATGTCGAATAATCAAATACCTGAAACCATGAAAAGAATTCCGTTTGTGTTATTGGCGCTGCTGCTTTCCGGCGTGGCGTGCAGCGATGACAGCGAAGGGCCGAAAAAGGAGGGGGAGAGCGATCCCGTGACCCTCACGCTGTCGGACCCGAATGCCACCGAAGAGACCAAAGCGCTCTATTCGAACCTCTGGGCCATCCAGAGCAAGGGGTTCATGTTCGGTCACCACGATGACCTGATGTACGGCCGCACGTGGTACGGCACCGAAGGCGGTTCCGACACGAAGGCCGTCTGCGGCGACTATCCCGCCGTATACAGTTTCGATTTTGCGGAGCATATCGACGATCGCCACGCTTCGGACCCGGATGCCCAGGCGCTGCGGCTGCGCTGCTGCCGGGAAGCTTACGACCGCGGCATGGTGCTCACGTCGTGCATTCACATCAACAATCCGCTTACCGGCGGCGATTCGTGGGACAACTCCAGCAATCGGGTGGCCGCAGAGATTCTGACGGAGGGCAGCGCCACGAATAGGACTTTCAAGGAGTGGCTCGACCGCCTGGCCGACATCGCACACAACCTGCGGGGCAGCGACGGCAAGCTGATTCCCGTGATTTTCCGCCCGTTCCACGAACATACGCAGACCTGGTCCTGGTGGGGCGCGTCGTGCACGACGACCGAAGAGTTCGTCAACCTGTGGAAATTCACGGTGAAATATCTGCGCGACACGAAGGGCGTGCATAATTTCATCTACGCCATCTCCCCGCAGATGGACAGCGCGAAGACCGTCGATGACTTCTACTTCCGCTGGCCGGGCGACGAATGGGTCGATTTCGTAGGCATGGACTGCTATCAGGGTATCAACAATGCGGTTTTCGTGACGAATCTGAAAGCCATTTCGAAGGTTTCGCTGGCCAAACTCAAGCCGTGCGGCGTAACCGAGACGGGCGTCGAAGGCTTCACGGCGACCGACTACTGGACCACGAACATCCATGCTCCGCTGACGGGACGCCGTGTGAGCATGGTGGTGACGTGGCGCAACAAGTACGACCCGATGGAGAGCGGGACGCACTATTTCTCGGTGTTCCCCGGGCACCCTTCGGAGCGTGATTTCGTGAAGATGTACAATCAGGAGAACTCTTTCTTTTGCAGCGACCTGCCCGATATGTACACCCCGGCGGAAAATGTGACGGTGCTGTAATTTGCGAAATATCAATATGCCTGCAAGGGGTTGCCTTTCCGGAGGCAACCCCTTGTTCGGTAAGGCAGAGGGGAGTGGCAGGCTTCTTCAACCGGGACCCGGCGAACGTCTTTCCCGAAGGAGCGGAGCAGGCCGGGGAACGGACCGATGGATCGGGGCAGCGGGTCGGCGGACCCGTCAGGCGGAATATTCCCGAAAACAGCCTCCCGAAAAGTTTCGATAAAAAACCCGCCGGTTTCGTTTCGAATCACGGAATTTTTTCATAGATTTGTAATCGGACGGCCCGGGGACCGCCCGGCCGGATTCCGGCGCAACGATTAAACCGAAAAAATATGGAGCAGTACATTTTGTCATTGGATCAGGGAACGAGCAGTTCCCGCGCGATCGTTTTCGACCGCAAGGGGCAGATTTGCTCGATGGCCCAGCGGGAGTTCACCCAGTATTTCCCCAAACCGGGATGGGTGGAGCACAATCCGCACGAAATCTGGTCGTCGCAGGCGTCGGTGATCGCCGAAGCCATCGCGGCCATCGACATCAACGGGCTGAACATAGCCGGAATAGGCATCACCAACCAGCGCGAGACGACGATCGTGTGGGACCGCGAAACGGAGGAACCGGTCTACAACGCCATCGTGTGGCAGGACCGCCGGACCTCGGAGTACTGCGACTCGCTGAAGTCCGAAGGAAAAACCGAGTGGATCCGCGAAAAGACGGGCCTGATCATCGACGCCTATTTCAGCGCCACGAAGATCAAATGGATTCTGGACAACGTGCCGGGCGCGCGGGAGCGGGCCGAGAAGGGCAAGCTGATGTTCGGAACGGTCGACACATGGCTGATCTGGCGGCTGACGCGCGGCGAAGTGCACGTGACCGACCCGAGCAACGCCTCACGCACGATGCTGTTCAACATCCGCACGCTGCAATGGGACGAGGAGTTGCTGAAGCTGTTCGACATTCCGGCGTCGATGATGCCCGAGGTGCGCTCGTCGAGCGAGGTTTACGGAGCGACGAAAACCACGATCTTCGCCCACAAAGTCCCCATCGCGGGCATCGCCGGCGACCAGCAGGCGGCCCTGTTCGGACAGATGTGCGTCGAGCCGGGATCGGTGAAAAACACCTACGGCACGGGCTGCTTCCTGCTGATGAACAGCGGCGAAAAGCCCATCGCCTCGAAAAACAACCTGCTGACGACCATCGCCTGGAAGATCGGCGACAAGGTCAACTACGCCCTCGAAGGGAGCATCTTCGTCGGCGGATCGGTGGTGCAGTGGCTGCGCGACGGGCTGGGGATCATCCGCTCCTCGTCGGAGGTGGAGGCGCTGGCGGCGTCGGTTCCCGACACCGGAGGCGTCTACTTCGTGCCCGCGCTGACGGGACTGGCGGCCCCGCACTGGGACCAGTACGCCCGGGGCGCGATCAGCGGCATCAGCCGCGGAACGACGGCTGCGCACATAGCCCGCGCGGCGCTGGAGGGCATCGCCTACCAGACGCTGGACATCGTGGGCGCGATGCAGCGCGACGCCGGAGTCTCGCTGGTGGAACTGAAGGTCGACGGCGGGGCGGCGCGCAACGACCTGCTGATGCAGTTCCAGGCCGACCTGCTCGCGACGAAGGTCATCCGTCCCCGCGTGACGGAGACCACGGCGCTGGGCGCCGCCTACCTGGCGGGGCTGGCCGTGGGGTATTGGGAAAGCGTCGGGGTGATCAGGAAGCAGTGGCAGGCGGAGCATATTTTCGAACCCGCGGCCGACCGCACGCAGATCGCAAAGGCCGTCGCCGGCTGGGAAGACGCCGTGCGGCGGGTTTTGCGCGAGAAAAACGACTAAAACGAAAGCGGATATGGAAATTAGCTTGTTCACCAAATGCCTGTTCGAGTTCATCGGAACGCTGGTGCTCGTACTGCTGGGCGACGGGGTGGTCGCATCGACCGTCCTCAAACGATCGAAAGGTTTCGACGGCGGCCGGGTCGTGATTACGAGCGCCCGGCATGATGGCGTGATGTGCGGCGTGCTGATCGCAGGGCCTTATTCGGGCGCGCACCTCAATCCCGCGGTCTCGGTGGGACTGGCCGTGGCGGGGTCGTTCCCGTGGGCGTACGTCCCGGGATACGTCGCCGCGCAGCTGCTGGGCGGATTCTGCGGTGCCGTCGTGGTCTACCTTTATTATAAGGACCATTTCGACGCGACGGACGACCCCGCGGCGAAGCTGGGCGTCTTCTGCACGATGCCCGCCATCATGGACAAACCGCGCAACCTCTTCTGCGAGGTGGTCGGCACGTTCCTGCTGGTGTTCGTGATCCTGGCCATCGGCAACGAGCAGAACACCCCCGAAATCGGGATGGGAAGTCTGGGAAGCCTTCCGGTGACGATGCTCATCATGGCCATCGGCATGTCGCTGGGCGGCACGACGGGCTACGCGATCAACCCCGCGCGCGACCTGCCGCCGCGGCTGGCGCACGCCCTCCTGCCGATCCAGGGCAAAGGAGGCAGCGGATGGGATTACAGCTGGGTTCCCGTGGCGGGACCGCTGCTGGGCGCCCTGGCGGCCGGACTGATCTACGGCTGCGTCTATTTCTGCGGATAAAGACGCCCGGAAACCCGAATCGTTCGGGTTATCCGGGCGCGAAACGGAAGGAAGGCGCGCTGAAGCAACCGGCCGCTTTCTAAAATCCGTTTTTCAAGCGGGTGCGGACCCACCTGCCGACCTCATCCTTCGAGTTGCGCACCGCGCTGCCGCGAACGGCGAGTCCGTCGGGGAGGTCGACCGCGGGCAGAGTCTGCGGATGTCGGCCTCGCTGTGTCCCATGCCGCTGCCCTCGTGGGTCATAAACGGCACGACGGTCTTGCCCGCCAAGTCGCAGGAGGTGAGGAACGTCGCCACGGGAGGCGCTATGGTCGCCCACCAGCAGGGCGAGCCGACGAAAATCACGTCGTACTGCGAAAGGTCGCCGACGGGGTTTTTCAGCGCGGGGCGCACCCCGGCTTCGATCTCCTTTTTGCCCTGGTCGACCACAGCCCGGTATTCCGTGGGGTAGGGCGTCGCGGGAACGATCTCGAACAGATCTCCGCCCGTGGCCTCGCTGATCTGCCGCGCCACCTCACGGGTGTTGCCGCTGTGGGAGAAATAGGCCACCAGCACTTTTCCGGAGGGCTGCTGCGCCCCGGCTCCCGAAACGGCGAATGCCGCCATCGTCGCCAAAATAAGTCTCTTTTTCATCGTTCTATCCATTTACACGGTTTCACACCGCAAAAGTAGGGCGGACGCCGGGCGCCGGGCATACCCCGATTACGGTTCGTCGTACCATAATTACCGATTCGGGGCGGAAGGCGGAGCAGGTATCGAAAAATCCGCTAATTTTGCGACAAACAAAACTATTTCAGCATATGGGCACGGTGGTCAAATACGACAACATCTTCCAGTACAACGAATCGCGCGGCGTGGAGACGCTGCATCCGCTGGTGAGCGTCATCGACTTTTCGAAGGCGGAACCCATTCCTCCCGGCCATTACCGCCACCGCTTCGGATTTTACGCCGTTTTCCTCAAGGACGTGAAGTGCGGCGATTTGCGCTACGGACGTAACTACTACGACTATCAGGAGGGAACGCTCGTATTCATGGCTCCGGGACAGGTGGTCGAGGTGGAGGTGAAGGATAAGCCGCAGGTTCCGCCCAAAGGCCGGGCGCTGCTGTTCCATCCCGACCTGCTGCGCGGCACCTCGCTCGGGCGCAACATCGCGGGCTACACGTTCTTCTCCTACGAGGTGAACGAGGCCCTGCACCTTTCGGAGCAGGAGCGCCAGGTCGTGATGGACTGCCTGCAAAACATCCAATCGGAGCTGAAACACGCGATCGACAAACACAGCCGCACGCTGATCGTCTCGAACATCGAGCTGCTGTTGAATTACAGCACACGGTTTTACGAACGGCAGTTCATCACGCGCAACAACGTCAACCGCGACGTGCTGGCCGGATTCGAGCGTCTGCTGGGCGACTATTTCGCAGGAGACCGCCCCGAGCGGGACGGCGTGCCGTCGGTGCGCTGGTGCGCCGAGCAGCTGCACCTGTCGGCGAACTATTTCGGCGACCTGGTGAAGAAGGAGACCGGGAAATCGGCGCAGGAATACATCCAGCTCAAGGTGATCGACATCGCCAAGGAACGCATCTTCGACCCCGGACGCTCGATCAGCGAAATCGCCTACTCGCTGGGATTCCGCTACCCGCAGCACTTCACGCGTCTGTTCAAGAAGGTGGTGGGGTGTTCGCCCAACGAATACCGGACCGCAAACTGACACAAAAAACCCTTCCGCGGCGCGGAAGGGTTTTTCACACACAAACATTAACAATACAAACAATGCAATGGCCGAAAATCCCCGTTTCATTGTTTTCGGGACAAAGGTCGCGCAAAATTCCGGGACCCGCAATCGCCATTAGTAGGTATTTCGGCCCCGGACAATGCCCTTCACCCTGCCGTTCAGGGAAGTAAAGGCGCTTTTTTATTTTGTAATTCGAAATAATGCACTATCTTTGCATGCGAATTCCAACGAACAGGACGACCGTCCTGTTTCTGAAAATCACATTCAACGGAAATAAACTATGCAAGATCTGAAAGCGCTGGAAGGGAAAAGCCTTGCCGAGTTGCGTGAGATAGCCAAAGCATTGGGTATCAAGAACGTTATGATTAAAAAGCGCGAACTGATAGAGAAAATAGCCGGGACGGACACCCCGGAGGAGGCTCCTGCGGAAAATGAGGCCGGAGCGAAAGGGGAGGTTTCGGAAACCGCCGCAGAGCCGGCGCAGGAAGCAGCCCCGCAGACCGCCGCGCCGAAGGCCAAGGCCCCGCGCGGACGCCGTCCGCGACTGGCGAAGAACGAAAACGCAGCCCCGCAGCCGGAGGCCGCGGCAGAGCCGGAACTCCCGATGGAGACGAAGCCGGCGACGGCTGCCGAACCGGAAGCCGCAGGGGCGCCCCCCCACGCCCCCCGAGCGGAGGA
>OGQV01000291.1_pt1 | contig 54546 bp, 34 predicted proteins | sample 1553311 | NCBI WGS metagenome assembly OGQV01 (sample SAMEA2579976, study PRJEB22360) | human gut metagenome
GTCATGCCGACCTGATGAAGGGCGGGGAGCTGCGCTTCGAGATGGGCGACGAACCGAAGGTGTGGTACTGCCCCGACGAACCGACGGAGACGTTGTGAAAATACGCCATCGTGGAACATCCGAAATACGGGACATCTGCGTTTTCGAGATCGACAGATTCGCGGGTTAACTGTTGTTGGGTGACGTCATGTGCCATTGCTGTTGGTCAAGACCTACTGTATGTCTTTCGGATAATGGTGTAATCTGTTGCTTCTGTATCAGAAAATCATTTATATCCGAAAGATGAGAAAAACCTTATAATCATTGGAGTTGGTCGGATGGCTAAATATTGAATTGTTGAATCCGAATTGACACTAAATCGGAGCAGTCTCATCCTAAAGACGATATCCTTAAAATTCCACATTGTGAAAAATTTCTTTTTATTGTTTTTCAAACTGCTTATTTCCATATCAATTCCGCTATGTGGTATCGGACAGGACGTTTCGAACGAATTGACCATATGGATTAAGCATCCGGCGACTCTTTCCGGGCGAGAGGTGTGGTACAAAGGGGTTTCTGGTTCGGGCCAATGTGATCACCGTCTGGTTTCGGCAGGCGATACAGCCCTTAATCCTGATCCGGAGTGGGAATCTCAATCACTGCCGCTGGGTAATGGAAGTCTCGGAGCTAATGTATTGGGGTCGGTAGAGACGGAACGAATCACTTTCAACGAAAAGACTTTATGGCGTGGAGGTCCCAATACGGCCAACGGAGCGGCTTATTATTGGGATGCAAATAAGGAATCTGCGCATATTTTGGCCGACATCCGCGCTGCTTTTACTGCAGGCGATGCGGAGCATGCTGCACAACTTACGCGAAAGCATTTCAACGGCAAAGTTCCTTATGAATCGATGGCCGAAGAGCCGTTTCGTTTCGGAAGCTTCACGACAATGGGAGAGTTTTATATTACTACCGGGTTAGACGCGTCTAAAATCAGCAATTATCGTCGCAGTCTGTCTCTTGCAAATGCACAAGCTAATGTACAGTTTTGCCATAAGCATATAACCTACGAGCGCGACTTTTTCATTTCTTACCCGGCCAACGTGCTGGTGATCCGATTCAAAGCCGATCAAGGCGGGATGCAAAATCTCAAGTTCGGCTACTCGCCGAATCCGCTGGCGACAGGCCGTATGCTACCTGATGGTGAAGATGGTTTGTTTTACACGGCACATCTGAACAACAACCAGATGCGGTTTGCTGTCCGTATCCGGTGTGCTGTGCGCAATGGAAGCCTTTCGAACGATGATGGCGTATTGTGCGTTACGGGAGCCGATGAGGCAGTCTTCTATATTACGGCCGATACCGACTACCGGATGAATTTTGTCCCGGATTTTACTGATTCGGCAGCCTATGTGGGGGGTGATCCGCTTGCTACAACCCTTCGCTGGATCAATGCTGCGGCGATAAAGGGATATGATGCGTTGCTATCCGAGCATTTGGCGGACTATACGGCCCTGTTCGGGCGCGTTGTTCTGTCGCTCAATCCCGGAGCAATACGATATGACAATCTGCCAACCCCGGAACGCTTACGTCGCTATCGGGCCGGAAGCGAGGATTATGGTCTGGAAGCGCTCTATTACCAGTACGGACGTTACCTGCTGATTGCCTCATCTCGTCCTGGAAATTTACCGGCTAACCTGCAGGGTATCTGGCATAATAATGTCGATGGCCCCTGGCGAGTAGATTACCACAACAACATCAATCTGCAGATGAACTACTGGCCGGCGTGCGCCACGCAACTTGCTGAGTGTGCCCAGCCGCTCACGGACTTTATTCGCATGCTCGTTGTTCCCGGAGCCCGCACGGCCCGTGCCTACTTCGGGGCTCGCGGGTGGACGGCCTCCGTATCGAGCAATCCTTTCGGTTTCACCTCTCCTTTAGCAAGCGAAGACATGTCGTGGAACTTCTGTCCAATGGCTGGACCATGGCTCGCCACTCATGTCTGGGACTATTACGACTATACACGAGATACGGTTTTCCTGCGCAATACGGGATATGAGCTGATTCGCGGTGCAGCGCGCTTTGTGGTGGATTATCTCTGGCATAAACCCGACGGAACCTATACTGCCGCTCCTTCAACCTCGCCCGAGCATGGTCCTGTGGACGAGGGAGCAACCTTTGTACATGCCGTCGTGCGGGAGATACTACTCGATGCCATCACTGCAGCTGAAACACTTGGGACCGATGCTGCGGAGCGTCGCGAATGGGCCCATGTGCTCGACCGATTGCCTCCTTACCGGATTGGCCGCTACGGTCAACTGATGGAATGGTCGCGGGATATTGACGATCCGACAGATGACCACCGCCATGTCAACCACCTCTTTGGCCTACACCCGGGGCATACACTTTCGCCGATCACAACGCCCCGGTTAGCTGAAGCGGCCCGTGTGGTGCTCGAATGTCGCGGCGATGGGGCAACAGGATGGAGCATGGGATGGAAACTTTGCCAGTGGGCGCGGCTGCACGACGGTGAACATGCCTATAAACTTTTCAACAATTTGCTTAAAAACGGCACGCTCGATAATTTATGGGATACACATCCGCCATTTCAAATCGATGGGAATTTTGGCGGTACGGCCGGAGTGACGGAGATGTTGCTGCAAAGCCATATGGGCTTTCTGCATTTGTTGCCCGCATTGCCTGCAAATTGGAAAGACGGAGACATAAAAGGCTTGATGGCACGAGGGAATTTTGAAGTCGATATTCGTTGGAGGAAGGGGCAACTTCAGCACGCGTTAATACGTTCACGAAGCGGAGCCCCTTGTCAGGTGCGCTACAAAAATGAAGAACTAAACTTCGGCACAGAGCCTGGAAAGACCTATGTCGTGTCGCAGAAAGAAGGGCGGCTAATCTTTAAGAGCGAATAGCTGTGAGCAGCATAACGATTTGTTTTTTAAGATGATAGTTCGCGGAAATGAACCTCTGATTCGGATTAAAGAGCCTTTAATTATGTCTGTTTTATTTTATTTTTATTCATTTAAGATGAAGAGATAAAATAAAAATGATAAATTTGTTGAGAAGTAAAATTTAAATTTTCCCTGAATTTATTGTATATTGTAATATCCATATAGAAAACCAGTTGAAGAACAAATAGGATATTTGAGTTTTGCATACTCCGAAAGATTACGTCTCATAATGAAAGAGCGAAAATCGACATTTAACATTGAGGATAACAAGGCAATTATAGGTGCACTTCAGAACGGGAATGAAGCTTGTTTTGATATTGTGTACCGCCACTATTACCGAGCTTTGTGTAGTTATTCGGGGCGATTCGTATCAATGAGCAGCGCTGAAGAGATCGTGCAAGATACTATGATGTGGGTGTGGGACAATCGAATGACGCTTATTCCTGAAATACCTCTCAAATCATTGCTTTTTACCATCGTTAAAAATAAATCGATCAACATTGTTTCACATAACAGAATTAAGACTCGTATCATTCAGGAGTTGGCAAAAAAATACGAATCAGAATTCGATGCTCCTGAACTATATCTTGAAAATGAATTGATTCGGCGCTTTACCGAAACATTGCATAAAATGCCTGTAGAATTTCAACAGACTTTCCGACTGCACCGACTGGATGGACTTACTCACAAACAGATCGCCGAACAACTTCAAATATCAGTCCAAACCGTAAATTATCGCATTGGGCGAACTATTAAGATGTTACGCAAAGAGTTGCGAGAATATCTTCCTTTGCTGGCAGCATTATTTATGCTGCAAAAATAAAATTTTCAGAAAAATACGGTTCTTTAATTAGTAATCCGTGCTGATGGATTGTATTAATTATATAAGCGAAAAAAATGGGCCGTATTAGAATCGATGATGAAACTCTTTGTGCTTATCTGAAAGGTGAGCTCGATACTGCAAATTCCGAACAAGTCGAAGCGTGGTATAACTTGTCGGAAACCAACAGGAAACGTCTCGGAGAGATTTATTATTTACTATATCTCAATGATCGGATTAATGACGCGGCCGGAATCAATGTGGAAAAATCGATTGGGAAATTTAAAGCATTGCGGAACAAATCCCGAAAGGTATCGCGTCCGTTGGGGCGTTTCGTTGAGAGAATCGTTGCCGCTGCGGCAATTATATCCATAGCCGTTGTGGGGGCATGGAGTTTTTGGATCTACTCAAACCAGTATTCAAATCCCATACAGATTACTACGCAATTGGGCGAGCGATCGCAAATTGTCCTTCCAGACGGTACAAAAGTGTGGCTGAATTCTTGCAGTCATCTTGAATATGTTGCTTCCTCCCTTTTTGCTCGTGGGCGTAAAGTAAAAATGGCGGGTGAAGCTTATTTTGAAGTTGCCCGCGATGAACATAATCCATTCATTGTCTCGGCCGACGGATTGAACGTTAAGGTTCTTGGAACAAAATTCAATATATTCAGTGATGAAAAACGTCACCAGGTAACAACCGTATTACTCGAAGGTGCCGTCGAAGTTAGCGCTGCCGACAACGCCCAAAACAGCGCCATTCTGCAACCTTTGCAATCGGCTGTCTATAATACCCAAAGCGGAGGACTTGAATTATTGGATTATGCTGATGCCCGGAATTCGATCCGGTGGATCAATGGACAGTTGCATTTCAACCAAAAACCGTTCGAGGAAATTGTTGGCGAACTGCAACGTTATTATAATACGACAATTCGCTTTAAAGATGAAACTCTTCGCCAAGAGTGTTTTTCCGGAGACTTCGAGATTGCCGATGGTATTTATCATATTATGTCGGTGTTGAGTCTAACTTACAAATTCCGGTATGAAATTATAGATAATGATATATACTTATATACAAACAAAACTCATTACTAACTAGTTTCATTAAACTTAAGCCTATGGTCAAAAACTAAACCACCGTCTCTTAGAACAAGGCCGTAATAGACACGGCAGTAACCAATCAACCAACAACTACAAAACAACCCATGAACAAACACACCTTGCAACAAGCTAGGAAAACATTCGCTGTTTCCTTGCATCTATGCAGCATATTGGTAACTGCAATATTTTTTTCGTGCTTTACAATCGAAGCATCAGCCCAGCAAAATGCCTTACCATACGTTACGATCAAGGTTGAGAATACACCTATCGTAACCGTATTCCAAACTATTCAGCAACAGACTGGTTTTTCGGTGATCTATAACAATTCGGATATTGATCCCAACCGAAAAGTAACACTATCGGCCACTGATGCTGCTTTGAATCTTGTTTTAGATCAACTTTTTTCTAAAACAGATGTCACTTATACCATTCGCGATAAGTATATCGTATTATCCAAAAAGATGATGAATCCCGCTGCTACTCAAGTTCTTGCCGGGGGGGGGATTTCCGGTACCGTGAAAGATGACAAGGGGTTGCCTCTAATTGGAGCCAATGTTATCATTAAAGGAACAACACACGGTGCAGCAGTAGATATCGATGGAAATTTTTTGCTTCCGATGGCAAAACCGGGAGATGTGCTTGAAATATCATTGATCGGGTACAGTAAACAAGAGATAATAGTCCGGGACAAAACGCCGATTCAGGTTGTCCTGCACGAAGACAATGCAGTCCTCGATGCCGTAGTAGTTACGGCTCTTGGTATCAAACGTCAAGAGAAAGCTTTGTCGTATAATGTGCAGCAGGTTAAATCCGAAGAGTTGACGACTGTCAAGGATGCCAATTTCATGAACTCGTTGAATGGTAAAGTCGCCGGTGTAACAATCAACTCGTCGTCCACAGGAGTCGGAGGTTCGACAAAAGTCGTGATGCGTGGTACGAAATCTATTTCCAAAAATAATAACGCACTTTATGTGATCGATGGTATTCCCATGTTCAATCCGACGATCGGCAGTAATGGCGCAGCTCTCCAGGGAGATCAGCCCGGAACGGATGCCGTAGCCGATATCAATCCCGAGGATATTGAATCGATCAACATGTTGACAGGTCCTTCGGCGGCAGCTCTTTATGGAAACGCAGCGGCCAACGGTGTCGTCCTGATCAATACCAAAAAAGGGCAAAAGGATAAAACAACCGTCAGTTACTCCAATAACACGACGTTCTCCATGCCCTATATGATGCCTGAAATGCAAAATCGCTACGGGAACAGCCCGGGGGCATTCGAAAGTTGGAGCAAGGTCAAGGGGAGTAATTTTGGATATTACGATCCTCGCGATTTCTTCGATACGGGTGTCAATACCATGAACGCGGTTTCGTTCTCGACGGGTACCGCCCGAAATCAGACTTATGTATCTGCAGCCACAACTAACGCTTCAGGCATCATCCCTAATAACACATATGAACGTTATAACTTTTCATTCCGCAATACGGCATCATTTCTTAAAGATAAACTGACGCTCGACGTAGGCGGAAGCTATATTATCCAAAAAGATAAGAATATGACCGGTGGTGGTCAGTATTTCAATCCGATTCCCGCTCTTTACTTATTCCCTCGCGGTGATTCGTTTGATGAAGTTCGTATGTATGAGCGTTGGAATAGTGCTCGGGGCATTTATGAACAATATTGGCCTTATACGACTAAAGCCATGGGCCTTCAAAACCCGTTTTGGGTCGTGAACCGAATGAATCGCGAGAACCGCAAGAAGCGTTACATGTTCAATGCTTCGCTTAAATATCAACCTTTGGAATGGCTCGATATAACGGGACGTATCCGTCTGGATAATTCTGCGAACCGTTACACGAAAAAACTACACGCGTCTACCGATTTGACATGGGCCGGAAAATATGGCAATTACGAACAGGTCCATACAAACGATTATTCATTCTACAGTGATGTTATGCTCAATATTAACAAGATTTGGGACAATTGGTCTGTTTCTGCCAATATTGGAGCATCAATTAATGACATCCGGGAAGAAATGGTGGGATATGGCGGTAACCTGCGGGGTAATGCCAACTTCTTTTCAATCCATAATCTCGATTATACAGCCAAATTCAAACCTAAAGCCGCAAATTGGCACGATCAGAGTCAAGCGCTCTTTGCGAATGTGGAAGTAGGCTGGAAGTCGATGCTTTATCTAACGCTTACCGGGCGCAACGACTGGGAGTCTCAATTGGCATATTCAGCCAATTCATCGTTCTTCTACCCTTCAATCGGTCTTTCGGCTGTCGTTTCAAATATGGTCAATATGCCTAAATGGATTTCGTTTTTCAAAGTCCGTGGATCATATACCGAAGTGGCCAACTCTTTTGATCGCTACCGTACTTTGCTTACTTATCCTTTTGATGAGGAAAGTAAAGGTTGGGATTCAGACGCTGTTTATCCGTTCCGTGATCTGCAGCCTGAAAAAACCAAATCGTGGGAAGTGGGTTTCAATCTCAAACTTTGGAATCATCTCAATATAGACATGACCTATTACCGGTCAAATACCTATGACCAAACTTTCAGTATCAAACTGCCGTCTGCTTCCGGTTACGAAAGTGCATACGTTCAAACCGGTAATATCCAAAATCAGGGTATTGAATTGGGCGTGGGTTATAACAATAAATGGGGGGATTTCCGGTGGTCAACCCATTATAATTTCACTTGGAATGAAAATGAGGTCATCGATGTCAATAACGGAGCCCGCAATCCGCTGACAGACGAGCCTATCGAGATGAATGAGTTCGAGATTGCCTCTTACGGTAACTTGGATGCTCGAGTCCTGCTACGCAAAGGCGGCTCGATGGGAGATGTCTATATTAATCATATGCTGCGCACTGATATGAACGGCCGCATCTGGGTAGACCCCGATTCCGATAAACTCGTTATGGATCAGGTTCCTGATAAAAAAATCGGATCAGTATTGCCTGATTTCAATATGGGTTGGAATAATACTTTTTCCTGGAAAGGCATTGATTTGGGCATTGTACTTACGGCTCGTATCGGAGGCATTGTGCTCGGCGGCACACAAGCCGAATTGGATAAATTCGGTGTTTCCGAAGTTACGGCTGCAGCTCGCGATTGTGGTGGCGTTCCGGTTAACAACGGTTTGATTCCGGCGGAAACTTATTATACCACAATTGCCGGCTACGGAGCCTATTATGCGTATAGTGCTACCAATGTCCGTCTTTCAGAATTGAGCCTTTCTTACCGGCTTCCGGCCAAATGGTTCCGCAATAAAGTTCGCATGTCGGTGGGATTCACTGCTCAAAACTTGTGGATGATTTATTGCAAGGCCCCGTTTGATCCCGAATTGTCCCCGTCGACTACGGCGGCACTTTATGCGGGCTACGATTATTTCATGCAGCCTAGTTTACGTAATCTCGGTTTCAGCGTTAAGTTGCAATTCTAAAACAGCTCAAGCTATGAAAATCATTGTCAAATATATGATCTGTGCCATTGTGTTGTCGGGCTTCGTCAGCAGTTGCACAAGTAATTTTGAAGAATACAATACCAACCCCAACGAACCGACCTCGCTCGAATCCGGAGCGCTTATCACCCAGCTCATCAATTGTCTGGCATCTCCAGAAGAGAACCCTTGTCAGCGCAATAATACGTTTTGGGCAGCATTTGGAGGATATGTTACGGCAACGAATACTTGGAATTGGGGTAACTACAATTACTATACTTATAATGTAGGTGACAAGGAAAACCGTTGGTCAGCCGACTGGTATTTCACAGAGTTCTATAAGAACTACTTTTCGATCCTGCGTATGAATCAGGCTAGTTGTATTCCGCTTGCCAAGTTGCTGCGTGTTGATGTTATGCAGCGTGTAGCCTGCATGCAGGGGCCGCTCCCTTATTCAAAAGTCAAGGAGGGAACATTTACAGTGCCTTATGACGATGAGGAAACTGCTTTCAAGGTTATGTTCGACGATCTCGATGCATCTATTAAAGAGTTAAGCGATATTGCGGCAACGATGACCAGCGATGTCAATCCGTTGGTTGGATATGACCCGATTTATAACGGAGACTATAAAAAATGGGTAAAATATGCTAATTCGTTAAAATTACGTATGGCTATCCGTATTGCTCGTATCGAAGGATATGACGAATATGCCCATCAGAAAGCTTTGGAAGCTGTAACTCATCCTATCGGTGTAATGGAAAGTTCTTCTGATACGGCTTGGGATCATCTTAACGGACGCTACAAAAATGGATTCGAAACCGTACAAGGCTGGGGTGAAATCCGTGCCAACGCCTGCATTGTAGCTTTTATGAACGGTTACCAAGATCCTCGCCGTGAGGTTTATTTCAAGAAGATCAATGATGGTCAGGGCGACGCATATATAGGAGTGCGCTCCGGTATTAGCGGTATTACTACAGATATGTATAAAACGGCTTCAAAGTTCAATGTCGAAACCACAACACCGATGCTTGTATTCAGTGCTGCAGAAGTGGCATTCTTGCGAGCCGAAGCCAATCTGATTGGGTGGACGGATGTCTGCGACAATGCTGAAACTTATTACAAGCAGGGCATTTCCATCTCGTTTGCAGAACGTGGTATTTCTTCCACCCATCCATCAGCTTACTATAACAACAGTACCGATCGTCCGGCAGCATTCGAAGACATGAATAATTCTAAATATAATTACACCCCCAAAAACACAGTAACGATCAAGTGGGAGAACAGTGCTTCGGACGAAGAAAAGCTCAATCGGATCATCACTCAAAAGTGGATTGCCAATTTCCCGCTGGGGCATGAAGCCTGGAATGATTATCGTCGCACGGGCTATCCCGATATTTTCCCTGCCGGGGATAATCTTTCGACCCGCGGCATTACGTCAGAGCGCGGTCAGCGCCGCCTGCGTTTTTCGCAAACCGAATACGAGACCAATAGTTCCAATGTAAAGGCCGCTGCCGCTGCAATGGGCGGAGATAAGGAAACAACAGATCTTTGGTGGGCTAAAAAGAACTAACCAACAAGAACATACCATGAAAAGAATAATATTGAACATAATCGTTTTTACGCTATTTGGCAGCGGATTATTTGCATGTAGCGATTGGGTGGAAGTTGAACCGGAAAATTACTATAAGCCCAAAAGTGATGCCTATTACAAAGCGTTGCGTGAGTATAAAAAATCCAAACATCAGGTTACTTTTGGATGGTTCGGCAACTGGACCGGGACCGGAGCTTCCTTGCGCGGCAGCCTGATGGGGCTTCCCGACTCGGTGGATTTTGTGTCAATGTGGGGTAACTGGCATAGCCTCAGTCCCGAAAAATGGGCTGACAAAGAAGAGGCAAAACGTTTAAAAGGACTTCGGGTACTGATGTGCTTTATCGTTGCCAGTATCGGAGACCAGACTACACCGGAATGGGTTCGTGACCGAGAGAACTGGCCCCAACTCCAGGACCCGAACGGAGACGGAGAAAATGAATTTAATGTAGACAGTGAGAGTGCAGCCGTTAACGCTTTTTGGGGTTATAAAGAGGGTGATCAAATTGCCATGGATACTTCCATCCGTCGCTATGCCCGTTCTATCGTAGACACGATCGACAAATATCAATGGGATGGTTTCGACTACGACTACGAAGCCAATTACACCCATCCGGGCAATATTGCAGGCCCTGCATACGGAGACTATGGCGATCCGGCAACGAACCGTCGTCGTACCAATTTCAAGACTTTTGTCGAAGAGCTCGGCAAGTATCTTGGTCCCAAATCGGGTACAGATCGGATGTTGGTCATTGACGGAGAACCGCAGAATATGCATCCCGATGTGCGAGACTATTTTGATTATTATATTATTCAGGCCTATGAATCACCGGGATATTATGATCTTGACAGCCGTTACCAGAAATTGCTCAAAGGTTTGGAAGCAAATACTCCAGAACTCATCGAGCGCGTCTCGTCGAAACTGATCTGGTGCGAGAATTTCGAACAAGTCGGCTACGCAGACAATGGAGGCTATACCAATCACGTCACTCGTGACGGCAAGGGTGTACCTTCACTGGTCGGCATGGCCCTTTGGCAGCCTTCTAACGGCTATACAAAAGGAGGAATCGGTACCTATCATATGGAGTACGACTACAAAAACAACCCGGAATACAAATGGCTTCGTATGGCTACGGGGTTGATGAACCCTTATATTGAGTAACTTTTAAATTCGCTTATGCAATGAAACGTAAAAAGATATTCAGCATTGTGGCCATAGGCCTTATGCTTATGACTTTCGCAGGTTGTGAAGCCGATTTGCAGCCAGATTACTCCCGTGTATATATTGGACAGGCCGTCGAGTCACGCACGATGCGCATCATGTTTGAAAGTACGGCCAGTGTAGATACGACACTTTCCATCAAACTGGTAAAGCCGCAAGTTGTCCCCGTTACGCTTAAACTTGGAGTTGACACGATGTTGCTCAAGAGCTACAACGCACAGAGCGGGGCCAATTACGAACCGTTGCCTGAAGATTATTTCAACCTGGTTGATTCTGTCGTTCTTGAAGCCGGACAAAGCAATTACGAAATTCCTGTATCGATCAAATACTTCTCGGAAGATATACAGTATGCTTTGCCTTTGTCCATTATGCAGGTAGAAGGCCCTGTTCAAGCTGCAGTTAGTTCGGCCGGTATAATCATGCTGCTCGACAAGCCTCTCATTCAGGACGTTCCGGAATGGACAGCCCGCTCTGCGCCTGAAACAGGACATACGACCAACCCGTGGAATGTGACCACTAAAGACTGGTCAATCGAAACTTGGGTTTGGATGAGTGCATTTGAGATCAACAATCAAGCTATCATCAATATGAATGCTTCATCCGAAATATATATCCGTTTCGGCGATACTTCGATTCCGTATAATTCCATCCAGGTCAAATGCGGAGGATCGCAGGTTAACAATCCGACGTTGTTCGAACCTCAAAGATGGTATCATCTCGCTTTTGTCTATACGCAAGCAGCCAAGAAACTGCAAATTTATGTTGATGGCAAGCCGACCGGCCAACTGGTAGTCGATGTTCCCCAGGTGGAGCTCGATGGTATCCAACTCGTTTCCAGCGGGGAGGCATGGTTCTGGGCGAGATGCCGCATGGCTCAACTCAGGGTCTGGACACGTGCGCTCTCCGAAACGGAGATCAACACCAACAAGGCCGTATCGATCAGTCCTACTTCCAACGGGCTGTTGGGTTATTGGAAACTCAATGAAGGTGCGAATTATGGAACAGAGCATCCTGAAATCAATTGGGATGGCCGTACGTTCTTCGATAGTACTCCTAATGGCTACCACCTTAAACTGGCTCAATACGGTAATGTAACATGGATCGAAGACGGATTCAAGGCGGGGAAATAATCATTAACACACAAAAAAGAATTACCCATGAAAAAATATTGGAATAACCTGTTCGCCGTTCTCTTTGCCGTACTACTCGGTTGCGGCATAGCCGGTTGCAGTGACGATGACGGGGAGATCCCTGCATCATGGTATGGCAATTTCGGATACCTTGTTTACGAACTCTACCCCGATAACAACGTTGTTCCGGCTATCACCGCAGAGCACGATGCACGAGGCGTACACACCACGCAGATATTTAAAACATTTAAAATCAAGCTTAAACGGGCTGTAGATACCGATACAGAGTTCAAGCTTGGGATTGAACAGGGCGGTGAATATTGTATTCCGGAGAACGGATTGCGCTTTCTGGCCCAGAATTTTAACACCGGTGAGATAACCGACCAGATTGTCGTGCCTGCCGGTAAGGCCGAACTGGAAGTTCGTGTTTTATTAAGCGAGGATCTTTCGTTTGCCGAATCGGAGACCAATGCTACGACCTGGACCGCACCGGTTTGCATTCGAGAGATTTCCAACAAGGACATTCGGATTTCGACCAATCGCAACCGTATCGAATATCAATTGGCTGTGAACGCTTATCGTCCGAACCAAGTAGGACTTCAGACCTTAAAGGGGGCGAACACTTCGATTCAGAAAGTATCGGCTTCGGAGGATCTTTCAGAATATTTCGAAGACATGCAGGTTGCATTGGCCTATCCCTCCAAAAACGATGTGACAGTCCAATTCAAGGTTGACTATTCGCAGCTTCCTGCCGGTGCCACAGAACTTGTGCGTGATGCTGTGCAATTTGAAATCAACGGCGGTGTCCTTACCGGAGAAAACGTCACCATTCCTGCCGGATCAGAAAAGGTCGCTGTACGCTGCAAACTTCTCGATCGTAATTTTACCCAAGACGGCATCTATGCCTTGCCGCTTGTCATAACAGAAATCGCCGGAGATGAGATTGAAGTTTCAACAAAGCCGTTCTTCTTCCAGATCGAATTGAAAGGAAACAGCTTGAGCTTCGAGAAACCTGCCAGCGATAAGGCCCGTCTTGAAACCGACAGATCAGCCTATAAATTCTGGTCCGTAGATCATCAAGACAAATTATCGACTATTGGGAAAGTGATAACGACTCAATTGACCGATGGCAATACTGGTTCATTCGTGTCTCTTAAAGGGCTGCCGGGGCTCGATCTGGGCTGTGATTTTGGAGCCGTGAAGGAGATTGTAGGATTCAAAATAGATACTTACTACAATTGGGGAGACTATTGTGTCAAGGAAGCGGACATCTACAAAAGCGACGATGGACAAACGTGGGTCCTGGTTCATAAAATCGAAGACCAGTTCCCGCAGGTGGAATATGACTCACAATATGTTTCGTTCGGAGTATTGAAGACCCGCTATTTGAAATTTGACATTCGTTCCTCTTATAGTGGTACTACGTATCTTAGCGAATTTTCTATTTTTGTAAAAAAATAGTAGAGAACCCTTGAAGAGTGAGTTCCTTTCGAACTCACTCTTTTTATTCAAATTTTACTATCCAATATTTGGAAACAATTGACTTGAACGATGAAAAGACTGATTCTGACTCTGTTGTGTGTATGCACGGCTGCCGGGCTCCGGGCCCAGGGCAACGAATGGCACGACGCCGCGGTCAACGAGATCAACCGGCAGCAGATGCACGCCACCTTCTTCGCCTACGAATCCACAGACGCCGCCCGGAAGGGCGACCCGCACGCCTCCGAACGCTTCCTCGACCTCGACGGGACGTGGAAATTCTCGTGGGTGCGCAACGCCGAGGAGCGTCCCACGGACTTCTTCCGTCCCGGCTTCAACGACGGCGCATGGGGCGAGATGCCCGTTCCGGGGCTCTGGGAGCTGAACGGCTACGGCGATCCGCAGTATCTCAATGTCGGTTACCCGTGGCGCGAACAATTTTCCAATAATCCGCCCGAGGTGCCCACGGCCGAAAACCACGTCGGCTCGTACCGCCGCGAGATCGAGATTCCGGCCTCGTGGTCGGACAAGCAGGTCATCGCCCATTTCGGGTCCGTCACCTCGAATATCTACCTGTGGGTCAACGGACGGTTCGTCGGTTACAGCGAGGATTCGAAACTCGAATGCGAGTTCGACATCACGCGCTTCGTGAAGCCCGGCAAGAATCTCTTCGCATTCCAGGTCTTCCGCTGGTGCGACGGTACCTATCTCGAAGATCAGGATTTCTTCCGCCTCTCGGGCGTGGGCCGCGACTGCTACCTTTATGCCCGCGACAAGCGCCATATCGCCGACATGCGGCTCGACGCGGCCCTCTCGGAGAACTACACCCGCGGAACGCTCGGGGTGGAACTGACGCTGCCCGCGGCGGCCCGGGGCTGCACGGCGGAGGTAACGCTCACGGCCCCCGACGGTAGGGCCGTAGCTTCTGAAACGGTGAAACTCTTCGGTACGATAGCCCGTCTCGTGCTCGACGCCGGGAAGGTGCAGCCGTGGTCGGCGGAGATTCCCGCGCTCTACGGCGTCACGGTGACCCTGAAAGACCCGGCCGGAAAAACGATCGAAATCATACCCCTGCACACGGGATTTCGCGAGGTGAAGATCGAGGGCGGACAGCTTTTAGTGAACGGACAGCCCGTGCTTATCAAAGGTGCCAACCGTCACGAAATGGACCCCGACGGCGGGTATGTCGTCTCGGAAGAGCGGATGATCGAGGACATCCGCATCCTCAAGGAGAACAATTTCAACGCCGTGCGCACGTGCCACTACCCGGACGATGCCCGCTGGTACGCGCTCTGCGACCGCTACGGACTCTATTTGGTGGCCGAAGCCAACCTCGAATCGCACGGCATGGGCTACGACGAAAAGACGCTGGCCAAGAACCCGGCTTTCACCCAGGCGCATCTGGAACGCAACATCCGCAATGTGCGGCGCAACATCAACCACCCGTCGGTCATCGTCTGGTCGCTGGGCAACGAGGCGGGCGACGGGCCCAATTTCGACGCCTGCTACGATTGGATTAAGAATTTTGATCCGACACGTAGCATTCAGTACGAGCGAGCGGATGACACACCGGGCAATCGCAATACGGATATCATCTGCCCGATGTACTGGGACTACGACCAATGCGAAAAATACCTCCGGAACAATCCCCGGAAGCCGCTGATCCAATGCGAATACGCACATGCGATGGGCAACTCGCTGGGCGGCTTCGGCGAATATTGGGAGTTGATTCGCCGCGAACCGAAATATCAGGGCGGATTCATCTGGGATTTCGTGGATCAGGGGCTTCGCAAAACGGGCCGCAACGGCGCAATGATCTACGGCTACGGCGGCGACTGGAACCCCTACGACGCTTCGGACTGGAATTTCTGCGACAACGGGCTGATCTCGCCTGACCGCGTTCCGAATCCCCACATGCACGAGGCCCGCTACTGGCAGCAGCCCGTGTGGACCTCGCTCGGCGAAGACCGGCGCACGCTGACGGTTTTCAATGAAAATTTCTTCCGGCCGCTCGACAACTGCTACCTGCGCTGGACGGTGCTCCGCGACGGGGACCCCGTGCGCAGCGGCATCGTCGCCGACCTGCGCGTCGCCCCGCAGCAAACCGCCGCCGTCGTGCTGCCGCTCGACCCCGAAACGCTCCCCGCCGACGGAGAGCTGCTGCTCAACGTGGAATACCGGCTCAAAGATGCCGAACCGCTGCTCGCACCCGATCACCGCATGGCCTACCAGCAGTTCACGCTGCGTGCGGCCGAGCCTGAGCCGCTCGCCGTCGCCGAACGCATGGCCGACCGCCACAATTCGATCGGCACGCTCACGGTCCGCGACGACGACCGCAACTACCTGATCGTCGAAAGCCCCGCCGCACGCATCGACTTCCGCCGCGCCGACGGGCTCATCACCCACTACGAAGCGAACGGCATGCGCCTGCTCGACGAAGGGGCCGTCGTGGAGCCGAACTTTTGGCGCGCACCGACGGACAACGACTTCGGGGCGGGACTCAACAAGAAGAACCGTGTATGGGCCGATCCGGGGTTGACGCTCGTGTCGCTCGACCATACGCTGTCGGACGGCGTGGCCGTCGTCACGGCCCGCTACGACCTTCAACGTGTGACCGGACGGCTGGAGATCGAATACCGCATCAACAACGCTGGAGAGATGCTCGTCCGCCAAACGCTGCACGCCGCTGCAGATAAGGGCGAACCCGACCTGCTGCGCTTCGGCATGCGGATGCGCATGCCCGCCGCCTACGACCGCATCGACTACTACGGCCGCGGCCCGTGGGAGAACTACGCTGACCGCAAGGACGGAGCATTCGTAGGCCGTTACCGGCAGACCGTGGACGAGCAGTTCTACCCCTACATCCGTCCGCAGGAGACCGGCACCAAGAGCGACGTGCGCCGCTGGCGGCAGTGCGACCTGGCAGGCCGCGGCGTGGAGATCACGGCCTCGGCCCTGCACTATGCGCAGGAAGCGCTGGACGAAGGGCTGGCCAAAAAGCAGGGGCACTCGCAGGAGATCGCACCCGATGACGCCGTATGGCTCTGCATCGACAAGGCGCAGTACGGATTGGGGTGCATCGACTCGTGGGGCGCCCTGCCGATCCGGGAATACCGCCTGCCCTACGGCAATTACGAATTCCTCTTCCGGATCACGCCGCGAGTTTTGTAGGCAGCAGAATGTGTGAGACTTGCCAAATTTTCAGAAACTTAAATCAAAAACGCCCCTGCTGAAAGGCTCAGCAGGTAAGTAGATGCTCCGACACAGTCAAAGCCATACAATTTAGTGCGCATTTAGCGTGCATTTGAAAGATTTGCATTGGTTTGCACATTATTTTTCAATTCAAACTCGAGTCACTGAAATTCTTGTGAAATTATGAATAAATTGTCAGTTTTTCTCACCTGCTGTTTATCAATAATAGTATGTGAAGGGATGTCATCGCATTATAAAATCGTACCGTATCCCAATTTGTTAACTCCGCGCACAGGGGAATTCAATGTTGCGGAGGCTACTTTTGCTTATGATCCTCAAGTAGATACACTTACAAAACGCGCTATCGAGGCATTTGCTACTCGCATTGGGGAACTTACTGGAAGAGCTCCTAAAATAGAACCTGCGGCAGAGTGTAAAGAGGGATTTTGTTTTCTCATAGATACGATTCAATCTCCCGAAGGTTATAAGCTGGACATCGACAAGCAAAAAGTAACTGTACAAGCTTCTGCTTTCTCTGGATTTTTTTATGCTATCCAAACGCTCCGGCAGATGCTTCCGACGGCAATCTACGCAGGAAAGGCAGCATCCGGAATTGCATGGAGGTTGCCTTGCGCAACAATCGAAGATGCTCCCCGTTTCAGTTACCGGGGGCAACATCTCGATGTGGCTCGTCACTTTTTTAATGTCGATGAGGTAAAGAAAGTTATCGATATGATGGCTCTTCACAAGTTAAACATATTACATTGGCATCTTACCGACGATCAGGGCTGGCGCATTGAAATCAAAAAATATCCACGTTTGACTGAAATCGGCAGCATCCGGCGGGAAACAATGGTGGCCAAAAAATGGGGTACGTACGATGGAATCCCTTATGGGGGATATTACACGCAAAGTGAAATTCGGGAGGTCGTAAAATATGCTGCCGAACATGCTATTACCATCATTCCAGAGATAGATCTTCCGGGGCATATGCTCGCTGCCTTGAGTGCCTACCCTGAATTGGGCTGTACGGGGGGACCTTATTCCGTATGGGGACGCTGGGGGGTTGCCGATGACGTACTTTGCCCCGGTAAGGAAGGGACTTTCCGATTCATCGAGGGCGTATTGACAGAGGTAATGGATCTTTTCCCCTCGAAATATATTCATATCGGAGGAGATGAATGCCCTAAAATACGCTGGGAACAATGCCCTGAGTGCCAGGCTCGCATTAAAGCCCTTGGACTCAAAGACGATCAGCGATTCAGCGCCGAGCATTATCTGCAGAGCTACGTAATGTCTCGCACTGAAGAGTTTCTCGCTCAACACGGACGTCGTATTATTGGTTGGGATGAAATCCTTGAAGGAAAGCCATCTGAAAATGCGACGATTATGTCATGGCGTGGTTCGGCAGGTGGCGTCGAAGCGGCCAAATCCGGGCATGATGTTATCATGACTCCAAACACTCATTTCTATTTCGATTACTATCAGTCGCGGGATATTGCGAATGAACCGCTCGCCATCGGAGGATATGTACCATTGGAACATGTATATTCCTTCGATCCGGCTGTAAAAGGGCTTCTCACTCCCGAAGAAAATAGACGAATCTTGGGTGTACAGGCTAATCTTTGGACCGAATACATCGCGACGAACGAACATTTAGAATATATGCTGCTTCCCCGTCAGGCGGCCTTGGCTGAAATACAATGGTGCAACGAAACGACTAAAAACTGGCAGCGTTTTCAATCCAGCCTCCCTCATTTGATTGACATATATAATATCTTGGGATACAATTTCTCCAATGCGGCATTCGGGGTAGTTGCCGCAACATCATGCAATATGGATAAAAATTGTGTGGAGGTAACTCTTTCATCCCCAGCCGGAGAAGCTCCCATTTATTATACGCTCGACGGCTCAGAACCGACAATAGCAAGTACGCAGTATAATACTCCCATTGAAATTCGCAATGGATGTACTTTGAGGGCTGTCATCATCCGAGAAAACATCGAAACGCGGCCGTTTTCCTGTATCTTTACCCACAACAAAGCACTGGCACATCCGCTGGAACTCAATACGCAGCCTTGCGAAAAATACACCTATGGCGCTCCAGCCACATTGGTTGACGGAGTCGAAAGTAACGCCTCCTACACGAATGGCGATTGGATTGGGTGGTTCAAAACTCCATTGGACGTAACCTTGGATATGGGCGGAAAGGCTTTATACAGCGCTGTCTGCCTTAGTGCCCTTGTACAAAAAAGCGAATATATTTTTCCGCCACAAACTTTAAAAGTCTTTACATCGGAGGATGGTTTCAATTTCACGGAAATCGGAAATCTCAACATCGTTATGGAAGCGGAAAGCGATCCCGATGGACTAAAAAACTATACGGTGCATTTTCCGGAAACAGATGCCCGTTACCTGCGGATCGAAGCCCAAACTGTAGCTCAACTTCCCGCATGGCATCCTGCGGTCGGTGAAGGCGGATTTTTATTTGTAGACGAACTTATTGTTGAGTAATATGAACAAACGGTTTATCATAACGGCTGTTTTGTTATTGACAGCCGTATCCACTGTCGTTGCCCATCCGATTATTCCTGCGCCTGCATTAGTAATGGAAAAGACAGGCTGTTTTGTATTCGCACAACAACCTGGATATTCCATTCAAGGGGTAGTCTCTTTAGATTTCCCTGAATATATAGAGTCTTTACCGTTCAAACTCACGCGGTCGGGAAACTGGAATGCAGTAAAATTCCATATTGGCAACTCAACTCCCGAACATTCTCCGGAAGGTTATCGCTTGGCAATAACACCTTCGCAAATAACGATAGAAGCCGTGAGTGAAGCAGGAGCGTTCTATGCGCTCCAAACATTACAACAGCTTTCATCCCGAAATGAAACTGGATGTTGGTGTGTGCCTTGCGTTGTCGTGGAGGATACTCCGCGCTTCCCTTATCGAGGTGTCATGCTTGACGTGAGCAGACATTTCCGGACCAAGGACTTTATTTTTAAGCAACTCGATGCCATGGCGTTTTTCAAATTGAACAAGTTGCATCTGCATCTGACAGACGGTGCGGGGTGGCGCATCGAGATAAAGGAATACCCGCGTTTAACCGAATTCGCCGCATGGCGACCTTATCCGACCTGGCAAGAATGGTGGGCAAATGATCGCCGTTATTGTGATGCTTCAGACCCATTAGCCCATGGCGGATTCTATACGCAGGATGATATTCGAGAAATTGTCGAATATGCGCGACAGCGTCATATCACGGTTATCCCTGAAATTGAAATGCCTGGCCATAGCGAAGAAGTCCTTGCTGCCTATCCTCAACTCTCCTGCTCAGGCAAGCCTTATGCAGAAGCGAGTTTCTGCCCCGGTAATGAACAGGTATATCAGTTTCTGGAAACGGTTCTTACGGAAGTCATGAAACTTTTTCCCTCTGAATATATCCATATTGGTGGAGATGAAGCCGGGAAAGAGGCATGGAAGATCTGTCCCAAGTGTCAAGCACGCATGCACGAGGAAGGCCTCGAAAATGTAGAAGAACTGCAAAGTTATCTGATTCGTCGTATTGGCCGATTTCTTAATGACCATGGACGCCAACTTATAGGTTGGGACGAGATTCTAGAAGGAGGGCTCGCGCCAAATGCCACCGTTATGGCTTGGCGGGGCGAGGAAGGCGGATTAAAAGCCATTCGTGCCGGACATAACGTCATTATGACTCCGGGTGCATATTGTTATCTTGATTATACCCAAGACGCGCCTTTTACACAACCTCTTTCTATCGGAGGTTATACGCCATTGCAAAAAGTCTATGAATTCAGCGCGGACTATCCCGAATTATCCCTCCAAGAGCAAAGTCGTTTGTTAGGCCTGCAAGCCAACCTCTTTACTGAATACATTCCGACAGACGAACACATGGAATATATGCTCTATCCGCGGGTGCTAGCTATCGCTGAAACGGCATGGAGTAATCCCGAAAGCCGGAATTATAAAGATTTCCGGCACCGCGCCCTGCTCGCTATAGAACATTTGCAGCAAAGGGGATATAAGACATTCGATCTTGCACACGAATATGGAGAGCGTCCCGAGAGCCTGCAACCTGTTCAGCATTTAGCTGTGGATAAAAAAGTCATTTACACGACTCCTTGGCATGAAAAATATCCGGCTAAAGGAGCTGCTACCTTGACGGACGGTATAATTGGAGGGTGGACCTATACAGACAGGCGATGGCAGGGCTTTCTCAACTCGGATTGTGAAATAACGACAGATCTGGGCTGTGTGCAGCCTATCCATTATGTCGGCATTACATTTATGCAATCAACAGGCCCTTATGTGTGGATGCCTCGCCAAGTAGAGATATACACTTCAAATGATGGAATGAATTTCCAGCCACTCACAACCATTCATAATGATATCTCGGAAAAATGTCCAGAGTTACTCTTCAAGACATTTGCGTATACAGGCTGCACAACCGCTCGCTATATTCGTTGCATAGCGCGTTCTAATGGTATCCCCGGAGGATGGCTGTTTGCCGACGAACTTATAGTACAATAATCAATTGTAACAACTTGGATGTTCATCTTTCATTTTGTAAGGACGAAGATAGTCCCCTTCCTCGATATTCCTCATATGGAAAATGCTGTGCTGTAGGTACTTTTCGCAAAGAACGAAAAACTGGCAGTGTCAGTCAAACAATTGCGAATCAAAAAATATATGCCTTGTCCATTGTGGATTTTTTGATGTTCTTATGCTAAAAGAGTAGCAAGTTATTTTATATTTGTTATAAAATTTGCTTTCTATGAAACGAATATTAATTATCTATCTGTTTCTTGTTGCATGTGATCGGATCGAGCCACCCGTACCGGTTTATCCGATTCCCGATGCAAACCAAATTGCCTGGCAACGGATGGAGACCTATGCTTTCATCCATTATGGATTGAATACCTTCAATGATATGGAATGGGGGTATGGTAATACTCCCGCTACGACATTCGACCCTGAAAACCTTGATTGTGATCAATGGGTTCGCACACTCAAAGCCGCTGGGATGAAGGGGGTGATGTTTACAGCAAAACACCATGATGGTTTTTGCTTATGGCCATCAGCCTATACCGAATATAGTGTGAAGAATTCACCTTGGCGCGGAGGACAAGGGGATTTAGTGCGTGAACTTTCTGAAGCCTGTCACAAAAACGGACTCAAGTTCGGAATCTACCTTTCACCCTGGGACCGCAATCATGCAGCATACGGGCAAGAGGAGTATGTTGCCTATTTTCACAATCAAATGCGTGAGTTGCTGACTGGTTACGGCCCTTTGTTTGAATATTGGTTCGATGGGGCGAATGGCGGTAGCGGCTGGTATGGGGGAGCTGATGAAACGCGCAGTATCAATGCCGAGACCTACTATCGTTATGAAAAAGCTCGTAAGATGATCGGAGAATTACAGCCGAAAGCGATTGTTTTTGGAGGCACGTGTGCCGATATCCGTTGGATCGGTAACGAAGAGGGGTTTGCCGGAGAAACGAACTGGAGTTTCTGGGACTCCACACATGAAAAATCAGCAGGAGATCTTTCCAGCGGCAATGCGGTTGGCGATCGTTGGTTGCCTGGAGAGTGCGATGTTTCAATTCGGCCTGGATGGTTCTATCATCCACGAGAGAATCACCAACTTAAAAGTCTTTCCCAACTGGTCGATATTTATTACAACAGTGTAGGCCGTAATGCGAATTTGCTACTTAATTTTCCCGTGAGCCGTATAGGGCGTATTGATCCTGCAGATTCCATGCGGATATTAGAGTGGCGGCGTACGCTTGATGCTGAACTTGCACATAATCTCCTTGCGGATGCCCTTGTAGAGGCCGGAAATGTACGTGGAGGGGCGCGCCGCTTTGCCTCGGAGAAGGTAGTCGACGGGGATTGGGAGAGTTATTGGGCGACAGACGATAATATAACCGTTACCAATCTTACGTTCCGTTTTCCCGAATTGCGTCGAGTGAACAGACTCCTGTTACAGGAGTATATTCCTTTGGGGCAACGTGTGGCGCATTTTTCAGTGCAATGGCTTGATGGAGATATTTGGCGTCCGGTTGCCACGGAAGAGGAGATGACGACAATCGGCTATAAGCGTATCGTTCGTTTCATAAGTGTAGAGACGGGAGCTCTTCGGGTCTGCTTCGAAGAGGCGCGCGGTCCTCTTTGTATCTGTAATGCAGAAGCTTATAATGCTCCCATATTGCTTGAGGAGCCGTCCATTGTCCGTAATGGAGAAGGCTTGGTGACATTGAAGGCAAGCGACCGGGAAGCTAAAATCCGTTATACAGTTGATGGGTCAGAACCGAATGTTGAAGCGCCTTGTTATACCGGACCTTTTTGGCTACCTGGGAAAGCTACGGTAAAGGCGCTGACTCAAGACCCGAAAACCGGACGCATAAGTGCTGTTACAAGTCGAGTTTTTGACATTCCATGTGGAAATTTCCACGCAACAGGACTTTCAAGCGAAGAAGTTGGTAAACTTTTCGATGGGAACTATTGGACAGCAGCCTATCTTTCTCCAGGATGTAGAAGCTTAACCATTGATACTCGTGCCGAGCGCACCTTTACGGGTTTTGCTTATACTCCAGATCAAAACCGATGGGGACGTGGAATCATTACCCGCTATCGGTTGTCGATTGATGGATCGATCGTTGTAGAGGGTGAATTTTCCAATATTGTAAATAATCCGATCGAACAAACTGTGGAGTTTCCCGCCCGGCGGGGACAATACCTATGCTTCGAGGCGTTAGAGATCTTTTCAGGCAATCAGCCCGGAATCGCTGAATTCTCGGTACTGACAGAATAATGAATACGGATTAAAAACGACAAAATTTATCAAGCAAGCGTCTAATAAATTTCATGTACGTATGAAAATGTCAATTGATAAAATATCGGCAGCAGGGACTCTGATTACTACCATTATGGTTTCCGGCTGCAATGAACCGTCTGCGCCACAACAGTTGAATGTTATTTACATTCTTGCCGACGACATGGGATATGCCGATTTGGGTTGTACGGGGCAAAAACTTTTTGAAACCCCCAATATTGATCGTTTGGCAACCGAAGGCATGCTTTTTACTGAGCATTACGCCGGTTGTACTGTCAGTGCTCCATCGCGTTCATGCTTAATGACCGGACAACATACCGGTCATACGTGGATTCGCGGGAATAAAGAACGCAAAGACGGTGAGGGACAAGCTCCATTGCCAGCTGGAACTTATACGATGGCTCAAATGTTTCATGATGCCGGCTATATTACGGGGGCTTTCGGTAAATGGGGGCTTGGTTTCCCGGGTTCTGAAGGCGCTCCCGAAAAAATGGGGTTTGACCGTTTTTTCGGATACAATTGCCAGCGTGAGGCGCATCGCTACTATCCTACGCACTTGTGGGATAATGATCAAAAAATCATTTTGGAGAAGAATACAGCCGGAAAACAGGGCGAATATGCCCCCGATTTGATCCAATCGGAAGCTCTTGAATTCATTCGGGAAAATCAGAACAAGGCTTTTTTCCTATTTTTGCCCTATACATTGCCTCATGCCGAACTTATTGCTCCGGAAGATGAAATCATTCGCAAATTTCGAGGTAAGTTTCAGGAAGAACCTTTTGCCGGTGATGATTACGGTCCTCAAACCAATCCAATGGGTTACTGTTCACAGAAAGAGCCTTTTACTGCTTTTGCCGCAATGATGACACGCCTCGATTTATATGTAGGACAAGTGATCAGAGTGCTCGAAGAATTGGATATCGCCAATCATACGCTCGTCATTTTTACCAGTGATAACGGGCCTCACCAAGAGGGGGGCGCCAACCCCAATTATTTTGGCAGTTACGGTAATTTCCGTGGAGTAAAACGTGACCTTTACGAGGGCGGCATTCGCCTGCCGATGATTGCCTGGGCGCCTGGAATGGTGCCGGCAGGTATAAAGAACAACAGGTTGGTCGCCATGTGGGACATGCTTCCAACTTTTGCTGAAATTGCCGGAGCGCGGATTCCGGATAGTGTGCGTCTGGACGGACTCTCGCTCGTTCCAACGCTCCAAGGACAGGATGCCGAACAAAAAGCTCATCCTTATCTTTATTGGGAGTTTCATGAACAAGGTGGTAAAATTGCCGTTCGTGTGGGCAAGTGGAAAGGAATTATTCAGAACTTTACACGAGATGCAAATGCCCAATATGAATTATATGACCTCTCTAAAGATATTCATGAAGACCATAATGTTGCAGCGGAACATCCCGAAATTGTAGAACATATTCGTCAAATAGTCCGTGAGGCGCGAACCGATTCTCCGATATTCAAGTTCAACAACAAATCAACTTATATTTAACAGACTTATTAAATTTGGTGAGTATTTACGACAATACCCTAACTAACTTTGCTAATAATACCGTTCAGAACAAGAGTTTTGGGCGGTATTTCTATATACACAGATAACTGTTTTCCCAAGCAACTTTTCTCACCAGAGTTATATATAGCAAGAACTATAAACTTTGGTAAGATGAATATCGGTAAATTCAACTCCTTATATGACCTTTTGGAAGCATTTCCTACAGAGGAAAGCTGCATCAAATATCTGGAACAGCTACGCTGGGCAAACGGTATTCCTGTTTCTCCTTATGACCCTATGTCCAAAGTATATAACCGTGGCGATGGAATGTACCGCTGCAAGAATACGGGCAAGAACTTCAACGTCAGGATAGGAACAATGTTTGAAGGCTCTAAATTGCCATTGAGAAAATGGTTCGTGGCTATCTATGAAATAACATCCCGCAAGAAAGGTATTTCATCAATCGAATTATCCAAGAGAATATCTGTAACCTATAAAACTGCGTGGTTCATGAATCAGCGTATTCGTGAATGCTTCGGCATTGTCATGGAAGAGAAACTTGACGGAGAAGTCGAGCTTGATGAAACTTTCGTGGGCGGTAAGAATAAAAATCGGCACTATAACAAGAAAGTAAAGAAGTGCCAAGGTAGGAGCTTCAAAGATAAAGTTCCCGTTATGGGTATGCTTCAGCGTAGCGGTAAGGTGGTTTGTAAAGTAGTTCGTGATACTTCCTATAAATCATTGACAGTTCCTATTTTGAGAACGGTAAAAAGGACGGCAACGTTATTTTCAGATGAATGGTGCGGATATAAAACCGTTAGCAAGTTATACGAGCATTACGTGGTTGACCATGGTCACGGACAATACGTTGATGACGATGCTTATACTAACAATATCGAAGGCTTTTGGAGTATTCTGAAACGCGGCTTGACGGGAATATATAACCATACAAGCAAGAAACACCTGCAACGATATGTTAATGAGTTCTGCTTCCGCTATAATACGAGAGATTTTGATGACGTTTCACGATTTAATTTGTTACTTTGCAATTCAAATTATCGTATAACTTTTCAAAGTCTGACAAAATGAGTAAAAAGAAACAAGTAACAATAGAAGACATGGAAAAGGCAATGGCTATCGAACTTCTACCTGCCAAAGAATTAAAAAAGCAAGCAGAAGTTCCCGTGGATTTTTCTGCTCTTATGCAGAAGGCTCTGAAATACGATATTAAACCTAAAAAGAAGGGCAAGAAATAAATTCCTACCTTCATCTAAATTTGACCTTGGGAGCTTGCTCTGCGGTTTTCTTTACTTTCTTAACCCAGCATTGTTTTTGGTCACTCCAATATATTCCGTTCTTTTCGAGAACTTTATCAAAAGCCTTTTGACTTTCTTCATCTTCAAGTCCTGCATAATTCCAATCCGTTTCATCATCCCAGCCAGCACTTGAATTGAAATAATCATTCAAATCTACTGTCCGTTCAATATAGTTGTCGGAAAGTTCTATTTTGGGAGCTACTTCTTCAATTTGATAACTCTTTCGGAGTTCTCTTTTCTCTACTATATGGTTGTAGAAAAATACGGCAAATAATACAAGCGGTATAAGCACGATACTCCATAATATCTTAACGAGTGTATCACTTTCTCCTTTTTCACGCTCTAAATGCTTGGAACATGCTAATACAATCAATCCTACAATACCCCATAATAGAGATAAGAAGAACCAGTTTACAGAATTACGTCCTTTTCGGGAAGCTAATACAGCGGTGGCAATAGAAATACCTAACGCAAACAGAATACAAAAGAAACCTACTATAAGTTCCATGGTGGCGAATTTTAACGAGTTCTCCACGACAGCCATAGGAGAAGTTTAACAATGTTAGTTGTTAAAGAAAGTGGGCTGCCCCTGTGCATACTCGTTAGGTATCGCCAAACACCTGTATATACGCACAGTAGAGCAACCCACAAGTATGAGCTGTCCTCTGTGCCTTGTATATACCTCTTGATAATTTGGCGATTTCAACGAGTATAAGGCACTTTCCTTATTATATTCCAAAACTTTGTCCCGAAAGACAATGCAAAGATAGTGAGAAAATTTGTATCTTTGCATATCATTTAGAAAGAGTTATGAAGAGTAAGTTTGAAAAATTCATTTGTCCGAAATGCGGATTACAAGAAGCTGAAGTTGATAATAATGATAGAGTGGTTTGTCCTAAATGCAATAAAGTCGTACAACTCGCTTCTTCAGATAAAGAGTACATAAAAATTAGCAAACCTCAAAAGAACCAATAGGACATCCTTCAATATCAGGTAGTCTTATTATTGTTCCTTTGGGAAGAGATTGTATTGATTTCCAATTATTCTCAATAATATCGCTACTCTGTGCAGGAAAGTATTTGCAACAAAATGCCCTATAATCATCAAAGGTAAATTGCGTATGTTCCTTTTCTCTATAATCGGGATTAGCTTTCATTTTACTCCGTATCGTTATATCATTGAAGAGTTTACGAATACAAAGAATACCTAAACTTTCACCAAGTTTCGGAAACTTCTCCATAAATCGCCCTTTCAGAAGATGAAGACGCAAAGAGTGCTTATCTTCATCTTTATAATCAAACTGTTCCTCAAACATAATCTGATTGTTTCGTTCTCCTCTGACGATGATATTAGCCTCTTTACCACCGTGGTCTTGTACTTCGATTGAAATAATTGTCTTGTTCATATCTACAAATTTTCCTTATTCTATATCTGAAAACGTTGCGAGTATAAGTAAATGATTTATAGCAGCATTAGGAAAACGCTTATTCTATTGTACAGCCCAAAAACTTGCTTTACCTTTGTAGTGTTAAAAATAAAAGTATTATGAATAGTGCACGTTTTTACGAAGAAGATTTCAGTGGTTTCTTGCAGCAACTGGTCGATTCCAAACAATTGGAACCTATGCAAGAAGGTATTACAAAGTTAGTTATTGACAAAGGGTATGACATTTTATCCGAAAAGCAAAGAAAAGTTTTCGATTACATGATAAATACAACATGTAAGGAAACTTGTGAACGGTGTGAAAGTGATATTCTTTGGTGCGAAATGTTTGAAGCTCTTGATAATGGAGGTTATTGTAACTATTGTCAACACATGCTTGAAAAGCTGGAAGATGAGTAAGAAAATAACGGGAATGGCTATCAAGGTTATTCCCATTACTGTTTACTCAGTTATTATAAATCAGACAAGCCTATTTGGGGTATTGTCGTAAATACTCACCTTAAATTTTTGGTTTTGATACGCTTTAAAGTCAAGTATTCTGTAAAATACCTCTTTCAGCGTCGATTAAAAGGCTACTCTGCCAACAGGCGCTGGTGTTGCTGCCTCCCCGCATCGTCGTGAAACTGCCCTGCACGGCCGCAGGAATCCGGGCTGTAAAATATTTCGCGGCGAAGAATATCCGGACGAACTGCACGCTGGTATTCTCCGTGGGGCAGGCACTATTGGCGGCAAAGGCCGGAGCGACCTATGTGTCTCCGTTCGTGGGGCGTCTCGACGACATTTCCGAAGACGGCGTAGCATTGGTAGCCCACATCGTGAAGGTCTGCCGCACCTACGGTTACAAAACGTAGGTGCTGGCCGCTTCGATCCGTCATACGCAGCATATTATCCAGTGTCTCGATACGGGGGCTGATGTGGCGACATGCCCCCTTGCGGCAATCGAAGGGTTGCTCAAACATCCGCTGACGGACAGCGGGCTGGAGAAGTTCCTCGCAGACCATGCGCGTCTGAATACCTGAACGGAATCCGAACTGCGACGTTCTCGGATGATATCTATTTCCATAATCAAAAGATACATCATGGAATGTTTTAGACTGACAATATTAGAGGAGAGCCGGACACGCTGGGAGGTGTATGTCCGGTTCGGAGGCGAGTATTGGAAAACCTATCTTAAAAATAGGACAAGGCACCGGGTGCTTAACCTACACAACCAGATTGTAAAGGTCATTAATGCGCACTTCTCCAGCATTGCAATACCGCATCAGATCGCCTTGTTGGAACAACGGATACGCGAGTTGAAGACTCTGGGTATCGAGATTCTGAACCTCGCAAAACAAGTTAAAGAATAAGATTTATTCGGTACATTATTGCGGTTTTTCAATAGAAAAGTTCATGTATAAGATTTTATCTCTCATAATCAAAGTCCTCCATTTGAGGTAGGCTTACACTCAAAAGCAAAACTTTGATACTATCGAACAAAAACAACTCCCCGGAAATTAGTTTCTTTGATAAATTTTAAAATCCGCCTTATGAAAAAACCGACCTTTAAACATGCTGAAAAATGCATTAGAAGTTTTTTATCAATTCTGATGTTTTTGAGTATTACAAGTTGTTCAGATGATAAGGCATCCAAGCCTGGATTCGTAATCGACAACATTGCAGCGGAAAATAGCTATCAAATTTCGAAAAATCGAGAAATACAACTTCCCGGAAACGGATTTCAAATCGGAGATATGATCCGGTTAACCGATACCGGTATTTCGCACAACACCTATTGGATCGAACCAGACATTGACAACGAAAAAGCCGTATTTATACTACCCAACAACTTTATAGAAAGCGAATACTATATATCCATCATTCGTGGAAACAGCGAATTCACCTACGGACAGGCCCGTTTCTATATCGAATACATGCCTTTGAAAATCCTATCTTTCAATATCCGCGTAGACCAGCAAGCAGATGGAGACAATCGCTGGGAAAACCGAGCCAAAGCCGTAACATCCATGATGAAAGACATAGCCCCCACAGTCATCGGATTCCAGGAAGTACAACCGCACCAGTTGACTTACTTGGCAAAAACACACCCCGAATACGCATGGTATGGAATAGGCCGTGACACAGGAAATGTCCCTCCCGAAACGGATAGCTATAACCCGGAGGAATGTATGGCGATTTTCTATCGCCGAGATGAATTAAAACTGATCGACAAGGGAACTTTTTGGCTTTCAGAAACACCTGAAATTCCGTCGAAAGGCTGGGATGCCGCTTACCCCCGAACCTGCACCTGGTGTCTTTTCGAGTCCCAAAAACAACCGGGCATTCGGTTCCTGCATTTCAATACCCATTTGGACAACAAAGGTTCAGAGGCTCGCGCTGAATCGATGAAGCTCATCGAGCAACAAATAAAAACAATCAACACAGAAGGACTGCCGACATTGCTGACCGCGGATTTCAATTCAGATGTCTCCTCTTCGATCTTCTCCGGGATCAAAAGATTCATGTCCGAAGCTCGCGCCCAAGCACCTGTCAGCGACAATAAACCATCTTACAACGGCTACGGAAACTCTTCGGGAAGCATCATCGATCATATCTTCACAACACAAGATATTGTTCTCGAACGATTCAAAACCATTGACGCAAATTACGAAAACATCCCCTACATTTCCGATCACTACCCCGTTTGCGTGGAAGCTAAAATTCTATAATAACCGATAGTAGAGCCACTTTTCAGACATGGAAAAGACAGACTATAACCGTCCCTAATCTCGGTTCTTCCACCTGCGTTCCCGAAGGATGCTACAATTAAGAACTATTTTTCCGTTTTGAGAATAAAAGGTCCATAAAAGTCCAGTTGACTGAAAGCAATCAGTGATGCGCAGGCAGTCAACTGGATTTTTCATCCAGGCACGTCCTCCCAAAAAGCAGGCCCTTTTGGAATTTTTATCGGAAACCGATAACTTTACTATCAAATTTCGTCTTCGATGAACTTAAAAAAGGTTGTTCGTAATTTTTTCAACCACATTTCCTGCAAATGTATTACGATTTGCTCTTTATTGTTATTAGGCAGTTACGAGCCCGTTACGGCAGATTCTCAACTCATCCAACATCTTCCTAATCTGACTATTCATGGTTTTGCACAGGACCAAGTCGGATATATGTGGATCGCGACAGACAACGGGCTTTGCCGCTACAATGGCCAAACCTATTACCATTACCAAAGTGAACCGGACAACCCGGGATCGCTTCCCGCCAATCGTGTCTACGACATCCGTACCGACAATAACGGCACACTTTGGATCGTCTCGGCGAACGGTATCTGCGTTTATAATTCACTGCATGACAATTTCGAAAGTCTGCTTGCACAACGAGGCCTGCATCACATTACCTGTAACGGACAGAAAGTCCTCTGCTCCGGCTCTGCGGGGATGGTGCTCTTCGATGCCGCCAGCAGGAAAATACTGTCCCGAAAAAAAACAGAGTTCTACCAGTCACAAGTGCTGGAAACCGATCGGCAAGGTAATTTTTGGGGTGGCAGTACAGACGGAAGGAGCATACTGAAATACGACGACAAACTGAATGTCTGCGATTCGATACGACTTGACCGCCCGGTCAGATTTCGGTGCACCTGCCGCGACCGTCAGGGCCGCATCTGGTTCGGCACGGAGCAGGGTGTCGTGGTTCTCGACCCCACAACGGGAAACCTCACGACTGACACACAGCTACTGCAATGTCTAGCCCTCGTCTCCAAATTCAACGTCTCGATGCTGACTCTGACGAACGACGATACAATCTACATCGGGACGCAGGGCGACAACATTCATGCAATCAATCTTGCCAACTACACCTTTGAGCCCAACGTCGCAGGCCGATTTTACAGACTTAACCACACAAGCGATTTCAACTGCGGGTTCTGTGATCACGAAGGCAACATTTGGATAGGCACGGCCGATCGCGGATATTATGTACGTTTCGCCTACCAAAAAAACTTTTCGCAAATGGGACGCCTCGGGAAACAAACCTTGGGCAAGTATATCAACGCCATCACGGCCGAGAAAGCCGGCACTCTCTGGATAGGCAGCCGTTACAAAGGACTGCTCGGCTACAACAACCGGGAATATGCGGCACGGTGGCATACGATGGAGAATAATCCGCTCATGCAGCAGCTTGGGAGCAATAGCATCGCAGCGCTCCATTTCGACTCATCCGGACAATTGTGGGTCAACATCGACGATCGGATCGCCATCTGCACCACAGAATTTGTGAATATCCGCAGCCATACACTATTGCCGGGACATTTCCTCGTCAATCGCTTCTGCGAAGACGCCCGTCACAGAGTATGGGCCGCCACTCAATCGGGACTCGTCCGCTGGGAGGGAATCCGGGCGCAAAACGTCCTATTTCGAGATTGCGATGTACAAGATGTTATTCAGTTGAATGACAGCACGATGCTCGCTGCTGTATCCGGACAAGGCGTCTGCGCTGTCGATATCCGCTATTCCGAAACCCGCCCCTATGTCCAAACAGCTGACAGTCTTGTCGCCAATGCCCTGCGACGTTCTACATGCCTTTATGGCGCCAAGGACGGCTCGCTGTGGATTGGCACACGCTCGCACGGTCTGCTGCGCTACCACCCGCAGCAGGGATTCAGAAGCTACACCCTCCGGGATGGGTTCGCCAGCAACGAGATCGCCGCCATCACGCAGGACCCCCAGGGCAACACCTGGGTAGCGACGTCCTACGGGCTTTCGTTTATCACAGCCTCAACGGAACGCGTGACCACCTATTTCCAGACGGACCGGCTCCAGAGCCAACAATTCTATCCTCACTGTTCGCTCAACACCTCGTCGATGATCTATTTCGGCGGCAACACCGGACTGGTGCAATTCGCCCCGGGGCGCGTCATCCCCAAGATCACGAAGTCGCCCGTGCCGCTGGTGCTGACCGAAATCCGAATCAACAGCGTCGTCCAGCACCCCGCGGAAGGCGAAATCCTCACCCGGACGCTGAACGACACCGAACGCATTATTCTCAATCACAAACAGCGGAACATCGACATCGGCTACGAGGCCGTGACGTTCCTTTCGCCGGAAAACGTCCGCTACGCCTATCGCCTCTACGGCGGCAACATCGACGAAGCGTGGAACTACGTCGAAAATCGCCGCAGCGCCAACTACGCGCACCTGCCGGCAGGACATTACATCTTCGAACTGAAAGCCCAGAATTCCGACGGATTCTGGAACGAAGAACCGCGGCGGCTGGAAATCGTCATCAAGCCCTCGCCGCTGCTGACGTGGTACGCTTTCCTGTTCTACATCGCAGCGGCGGGCGGGGCGGCCTGGTGTGCCAACCGCCTTTACCTGCGCCGCCGGCTACAAAAGATGGAGTTGCAATTGACCCGAACAGAACTGGAACGCGAAAAAGAGTTGACCAACATGAAGATCAACTTCTTCACCAATATCTCCCACGAACTGCGCACGCCGCTCTCACTGATCTACGGCCCGGTGAACATGCTGCCGGGCATCACCGACGAGAAACGGTCGCGCGAGTTGATCAACCTGATCAACTACAACATCCAGCAATTGCTCAAGTTGATTGACCAGACGTTGAGCTTAAGTCGCATTGAGAACGACACCCTGCCGCTGTCTGTTTGCCGGCAAGACATCATCCCCTACGTCAACCGTCTGACGGAGAGTTTTGCATGCCTCGCCCACGAAAAACGGATTGACCTGCGAACGACGAGCGAACCTGCAGGCCGGATGATCGTGGCCGTAGATGCCGATAAACTCAGTAAGGTGCTTTCGAACCTCGTATCCAATGCTCTGAAATACACCCCGGAAGGCGGTCACGTCGACATCGCACTGACGGAGACGAAGACACTGCCCGAAAAACTGGCGGGAGCCGCACCGGCGTCGCGATACCTCATCGTGAGCGTCACCGACGACGGAATCGGCATGAGCCAGGAGGACGTAGGACGCATCTTCGAACGCTACAAACGCCTGACACAGAGCGAACGCAGCACGATCGGAACCGGTATCGGGCTTCACTACGTCAAACAACTGCTGCTGGTGCACAAAGGCAGCATCGCGGCCGAAGTGCGGCCCGAGGGCGGCATGCGCTTCACCTTCGCCATTCCGGTCGACGAAACACTCTACGACCTCGCCGGAGAGCCCGCCGTCGCCGCCGAATTCATCGACGGCATGACGGTCACCGACGCCCGGGAGATCCTGCCCGGCAGCGATCTGCCCGGGAATAGCGGGGGGGGGGAATTCCGGACCGCGGCCGAAGGTCGTCCTCGTCGAAGACAACCCGCAGCTGCAACACTACTGCCAATCGATTTTCGCCCCGCGGTTCGACGTTTTCACGGCCGACAACGGCGCCGACGGACTTGACCTGATCAACGCCGAAATGCCCGACGTGGTGATCACCGACGTCCTGATGTCGAAGATGGACGGTTACGAACTCTGCCGCAGGATCAAGAATGACGTACAGTTGAGTCACATTCCCGTCGTGATCCTCACGGCGAAAGTCACCGACCAGGACAAAATAGCCGGTTACCAGGAGGGCGCCGACGTCTACATGACCAAGCCGTTCAACCCCGAACTGTTGCAGACCGTCGTCGGCAACCTGCTAACCTCGCGCAGCAAACTGCGCGACATGATCCTTTCCGAATCCGGAAAATCCGACGCCGGAACGGAAGCCGAAACGGTGAAACTCTCCGCGGCCGACCAGGCCTTCGTGGACAAACTGCGCGGGCTGATCGACAGCAACATCTCGGATAGCACGCTCAACATCAACGCCTTGAGCGGCGAAATGTGCATGAGCCGCGCCAGTTTCTTCCGCAAGATCAAGTCGCTGACGGGCGTCACGCCGAACAACTTCATCCTAATCTACCGTCTGAACCGAGCCGCCGAAATGATTCTCGGTCAAGAATACCGCCTCAACGAAATTTCCGATCTCTTGGGATTCAGTTCGCAATCGCATTTCTCGCGTTGCTTCAAACAGCATTTCGGAATCACACCGAAGGATTATGCAACGCAAGGAAAGGGGGCTTCCCAAAAGACAGATTGAGATTCTCATACATATTTTTAAGACTTCTATGACGAAAATTTATTTTTCGCCGGAATACTTTTGTATTGACAAAACCGACCCAAAAACATCCATTACTTAATTCCAGGAACCGATGTCTCGAACATTTTATCCATTCGTTTCAAATTACAACACCAAAGTAAAATCCGCGGATTTCAAGGTCAACGCACCAATCATCTGCAGGGCCTGCTATTTCACCCAAGCATTGCGCTGACTGAAAAACTACAAAACTTAAAAATAATATGAAAAAAGTTTTTGGGTCTTTGCTCCTCATCTTCTCGATATGGACAATAGGTGCACAGGAACGCAAGTCGATGGACAACCAGACCGTCGACGGTTATCGCGGTATCTGGTTCACGATAGGACAGGCCCGTTCGGGCTACGGCGACAAGTATTCGGGCGGACTGGGCACCTACACCATGAAGCATATCCCGATGGCGGTCTACTCGCCCGAAGCGGACAAAACCTTCTTCGTCTACGGCGGAACGCCCTCCGAGGAGCGCAAATACCTGCTCTGCATGGTCGGCTGCTACGACCATAAGACGGGCATGCTGCGCCGCCCCGTCGTGGTTTACGACAAGGGCGTGGCCGGTGTCGGCGACCCCCATGACGACCCGACCATCCAACTCGACAAAGAGGGCTATGTCTGGGTATTCGTCGCCGGACGCGCCAACAAGCGCCCGGGTATCCGCTACCGCAGTACGAAACCTTACGACATCTCGAAATTCGAATATGTCAACGAGAACATCATGGCCTACCCACAGGTACATTACCATCCCGAAAAAGGGTTCTTCCTCTTCTTCACACGCTACGACGGCGTGCGGAGGCTCTTCTTCCAGACCAGCAAGGACGGCATCGGCTGGACCGACTACCGCCAAATCGCCTCGATCATCGACGAGGGCGAAACCAAGTCGGGACACTACCAGTTCACGAACCTCTGCGGCGACAAGTTGATGTGCTGCTTCAACCGCCACATCAACGGCGCCGTGGACACGCGCACCAACATCTACTACATCCAGTCGGAGGACTGGGGGCGGACGTGGACCACGATCGACGGCAAACCGATCGAGTTGCCGATCACCTGTTCGAAGAACCCCGCCCTGGTGCACGACTATCAGTCCGAACACCGCAACTGCTACATCAAGGACATCAACTTCGGACCCGACGGACAGCCCGTGATCCTCTACCTGACGAGCGACAACCACCTGACGGGTCCCAAAGGCGGCGTGCGCAAGTGGCAAACCGTACATTGGGACGGCGCCAAGTGGGTTTACAGCGACATTACGACCTCGACGCACTGCTACGACAGCGGCAGTCTGTGGATCGACGACAAAGGAGTCTGGACTGTCATCGCACCGACCGACATCGGCCCGCAGTACTGGGGCACGGGCGGTGAGATGGTGATGTGGCGCAGCCGCGACAAGGGCCGGACGTGGAAACGCGTCCGCACGCTGACCCACGACAGCCCGCGCAACCACGGTTACGCCCGCCGTCCGCTCCACGCCGATCCGGATTTCTACGCCTTCTGGGCCGACGGCAATCCCGATGCGCTGAGCATCTCGTACCTCTATTTCTGCAACGCCAAAGGCGATGTTTTCCGGATGCCCTACACGATGAACGCCGAGTGGCAGAAACCGGAACCCGTGCCCGGCGGAAAACCCCGCGACTGACCCCGGGCCAGCCCGTAACCGCATGAAAAAACACGTCTTGTTTACCGTCGTATTGCTTGCAGCCGCGCTCCTCGGGGGCGCCGGCTGCAACGGCAATACGTCCGAAACCGAAACTCCGCTTCCCGTTCTGGAAAACGCCGGACAGGTGACGCTCGCAGGCGGGCGCAACCGGATCGTCTGCCGCTGGACCGGCATGCCGCAGGAGGTCGCGTCGATCCGGCTCCGGCTCGGCGACGACGGGACCCCGCACGATATTCCGGCCGGCGACGGCAACGGCGAAAAGGAGCTGACCGGTATCGAAGAGGGCTCCTGGCCGGCCGAGGTCCGCTACGTCACCGATGACAGAGGGATTTTCGCTGGTCCTGCGCCGACGGTGACCGTATACGGCGACCGCTACGAAGCGTCGCTGAAAAACCGCACCGTCACGGGGGCCTACTTCGCCGGTGCCTCGGCGACCGTGACGCTCGGTAACTCCTGCCCCGAAGGATTGGTCGGACAAGAGTTCACCTACGTCTCGGCGGTCGGGGAGCCCCGAACCCGCTACTGCGAAGCGCGGCACGACGGTTCGAAGCAAACCGTCGCGTTCGACGATGCGGGCGGCGACATCTCGTACCGCTGCGTCTACCGCCCTTCGGAAATCACCGGAGACCTCTTTTACAGCCCGGCGGCAACGATCTCCAACTACGCCCGGGTGGACTCCCCGGAACAGCCCCCCCCCGTGGTGGAGGGTTACCGCGGCATCTGGTTCTCGATCGGCCAGGCCGCTTCGGAATACGGACCCAAATACTCCGGCGGACTGGGCACCTACACGATGAAACATATCCCGATGGCCGTCTACGCCCCGGCCGTCGGACGGACCTATTTCGTCTACGGCGGCGCCCCGGACACGGGCCGGAAATACCTGCAATGCATGATCGGCTGCTACGACCACAAGACCGGACTGCTGCAAAAGCCCCGCGTCGTGCACGACAAAGGTATCGACGGGGTTTCCGATCCCCACGACGACCCGACCGTCCAGATCGACCGGAACGGCTACGTCTGGGTTTTCGTCGCTGGGCGCGCCAACAAACGCCCGGGCATCCGCTACCGGAGCGTCAATCCCTACGACATCTCGGCTTTCTACCGCATCAACGAAAGCATCATGGCCTATCCGCAGGTGCACTACCATCCCGAGCGGGGCTTCTTTCTCTTTTTCACCCGCTACGACGGCGTGCGCCAGCTCTTCTGGCAGACCAGCGAAGACGGCGTGAACTGGACGCCCTACCGGAAGCTGGCTTCCATCAAGGAGGGCTCCGAAAGCAAATCGGGACACTACCAGATCAGCAACATCTGCGGCACGAAGGTCTGCACGGCCTTCAACCGCCACATCAACGGCAACGTCGATACGCGCACGAACATCTACTACGTCCAGTCCGAAGACTGGGGCGCGACGTGGACCACGGCCGACGGCACGGCGGTCACGGTTCCCGTGACGGAGCGCTATTCGAACGCCCTGGTGCGCGATTTCCAGAGCCAGGGACGCAACTGCTACATCAAGGACCTGAATTTCGACACCGCAGGACGCCCCGTGATCCTCTGCGTCTCCAGCGACAACCACCTGACGGGCCCCGACGGCGGCGTGCGCCAATGGCACACGTTCCACTGGACGGGCCGGGAGTGACGGGAGAGCCTGATCGCCACCTCGACGCACTGCTACGACAGCGGCAGTCTTTGGATCGAAGACGGCGCCTGGACCGTCATCGCCCCGACCGACGCAGGGCCCCAGTACTGGGGCGCAGGCGGCGAGATCGTCGTCTGGCGCAGTTTCGACGAGGGCGGGAGCTGGCTCCGCGCGCAGACGCTTACCTCGAACAGCATCTACAACCACACCTACGTGCGGCGACCCCTCGGCGCCGCAGAGGGATTCTACGCGTTCTGGGCCGACGGCAGCCCCGACGCCCGGACCGCCTCGCACCTCTATTTCTGCACCGCTGCGGGCGATGTCTTCCGCATGCCCTACGACATGACCGACGAATGGGCGGCGCCCGAACCCGTAAACCGATAACCGCAATCAAACATCCGAACTATGTATAAAACACGATTCTTCCTCTTTCTGTTGGCCGCCGCGCTTTCGGGCGTCCCGGCCGAAGCCGCCAACAAACGCGACACCGAGATCGCCAACCGGGTGGCGCAATGGCAAATCGACAATTTCGACCACTACATGTCAAAAGGCCGCCCGCGCAGCAACCAACACTGGGCCAACGGCGCACTCTACCGCGGGATGCTCACCTGGGCCGACGTCTCGGGTTACAAACCCTGCGAGGAGTTCATCCTCGAAATCGGGCGCCGCAACGGATGGTGCATGGGGCCGCGGCAGTATCATGCCGACGACATCTGCGTCGGGCAGGCCTACCTGATGCTGTACGAACGCTACAAGGACCCGGCGATGCTGCACCCCGTAAAACAACGGGCCGATTCGGTGATCGCCTTCCCGGCGCAGACCAAGATGCACATCAAAGCCAAAGACGGCCAGAAGCGTTGGAGCTGGTGCGACGCCCTGTTCATGGCGCCCCCGGTCTACGCCTTGCTGAGCGAAATCACAGGCGACCCCAAATACCTGCAATTTATGAACAGCGAGTTTTATGCCGCCACGACGGCTCTCTTCGATCCGGCTGAATGCCTTTACTATCGTGACGCCCGCTACATTCCCAAACGGGAAAAGAATGGGGAAAAGGTCTTCTGGAGCCGCGGCAACGGCTGGTGTTACGCCGCATTGGCGATCCTGCTCGATACGGTTCCCGAGACCGACCCGATGTACGACTACTACCGACGGCTGTTCACCGAGATGTCCAAGGCCGTAATCTCCTGCCAGGACAGAAAGGGCTCTTGGCATCCGAGCATGCTCGACCATGACGCCTATCCGATGCCTGAAAACAGCGCTTCGGGATTCTTCACCTACGGACTGGCCTGGGGCGTGAACCGGGGCATCCTGACCGAAGGCATTTATCGGAAAGCCGCCCGCCGAGGCTGGAAAGCGCTCTGCTCCCATGTGGACAGCGACGGCCGCCTCGGCTATGTGCAGCCGATTGGAGCCTCGCCTGTTTCCACAGGAAGAGACAAAACCGAGGTCTACGGCGTCGGAGCATTCTTAATGGCTGCTTCTGAAATTATCCAGATGTAATTCACGAAGCGAATGGTACTCCAATACAAAAAACAAAAACTCTCGTGAAAAAAAATCTTAACCTTTTAAAATAATTTTGAGATACCAAACCTTAAAAGGAACCGACCCATGAAAACCTTGAAACACGCAAGTACGTCCCTGCTGTTGATATTGGCGCTCCTGTCAGGTCAATTTGCGGTGTCCTGTTCTTCGGACCCGGAGACTGAAGCTGCCGACCATGTGGAGATCAGCGGTCTCGAGGACGAATTGAGATTTCCGCATTCACCCATGGAAAACGAAGCGGTAAACATCAAGATCTCGTCGAACAAAACCTGGTCTATCTCCAAAAGCAACCTCGATTGGCTTACCATTTCGCAAATGAACGGAGGTTCGAACTTTCCGGCGACAATAACCCTCACCGCCAAGCCCAATGACGACTTGGAACGCAGCGGGGAGCTAACGATCTATGCCGGGGCTCTCGTACGTACGGCAACCGTCACACAAGAAGCCTTCCCGATCGTACCAACCATTACTTTGAGCGGAATTACGGACAATAAACTTGATTTCGAGTTCACCGATACCGAACCCGTAAATTTCACCCTATACAGCAATGTCGCCTGGACCGCCGACCTGGAAGACCTCGAATGGGCTACCGTGTCTCCCTTGTCCGGAGAACGCAAGAAAGAGATTACAATCACTGTGACTCCGACAGCCAACAGCGGCAAAGAACGCACCGGCACGATTACATTTCGCGCGGAAAAAGCAACACCCGTTGTCGTCACCGTCAGTCAAACGGCTTACCGCGACGAACCGATCCTGACAGTCACGGGCATTGACGATGAAAACAACGTCCTATTGTCTCATAATCCGGAGCAGCCTTTTGCTCTGCAGGTATTGAGCAACCGCAACTGGAATGTCTCGAAATCCAATCTCGATTGGCTGACGGTTTCCCCCGATTCAGGAACAGCAGCCAGCGACCCCATAGAAGTCATGCTCTCCGCCGAACAGAACACCGGCAAAGAGCGCATCGGTACGTTGACTTTACACAGCGAAGATCCAGAACTAAAAGATCTCGTTATCACCGTCATACAAGAGGCCAAACCCAATACCCTCCTGGCATGGTGGACGGTGGGCAATGAACAGATTCTTTTAGACAAAGATAAAAACAGTCCCAATTGGACCAAAGATGGAGTTATGATAGCCGACCAGCCGACAGGAACTACTGCATCGGGAGAATGGCATCGGGCGAACCCAGATAACCTATATCCTGCCTCCATGTCATATATCATAAGCAGCGATGGAAAGGGCCATTACGCCATCAAGCCGATCTGGGACAAAGATTATTTAGAATTCACCATTCCGGTCAAAGAGTTTGCCGCCGGATCGATGGTCAATATCCGTTTTGGTATAAGCGGAACCAATCCAGCGCCCAAATATTGGTTCATCGAATATTGGGACGAAGGCCAATGGAAAAAGACTGGTACCGAATCATTCACATACGCAAATGGCGATAAAGTGTCTGCGACCTTCCAATTGGGTAAACAGAATGTCGTGTCTAACATCGACGTAACAGCTACCTTCACGGAGCCCATAACGAATGGCGAAATTCATATCCGCCTGCTCTGTGCCAGCGGACGGCACAAAGTTCAGAATACAACACCCTTACAAGCTCCCAACAAGAGCAGCACGATCCGTCTACGGCCTTGGGAAGGAGAACTCGCAGATAAAAACAATGCTATCTCGTTCTACTTGGTTTCCCAATAAATCGTTGTGGCAGGCTGCCGATTGGAGTATCGGCAGCCTACCATAACCAACCTCTCAAAACCTAAACAAAACCCATACATGAAAAATTTTTATTCCAAACTGTCTTCCAGGCTCTATCGCTTGAGTATGGCGTTGTTAGTGCTGCTGCACGTTGCTGTGACAGGATCGGTTTCGGCCAAGGAATCGGCTGCCGATGTGCAGCAACCGACGATTCAGGCCCAAGGCCGTGTCGTCAATGCTAACGGCCTTGCGATTGTCGGTGCAACTGTTACAATAAAGGGCGGGGCCGCCGGAGGTACGATCACCAACGCCCAAGGGTCCTTCACGATCCGCGTCCACAAAGGTGCCGTGCTTCACATCTCGTTCCTGGGTTTTCAGGCGCGGGAGATCGTCGTTACGGATGCTTCTCCGCTGACAGTAATTCTCGCTGAAGAGGCGCATCAGGTCGAGGACGTGATCATTGTCGGCTACGGCGTACAGAAGAAGGAGAGCGTGCTGGGCGCCATCTCCCAGGTGAACAACGAACAACTCGTCAACTCGGGTACGACCAATATAACCAATGCCATTGCCGGAAAACTCTCGGGAGTGACAACAATCCAGACAAGCGGACAACCGGGCAACAACGACGCCGATATTTTCATTCGCGGCGTATCGAGTTGGAACGGTTCTGCGCCGTTAGTGTTGGTCGACGGTGTCGAACGCAGTTTTTCGGACATAGACCCGAACGAGGTCGCATCGATTTCAGTATTGAAAGATGCTTCGGCAACCGCCGTTTTCGGAGCCAAAGGTGCCAACGGTGTCATTATCGTAACTACCCGCACGGGTTCTACGGGCAAGCCCAAAATGAACGTATCGCTCTCATACGGGCTCGATTTTCCAACCAAAATACCCGACCATATCAGTTCGGCACAGACAGCGACACTGCTTAACGTAGCTTTGAAAAACGCCCAAAGCTATGGTTCACTGATCTCACAACGCGAAATCGACGAATACGCCCGTCCTTCGTCGCGCCTGAATACGATCCGTTATCCCGACAACGACTGGTTCGATCTGGTGATGCGCAATTGCGCCCAGACGATCAACGCCAACTACAATGTTTCGGGAGGTTCCGAACGCGTGAAGTATTTTCTCTCGCTCGGCTATACCCATGAAGGTTCTATCTTCAAAGACTTTTCCGAATGGAGCAACGCCAACTTTCGTTACGATCGTATCAACTACCGTTCGAACCTCGACTTCAAACTCACTCAAAGCACCAATCTGGCGATCAAAGTCGGCGGCGTCTTGAGTTTCAAGGATCGTCCCACCAATGTAACCGTATCGCAATTGTTCGACATGATGTACTCGGCGTCGCCAATGATGTACCCTGCTTATTTCCCCGCATGGGTATTGGAAGAGATGCCTGACAAAGACTATCCCGATGCCAAAGGCGGACGGTTGTCAAGTCCCCGACAGGCCTATTTCAAAAATGCGGTGACATCACTCTCAACGGGAGAATTCGAACAAAACACAAACAATAAACTCTACACGGACGCTAATTTCGTGCAGAAACTAGATTTCATCACCAAAGGCCTTTCGATTAAGGCGAACGTTTCATTGAGCACCTATTATTCACGGATTTCACAAAAAGCAGAGAATTCCAATCCGACATTCTATATCGATTGGGACCGCTATGACGCCGGTGACGGCAATCCGTGGATTTACTCCGCAGCCAGCGAACTCGTCTATGAGAATACGCCTTACGCCGTAACTCGCGGTTCGATGGCAAACGACTATTATATCACATTCTACTGGGAAGGGGCCGTGGATTACAATCGCACCTTCGGAGATCACACCGTGACGGCGCTGGCTCTATTCAATCAGCGTGAAAATGTCAAGGGGACTACTTTTCCCTACCATTCGCAAGGTGTTATCGGTCGCATAACTTATGACTACAAACACAAATATCTGTTTGAATGCAACCTCGGATACACGGGTTCGGAACAATTCTCACCCGAAAACCGCTACGGATTCTTCCCGGCCATAGCTGTCGGATGGGTTCCTTCGCAGGAAGGATGGTGGAAACGTACCATGCCTTGGTGGTCGAAGATGAAAATCCGCTATTCGGACGGATTGGTCGGCAGTGATTCAGGATCGCGTTGGCTCTATTTCAGCGAATACACCAAAGGTAGCGACAGTTATATTTACGAAGGATCGGCTGCCAATCTTGTAGCACAGTGGGAAGAAGCTCACAAGCGCGATTTAGGTATTGAGATGGGCTGGCTGGACAATCGGTTAACCCTGAATCTCGACCTTTTTGAAGAAAAACGTACCAATATGCTCGTTTCGCCTAACGTTACAATGTTAGTGGGAACTTCCTACAAAGAGGTCAACCGCGGCAGTATGAAGAAGCACGGCATCGACATCGAACTGGGTTGGGCTGATAAGACAGCTTCGGGATTCGGTTACAATCTCACGGCGATGGTTTCACTCAACGAGAACCGCATCACCAATTTTGAAGACGCTCCCTATGCCCCCGACTACCAAAAGGTTGCCGGAAAGCCCTATAAAGGGCAAACTAACGGCGTAGACATTGTCGACTCGGGTTACTACGAATCCGTTGACGACATCCACAACTACCCGGCTTACACGCCCGATTGGAACTTCATCAATGTGGGTTCCTACAAATACCTCGATTATACGGCTGACGGAAAATTCTCAGAAAACGACCTGCACGCTATAAAAGGCAGCCAATATCCGCTGGCCATCTGCTCGTTTAATGCAGGATTCAGCTACAAAGGGTTTGAATTCAGCATGTTATGGCATGCTAATTTTGGCAAATGGGTAGAGTACAACAAGAGCTGGGAGATGGAATTCAACAAGGGAGATTATCGTGTTACGGCCTCGCAACTCGACTATTGGCGTCCGGACAACCGTGACGCCAACCATGCCACGTTGGTTTACGGCGGTACGTCAGGGCATCCTATGTATATGTGGGCGGGCGGCAGTAGCGATGCCGGAGCCAAGATGATGCTCGAAGGACGCACTTGGCGCAAGGCTGACTTCCTCTCGCTGCGAGAGGTTTACCTAGCCTATACATTCAATGCGAAGAAACTACGCCAGAAAGTCGGATTCCGCAATCTGAGCATCTATCTTACAGCAAACAATCTGTTTACGATCAGCGACCTGATAGAGGGAGACCCACAAAGCACCACTTTCACCACAGGATTCTATCCACAAATGGCCAGTTTCAAACTGGGTGTCAAACTCGGATTCTAAAAATGCAAAGACTATGAAAAAACTGACACTATTCGCCGCACTTGCATGCTGTCTAATCACCCAAAGTTGCAGTTTTTTGGATATAGACCCTGAAGCCGGACTCGACGAGAATCAGGTATTTTCGACATGGGAGAACTTCAAAGCCTATTTCAACAACGTCTACGAAGGACGTACGGGACAGAAGGACAATGGTGACAATATCAATATCAAATTGGGGTATCCACTCTACGTTGATTTCAACGATCGGCGCTTTACATGGAACGCCTTGACGGACATGTGCGATGGCGGCCGCTGGCTCCGCTCACAGCAGATCAAGGCCGGAGCCTTAGGCGCCAACGTTACCGAATGGACTACAAATACCGGCCGCCGTCCGATCTCCTACTCGATGTTCCGCATCATCCGCGTGGCGAACAAATGTATCGAGAACATCGACATGGTGCAGAACGCCAGACAAACCGATAAGGACGACCTTATCGGACAAGCCTATTTCGTCAGGGCTTTCGCTCATTTCACGCTCTGCCGGATCTTCGGGGGCATGCCTTATCTGGACAAAGCGCTTGAAGCCGATGACAACTGGGATATGACCCGTCTTTCAGCTAATGAAACATACCGCCGGTGCGCAGAGGATCTTGACCGAGCCTACGATTACTTCAAGGCTGCCGGAAAACTACGACGCGATGCCGGCCCCGGAAGCGAAGGACATCTGTCGAGTTCCGATATGGCCTATCCCAATGGCGTAGCTGCCAAGGCCCTCAAGGCTCGCTGCCTCGTTTACGCCGCCAGTGAACTGAACAACTTGCGTGGACAAAGCGACTGGGAAGATGCCGCCGAAGCATGCGCCGAAGCCATTCGTATCGCCGATGAGTGGGGCTATGATTTAGTCCCCTTCACAGAGTGGAGCAGCAATTTTTACGGTACGAAATACACGAATGAACACATTTGGGCCTGGAACTACGGCAGTTCCAAGATCAACACTACCGCATGGTCGGCAAGTTTCAGCTATCCGGTTTCGAACTACACGAACGCCAGTGGCGACTGCCCGACGCAGAATTTTGTCGACCGCTTCGAGACACTCGACGGCGATCCGCTCCTCACCGAAGCGGACCGCATCGCAGCCGAAACGCTCGGGCACTACAACGAACAGGACCCCTACACGAACCGCGATCCACGTCTGGACAAGACCATCCTACACGACGGCAGCATCGTGTCGGGATGCCCGACGGGAATCAATATTCACTATGATCCCGTTTCAGGGCTCTGGCCCACCTCATCACTCAACAACGAAGCACGTACATTCGGTATAGCTTGGGGCTCGAACGATACCAAAGGTTATACCAACACCGGTTATTACGTCAACAAACTGTGGAATGGCAAGTTGGGAACGACGGCTGCGCACCAGCACACCGACCCGCTAATCCGCATGGCGGAACTCTACCTCAACTACGCCGAAGCGGTCAACGAAGCTTATGGTCCCGACGGCAGTGCCGGGGGCCTGTCGCTGACGGCGCTGGACGCCGTGAACGAAGTGCGCAACCGGGCCGGAATGCCCGACGTGCTCGACAAATTCACTGGCGACGCCACATTGGTGCGTGAACGTATTCGTAACGAGCGCTGCGTGGAACTGGCCTTCGAAGGACATCATTACTACCACGACATCCGCCGCTGGAAAATAGCCCCTCAGACTATGACCCAAACCCTCACAGGCATCTACATCGAAAAAACCGAGGTTTCGGATCAATATCCTCGTGGTCGTCGCTATATTCGCCGGGCTATTCCGTCGAACCGGCAGGCTAACTGGAAGAATGCCATGTACTACCTTCCGTTCCCTGCCGAGGAGATTAACAAGATGCAAAATTTCATCAACAATGAACTTTGGTAGAACCCGACCGACTATGAAAAACAGTTATAAGATACTAATAGGCATGGTATCGCTATTCTTTGCTGCAGCAACGTACGGCATACCTGCCGAGGCCAATACCGGCGAAACAATAATAAACCAAGAACTGCTCCGATCCGACTCGGCAGTCCGTGCCGAACGCACCATGCGCATCTACCAAACCCTCGACATGCCTTACGGTCGCAAATTCAGCAGGAAGGTCGCAACCGGAAATACGGCAACTTACTATGAACGGGACATTGATAAATATCCGACCAACGATTTTCGCAATTCACTGACGGGAGCTGTCGCAGGACTGACCGTACGGGAATTAGCAGGAGTTCCCGGCATGCACTATGCCAGCGAATCCGGCCGAACGGCCATCTATGTCCGGGGGCTCTCCCCAGTATATGTCATCGATGGCATGCCGGCCTATATCACACAATTACAACTCGATCCCGAGGAGATCGAAAGCATGACGCTCGTCCGCGACATCGCAGACAAGGCATTATTCGGATCACGGGCCGCCAATGGTGTCGTATACATCACGACCAAACGGGGGTTGACACAAGGCCGAACCATCAAATTCGGATTCGAGAGCGGTTTAAGCGTCGTCGATCGTTTCCCCGAATGGGTTAACGGCGTTGAATATGCCCAACTTCAGAATCAGGCACGTATCAATAGTGGCTACATGCCTACTTATTCCAATGAAACGATTTCCGGTTTTGCCCGCCAAGACCCTTACGACTTGCAATGTCCCAATGTCGATTACCGCAATCTGATGTTCAAGGATACAAAGCCCTATTACAAAGCCAATGTGGCCATCGAGGGTGGTACGCAGAAACTCCAATACAGCAGCCATATCGGTTATGCCGGAGAGGGAGACATCTACAAAGTAGGCGAAAAGGCAGATTTCAACCGTATCAATGTCCGGACCTACCTGCGGGCCGCTATTACGAAGGATCTCGACATTGATTTCGGATTCGTCGGAGGACTGACTTTCCGCCGCCAGCCCCGCTACGGCTATGGCAGCTCCGCCACGATTGAGTTTGAAAACGCGTTGAGCGACGTCCTGACGGTTCCGGCAGTGGCCTTTCCATTGGTCGTATCGCATGACGAAGAGACAGGCAACACCATCTATGGAGTCAGTTCAACTTACAAAAACAATCCTTATGCCTCGCTGACCGAAAACGGATTCTCCACAGAACGCGGACGTTCGGGTGTAGTCAACGCCACGCTTACCTACGATCTTGGGGCATTGGTCAAAGGGCTGAAATTCCAATCCTATGTGGGCCTGAATCTCTTCAATATGACCCGTATCGGCAAGAACCCAGACTACACGGCAGTCATCTACGATCCGGCCACGGGCGAGAGCATCAAAACCTCGCATGAAGGTACTCAGGTGTCCGGCAAGTCCAACATGGGAAAATGGACCCATCAGGGCCTTTACCTTCATGAGAAACTGAGTTATGAATATCGCAGCGACAACCATCACATCGGTGCATCGGCAACCTACTACCTCGAATCGGTGGATCGTTCGGGCAATAGTTTCCGTGAACGCCAGCAAACGCTAATCGGTGCATTCGACTACGCCTACCGGGATAAATATTTATTTCAGGCCGTAGTCAATTATACCGGGTCATCAATGTTCCGCCCTGGTAAACGTTATGGCACCTTCCCTTCTTTCGGAATAGGTTGGGTAATTTCCGAAGAAAGTTTCATGCAGGGCGCAAAATGGCTCGATTATCTCAAACTGCGCGGTCAAGCCGGTATTCTCGGGCATGACACTTTCGGCTCGCAGGAGCTTTATGAAGATTACTACGTCAAAAGTTCGGGCATCAAATTCGGACCTTACGATACCGGATATCAATGGATCGGCTCCACAGAACGCAACCAGTCCTACGTCAATACGATCTCACGGCTGGGCAATCCCAACCTGACATGGGAGAAACGCAAAGAGTTTACCGTGGGCATCGATGCCGTGCTGTTTCACAACCGGCTTTCGATCGAAGCCAACTACTATAACGCACTGCGCGACGATATCATTACCGAGATGAGCAGTGCATTGCCGGGAATATACGGCATGAACGGTGTCGACACTTATGAAAATTACAACCGTATCCGCTACCAGGGTTGGGAGGCCGCATTATACTGGTCAGACCGGATTGGCGAAGTTCAGTACACCATCGGCGGAAGCCTTTCGACCATCAAGGGCAAATACCTACGTTACAATGAAAACTATACATATGACTATCAACGTGTCACCGGTACCGCTACCGGATCTTATAGGGGGTATGTCTGCCTGGGCAAGTTCACATCCCGGGAAGAGATCGAAACTTCGCCCCGGCAGTTGTTTGACGATAAAGTACAGGTGGGCGATCTAAAATATGCCGATTTGAACGATGACGACCTGATCGACAGCAATGACAAGCGCATCGTGGGCAATACCAATCCCAAGATAGACTATGCCGTAAGTATCAATTTGCGTTACCGCAACTTCGACTTCACCGTTGTCGGCACGGGCCGTACCTCTTATCAGATAGCCATGACCAACAACTATTTTTGGAACGGTTGGGGCACGAACACTTATTCACATTTCGTTCGAGACAATATCGGCGGCGACTATCCGCGCTTGGCCTACGTCAAGGCATCGAACAATTTCCAGGATTCGGATTTCTGGCTGCGGGACGGCGGATTCTTCAAAATTCAAAATATCGAATTGGGTTACAACGTCCATTTCCGCAGCCAATCCGCGGTTAAAGGTCTACGTATATTCCTGCGCGGGGCAAACCTCTGTACGATCAGTAAAATCAAGGACGTAGACCCTGAAAACATCAATGCGGGAGTCGCCACCTATCCACTCTACCGGACCTTTACAGCCGGATTCAAATTCACATTCTAACCGGATAAACCATGAAAAAATACTTAATCGGCCTATTTGCAATCCTCCCGTTAGCGGGTTGTTCCGATTTCCTCGATCCGTTGCCGAACGGCCATTATACCGATAAGAACCTGAAGGACTACCCATCAATGATCCGGGGTTTTGTTGAAAAAAGTTATGATTTGCTGCCCACATCCTATTCGAGCCGCGAGTATGTCTACCTTGACGGAGCAACAGATGATGCAGTCATTACCGCTCAAACCGATGCCATGCGGCGTTTTGCCGTCGGTACGGGAACCCCGGCAAGCGATCCGTTCAACACTTTTTGGATACGCGACTATAAAGGTATCATGTACGTCAACAAATTCCTTGACAATTTTCTGGGACTTAACACTCGCTATATGGTCGACAAAGAGTCCAACCGCAGAATGCAGCGCTCGCTGCAAGGCGATGCTTATGCACTCCGGGCATGGTATCAATTGGACCTGCTCCGCAAATGGGGCGGCAAAGGTACGGACGGGAACTTGCTGGGATTTCCGATCGTCACCGAACCCGTTGACGTTTTCAACGCCGACGCCGAGGAATTCAAACGCGCGACCTATAAGGAATGCGTGGAACAAATCTTGCGCGATTGCGATTCGGCACTCTACTACCTGCCGATAGCCAATCGCGACTGGCTGGCCGAGGATGTCAGTGTGGAGGGAGCTCGCCGCTGGCACAGGTTTGACGGCGTAGCAGTGAAAGCCATGAAAGCTCTGACCTGGCTGCAATGGGCTTCTCCGGCTTTCAATCCGACGGACGATAAAGAGCGCTGGAAGGAGGCTGCACGCTATGCCGCCGAAGTGATGAATTTCAAGCTCACACAGGACGGTGCTCACGGATTCAATCCGACGGCCGCTTTTTCCTGGTCCGATCCGAACAGCCCCGAGATTATCTGGTCCTCGGACTATTCGAAAAGCAGCACGATGGAAACATTGTTCTATCCTGACGGATTTCTCGGAACAGGAAGTGTGGGACCAACTCAGAATCTGGTTGATGCTTTCCCAATGGCGAACGGATACCCGATCGACCATCCGGAAGCCAATTATAACGAGAACACGCCCTACGCCAACCGCGATCCCCGTTTTTACAGCACCGTCTTCTATAACGGCTCTGATGTCCGTCGCATCACCAACAACGAACTGATGTACACGTTCGACACTTCGGTCGGCGGGCGCGACGAAGCAGGCGGTGTGAACAACACGATGACCAACTATTACATCCGCAAATACATCTACTTGGGCTGGAATCAAGCTGATGACAAAATCCAAACAATGCCCAAATCCATTTTCTTCCTGCGCTGGACACAAATGTGTCTTGTCTTTGCCGAGGCCGCCAACCGGGTTTCGGGACCGACGACGGAACTCTACGGCTACACCCCGAAGCAGGCCATCGCCTATCTACGCAGCCGTCCCACCACCGATGGTGTGCCGGGAGTAGGTGCTTCAGAAGACCCTTATCTTAACGAATGTGCGGCAGCCGGCAAGGATGTTTTCGAGACACTTGTACGCAATGAACGCCGCATCGAGCTCTGTTTCGAGGGGGAGCGTTTCTACGACCTGCGCCGGTGGGCTTCAGATGTATCAGAATTGAACGGAGTGATATACCGTCCCCGTATCTCCGGGCAACAAATCAGTTTCGAAGAGGTTGAAAAACGCAACTACACCTCTCTATATGTTCCTATTCCCTATTCAGAAATGGTACGTATGAGGAACCTCGTCCAAAATGAAGGCTGGTCCAACTGGGAATAACCTGAAAAACAAACTGTTTATGAAAAAGATATTTTTTGTATTATTGACCTCTGCGCTCCTTGCGGGATGCTACGACGAATATGTCAAAGATTACGATTACAGCGGTGTATACATTGCCTACCAATACGACCTGCGTACGTTCGTAGTCGGAGAAGGTATGAAATTCCAAATCGGCTCGGTATTGGCAGGGGTATTATCCAACGACCGCGACCGCTCGGTCCATTATGTGCTGGACGACGATCTGGTAACAGGCGACCTTGCGCCCTATAATGGCCTGGACGAATTGGGACAGCCTTCAGAGGCATTCACAGCCTTCGACGTAATGAGTGGTGCATCAACATCAGGCAATGTCAGTCAAAGCTATGTTACTGAAGCGATAAAATCCAGTGGAATTCGAGAGCTGACGCCGCTGCCGCGCGAATACTTCACGGTCAGCAGCGACGAGAAGATGACCATCCGGCGGGGCCGCCACACAGGTACAATCACCGTACGGGCAGATTCAGCGGCATTCCTTGCCGACGCTATGGCGAGCAACAAACCCTACTACGCTTTTGGATTCCGTATCACGAGTGCCGATGCCGACACGATCCTGCTTTCCAAGTCGTTCGAGGTAATCGCTGTCCGTTATGAGAATATGCTTTTCGGCAATTACTACCATGGAGGCGAAACTTCCGTAGTAGACGCTACAGGTACAGTGCTCTCAACCGAAATATACCCGACCAAAATTCCCAGCGACGAAGGTACGCACGGTATCTACACGCTGACAACTGACGCGCCGGATGCAGTGATGACCAATTACATCGGCACGAAGGAGGGATCGGTGCGCTTGACGCTCGACGGAAAGGATATCCGCGTTTCAGGATCAGTGGACGGAACCCGGAAGATCGAGGACCTAGGGAGCAGGTTCAACGGCGCGCGGCTGCTTCAAAACCGGAAACTGTACCTCCTCTACCGCTATCCGAATGGCGACGGAACCTTCACGATGGTCCGGGACACGCTGACGTTCCGCAACCGCATTCGCGATGGCGTAAACGAATGGCAGGATGAAAATCCCGAAAACTATTAAAAAATACCGGCCAAAAATAACGACGTTCATTCTGAAATATCTTCCGCTATAAAAATATTTTAACTAAAATTGAATTGATTAAAGATCCAATTACAATGAAGGCGCGATGAAAAAACTACTGTTCATAATGGCAGCGCTCCTGCTGTACGCCGGAGTTGCCCGGGCCGAATACCCCGTGGGCGTATCGCTCGGCATGATAAAAACCCCTAACCTTGAAAAACTCGCACAGATCAAAGCCGCGGGCATCGACCATGTGGAGGTCGTCTTCAACTATTTCTGGCGCAACGCCCCCGAGAACGAATGTTACACCCGAGCCTACCGCGTCAAGGCGATGCTCGACGAGGCCGGGCTCGAAGTCTGGTCGTGTCACCTGCCTTTCAGCCGTACGCTCGACATCTCGGTGCTCGATCCGCAGCGGCGCGAAGAGAACGTCGCGCTTATGGAGCGGATGATCCGCCTGGCGGAGATTTTCCACCCACAACGGCTGGTGCTGCATCCCAGTTCAGAGCCGATCACCGACGAGGAACGCGAAACCCGCCTGCAAAACTCCGCCAACTCCATCGGCCGCCTCGCATTGGCCGCTAAAGGGATCGGCGCGGTGCTCTGCATCGAGAACCTGCCCCGCACGTGCCTGGGCCGCGACTCGGACGAGCTCATGCGGCTGATTGGCGACTTCCCCGAGGTGATGGTGTGCTTCGACTCGAACCACTTGCTCCAGGAGGAGCACGCCCGCTTCTTCGAGAACGTGGGCAGCCGCATCGGCACGATCCACGCATCGGACTACGACCGCAAGGACGAGCGGCACTGGCTGCCGGGCAAAGGCGTCATCGACTGGCCCGACTTCCTCCGCCGCCTGCGTGCATCGGGCTACAAGGGAGTCTTCATGCACGAGGTCCGCGCCGGGGAGAACGCCACGCCCGCAAACGTCGTGAAAGCCTACAAGAAGGTCATTCTCGATGTTAACTAAAAACGCATATCAATAGATTCTATATATAATATAAAAGATTCACAAGCAGACCCTCCGCTACTCCACGGACAAGAACGCCTCGACAGAGACACGAACGATCAAAGTTCCCGACCTGGATGTCTATAAAGTCCGCGTGATGAACTGGTAACACGAAGCGGATTCCAACAGAAAATCGTGTATGTCCACGCGAATACACGATTTTTCTTACTATATATTTAACATTATTATTGCCTTCAACCCAAACAATCCATGAAAAAACTGCTTATTCTTCTTTCAGGACTGCTGCTTTTACAAACCTCCTGTTCACACACCGAATCCGTTCCCGGCACCCGTGCCGAACGGGTCGTTTCGGAGATTCACAACCCCGCCTCGAAAAAGGTGCTTGTCGCGTGCCACCGGGGCGACTGGCGCAACTGGCCTGAGAACTCTCTGGCGGCCATCGAATCGGTGATCGGCATGGGCGCCGACATCGTTGAGATCGACCTTGCGCTGACCTCCGACAGCGTGCTGGTGGTCTGCCACGACCGGACGCTGAACCGCACCACCACCGGCAAGGGCCTCATCGCCGAAATCCCCTACGACTCCATCCAACGGTGTTTCCTCAAATCGGGCCACGGCGTGGCCACGTCGCACCGCATGCCGACGCTTCGTGAAGCGCTGGAGCTCTGCAAGGACCGTATCGTGGTCAATATCGACAAGGGCTACCAGTACTATGACCTCGTGCAGCGCCTCTCCGAGGAACTCGGGGTCACCGGACAGCTCCTCATCAAAGGCAAAAGCCCCGTCGCAGACGTCGCCGCAAAGTTCTCCCGCTACGAGCACAACATGATGTACATGCCCATCATCGACATCCTCAAACCCAAAGGGCAGGCGCTCTTCGCCGAATACCTCGGCACGGACACCGTACCCCTTGCCTACGAGGTTTGCTGGTCGGAATACAACCCCGCAGTCGAAGCCTGCATGAAAAAAGTGGTGGCCGGCGGCTCGAAACTGTGGGTGAACTCCCTGTG
>OGQV01000303.1_pt1 | contig 52694 bp, 31 predicted proteins | sample 1553311 | NCBI WGS metagenome assembly OGQV01 (sample SAMEA2579976, study PRJEB22360) | human gut metagenome
CTTTTTGCGGCCAAAAAGTACAAAGTACCCCGCGGGCGAAGACCGCGGTTGTCCTTCTTCCGCAGCAAGCGATAATGCGGTGGTTTAAAACCCGCTTCCGCAGGCGATGGCAGGATTCTCCGCGAACACGCGAACAAAGGGTGTTCGCCCATGTTCGCATGTTCGCGTGTTCGCGCAGAAGCGGGCGCAGAACCGGATGGAGAGCGGGCCGAAACTGCCAGCCGCAATGCGAATCCCGGTTCTTAACCGGGCGCAGAACCGGACGGAGAGCGGGCCGAAGCTGCCAGCCGCAATGCAAACCCCGGTTCTTAACCGGACGGAGAGCAAGCCGAAGCCGCCAGCCCCCTGAAACCGGCGTCTTACGCGGGGGGGGGTAAGCATTTCCGACCTTATCGTACACCGGCCGTGTTTTTTCGGGGCCGGAATTTTTTTATTTCCTTTTTTCTGCCTAACTTTGGTAGAACATCCAACACGCCACGAAATGGAGACACTCCGCAAAGTGATCCGGTTTTACGTCGAGGGATTCCGCGAAATGACCGTGGGACGCACCCTGTGGGCCATCATCCTCATCAAACTCTTCATCCTGTTCGCCGTGCTGAAAGTCTTCTTCTTCCCCGACCTGCTCGCGGGCAAAAGCCCCTCGGAAAAGGCCGGCTGCGTGCTGGAAAACCTGACACCCGAAATTCCGCAACCATGAATGCACCCGTCATCATGCAGTTCCGGCCGCCGCTCGCGGCGTCAATCCCCCTCCGGGGCAGGGTCGCCGGCGCGGGGCGGGCCCGCAAACGCGGCCGAAAGCCGCAAACAAGAAGGCTCCGGCGTCCCGGAGCGACGCAGACAACCAACCAGTAACCCAATACGCTATGCTTTCCGACTACCTATCCACCGTCGACTGGTCGCGCGCACAGTTCGCCATGACAGCCATCTACCACTGGCTGTTCGTCCCGCTGACGCTCGGGCTGGGCTTCCTCATCGCCATCATGGAGACCCTTTACGTCCGCACGAAGGACCCGTTCTGGCTCCGCACGACCAAATTCTGGATGCGCCTGTTCGGCATCAACTTCGCCATCGGCGTGGCCACGGGCCTGATCCTCGAATTCGAATTCGGGACCAACTGGTCCAACTACTCCCACTTCGTGGGCGACATTTTCGGCGCGCCGCTGGCCATCGAGGGCATTCTGGCGTTCTTCCTCGAATCGACCTTCATCGCCGTGATGTTCTTCGGCTGGCGCAAGGTCAGCCGGGGTTTCCACCTCACGGCCACGTGGCTCACGGCCTTCGGCGCCAACCTCTCGGCGTGGTGGATTCTGGTCGCCAACTCGTGGATGCAATACCCCGTGGGGTGCGACTTCAACCTCGAAACCGTGCGCAACGAGATGACCTCGTTCTCGGCCGTGGCGCTGTCGCCCGTGGCGGTCAACAAGTTCTTCCACACCGTCACCTCGTCGTTCGTCCTCGCCGCGCTGTTCGTCGTGGGGGTCAGCGCGTGGTATCTGCTGCGCCGGCGCGAACAGCTGATGGCCCGCCGGAGCATCGCCATCGCCTCGGCCTTCGGGTTCGTCTTCGCGCTCGTCACGGCCTTCACGGGCGACCGTTCGGGCGCCATCGTGGCCCGCGTGCAGCCCATGAAGCTGGCGGCCATGGAGGCGCTCTACGACGGGCAGCAGGGCGCGCCGCTCACGGCCGTCGGCGTCCTGCGTCCCGAGGCGCAGCGGACCGGCGGCGACGCCTTCTACTTCAGGATCGACATTCCGAAGATGCTCTCGCTGATGAGTTTCCGCTCGGCCGACGCGTTCGTTCCGGGCATCAACGACCTGGTCTACGGCAACGAGGAGTACGGCGTGATGCCGGCCTCGGAGAAGATCGAACGGGGGCGCGTGGCCGTCGAGGAACTGGGCCGCTACCGCACGGCGCGCGAGAAGGGCGACACGGCGGCCATCACCGAGATCGAGGCCAAGTTCGACCGCTCGACGCCCCAGGGCGCGGAGTTCCTGCGCGAACATTTCGCCTACTTCGGCTACGGCTACCTCTCGTCGCCGGAGCAGATCGTGCCCGACGTGCCGCTGCTGTTCTACTCGTTCCGCGTGATGGTCGGTGCGGGCTGCTTCTTCATCCTGCTGCTGGGCCTCGTCTGGTGGCTCAACCGCCGCGACCGCCTCGCCTCGAAACGCTGGCTGCTGCGAACGGCCGTGTGGAGCGTCCCGCTGGCCTACCTCGCCTCGCAGGCCGGCTGGGTCGTCGCCGAGGTCGGACGCCAGCCGTGGGCCATCCAGGACCTGATGCCCGTGGGCGTCGCGGCGTCGAAAATCCCCAGCGGATCGGTCTCGGTGACCTTCTTCCTCTTTCTGGCGCTGTTCACGGCGCTGCTCGCCGCCGAGTTGAGCATTATGTTCCGGCAGATCAAAACAGGACCTAAAGACGACTGACATCCCGACTACCGCAAATTTACCGGCAGGGTGGCTTCCGCGCAAGCGGACACAAGTCCCCGCCAGGGCGGGGATTTAGGGGTGGGTCAAATCTATAAACACGGCGGTACACCGTGAATCGCCGACGGACAAGAGCGGCAAAACAACGACAACAACGACAACAACGACAACTATGGATACTATCACCCTACTTCAACACTATTGGTGGCTGATCATTTCGCTTTTGGGGGCCTTGCTGGTCTTCCTGATGTTCGTGCAGGGCGGTCAGGCGCTGCTCTACACGATCGGCCGCACCGAAGAGGAGCGCAACATGCTGGTCAACTCGCTGGGCCGCAAGTGGGAGTTCACCTTCACGACGCTCGTGACGTTCGGCGGGGCGTTCTTCGCCTCGTTCCCGTTGTTCTACTCCACGTCGTTCGGCGGGGCGTTCTACGTCTGGATGGCCATTCTGCTGTGCTTCGTCATTCAGGCCGTGGCCTACGAATACCGCCGCAAACCGGGCAACGTCTTCGGCGAACGGACCTTCAACGCCTTCCTGCTCGTCAACGGCGTGTTAGGCCCGCTGCTCATCGGCACGGCCGTGGGAACCTTCTTCACGGGGGCGGAATTCACCGTCGACCGCCTCAACCTGGCCAACCAGGGCGGCGCGGCGGTGATCTCGCAGTGGGCGACGCCGTGGCACGGGCTGGAGGCCGTCGCCGAGTGGCGCAACGTGCTGCTGGGCCTGTCGGTGACGCTGCTGGCCATGACGCTGGCCTGCCAGTACTTTATGAACAACATCGACGACGAGGCGATCTTCCGCCGCGCCGCACGCCGCATGCGCACGTTCGCCGTGCTGTTCGTCGCCTGCTTCGTGGCATGGTTCCTGGCCCTCGTCCTCGCCGACGGATGGGCCGTCGACGCCGCGGGCACGGTCTCGGTCGAACCCTATAAATACCTGCACAACCTCGTGGAAATGCCCTACGTGGCCGCCGCGCTGCTGATCGGCGTGGTTTCGGTGCTGTGGAGCGTCTGGCTGGGGTGGCGCGGCAGCCGCCGTGCGGTGTGGTTCGGGGGCGTCGGCACGGTGCTCACGGTGCTGTCGCTGCTGCTGCTCGCGGGGTGGAACGACACGGCCTACTACCCTTCGCTCGCGGACATGCAGTCGTCGCTGACGATCCGCAACTCCTCGTCGAGCCTCTTCACGCTCCGCACGATGGCGTGGGTGTCGCTGTTCGTGCCGTTCGTGGCGGCCTACATCTGGTACGCCTGGCGTGCGATGAACCGCCGTCCGATCACCCGCGAGGAGATCCGCGGCGACGACCACCAGTATTAAGGCGAACCTTACGGTTGAGCGAGGGCGCGGACCGCTTGCGGGCTATGCCGGGCGTAAACGAAATCAAGCCGCCGCAGGCCGATTAAAGGTGAAGAGTGAAAGAAGCCCCCGTTGCAGGGTCCCGGCCCGATGCGAGGGCTATGGCAGGATTCTGCACGAACAAGCGAACAAAGGATGTTCGCCCCTGTTAGCTTGTTCGCCCGGCCGAAAAGACAGAACCGCGGCGAACGACTCCGGCCCGATGCCGGAGCCGCGAAACGAAGTCCCGGCTAAAAGTGCAGGCGTAAGACGCCGGTTTTAAGAGTGAGAGCGTCGTATCAGATATGACCCTTTCTGCGGCCCATCGCCCCTTAAACCCGCCTTTTAGGCGGGCGCCCGTTTCGAACGTTAGACGGGACGAAGTAGGCGAAGGCATCTGCCGGGGAGTTTTTGGTACTTTTTGCGGTCAAAAAGTACAAAGTACCCCGCGGGCGAAGACCGCGGTTAACAGCCGACCAAAAAGCGGCAAACAACACCAGTCGCAGACTGCGATCGGTACTTTTTGCGGCCAAAAAGTACATCACCCTCCGCGGGCGGAGACCGCGGTTGTCCTCGTTCCGCTCCAAGCGATAATGCGGCGGTTTAAAACCTGCTTCCGCAGGCGATGGCAGGATTCTCCGCGAACATGCGAACATGCGAACATAGGCGAACACCCCCTGTTCGCATGTTCGCGTGTTCGCCCGGTTAAGAACCGGGGTTTGCATTGCAACTGGCAGCTTCGGGCTGCCGGACTTGCATCACAAGCCCGCCCCGTCAGATTATTCTGAATATCTGTCAATTACAACCATACGACCACTCATGGGCGCGGATGGGTTTTTGATTATCGCGGAGCATATTTCGACATAACGCAGTAAGCCCCGGATGGGATATACCGAAGTATTTCCCATTCGGGGCGAACAAGGCAGGGCGAAATATGCCCGTGAGAATCGGAAACTACTTGCCGAAAGGATACTGGTTCTCGTGCACGTCCTCGAACCGCATGCCCTTCTCGTAGGTCTTCATGGCGCGGCGCGACATGCCCATCGACGAGAATCCGCCGTCGTGGTAGAGGTTCTGCATCGTGACCTTGCGCGTGAGGTCCGAGAAAAGCGTCAGCACGTAGTCCGCGCAATCTTCGGCCGAAGCGTTGCCCAGCGGCGACATGTTCTCGGCGAAACCCATCAGGTCGCCCAACCCCAGCACGCCGCTCCCTGCCGTGGTCGGCGTCGGCGACTGCGACACGGTGTTGATGCGCACATGCTTCTCGCGGCCGTAGATGTAACCGAAGCTGCGGGCTATGGACTCCAGCAGCGCCTTGGCGTCGGCCATGTCGTTGTAACCGTAGAGCGTGCGCTGCGCGGCGATGTACGAAAGGGCGACGATCGAACCCCAGTCGTTGATGGCGTCCTTCTTGCGGGCCACCTGGATGGCCTTGTGGAACGAAATGGCCGAGATGTCGAGCGTCTTCGAGAGGAAATCGTAATCCAGATCGTCATAGGTGCGTCCCTTGCGGACGTTGGGCGACATGCCGATCGAGTGGAGCATGAAATCGAATTTGCCCCCGAAGTGCTCCATCGTCTTGTCGATCAGGTTCTCCAGATCCCCGACGCTCGTGGCGTCGGCCGGAACGACGATCGTATTGCACTTCTCGGCCAGCTTCGAGATGGTTCCCATGCGGATTGATACGGCGGTATTGGTGAGGACGATTTCGGCGCCCTCCTCCACGGCGCGTTCCGCCACTTTCCAGGCAATCGACTGCTCGTTGAGCGCTCCGAAAATCAGACCTTTCTTTCCTTTCAATAAATTGTATGACATCGTAATTCAGTTTAAAAATTCGGACAAATATAACACTTATTTTTGAATTGGCCCGCCAATCGGCCTCAAACGAATGCTCTTGCGCCCCAATGCGGCAGGGTGCGGGGCCACGCGCGGGAATTGAGAATCGCGGAATTACGTCGCCGTCGCTCCGTGATCCCCGGGATTCCTTGATTGAGGAATTGACTTCGCTGCACTCCGCCCGACGGCTTCGTGCCGCTCGTCTTTCCCTGCCCTGCCGGGGGCGTCCCTGCAAGCCCAAGAAACGGCGGCCCTGCCGCATTTCGTTTTGTATTCGAGCCGGTCCCGAATATATTCAGCCCGGCCCAAATACAAAACGGGTTGCAAATTCGATTTGCAACCCGTTTCTTTTTCTTGGCGGAAAGTGAGGGATTCGAACCCCCGGAACCTTGCGGTTCAACGGTTTTCAAGACCGCCGCGATCGACCACTCCGCCAACTTTCCGGGGACAAAAGTAGCACCGTTTTTCCATTCCGCCAAATCTTTACCGCGATTTATCGTCCGCAACGGCGGTCCGAAAATCAAAATCAGACGATAATTTTCTTCTTTATCCGAAAATTGCATATCTTTGTCAGTAAGTTAGGACCGAGAGGTTAGTTTCTTCACGCACGACACCATGAACAAAGCGCAGTTTGTCGAGGCCATCGCCCTCGACGCGAACATCTCGAAGATAGACGCCCGCAAGGCCGTCGACGCCATGATCCGGGTCACGGTGCAGTCGCTCCGCGAGGGCGAACGGCTGACCTTGACGGGACTGGGTACGTTCAGCGTGCAGCAGAAATCCGAACGCGTGGGCCGCAATCCCCGCACGGGCGCCGCCGTGAAGATCCCGCCCCGCAAGGTCATCAAGTTCCGTCCTACGGCCGAGGTGGAATAACACCCCGTCCGCAAAAACACCGCAACATGCCCGAAATTTCACTCCGCGCCGAGCAGATGCCGGCCTCCCCGATACGCAAACTCGTCCCGCTGGCCGACGCGGCCCGCGCCCGGGGAACGAAAATCTACCACCTGAACATCGGCCAGCCCGACCTCCCCTCGCCCAAGGAGGGTCTCGAATCCCTCAAACACATCGACCGCAAGGTGCTGGAATACAGCCCCAGCGACGGCTACCGCTCGCTGCGCGAAAAGCTGGTGACCTATTACGAGCAGTATCAGATCAAGCTCTCGCCCGAGGAGATCATCGTCACCACGGGCGGCTCCGAGGCCGTGCTCTTCGCCTTCATGTCGTGCCTCAACCCGGGCGACGAAATCATCGTTCCCGAACCGGCCTACGCCAACTACATGGCCTTCGCCATTTCGGCGGGCGCCGTGATCCGCCCGGTGGTGGCCTCCATCGAGAACGGATTCGCGCTGCCCCCGATCGAGGAGTTCGAGAAGCTGATCAACGACCGCACGCGCGGCATCCTGATCTGCAACCCCAACAACCCCACGGGTTACCTCTATACCCGCCGCGAGATGAACCGCATCCGCGACATGGTGAAGAAATACGACCTGTTCCTCTTTTCGGACGAGGTCTACCGCGAATTCATCTACACCGGTTCGCCCTACATTTCGGCCTGCCACCTCGAAGGCATCGAGCAGAACGTCGTGCTGATCGACTCGGTGTCGAAACGCTACTCCGAGTGCGGCATCCGCATCGGCGCGCTGATCACCAAAAACAAGACGCTGCGCAATGCGGTGATGAAATTCTGCCAGGCGCGCCTCTCGCCGCCGCTCATCGGGCAGATCATCGCCGAAGCGTCGATCGACGCGCCACGGTCGTACAGCACCGAGGTCTACGAGGAGTACATCGAACGCCGCAAATGCCTGATCGACGGACTGAACCGTATCCCGGGCGTCTACTCGCCGATCCCGATGGGGGCTTTCTACACGGTGGCACGGCTCCCGGTCGACGACAGCGACAAGTTCTGCGCCTGGTGTCTCTCGGATTTCGAATACGAAGGCGAAACCGTTATGATGGCGCCTGCGTCGGGCTTCTACTCCGATCCCGAATGCGGCCGCAACGAGGTCCGCATCGCCTACGTCCTCAAGAAGGAGGACCTCGAACGGGCCTTGCTGATCCTGGGCAAGGCGCTCGAAGCCTACAACGCCATAAAATAAAGACAAGACCCGCTCGCTGGCGGGTCTTGCTCATTTCCGGAGACCCGACGACCCGACAACCCCGGAGGCCTGCCGCCCCGATGACCCCGGAGACCCGACGACCCGATAACCCCGGAGACCCTGACGACCCGACGGGAGGCCCGACGACCCGGCAACCACATCCTGCCGCCCCGGCAATCTCCGGCCCCCGGCCGCGGAAGTCTCGGCCGCGGAAGTCCACGGCCCGCTGCGGTGTAGCCTCGAATACCCTGCTGTCCCCGAACATCCTGCCGCCCCCGACAACCCCGGCCGGCCTGACAACCCGACAATCCCCGGCCCCTCAACCCCGGCAATCCCCGCCTCTCCGGCAGTCACACCCCGCCTCCCCCGGCGGCACTTATTATAAATCGGTATCCATTCCCGGAGAGACCTCGGAGCGGAACCCGCCAATTCGGCCAATCCTATACCATTTAGTACAATTTTCGGGAATTTTAGACCAAAAAGTTTGGGCCGAGGGGATAGTTTTCCTACTTTTGCCCCGATTTTGCATGCCGGGAGGCATGCCGAGTATAAACCAAACCAATTCGTTATGAAAAAACTTTTCCTCGTTCTGGCCGCCGCAGCCATCGCCTCCGGCGCTTACGCCGAGGGCTATCAGGTAAACAACCTCTCCTCGAAACAGAACGGTATGGGCCACGTAGGTACGGCCATGAAACTCAACTCGGAGTCCATTTGGTTCAACCCCGCAGCCGCATCATTCCAAAGCACGCAGTTCGACTTTTCGGTCGGCGTCACGGGAATAGACTCGAAAGCCACTTATACCACCCTGCCCGACTACACGGGCAAGACCCAGTCCCGGCACTTCACGTCGGACAACAAGATCGCAACCCCGCTCTACGCCTATTTCAACTACAAGCCGCTGGACTGGATGTCGGTAGGCCTGGCTTTCAACACCCCCTTCGGCTCTTCGATGAACTGGGGCGACAATTGGGCCGGAGCGCAGCTCGTGCAGTCCATCAACCTCAAGGCCTACAATCTCCAGCCTACGGTGTCGTTCAAAATCTGCGAACACCTCTCCGTCGGCGCCGGCCTGATGATGACGTGGGGTAAATTCGACCTTTCGCGTTCGATGCTGCCCATCGGAGCGGCGAATGCTCAAAACGCCGCGCTGAACAACATCATACAGATCGTAGCTCCGGGCACTCCGAACATCTTCGAGCTGGCAGGCGACCGCAACATCATGTCGCTGGGTCTCGAAGGCAAGGCCAAAATGGCCGTCGGGGTGAATCTCGGCATCATGTGGGACATCAACGAACAATGGTCGCTCGGCATGACCTATCGTTCGAAACTCAAGATGAAGGTGAATTCCGGCTCGATCGACATGTCGACCATCGACGATCCGACGATTCAGGCCGTCCTGGGACAGCTTCTTCCGAAATTCGACATCAACCCCTCGGCAATCTCCTCGGCAATCGTGAAAACCGAACTTCCGCTCCCGGCATCGCTGACCTGGGGCGTCAGCTTCCGCCCCGTGCCGAAATGGGAGTTTGCCGTCGATCTACAATACGTGCTGTGGAGCGCATACGACCAGCTCGATGTCCAGATCCTCAATCCGTCGACGAATCTTCCGGTCCTGACGATCCCCGCCAGCGACAAAAACTACTCCAACACGCTGGCATTCCGCTTCGGCGGCGAATACCACGCACTCGACTGGCTGACGGCCCGCATGGGTATGTATGTCGACGAAAGCCCCGTAAGCAGCGACTACCTCAATCCCGAAACGCCCTCGATGACCAAACTCGCCTACACCGCCGGCGTCACGTTCCGTCCTTGCAAATGGATGCACGTCGACCTGGCCTACGGCTATGTGAATTCGGCCGACCCGGAGCGCACGGGTTCCTATCCCTACGTCAACTCCGTGCTGGCGATGGCCAACGAGCAGATCAAGAACGTTGCCCCCGAGTATCCGACGACCAGCGCGATCACCGACTTTTCAGGCAATTACACCGCACGCGCCCACACGTTCTCCATCGGTGTGGGGTTCAGTTTCTAAAAACAGAAAAATTTACTATCTTTGCGGTGCGTTTGGCAACAGACGCGCCGCATTGTTTTTAACGGCTCCATAGTTCAAGGGATAGAACGAGGGTTTCCTAAACCCTAAATTCGCGTTCGAGTCGCGGTGGGGCTACAAGAAAGGAGGAATCAATATCCCTCCTTTTTTTGTGCCCCTGAACCCATGCAGCCCCCCAAACCTCCCTTTGAAAAGGGAGACTTCCGCACATCCATGCCGGGTAAAAAGCGAGAAAAGCTTATTTCTCCTTTTCTTGTGGAATTTTACCTATCTTTGCTCCCGTAAAATCACGATTATGGAATCGCTTAAAGAGTTATACAGGATCGGCAGCGGCCCGTCGAGCAGCCACACGATGGGTCCCAAGCGGGCCGCCGAACGGTTTGCGGAACGCTGCCGCGACGTCGACGCCTACCGCGTGACCCTCTACGGATCGCTGGCCGCCACGGGCAAGGGCCACCTGACGGACGTGGCGATCCTTTCGGTGCTCGAACCGGCCGCCCCGACCCGGATCGTCTGGAAACCGGAGGTCGTGCTCCCCTTCCACCCCAACGGCATGCTGTTCGAAGGGCTGAAAGGCGACGAAGTCGTCGATTCCTGGACCATTTACAGCGTCGGCGGCGGGGCGCTGGCCAACGAGGCCTCGCGCCTCGAAACGCCCCGGAGCATCTACCCGCTGTCGACCATTTCGGAGATCAAGGAGTGGTGCTACCACGAGGGCAAGACCTTCTGGGAGTATGTGAGCGACTGCGAAGGTCCCGAAATCTGGGACTACCTCGACACGGTCTGGGAGACGATGTGCGCAACCATCCAGCGCGGCCTGAACAACGACGGCGTGCTGCCCGGAGGGCTGAAGGTCGCCCGCAAGGCCTCGACCTACTGGGTCAAGTCGAAAAGCTACACCGACTCGCTCTCCTCGCGGGCCAAAATCTACGCCTACGCGCTGGCCACCTCCGAGGAAAACGCCTCGGGCGGCACGGTCGTGACAGCCCCCACGTGCGGGTCGAGCGGCGTCATGCCCGCCGTGCTCTACCACCTCTCCACCTCGCGCAACTTCCTGCGCATCCGCATCCTGCGGGCGCTGGCCACGGCCGGACTTTTCGGCAACGTCGCCAAGACCAACTCCTCCATTTCGGGCGCCGAGGTCGGCTGCCAGGGCGAGGTCGGCGTGGCGTGCGCCATGGCTGCCGCCGCCGCGTGCCAGCTCTTCGGCGGAACCCCTTCGCAGATCGAATACGCCGCCGAGATGGGTCTCGAACACCACCTGGGCCTCACGTGCGACCCCGTGTGCGGACTGGTGCAGGTCCCCTGCATCGAGCGCAACGCCATCGCCGCGGCCCGGGCCTTCGACGCCAACGCCTACGCCACGCTCTCCGACGGCTCGCACATGGTGAGCTTCGACAAAGTCGTGGAGGTGATGAACGAAACGGGCCACGCCCTTCCGAGCCTCTACCGCGAAACCTCCGAAGGGGGCCTTGCCAAACGCTTCAAACGATAAGGTTTCGGGCGCGCCGGAAGCATCCTTCCGGGCGTGTGACGATTTTTCCCTGTAAACGGATAAATTTTCCCCGTCGGACAACCTCCGGCGGGTTAATTTTGTTATCAGCACACGTCAACCTAAAACCACAATACGTATGAGACGATTCTTACTCCTTCTGCTGGTCCTCCCGCTGCTCGCCGGAGCGTGCGGCGACGACGCCACCGAAGACACCCCCGATCCGCCCGCAACGACGCTGCCGGCCGGAACCAGGGACGATCCTTTCGGCGTGGGCGACCTCGCGGCTGCCGCCGGGAAATCGGCCGTCTGGGTCCGGGGCTACGTCGCCGGGGCCGACGCCGACGCAAAGGCCGCCGTGCGTTCCGTCGGGTCCGACACCCCCTCGCGCAGCAACATCCTGCTGGCCGCGAAAGCCAACGAGTACCGCCCCGACAAGTGCATCCGCGTGGAACTCCCCGACGAATCGGACATTCAGGCCCGCCTGAACGTGGTCGACCATCCCGACCTGATCGGCCGCAAGGTCCTGCTCCACGCCGACATCGTTGCGGCAAACGGCTCCGTGCGCATCGCCAACGTCACCGAACAAGAGGGCGGCAAGGAACCGGTCGAGAAGCCCGATCCGGAAGATCCCGACCAGCCCGGAGAACCGGACGACCCGACGCCTCCCGTCACGGGCGACGTCGAGCTGGACAAGCTCTACGGCTACGCCGAAGGCACGACGGGCGGCGCAGGCGCGGCCCAGGCCGACATCCACCATTTCGACGACGGCAAGAAGTTCGGCGAATGGCTCTACCTGCGCGAGAAGAACAAGACCATGACTCCGGCGATCGTCTGGCTGAGCGGCACGTTCCACAAGGACGACGGCTACCGTTCGGGCAAACCCTGGTTCGACATCAAGCGCACGGGCAACCTCACGATCAACGGCACGGACGACTTCGTGATGGAGAACGTCGGGTTCTTCATCAACGAATCCTCGAACATCATCATCCGCAACATCTACATCAAGATGCCCAAGGCCGACGACGGCGCCGACGGAATCTCGATGCAGGAGAGCAGCAACGTCTGGGTCGACCACTGCACCTTCGAGTCGGTCAACCAGACGAAGGACTACGAGGACGGCTCGTGCGACGTGACGCACCAGACCTGCAACGTCACCGTGTCGTGGTGCCACTTCATCAAGACCCAGAAATCGTGTCTCGTGGGCCATTCGAACAGCGCAACGGCCGACACCAAGATCACCGTGACGTTTCACCACAACTTCTTCGACCTGTCGAGTTCGCGCCATCCGCGCGTACGCTTCGGCCGCGCCCACGTCTACAACAATTACTTCAACCGGGTGACCACCTACGGCGTAGGCAGCGCCTACGGCGCGATGGTGCTCGTCGAGGACAACTGTTTCGAAGGCGTGAAACTCTCGACCGACATCTGCACCTACCCGGCCAAGCCGAGCGGCAGCAGCTGGGTGTCGAACCTCACGGGATCGGTGGCCGGATACCTCTACGAACGCGGCAACCTCTTCAACGACAAGCCCTCCGACGCCACGTCGCCCTACCCCTTCACCAATGTGGAGTACAAGGCCTACAACGGCGAGAAGCTCGCGACGCCGTACACCTACGACGATTTCAAACCGGCGTACGACTACATCGTGGACCCCGCCGACCGGATCGCCGAAATCGTGCCTTCGGCCTCGGGCGTGGGCAAACTGACGGGCTACGCCACAGCACCCAAAGAGGTGGACAACGGCGGCATCGCGGGCGGCGGCACCGACCCCGATCCCGGCACGGACCCCGACCCGAATCAGCCCGGCGGCAGCGACCTGGGCAACGGCTGGACATTGCTCTCCAACGGCACGACCGCCGCAACGGCCCTCTGCAACGGAGGCCGGTTGACGCTCACGGCGTGCGGCAAGTTCGAAAGCAGCGCGCAGACCCTCGGGTTTGTCTACCGGGAGGTCACGGGCGATTTCGTGGCGACCGCGCAGGTCGACTCTTTCTCCGCCCTGAAAGACACCAACCAGGCGTTGGCCGGCCTGTTGGTCACTCCCGACGCAGGAACGATCTCGACCGGCGATTTCATCCACGCAATGGCAGCCCGGAGCCTCACGGGATTCTACTACTCCAACCGGACCGAAGCCGCCGGAAAGGGTAACAAAGGCGCATTAGGCGCTCCGACAGCCACAACCGAGGGGGCAAAGCCCATTGTGCGGCTCGAACGCGCAGGCGACAAATTCACGGCGTCCTATTCTCTCGACGCAGGCGCGACGTTCGGCTCGGGAAAGTCCGTCACCGTCAGCGGACTGCCCGACAAACTGCTGATCGGCCTGGCGGCCAACAGCGGCGACAGCAAGAAGACCTCGGAAGCCGTCTTCAGCGATGTGAAAATCAACGGTCAGACGGTCGCCTTCGAATAAGCGGCCGATCCGTCCCAATGAAAAAGCCGCTCCCTTTCGGGCCGGGGATTTGTAGGAGAAACATAAAGTTCAAGTTATTATGCAACGCAGCACTTTCAAAGTCCTTTTCTATGTGATACGGCATGTTGCCAAACATGCGGCACACCTTCGCCACGACGGTCACGCTTGCGCAGGGCGTACCTCTGGAAACCGTCAGCAAGATGCTGGGACATAAACGGATCACCACGACCCAAATCACCAATGACAAGATCGGACAGGATATGGCGGCGTTGAGCGAGAAACTCGACAGCGTCTTCAAAGTCGCGCAGTAACCCGGCGCAATCCCGGAATATCGTATATTCATAATATCCCGTCATCTGTTTCCGTCGGCTGGGAATCAAACGCCGGAGATGGAAATCCGCAAGACCATGCGAATCGCCCGAGGGGCGAGCCTTGCGTATTTCCATCCCCGGCGTTTTGCTGGTCGCGACCGTCGAAATAGGCGACATGCTGCGGCTCGGACGCTACCCGAATAGCCGCACCCCACGACCGGGACACTTATGCCGCTAACCGACCCTTGCAAAGATGGATTTTCCGACGACGTCTTTTTGGTTGCAGATTGAAATGTTTACAGGTTCCATCATTTGAATATGTTAAGAATTACTTAAGCGAGTAAGAAAGGGGCATGGCAATACGACAATATCGGTTCTTTATAATCTTCATAATGAAAAACAAATTCAACGTTAAAGCATCCTAAATAACAGATGCATACCTATTACAGACGGGCGAAGGATATTCTCCCTCGCCCGTCTGTGAAAATTGCGTTTTATTTTAAGGTCAATCCTCCAGAGAGGTCGTTTCAAGAGGCGTGTCGCGAATACAACGGATACTGTATGCATTGGTACGCTGGTAAGGATTCACGATAACCTGCCCACTCATAAAAAGCAAGCGATTCGCATTATTGTAGTTATCGCCTTTTTTCGCAGCAGAGGAATTCGTCCAATAAACACCTCGCAAATTCCCATTTTCCGTATTTGCCGACGATGACGAGTAAAGCATATCGCCGGATGAAGGCAAATGCAGGTCTGATTCTGCAAATACGGTATTCGGATCGCTGATCGAATATTTCTTATTATAACTCAACGTCGTATTCAGGATCGCTCCGGCCATGGACAAGAATTCGTTGACAGTCGGTACCCGATAACCCTCCGGACAGGGATTGTTCACGTTCGTTTCATCAGTCAAAGGTGCATGCCATTCATAATCGGTGTATTTTCCACCCCAAAGCCCCGTTTCCTGCGTCGAAGACTGGGAAGCCCAGTCATTGGGTTCTGCATTCGTCGGAATAAATTTATCATGCCCGGCGTTCGCCCGATCGGGGACACGTTCATTGATCGAAACAATGCCATTCACCAATACCCCCGCAGCAGCATCAGACCATGAGGTTTTTTCATGTCCGTCGGCTTTGCGCGACCATTGGAACAGCGAACCGTAAGCCTCGTAATCGCCCTTCGATTCGGCGACCTTCTTTGCGCCCAAATTGCGATCGAGCCAGGTCTGCGTCGCTTTCGTACCGTCAGAAAGCGTCACTTCGATATTCACAGGATAATAGATCAGCTTATAATATTCGTCCGCACCGTCATAATTACGGTCCTTGACGCCGCGCACCGTCACCTTGCACTCGGCTTTCTGCTTGCTGCCGTCGTTGGCTTTGGCCGTAATGATGGCACGTCCGTGTCCGACAGGCGTAACTACACCCTCCTGCGATACGCGGGCCACCCCTTCGTCAGACGAAAGCCACTCCAATGTGGGGATCGACGGATTCTCGGGTGTAACGGTCGCAGTCAGGGTGATCGGACCGTCAGTCACAAGGAAATCGTGAGAGATCGAGCTGAACGTAATCGAAGTAATCGGCACATCGGCGATGAACGGCGTAACCGTCACCTCCACCTCCGCCGTACGGCGCATGTCGCTGGTCTGGATGCCGATGGTGGTCACACCCTCGGCTTTAGCCGTGATGACACCTTCGGAACTGACCGTCGCAACGTCGGGATTGGTGTTGTACCAGGTGATTTTCTTATTGCCGCAGTCCTCGGGAGTGAAGATAATCTGCAAGCTGTACGTTTTGGTTTCGGGAAGGCTGAGCGTCGGAACGTCGAAACTTACACTCTCCACATGCACGAAATGCGGAGGCGTATCCTCCTTCTCCATACAAGATGAGAGCGACAAGACCGCCGTCAATGCCGTGAATAGACAGAAAAATCTTTTCATATCGGTTGGTTTAGGTTAATATTCCGATCGGAAGGCCCTGCAAGAGCCTTGCAGAAACAAATATATTCGGAATAAACCTTTTTCGGAGGCCGACGGCGGCAATAAATCAGCGGGAACGGTTTCGGGAACGATTTAATCTTTCGGAATCGTTCCCGAAAAGGAGCGTTACGGAGGTGGGAGGAAAGAACGGGACTACTCGCCGTCGAGCATCTTGGGATCGCTCGAACCCCGAACGTTGAGCAGTCCTTCGAGCACGACAGTTCGATTTTCCGACGCAGGGTCCTGGATCTTTTCCAGCAGGAGCCGCGCTGCGGTCTCCCCCATCTTATCCAACGGCTGCGCCACGGAGCTCAGCATGGGTTCGGTGACCAACGCCGACTGCGATTCGGTGAACCCCATCACCGAAACCTCCTGCGGAATGTGGAATCCCTTGCGTTTGAGTGCCTTCATAGCCCCGATAGCCAACTGGTCGTTGAATCCGAACAAGGCGTCGGGAACCATTCCCTGCACGATACAGCGGTTCATCAGCCGGAAGCCCTCTTCACGGGTAATGGATTCGCAACGAATGACCAGCGACGAATCGACCGGAAGACCATGCTTGCGCAGAGCATCTGCATAACCCCGGTAACGCAGTCCCGAGAGGTCAATCTCCGAAGGACCCTGAAAATGCATGATGCGCGGCATCGGCTGGCCCATCTCGCGGCGGATGTTTATCAGGTGCTCCACGGCAAAGAACGCCCACTTATAATCGTCGATGACAACGCGGCTGGCCGCAACGTCCGAGGCCGCGCGGTTGAAAAACACCAGCGGGATGCCGCTGCCGATCAATTCCTTATAATAATCGGTATTGCGTCCTTTCTCGGTAACCGAAATCAGGATACCCTCGACCATGCTCTCCTCCAGCAGTTGCAGGTTACGCCGTTCGGCCTCGGCGGATTCGTTGCACTGGGTGATGAGCACGTGAAAACCTTCACGTTCGAAAACCTGCTGTATCTGGATGATGATCCGGGCAAAAAACGAGTTGATAAACTCCGGAACTACGACTCCGATAATCTTCGTGCGCCGTTTTATTAGGTTCTGGGCGAACGGATTGGGCCGGTAGTGCATCTTCTCCGCCATCTCTATCACCGCTTTTTTAGTCTCAGGCTTGACATCGAAACGGTCGGCAAGCGCACGCGACACGGTGGACTTGGAAATTCCGAGCGCCCGAGCGATGTCTTTTATCGTGGTATTTTGTGCCATGGATACGAAAAAATTTGAAGCAAGATACACAGTTTATATTAAATATCAAATTCCATGCCCGTAATTCCGTATTTCCACGAACCGCAAAAGATGAACCGGAACGCCTATGGGAGCGATTGCATAAAATGGGAGCGTTCCCGAAAACGTTCCCGACGATTTTATGAACCCCGACTGGGGCGGAAACGGTCCGAATGGGATATATTTGTTCTGGGCTAACCCGAAAACGACCTAAATGAGAACCGATCCATGGGTACTTTAGACTATGTAACCATTTTGCTGTTTGCCGCGGGCGTGATGCTCGCCGGCATCTCCTTTTCCTCTACCGGTAAGAATATGAAGAGTTTCTTCGCGGGGGGGGGTAACGTGCCCTGGTGGATCAGCGGTCTTTCGCTGTTCATGGGCTTCTTCTCGGCCGGCACGTTCGTCGTCTGGGGTTCGATTGCCTATTCCCATGGATGGGTGTCGATGACCATCCAGCTCACGATGGCCGCCGCGGGTCTCGCCGTCGGATTCTTCATTGCACCGCGTTGGAACCGCACAGGTTGCCTCACGGCCGCCGAATACATCACCCGCCGTTTCGGCGTATCGACGCAGAAGATGTATACTTACTTATTCCTCTTCATCTCGCTCTTTACAACCGGCGCCTTCCTCTATCCCATCGCCAAGATCATCGAGGTCACGGCCGACATTCCGCTTAACACAAGCATTCTGCTGCTGGGGGCTTTCAGCATTCTTTACGTCACGATCGGCGGTCTGCGCGCCGTCGTGGTGACCGACGTGTTGCAGTTCCTCATTCTGTTCGCAGCCGTCATCATCGTCATTCCGCTTTCGCTGATGAAGGTCGGCGGGGCTGAGGCTTTCCTCGCAAAGGTCCCGGAAGGATTTTTCCAGACCGTATCGGGCGACTATACCTGGGTGTTCATCATCGCTTTCATGTTCTACAACCTCTTTTTTCTGGGCGGCAACTGGGCCTATGTCCAACGTTATACCAGCGTCAGCACACCCCGCAACGCTCGCAAGGTGGGATGGCTGTTCGGCATCCTCTACCTCGTCAGCCCCATTCTCTGGATGCTGCCGCCGATGATCTACCGCGTCTATAATCCCGGTCTCGAAGGGCTGGAAGCCGAGAATGCCTATCTGCTGATGTGCAAAGAGGCGATGCCCTCGGGTCTGCTGGGCCTGATGCTCGGCGGCATGATCTTCGCTACGGCCAGTTCGCTCAACGCCACGCTCAACATCTCGGCGGGCGTCTTCACCAACGACATTTTCAAACGCCTCTCTCCTTCCACCTCTGAAAAGGGGCTGATGCGGATCGCCCGCTGGTCCACCATCGGCTTCGGCGTGCTGGCCATTGTCGTGGCGCTGCTGATCCCCCTGATGGGCGGCATCGTGAACGTCGTCATCAGCGTCGCGGCCCTCACGGGCGTACCGCTCTACCTGCCGCTTATCTGGTCGCTCTTCTCGCGCAATCTCAACGGGCGGGTCATCCTCACAACGACTGTCGTAAGCCTCGCGATCAATGCGCTGTTCAAGTTCGTCACGCCGCTCATGGGCTTCTCGCTCGACCGCGCCGAAGAGATGCTCGTAGGCGTACTGGTTCCGGCGCTGTTGCTGGCTGGTTATGAAATCTACCACCGCATATGCCGTCCCGGCGAGCAGATCCCGATGATCGAAAAAGCCCCCGCCGCAACCGTCGAAGACGGAGACGGAGACGCCTCCAACAATCGTTTCAGCATAATGGTCATCGGCATCGGCGCCATCCTCGCCGGATTGTTCATCGCCGTATTGGGAGCATTGGCCGACGAGCACAAGATGATCCCACTGGGCATGGGACTGCTGTTGCTGGCAATCGGAGTCACGGCTTATTCATACAGCAAAAAGAAATCCTGATCCAACTATGTTTACTTGCAATTTCGAAAAACAAAGGGCATTCCGCCACATCTCGCTCCGGGCCGACTACGTAATCGCCGGAGGGGGCATGACGGGCGTATGCAGCGCCATCACCGCAGCGAGGGCCGGCGTCAAGGTCATCCTGGTCCAGGACCGGCCCGTACTCGGAGGCAACGCTTCGAGCGAGGTGCGCCTGTGGGTTCTGGGCGCCACCTCCCATATGGGCAACAACAACCGTTGGTCGCGTGAAGGCGGCGTACTGGACGAGATCCTCGTCGAAAACACCTTTCGCAACAAGGAGGGTAACCCCGTGCTGTTCGACATGGTGCTGATGGATAAAGTGCTCGCCGAACCCAACATTACGCTGCTGCTCAACACGGTGGTCTACAAGGTCGAGAAGAACGACACCCGCACGATCAGCCGTCTCACAGCCATCAATCCCCAGAACGGCACGGAATACACGATCGAAGGAGATCTGTTCGCCGACTGTACGGGCGACGGCACGCTGGGCTACCTCGCCGGGGCATCGTTCCGCATGGGCGCCGAGGAGAAAGAGGAGTACGGCGAAGGATTCGCCCCCGACAAACAGGAATACGGCGAATTGTTGGGACACAGCATCCTTTTCTATATGAAGGACACAGGCCGCCCGGTGAAATACACGGCGCCGGATTTCGCCATCAAGGACGCGGAGCGCCACATCCCCAAATTGCAGAATCCCAACTATTTCAACCCAGCCCAGCACGGCTGCAAATACTGGTGGCTGGAATACGGCGGCCGCCTGGACACGGTGACCGACACCGAACGGATCAAATTCGAACTCTGGCGCGTAGTTTACGGCGTCTGGGACTACATCAAGAACTCCGGCAAGTTCCCGCAGGCTGAAAACCTCACGCTGGAGTGGGCGGGACTCTTCCCCGGCAAACGTGAAAGCCGCCGCTTCACGGGACTCTACACCATCACCCAGCAGGACATCATCGAACAGCATACCCACTACGACGCCGTGGCTTACGGCGGCTGGTCCATCGACCTGCACCCGTCGGACGGGGTATTCAGCCCCAAAAACGGCTGTAACCAGTGGCACAGCAAGGGTGTCTACCAGATACCTTACCGCTGTTATGTGACCCCCGATCTGGATAACCTTTTCATCGGCGGCCGCATCATGTCGTCGAGCCACGTGGCCAACGGTTCGACCCGTGTCATGTGCACGGCGGCACTCGGCGGACAAGCTATCGGTATGGCCGCAGCGCTCTGCCTCGAAGAGGGTTGCAAACCGGCCGATTATGCAGCCCCCGAAAAGATCGTACGCCTGCAATCCGAACTCGTCAAGCTGGGACAGTTCATCCCCGGACTCGACATCTCCGACGGTCGAAACCTGCTGGACAAGGCTTCGCTGCGCGTGTCGAGCGAACTTCAGCTCGACGAACTGCCGCATGACGGCACGTGGTTCCGGCTCGAATACCCGGCCGCGCAATTGCTGCCCGTCAACGGACGCATGCCCCGCATCGATACCGTCGTCGAGGCTGACGATGTCACCGAACTCCGTATCGAGCTGCGCAGCTCCCTGCGCCGGGAAAATTACACCCCCGATCGTACCGACGCCGTCGAGGTCGTGCAGCTCGCCCAAGGAGAAAACCGCATCGCGCTGGACTTCGGCATCGAATACGAGACGCCCCGTTATGTCTTCGTCTGCTTCATGGCTAACGACAAAGTGCGCTTGCCGCAAAGCGGACGCTTCGTGACGGGCCTCACGTCGGTCTTCAACCACATCAACCCCGCCGTCTCGAACTTCGGCCGCCAGACGCCTCCCGAAGGCATCGGCGTCGACGCGTTCGAGTTCTGGTGCCCGAAGCGCCGTCCCGAGGGGAAGAATTTCGCCCTGCGTTTCACCCCGGGTCTCGCCGCCTTCGGTGCGGAGCAGTTGCGGAACAGTTATTTCCGCCCCTACCTCGCTCCCAACGGCTGGGCCGCCGCTGCCAACGACTTCGCACCCGAGCTGGAAATCGCCTGGAACGAGCCTCAAACTTTCTCGCAGGTCCGGCTCTTCTTCGACACCGACGCCGATCACGCGATGGAGAACGTACAGATGGGACACTACGACTCCGTGATGCCCTGTTGCATCCGCGACTACATCCTCTCGGACGACGCAGGGCGGGAATTGGCGCACGTCGAAGGTAACCATCAGACTGTCAACACGCTGTCATTCCAGAAGTCGATAACGGCACAGGGAATCCGCCTGCGCCTCATGCGCCCGGAAGGCGACGTCTGCCCGGCGTTGATGGGCATTGTCATCGAATCGAAAACAACGAAATAAACCAACCAACTTCAGAACCTATGAAAAAAATCTACATGACCCTGGTGATGCTTTTCGCGATCGCGGCATCCATGGCACAGCCCAGGGAGATCAAGGGTGTAGTGCACGACGAGAACGACAAACCCATGTCGGGCGTCACCGTGTACGTGCAGGAAACGGGTGCTGGAACGATCACCGGCAGCAAAGGCACGTATTCGATCAAGATTCCGGGGCCCAAGAGCGAGATCACCTTCTCGTTCATGGGCTACAAAACGCTCAAACTGAAAGCCGACGACCCCAAGGCCAAATTCGACGTCATCAAACTAGTGCCCGACCAGCAGATGCTCGACGCCGTTGAGGTCGTACAAGTGGGTTACGGCACACAAAAGAAAGTCAACCTGCTGGGATCGGCCGAAAACGTATCGGTCAAGGACCTCGAAAACCGCCCCATCACCCAAGCCTCGATGGCCCTGCAAGGTACGATCTCGGGTATCGACGTGGTCCAGAACTCGGGACAGCCGGGACAGGACCAGGGTTCGATCCGCATCCGCGGCGTGTCGTCCATCGCCAACAACAACGAGCCGCTGGTGCTGATCGACGGTGTCGAGGGCGACATCAACCAGGTCAACCCCAAGGACATCGAGTCGATGTCGGTGCTGAAAGACGCCTCGTCGGCGGCCATTTACGGTAACCGTGCAGCTGCCGGCGTCGTACTCATCACGACCAAGTCGGGCGAAGGCTCGGGCGAGCTTAAAGTGAGCTACAACGGCAGTTTCTCCTTGCAGGAGACCACGGCGCTGCCCAAGCCGGTGAAAGTGCTCGAATGGCTCGACCTGAAAGAGGAAATGTTCCTCTACAACGGCGAGATCAAGAATTACGACAGCGACCGCGAAAAATACATTTCGGGCGAGAAAGTGTCCGTGAACTACTACCTCCGCCACTTCCGCATCGCACCGATGCATGACCACTACTTGAGTATGTCGATGGGCGGCAAAAACTACAACGGCAGCGTCTCGCTGGGCTACGGCAATCAGGACGGCGTGCTGAAAGGCACCGACAACGAAAAAATTTCGTTCCGTTCGAATGTCAGCATGTACTCCACCAACCGCAAGTTCTTCACGACGCTCAACCTCTCGGGTTATCGCAAGGACATGACCTCGACGGCCATGGGAACCAACCAGACCATCCAGGACATCCACCGCGCAGGCCCCACCAGCATCTTCAAGGCCTACAACGGGCTCTACGGCTTCTACGGACGCCACATGGTACAGCTCGAGGCCGGAGGCCGCACGAAGAACGTCTCCAACCAGCTGACCGCAAAGATCAGCGCCGGAGTCGAGCCTGTCAAGGGATTGAAAATACAAGGTTCGTTCGCCACGGTCTACTTCAATTCGCGCAACGACCAGTTCGTTGCCCCGATCTACACCGTGGGCGACCTCTACGGTGACGTGCAAAACAAGGTGGCCAGCTTCATCGAGATCAAGAACTCGACGACGCTTTCGACGACCACCGAACTTACGGCCAGCTACAAAAAGCGCTTCGACCGGCATGATCTTTCGGTACTCGCCGGTGCTTCGCAATACTGGTGGCGCAATGAATGGGAGATGGCACGCCGCGACAATATGTCCTCGTTCACCCCGTCGCTGAATATGGGCGATCCCGCCACGCAGGTCAACGACAACGCCATCAACGAGCGTGCAACCCGTTCACTCTTCGGCCGCGTGAACTACTCCTACGACGACCGCTACCTTTTCGAGGTCAACGTCCGTTACGACGGTTCGTCGCGTTTCTACAACAAGAAATGGGGCCTTTTCCCGTCGGTGGCCGCCGGATGGCGTATCTCCCAGGAGAGCTTCTTCAAGAACTCCGGCGTGACCGAGTATATCAACAACCTCAAGCTGCGTGTATCGTGGGGACGCCTCGGCAACGAGTATATCTCCTCGAACTACACCGGGTACCCGACCCTCTCGACCGACAGCTACTACGATTTCAACGGTACGCAGGTAGCCGGTGCGGCCATCACCGAGCTTTCGAACAAGGATACCTCGTGGGAGACTTCCGAACAGACCAACATCGGTCTCGACATCGGCATCTGGAACCGCTTCTCACTGACAGCCGACATCTTCTACAAGAAGACCACCGATATTCTGATGAAACTGCCCATTCCGCCGTCGCTGATCGGCAACGTAAACGGCGGCCCCTATCAGAATGCCGGCAGCATGGAGAACAAAGGTCTCGAACTGACGCTCAACTACCGCCAGACCTATCGCAACAAGATGTACGTCGACGCCACGTTCACGACCACTTTCCTGCGTAACAAGATTCTCGACCTGAAAGGCGTCAGCCCCGTGATCCACGCCTCGCTGCCCATCGTTCAGATGGAGGGTCATCCCGTGGGCGCCTACTACGGCTACCGGATGGCCGGCGTCTACCAGTTCGACGACTTCACGTGGCAGAACGACAGCGACCCCTCGGTGCCCTTGCAGGACCGTGTCTACAAGCTCAAAGAAGGGCGCCCCGTGCCGAGCGAGGGCAGCCCGCGTCCCGGCGACCTGAAATTCGCCGATCTCTCGGGCCCCGACGGCAAACCCGACGGTAAAATCGACCTCGACTATGACCGGACCATCATCGGCGACCCGTTCCCCGACGTCTCGATGTCGCTGAACCTCAACTGGGGCTGGAAGGGTATTGACTTCAACATGTTCTGGCAGACGGTGCTGGGCCGCGACATGTACAATCAGGGGCCGATGGTAGTGCCGTTCTACAACGACAACGGAAACGTCTGGAAAGACATGGTCGACAAGCGCTGGACCGCCGACAACCCGACCAACCGCCATCCGCGCATGAACTACGACTCGAAGACGGCCAACACCCGTTCGAGCTACTACATCTACGACGCCTCGTTCCTGCGCCTGAAGAATATCGAACTGGGTTACACGCTGCCCGTACGCTGGACAGCCAAACTGCACATGTCGAAAGTGCGCATCTATGCCGGTATCCAGAACGCCTGGACGCTCACGAATTTCCCGGGATGGGACCCCGAACGTCCCTCGACCAACATCGCGTCGGAGGTCTATCCCCAGATACGCATCTACAACTTCGGCCTCAACATCGGTTTCTAACACAAAACACGGACAAAGATGAAAACTTATCATAAAATAGCCGCATTCGTCGGTTCGGCGCTCATGCTGGGTTCCTGTGCGGATTATCTGGTACGCGAGCCGCAGGACGCACTCGACCCCGCCACCTTCTTCTCTTCGCAGGAGAACGCCGTCATCGCCGTCAACGGCATCTACAACGCCGCCCTCGAACCGGTCAAGGGCCGCACCTATGCCATCGACTTCGACTGTATGTCGGACAACATGTACAACTACTCGCGCAACCAGAACACGCAGGAATTCGGACAGGGCACCCACGGCTCGTCGAGCGTCTATGCGCTGAATTTCTGGAGCCGCGGCTACCGCGGAATCTCACGCGCCAACACCCTGCTGGCCTGGCTCGACCACTGCTACGAAATAACCGTCCCGACCACCAACATCAAGGACCGGCTGCGCAGCGAAGCGCTCTTCCTGCGTGCGTATTTCTACTCGGAGCTCATCGACTTCTTCGGAGACGTGCCGATGTACCTCGAACAGGTCGATCTGGCCGACAGCAAACCCCGCACGCCTAAAGCGCAGATCGTGGAGCAGATTCTCGGCGACCTGGAGGAAGCGGCCAGACACCTGCCCGTAACTTATGCCGCAGAGGATACCGGCCGCGCCACATGCGGCGCCGCCCTGGCCCTCAAAGGCAAAATCGAACTCTACAACGGGATGTACGCCCAGGCGGCCGAGACCCTCAAAGAGGTGATCGACCTCAAAGACGAGAACGGCGCACTCCGTTACGATCTTTATCCCCTCTACCGGGAGCTGTTCCTGCCCCAGAACGAGGACAACTGCGAAGTGATCTTCGACATCCAGTATATGAAGAACGCCTATTCGCAGGGACTTTCGCACCAACTCTACACCTTCACCTACGAGTGGAACTCCTACTGTCCGACATCCGCGCTCGCCGAGAGTTACTACACCAAGAACGGTTACCCCGTAAGTTGGAACGCCGAGACGCAACTCTATGAGAGCGCCGACCCGGCTTTCGACCCGACCTATCCCTACAAGGACCGCGACCCGCGCCTCGACCAGTCGATCATCATGCCGGGCACGGACAACGGCCGCGGCGCGATCTTCCTCCCGAGTTCTTCGAACCATACGGGCATGAAGATCCGCAAGTGGAACGACTACACCGAAACCGAGAAGAACAACTCGGAACACAACATCATCCTGATCCGTTTCGCCGACGTGCTGCTGATGCGCGCCGAGGCGCTCGTGGAATCGGGGACGTTCGACGAGGCCGAAGTCCGCGGGCTGATCGACCGCGTACGCCAGCGTCCCTCGGTGATGATGCCGAAAGTCGAGGACATCGAAGGCACGGAACTCGACGCCAATGCACTGCGGGCCATCATCCGCCATGAACGCCGCGTCGAATTCGCCTTCGAAGGCACCCGCGTTTCGGATATCCGCCGCTGGCGGATCGGTCCCGAAGTGATGACCGACGCCTACGGCTACAAATATCAGGACGTGCGTCTCAACCCGCCGAAATACATTCCCTACAAGGTTGACACGCGATCGTTCAACCCCAACCGGGATTACTTGTGGCCTATTCCGCAGAACGAGATCAACACCAACCCCTTTATCAACGCCCCGGACCAGAACCCCGGCTACTAAACGCAGGTTCACCGAACGCGCAGACAAGCAGTCCCGACCCGGCTGCTTGTCTGCCATAAACCCGAACAGCCGCAACGATGAAAAAAACACTCTGCATACTCGCCCTCCTCGGCCCGCTGACCCTCTTCGGAAACGGTCCGCGCATCGGCGATTCTCGGATCGGCATTTCGTGGCAGAAAAGCGGCGAAGGCTGGAAGCCCCGGAAAATGGAACTCCGCGACGGCGGGCAGACATTCACCTGGGGCATTCCCGACGGCGGTTACACTGTGCTCTACACACCGGAAACGCCGCCGACAGAAGGCGGGATCATCGTCAACCGGAGCGGCGATACGCTGAGCTTCGACATCGACCGTTTCCACTGCATCGCCCCGAGCTACCGCAAAGCCACCTCCTCCGTGCCGCTGAACCGCGCGGGCGAAGCCTTCCGGCTCGTGCCGCAGGAGATGCACCGAAACGGCGACACCCTCCGTTTCGAGGCTATGGGCGAACCCGGACGACTCACGGCCGAATGGTGGGCTGACACGGCCCATCCGGGCGATCTGTGCGTACGGTTGACCTTCACCGCAGCGCAGGCAGGTTATTATTCCCTTTCAACGCCGGCAACAGCCACGCTCCCCGAAAAACAACTGGCCTGGGGCTGCATCCCGGGATTCTTTCAGGGCGATGCTATCGAGCCCGATTTCCACCTGGCCTACATGTATGGCCAGGGATTGCCGCACCTGCCGGTGGTCTGCAACGAGAACACAGTGACCACGATGGCGTCGCTCCTGACCGATCGACAGGGACTCACGCTGGCCGTCATTCCCGAACCGGGCTATGACCGGAAACCCTACGCGGGCGACCGGCGCACGCACGGAGAATGCTGGCACACGGGACTTTCGCACATGACACGCGACGGACAACTTTGCCCCACGGCCTGGCACCCGGAGCTCGGCGAGGAGGGTTCATGGCTCGAAGCAGGCGGCCAAACCCGTTTTGCATTTCGTTACACGCTGCGCCGCACCGACTGGTACGAAGTTTTCAAACACGCCGTTTACGACATCTACGGGCTGAAAGAGGAACTCGCCCTGCGACGTTCCCGTTTCTCGCTCACCGACCGGCTCGAAGCGATCTACCGCTATGTCTGCGACGACTCGCTCTCGCTCTGGCGCACGGAACGCTGCGAAGGGATCGAAATCGGCGCACAGGCCTATCTGGGCAGCGTCGTCGGCTCGGAGAAAGACGCCATGAAGAACGCCGACGCCGGCGCGGTGTGGATGCTCGCGGCGATGACCGGCGACAGCCTGCTCCGGCACGGCCGCCTGCCTTACATCCGCAATTTCAAACTCATGCAACAGGGCGGACACGGCGACCGCAACCGCGGTGCGGCGCTCGGACAATACTACCTTTCGAAAAAAGGGACGTTCGTCGAGGAATGGGGCAACCATATCGAACCGATCGGCATCACCTATTACACGCTGATCGACATCGGTAACATCCTGCTCTTCGAGCCTCAGGACACGCTGCTACGCGAGAAACTGCGCGAAGGCGCCGATCTGCTGCTCTCGCTGCAACATCCGGACGGAGGTTTCGATGTGGCCTATGACAAACTCACGGGCAAGGCGCTCTTCACCGACCTTGAAGACCTGCGTCCCACATTCTACGGACTGCTGGTCGCCCATCGCATTCTGGGCGAACGAAAATACCTCGATGCGGCGCTCCGCGGCGCCGACTGGTATGTCGAGCATGCCGTCGACCGGGGACGGTTCCTCGGCGTCTGCGGCGATGCACGTTTCATCAACGACTTCGCCACCGTGCAGAGTGCCCAAGCGCTGCTCGAAACATACGAAACGAGCGGGAACGAACGTTATCTCGACGCGGCCATCCGCGCGGCGCGTCTCTACACCTGTTCCGTCTACACCCACCCGCGGTCGGAAAATGCGCCCGTCCGACGGAAAGGCAGCGAACTCCGCGACTGGCAACTGAGTCAGACGGGACTTTGCTTCGAGCACGGCGGAAGCACGGGATCGGCGACCAAGAGCGGTCCCATCCTGCTGACGAGCCATTGCGGACTCTACACCCGGCTGGCGGCAATGACTGATGACAGTCTCTTCGTCGATCTGGCACGCACGGCAGCCATCGCCCGGGAGGAGTTCCTTAATCCCGACACGAAGATCGCCACTTACTATTGGTCGCAGTTCGACCGCGGCCCGGGACCCTTTCCGCATCATGCCTGGTGGCAACTGGGATGGATCGTCGATTACCTGCTTTGCGAAGCCGAATGCCGCAGCGAAGGGCTGATCGCCTTCCCACGGGGGTTCGTGACGCCCAAGGTCGGGCCGCAGCGCATCACGGGATTCGCACCCGGACGCATCGGGGATGACGAAGCAAACCTGATCCTCCGCCCGGGACTCGTCCGCACGGAGTGCCCCGACCTCGACTGTCTGACAGCGCTTTCGACCGACGGCCGACGGCTCTATGTCGTTCTGCTGGGCAGTTCGGCACACGAAAACCGGGGCCGGATCACCCTCGATGTCACGAAACTCGGCTGGCAGGGTATCGACCGGGTCCGTGCCCTGACACCGGAAACCGAGCGACTCTCGGACACGGAAGCAACCGACTGCACGATCGACGGATTCGGACTTAAACTATGGGAAATAACACGCAGATAAAATGAAATACAGATTGATGACAGCGGCGCTCGTCGCAACCTTATGCCTCACCGGCTGCGGCTCTTCGATACACCTTCCGGCGACGGACGGCGATGTCAGCGTCGCACCAAACGGCACGATCACCTTCCGGACGGAGGGCACGAAAAACAGCTATGTCCCGGTCTTCACGATCATCCGCACGCCCCGCGACCCGGAATTGAAAATGCGCCCCGCAGGGATTGAGAACGTACTCTACAACGCCGCCACCTGGCGTTCGGAGAACGGCGACGCTCGGCGCATCGAGCGCACCGACGATCAGATCGGCGACGGGTTCGACACGAACATCCTCGAAGGCGCTGTCGAATCCCGGACCTTCTCGCTCTTCAACGTCGGCGAAAATATCGAAATGCACCCCTCCGGAGCCGTCGCCGACGGTGCAAAGGTCCGCTTCACCTACCCCGAGCATGAACTTTTTGCGCTCGAAGCCGAATTAAGCATCGACTCCGCATCGGGTTACCCGATGCTCTCCTGCACATTGCGTCCCAAGACCGGCGGTTACTACTCGGTAGGCTTCACCGGCTACGAAGCGGCCGACACGGCGCGTGTCACGGAACTGTGGCAGCCGATGATCTGGCAGGAACGCCGCTTTCCCGACCGCAGCTATGCCACGCTGGCTTTCCGCTGTCCGGTGCCCTCGGCCTTCGTCGCCACCGACGGCGTAAGCCGTGGCATCGTGGCCCATCCCGCAGAATTTCCCTTCGATCCGCTGCCCACCGCGGAAAACAGCCGCTTCTGCGTTGCACTCCGCACCGCCGAAGGCAAAGCCGCACCGATGCTTTTCGCCCCCGTTCCGGGCGGCGCGGAGTCGGAAATGGCGGCAGGGGACACCTACCGTTTCAACGCACTGCTGTTCGCCTGCAAGGGGAACACGACCGACGCCGTACAGCGTACCGCCGAGCACATCTACGCCTTCCGCGACCTGCGCCACAACGACATCTCGACGCTCAACAGCACCATCGCCAACATCATCGACTACACGATGAGCCGTTACAGTTGGTTCATCGACGAACAGAAGGGATGCGCCTACTCGACCGACGTTCCGGGCGCCGTGAAGAATGTCTCGGCGCTCAACCCGCTGGAGATCGCCCTACTGAACGACAATGAAGCCGTTTACGAAAAACGCGCCTACCCCATTCTGGAATACATGCTCTCGCGCGAAAAATTCCTCTTTTCGGCTGATTCTACACAACGCATCCAGTACCCGTCACGCAAGCTCGACGGCCCCTGCGCTCCCATTTCGGAGCTGACGACACTTTATAACGTCCTCCAGCGCAAAGACCCGTTCCTCGTGCGCCTCGCCGGACAGGAATACGGCAAGAGCCGTGTCCGCAACCTCGATGTCCGGGAAGAGGGCCGCACCTGGAAAAACGCCCTGCATCTCTACCGGGCCACGCTCGACACGGCCTACCTGAACGAAGCCATGCGCGGCGCCGACGCCTATATCGCAGCCCGCATCGACACTCCGGCGGCCGACTTTTCGGACCCGGCGGCCGGAGGTTTCTTCTTCTGGACAGGTTTCGCCCCCAAGTGGATCGACCTGCTGGAACTCTACGAAACGACGGGCGAGAAGCGCTATCTCGAAGCGGCGCACCGCGGCGCACGGCTCTATACCCAGTATATCTGGTATTGCCCGGAGGTTCCCGACGCAAATATTGTCGTAAACCCCGACGGCAAAGCCCCGCATTACGCTTATCTGAAACAGAAAGGGCATGCCCGGATGGATGCCCCGCGGGAAGAGGCTCCCGCCTGGCGGCTCTCCGAAATCGGGCTTACCCCCGAATCGTCGGGAACCTGCACGGGACACCGCGCTATCTTCATGGCCAACTACGCTGCGTGGTTCGTACGACTGGCTCACTATACGGGCGACGATTTCCTGGCCCTGATCGCCAAGAACGCCATCGTCGGGCGTTACCGCAATTTCCCGGGCTACCACATCAACACAGCCCGGACGACGATCTACGAAAAGGAGGATTATCCGTTGCGCGGGCACAAGGAATTAGGGGTCAACTCGTTTCATTACAACCACATCATGCCGCAGGTATCGCTGCTCTACGACTACCTCATCACCGATGCACTATACCGCAGCCGGGGCGCAATCCGGTTTCCCGACGAGTTCATCGAAGCCTACGCCTACCTGCAAAGCAAATTCTACGGGCATCGTCCGGGCGAGTTCTACGGCGAGCAGGCATGGCTGTGGATGCCTGACGGACTGGTTGAAAGTTCCGACATCGAACTCAATTACGTGGCCGCCCGCGGCGAAGATGCCCTCTATCTCGCCTTCTCGAACCAATGCGACCGCGAGGTCGTCTCCACGGTCCGACTCGACACCGAACGGTTGGGCATCGACCGGAACACAACCTGTAAAGTCCGCCTGTTGAGTCCCGAAGGTTCGTGCAAAGACGCGCACGGAGGTGAATTCGAAGTCACCGTCAAACCCAACTCGCTGACCGCCGTGAAGATCGAAGGCGTCCGGCCGAAAGTTGCCGTCCAACAGCGTCTCCTGGCGGTTCCCGAGGCATGGAGCAAGGATTATGCGACCAGCGGCGACGACCGTGTGCGCTGCATGGTGCTCAACACGGGAAAAGGCGACTGCCACGTCTATATCTACTTCAACATCAGCGATACGGAATACGCTTCAGCGACAGCGGAGGTCAACGGCAAACGCCTCGGTTCGGGGAGCTATCCCTACGAGTTCACTTTCCCGGCCGACGCCGAACATCTCGAAATCCGGACCTCGGCCTGGAAGAAGGACGGCTCCATAACCGAATGGGAAACCCTCACGCTCGAAAAATAGCCTGCCATGAAACCGCTCCGTCTTCTCATCCTGACCGTCCTGCTATCCGCCGCCTTCGGCGTACAGGCGCAGAAACTCGCTCCGGCGCCCTACCTTTGCGACAGCATGGTGCTCCAACGGGACATGCCGCTTCCATTGGAAGGCACGGCAACACCCGGAAGCACCGTCGAAATATCGTTCGCCGGCCATACCGTCACGGCGGAAACCGACACACAGGGAGTATGGCAGGCCATGTTTCCGGCCTTGGAAGCCAGCAGCCGGAACCGCACGATGGAGATCCGCTGCGGCGGCGAGACCGTGACGATCCGCAACATTCTGGTGGGCGAGGTCTGGCTGGCCGGAGGACAGTCGAACATGGCCTTCAAAGTCCGCGGCATGGAGTTCGACGACCGTCTCGCACTGATCCGCGACGCCGACTACTCCGACATCCGCTGCTACTATCGGGCCAATATCGTCAGCGGCGGCAAACTGCTCAACACCCCCGACCGCCTCTGGTCGGGAGCCTACGGACGAAGCATTTACGACTGGAGCGCCGTGGCCTACCTTTTCGCCCGGGAGCTGCACCGCAAACTGAACGTTCCGGTAGGCATCGTCAACTGTTCGCACGGCGGCTCGACGGCCGAAGCATGGATCAGTCCCGAAGCGTTCGCATCCGATCCGGCGCTGAAAGCCGCCATCGGCAAGATCTACGACGGGATCGGAAGCCATTACAAAAATCCGTCGGTGCTTTACGAAAAGATGCTTGCCCGTTTCCGTGGCCTGACCGTGCGCGGCGTCATCTGGTATCAGGGCGAGAGCAACGGCTATTTTCCGGAACAGTACGCCATCCTGTTTCCGGGGCTGATCGCCGACTGGCGCCGCTTTTTCGGCAACGACAACCTGCCCTTCATCTTCGCCCAACTCCCTTCCTACCGGGTTCCGGGCGACAAGAGCGGCGAACGCTGGGCCCGCCTCCGCCAGTCACAGCTCAACACGGCCCGCACGGTCCCCCATACGGCCATGGTCGTAACGGCCGACTGCGGCGATGCGGAGAATATCCATCCCAAAAACAAATACCCCGTGGGCATGCGGTTCGCCGCCGCAGCTGAAGAACTCGTCTACGGCGGCAAAGAACCCGGAACGCTGACGCTGCCCGGCCCCGTCACAGTCGAAGGCCATAAGGTAACAGTTCCTGTCGGCGGCATCCGCGACGGTCTCACCTCACGCAGCAGAGAATCCGGATTCGAACTGCGCGATACGGAAGGAAACTGGCACAAAGCCGACTTCCATATCCGGAATAACCTGCTGAAACTGTCTTCTGCGGAGGTACTGGCACCGACCGGAATACGTTATGCCTGGGGCAACGTCAACACCCTCACAATTTACCACAAAAGCGGTCTTCCGCTGCCGCCCTTCACCTTTGATACGGAACTTAAAACCATGAAACGATGAAAACCTTCACGATCACAGCCCTGCTGGCGTTGTTCTGCTCGTTCCCGCCGGTTCAGGCCCAACAAACCGGGGAGATCGGCGGTGAAGCACTGCAAATGCTCTCCCGGACCGACAACGGGAAATACGACCGTTACATCACCGAATACAAACGCATGTATGCGATGTACACCGCCGACGGGACGTTCTCCGATTACCTGACCGACGGTAAAAAATATACGGTGATCGTCCCCGACAACACCGGTATCGAGGTCTACTACCGGACCGAAGGATCTGCCAACGGCAATCCGCCGCGTCTGTGCAACACTCTCAAATACAATATCATCAAAGGAAAATTCGTCCCCGAAGCATTTAAGGACGGGCAGACGCTCTACACCCTTTTTCCGAGCCATCCGCTGACCGTAACGGTCAAAAAAGACAAGGTATATCTTACCGACAAGCAGGGAAACCGGGTTCGTCTGGACAAATCCTTCGAATCGGGTAACGTTATCTTCTACCCCGTAAAAACACTGCTCAGGTATTAAACGGCCATGAAACGTCTGCTCACACTGCTTGCGCTCTGCGGCTGCTCCGTAGCCGCAGCTTCAGAAACGCCGCTCGGCGGAAAATGGAGTTTTTGCACCGACCCGCTGAACACAGGTCTTCGGGAGGCATGGTACGCACCCGAATACGACCGCAGCGGGTGGGATGAAACAGAGGTCCCGGGATGCTGGAACACCCGTCTCGAATACGCCGGCTATACGGGTGCGGCGTGGTACGCCACCACTTTCATCCTGCCGCAGAAACCCGCGGAATGCGACATTCTGCTCGACTTCGAGGCGGTTTATGCCGACGCCGACGTCTGGCTGAACGGCGAACGCCTGGGCAGTCACGACTTTGGATTCACCTCCTTCGGATTCGACATCACCGGCCGCATCGCACCGGGCACTGTGAACCGGCTGGTCGTCCGTGCGGAAAATAGTTTCAAGCTGGGAGCTACCTGGAACTGGGGCGGCATCCGTCGTCCGGTCACCTTGCGTACAGTGCCCCGCGAACGTATCGAAAGCCTGTTTGTCAGCGCCGAACCCGACCTCGAAAAGGGCAGCGCCGAAATCGGCGTAAAGGTCCTCCTCAACGGCACGAAAAAAGGCGCCGTCCGGGTTTCGATCTCAAACCCCGAGGGCCGTATCGTAGCCCGGAGCGAAGTCCGTGCCGCCGGACGCGGCGAGGTGCTCATCCCGCTTCGCATCCGCAAGGCCCGATTGTGGGACTTCGACCATCCGCATCTCTACACCGCCACGGCGACTTATGGCGATGGAGAACCCGTCTCCGAACGTTTCGGCATCCGCAAAATCGAGATCGACGGCTACCGCTTGCTGCTCAACGGCGAGAGCGTACGGTTGAACGGTGCGAACTGGGTTCCCTACAATCCGTTCCATGGCAACACGCTGCCTCCCGAAATCTACCGTCGTGACATCGACCGGATGAAGAGCTGTGGCGTCAACATGGCACGCCTGAGCCACCTGGCCCTGCCCAAAGAGGTTCTGGACTACCTCGATGAAAGAGGTATGCTCATCTTCGAGGAGATTCCGCTCTGGAACAAGAACCACTATGTCAAAGCCGATCATCCCGTGCCGATGCGCTGGCTCACGGAACTGATCACACAGCGCTACAACCATCCCTGCATCATCGGCTGGAGTGCAGGCAACGAGATCGGCCGTCTGAGTGACAACCCAGACATTGAAGGCTATCTCGCCTCGGCCTTCCGCCACATTCGTACGCTCGACTCCACACGTCTGGCGGTCTACGTCACACACACTGCCGCCAAGCAGTACGACGAACCGGTACTGTTGTCGGATATGATCCTTTTCAACCAATACGGCGCCCACGGCGAACGAGCCGACGAGGTGCACCGCCGCTATCCGGGCAAACCGATCTTTTACAGCGAGTACGGCATCAAAGCCAACAGCGAGGACCCCAACAACACGCTCTCGGACTATGCCGCAATGCTCTCTTCGATGCGGGGACGCGAGCACCTGATCGGCGCTTCGGTCTGGACCTTCAATGACTACCGTACCAACTACCGCGACAGCGGCACAGCGGCCACGGGCAACCGCCCCTGGGGTGTCGTGGATGTCTATGGCACGCCGAAACGGGGTTTCCGCGAACTTCAACGCCAGAACTCTCCGCTCGCTGGATTCGGCCTGACGCTCACCGAAGACGGTGCCGAAATTGCACTGACTCCGCGCAAACGGCTCGATCTGCCGGCTTTCCGGATGGAGGGGTACACCGTGCGGCTTAACACACTCGCTTCAGATGGCGACACACTGCAACGCGCCATGCGGACACTGCCCGTCATCCAACCCGGCGACAATCCGTTCAGCCTGCAACTTCAACTCCCGACCGCCGGAGCCGCAAGAATCAGCGCCGAACTCGTGACTCCGACGGGCTATGCCGTCCATGACGCCGTATTGAGCCTCGCCGCACCCGCCGCACCGGTCGTCACCCGGACCGAAAGCGGGCAGGATATTATCCGCATCCGGTTCGATCGCCAATTCACGGCTGACGAATGGTATGTCCGCTACGGCACTGACCGGCTCGAGAACCGAAGCGCCCCGACCATCGACGGGTTCATCGAACTGCCAAAACTGGAATACGGCAAAGAATACCATATCCAACTGGTCGCTGTGAATGGCGCCGGGGAGACTCCCGCCGCCGAAACCGTCCGGATCTGCACCCGCGCCGCAGAGCTGCCTCCCGTCATCCGCCACCTGGTTCAGGAGGGCGGAAACATCCAGATCGGATATGCCTGCGATTTCGGGGACTTCTGCTATGAATTCGAATACGGTACAGCTCCCGACAAACTCGACCGGCACATTCTGACAACCGTGACGGGCGCCTGCAACCTGCCTGTCGTCGAACCGAACGCACAGCATTACCTGCGTATCCGCAAACGGCTTCGCTACGGCTACGCCAGCGACTGGAGCCCCGTATATCCTGTTAACACCGTACAACGATGAAACGAATCACTCTCTTGACCGGCCTGCTCGCCGGAGCGATGACCCTGCAAGCCGCACCCCGCGAGCCGCAGCAGATGACGGCCAACTTGCAAAAAGGCGCCGTCGTGGTCACAAACGGCAAAGCCCGGTTCACATTCCGCGCTGACTTCCGTCTGTTCCGAACCGACAAAGATCCGAAAATGGAGCTTCGCACCCTGCCCGACTGCCGCTTTTTCGCCCCTTCGTGGATGGCCGACAACCTGGCTCCGGAAAAAACCATCGCACAGATCAAACAGAGCAAGAGCATGGGTGGCGACGGTATCGACGAGTCGGTGAGCGGATCGGTCAAAGGCCGCACGTTCGACCTTTTTGCCGCGGCCCCGTTCACGGACCTCACCCCTTCGAAAGCAGAAATGACAGGCGACACCATCCGTTTCAGTTACCCCGCCACGGCATGGGGAACGCTCGAATGCCACGTCTGGGACATCGACGGCTCGGCGCCGGGCATGGAGTTCCGGTTCACCCCGGCGCGCAAAGGTTATTACTCGGTAGGATACCTCGGTGCCCCGGCTTTCGACCTGAACCGGGTCGAAGCGCTGTGGCAACCGATGGTCTGGCAGCGACGGATCTTCCCTTCGCAATCCTACATGTCGCTGGCTTTCACCTGCCCGATTCCCGCCACGCTCGTCCATGTCGGCGGCGCGACGGCTGGTGTTGCAGCTGACAGCCGGGAAATGCCCTTCCAACCCTTGCCTACACGCGATAACAACCGCTTCGGCGTGGCCCTGCACAACCCCGAAGGCAAAGTTCAGCCGATGCTCTTCGCTCCAGTGCTGGGACACGTCGGTTCGAAGATGGAGCCCGGCGAGTCCTTCGCCTTCCGCATGCGGCTCTGGGTCGAGGAAAAGCCGCTGAACATCGCCTTTCAGACCATGGCCCGCAACCTCTATGATTTCCATGACTACCGCAGCAACGCCATTTCGACGCTCAACAACACCATCGACAATATCATCGACTATACGTTGAGCCATTACAGCAACTTCATCGACAGTCTGAAAGGCTGTTCCTACTCGACCGACGTACCCGGCTCGACGAAGAACGTCAGCTCGCTCAATCCGCTTTCGGTGGCCCTCGTCGCCGACGACGAGGAGTTGTTCCGCCGCCGGGCCTACCCGATCATCGAGTATATGCTCTCGCGCAAGAACACGCTCTTCTGCCTCGACACGACGCAGAAAGTACAGTCGCCCTCGCGCGAACTGGCGGGTCCCTGCGCTCCCGTCAGCGAACTGGCTGGACTCTACCGCCTCTCGGGCGGCAAAAGCCCCGTACTGCGTTATTTCGCCGAAGAGAAATATTACAAGTACAAACCCGTCGAAAAACGCATTCCGGGCGCCGGCGGCAACTGGTACGACGCATTGGAAATGTACCGCGCAACGGGAGAGACAGCCTATCTCGACCATGCGAAGAAACAGGCCGACATCTATATCGAAAAATTCATCCACACGCAGCCTGAAAAGTTCCAGAACGCCTTTTTCTGGAACCGTTACGCCCCGTTCTACATCAATCTGCTGGAACTCTATGAGGAGACCGGCGAGCGGCGTTATCTCGAAGCCGCCCACGAAGGGGCCCGTGAATATGCCATGTTCGTCTGGATGGTCCCCTCCATCCCGCAAGAGAACGTCACGGTCAACCAGGGAGGTTTGGCCCCGTGGTATTGGTACCTCAAAAGCCGCGGTATTCCCCGACAGCACTGCCCCGAAGAGAGCGTTCCCGCATGGCGGCTCTCGGAAATCGGTCTCGTGCCGGAAAGTTCCACCACATGCATCGGCCACCGTGCGGTATTCATGGCACACCACGCCCCCTACATGCTGCGCATCGCCGACCTCACGGGCGACAGTTTTCTCCGCGATATCGCCCGCAGCGCCATCGTGGGACGCTACGCCAATTTCCCGGGTTATCACATCAACACCGCACGCACGACAGCTTACGAGAAACCCGACTTCCCGCTGCGTCCGCACGACAGCATCAGCGTCAATTCATTCCACTACAACCACCAGTTCCCGCTGCTGTCCGTCCTGTACGACTATCTGGTGACCGATGCAGCGAGCAAGTCCCAAGGCGCCATCGCTTTCCGCGGAGACTACATCGAAGGCTACGGCTATTTACAAGCCAAGTTCTACGGCAGTCGCCCGGGACGCTTCTACGGCCGGGAAAATGTCTGGCTCTGGATGCCCCGCCATCTGCTCAGCAGCTCCGACGTGGAGTTGAATTACCTCGCGGCCCGCAGCAATGGAGAGCTGCTTGTGGCTTTCACGAACCAAAGCACCCGTACGGTCTCTTCCGTAATTACGTTCAATCAGGAACTGCTGCCGATGCTCGCCAGGAAAAGTTTTACGGCCGAGGTATGGCGTGACAACCGCCGGACGGGCGAAGTGACCGTCACCGACGGCAAAGCCGACATCGAGGTGTCGCCCGAAGGAATCACCGCCCTCATTGTCCGCGGAGTCGATATCCGCCCCCGCTTCCAGCAGCAACTGACCGACCATGACACCGAAGGATGGCGTCACGACTACGGCGAACTGGAATTCGGACGAGCCCGGGCCATGCTCCTCAATCTGGGCCGGAAGCTGAAGACCTGCTACATCTACCTGCAGGACGACGACAGCCGTTTCCGCAACGTGTCGATGACCTACAGCATCGACGGCGGGCGGCCGCAGGCGCTGAACGACACCGCCTATCCCTTCGAATTCACCGCTCCCGTCCCGTCCGAAGCCCGACAGATCGTCATCGAGCTTTCGGGTATCACCACCGACGGACAGCTCGTGCGCAGCGGAACGTTCAAACTATCGAAAGACTAAACCAACCGCCTTATGAAACTGAAAGCATTTCTGCTGATCGCAACTCTGCATTTCGCGGCACTGGTCTCCTGCGCCAAAGAAACTCCGGAAACACCCGCCTCGCCCCTGCCAGAAGAGGAGGGTTACAAGACCATCGACCTGAGCGGCTACCGACTGATCTTCTCGGACGAGTTCGACGGAAGGAAGATGAACTGGGACATCTGGGCCGCCGAGAATCCTAACAACATCAAGCACGAGACCAGCCGTGGCCCTGAAGCCGTGGAGGTGCGCGACGGTGAGCTGCGTCTCAACGTCCGCAAAGTCGACCGTAGCGAAAAGATCAAATGGATCTCGGGTTACGTCTATCTCAAAGAGCCGCTGGAAAACAACGTCTACATCGAATGCCGGTTCCGTTCGGGAACCTCATCGGGCGTGAACAACGCTTTCTGGCTCGCCTGCAAAACACCGCCCAACAATACATGGTGCAACAAATACGAGGTCGATATCGTGGAGGCCCGCAAGGATGTCCGCACCGGAAAAGGCAATGGTCACCTGGCCTATCACGACTGGAAAACCTATCCCTACGCCCTCGACAAGAACGGCAACAAATGCGACATCGCCGCCGGGATCGCTGTCGAACACGATTTCGATAAATACCACGTCTGGGGATTGTGGTATGGCGAGAACGAGATGATCTACTACCTCGACGGCGAAGAACTCTGGCGCGGCAAGACCAGCAAGACCTATCCCGACCAGTACTACACGGGCGTCGGCAAAGCCCCTGAATGGAACCCGCTCGAAGAACAGCGTGCCTACGGCAAATACGGGCAGGAGGACTGGAACTACCTCGGCGGTTACAACGGTGACAAAATGCACATCATCCTGGCTAATATCCCGTGGGGTTCGGCCTGGTCGCCGCTCGTGGACGAGGAAGCAGACGGAACGTGGATGGCCGTGGATTACGTGCGCGTCTACAAACCCGAGGCGCTGCTTGACCCGACACCCGAGACCGATCTTAAAGAACCCCGCACCGAAGTCATGCTCGACAGGGCTTACAGCCTCGCCGAGGACGGCTGCATCTATTTCAGCACGGAAATTACCAAGAAACCGGGCGAAGAACTGACGCTGACCTTCACCGACACGAACAATGCCCCCGTGGGCAAGGTGATCGTCGATGCCGAAGGATCGTTGCTAACCGGTATCACCCGCCTCACGTCGAGCAAGGTGGCAGCCTCGGTCGTGCAGGGAAAACAGTTGGTCAAAGACAACGAGAAGACGTTGCTCGTCTGCCGCATCACAGCCAAAGCCGCCCGCGGCAAATACGACAAGGACGCCATCAGCGTATGGTGCACCCCGGCAGCCGATGCCTCCAAAACGCCGGAACCCTATTTTTATCCCAATCTGGATGACAACGGCAACACCTCCGCCACGCAGGGCTGGTACATCAACCAGAAGGGCTATTCGGATGAAGTCATCCGTCGTGTCGTCTTTTCCTCGACAACCGGAAAACTCTCCTCTTTCGGACGTTTCCGCGCCGGACGCAATTTCCTTTGTGTAACCCGATAAATATAACCGAAAAATGAAACGCTGGATATCGGGCTGCCTTCTGCTGTTGGCTGGATGCTCTTCGGGAACGATGACAGCTCCGGCGGGAAAACTCTCCGCCGAGGTTTTTATCACAGAGAACGGTTCCCTGGCCTACACCGTGTCGTACGACGGCAGGATGGTCTGCGACACCTCCTCCATGGGTGTCACGATCGACGGTAGCGACACATTTGAAGAGGTATCAATCCGGCTTGCCGCAAGCCGCGAACGCGACGAAAGTTATCCCGTGCGCGGCGTACACGACCTCGCCCGCGACCATGCCCGCGAATATGTCTGGCAGGTGACGCACCGCCCCACGGGATACGTCTACACCCTCGAAACACGGCTCTACGACGATGGATTCGCCTATCGTTTCATCCTCCCGGGCCAGGGTGTCCGCCATATCGGCGGCGAAGCGGCAGAGTGGCGGCTGCCTGCCGACAGCCGGGTCTGGTTTGCCGAGCGGAACTCGGCGTGGAAACTGCTGACCTATGCCGGTGAATGGACCTCTGCCCCGGCTTCGGAACTGGCCACAGTATCCTCCCAGGGACCCGTACAGACCATGCCGCTGCTCTATGAAACCGCGGACGGATTGCATCTGATGGTTACCGAAGCCGCACTCTACGAATACAGCGGTATGCGCCTGCGTGCCGGTCGGGACGGCAGTCTGCGCGCCGATTTTACCGAAAAGGAGGGTTTCGACCTCCGCGACACCGTCACTACGCCGTGGCGTGTACTGATCGTCGCCGGGGACCTCGACCGGTTGGTCAATACGGACATCGTCACCAACCTCAACCCGGCGCCCGACCCTGAACTTTTCGGCGACACATCGTGGATACGCCCCGGGCGGTCGCTTTGGAGCTGGTGGAGCGGCATCGACGGCCGTTACATGACCGTCGAGGGCGAACGGGCCGTCATCGACCTCACCGCAGAAATGGGATATGAATATTCGACGCTCAACGAAGGGTGGGAGGACCTTGCGGACAAATGGGCGACGCTTCGGGAAATGGCGGATTACGCGGCTGAAAAAGGCGTCGGACTCTTCGTATGGCGGCATTGGGAGAAGCTGAACGACCCGGCGGAAGATTACCTCCAAATGCGTTCGTTCATGGACAGCGTCGCCGGCTGCGGCGTAAAGGGTTTGAAGATCGACTTCATGAACGGCGAAGGACTCCGCCAGGTCCGTTTCACGACGGCCGTGCTCGAAAACGCCGCCCGCCGTCGTCTGCTGGTCAATTTCCACGGATGTCAGAAGCCCTCGGGAGAGATCCGTACCTATCCCAACGAACTCACCCGCGAAGGGGTCCGGGGCATGGAGCTCAACCGGATCACAGCCAATTACCTCGCACGCATGCATGCCGCAGGAACCCCCGTCACCGACCGTCCCTATGTCCCGGGCAACGAGAACCAGAACATCCCGGCCTCTCACAATGCCGCACTGCCCTTCACCCGCTGCGTGACAGGTCCTGCCGACTACACACCCGTAGGTTTCTCGATGCCCGGCGACGTCCTTCCGGCTCAACAACTGGCTTGCGCCTACCTGATCCCTTCGCCGCTGATGACGCTGGCCGAGAATCCCTTCTACCTCTTCCGTGAGAAGCGCCTTCGTCCGGCATTGGAGTTTTTACGCGAGCTTCCTGTCTGTTGGAACGAAACCGTCGTATTGCCGCAAAGCCGTGTCGGCAGCCTGGCCGCTCTCGCCCGTCGCAATGGAGAGATGTGGTATCTGGCCATCGCAACCGCAGAAGCCGCTCAAGAGACCTTCAAGTTGGATTTTCTCGCCGAAGGGAACTATACGATGGTCCTGCTCGAAGAGGACGGCAAAGGAGGATTTCGCCGCACCGAACGGTCTGTCACAGCCGGGGAGTCGCTTCCGCTCGATCTGCCCCGAAACGGAGGAGCCGTCGCCCGCTTCATTCGCTGATAACGAAAAAAGCGCCTGAACGATTCAGGCGCTTTTTTCGGCATAGTTGACAAAAAGTCGGATGGATGCGTGTCAAAAATGCTCTATGTTATATCACGATTAACACACCCTAACAAGTTCTGCACTATTCCGATGCGTTTTTGACCGTCTTCGAGGATACAAACGAGCCGGCCGTAAATTTGCCAACTCCCGAAAAGGAATCTGCCCATATTTGCACTGGATTGAAACCAAGAGATAGGTACTGATGGCAACATAGATCTGTATCCTCACAGCGTTCTCCGTTGTACCCCCAAATTTCATTATCTTGAGGTGCTGCTTGAGCCACTTAAAGAACAACCCTATCTGCCAGCGATTCTTGTATAACTCGGCAACCATAAGCGCTGATATGTGCATAGCATTTGTCAAGAATACAAACTCTCGGCACTGCTCATCATTGCAGTAACGCACCAATCTCAATGACTTTGGATAGTCCTTTGATGACTTATAGGTGGTCATTTCAATCGTACTGTCCGAAAGCACATTTTGAGGCAGCTTGCGTCGCCATTTGATAGCCTTGTATTGCAGATTCGTCTTTGCCCGGACTACGAAATACGCTTCTATTTGATGTATGCTATAGAGTTGTGCAAACTTATTATAAGCACGTAAATATATAGCAAGAGTCTGTTTCATAGGAGATCTCACTCATTTGAGTTGAAAGATGTCCGTTGTACATCGTCTTCGTGCTTCGCCGACAAGATGGTAGGCATACTCCTCAAAGATGCGATAATCCCTATCTTGATTTGCTCGTGCGAGTGATGATTTAGATATGTTCTTACTCATACCCAAGTGGTAACATTTGGAGTGATGAGCTTCGAGAGAGACAATCAAATCACGCAGACTTTCACAATTGGAGAGCTGTCCGAACATCCTTGCAAGAAACTGATTCCAGCAAGTCAGGTGCTTGACATAGCGGTCACCGTTGTACTTGGCAACGATGCGATTGAACCTACTCCTATCAAGAAATGCGACTAACTGGGCAAAACAAACTTATCTTGAAACATAATGCGGTTGTAATAAACCTACCGTAAAGTTAAAATTTCATTCGCTCGGAAATACATACAACTAACTATATTTCAATAATTTCAAAGAACAGAACCCACCTTTAATGGGACAGTAGTGTTAATTTTTAACCTGTACTTAAGTTTATGGGACACTAATGATTTGTTATTTAAGTTGAAAAATGTTTTATTAACCAGACATTGATTCGACTGCCCTTCTTGTTCAGCCTTGTTTTATTCGCTGTGAGATGCGGAAACAAGAAGAGTGCGCCCGAAAAGCCCCCGCAGGTCGAGATCGCCCGTGTTATGGAAGGCAAAAGCGACTCGCTTAAGGTGTTCTTTGATATTCCCGGTTCGTAAAACCGCAATGTCCTGATTCAACAAGACATCCCTTTGCCATCAACTTTACAAATTTGCTCATCCCGAAAATTATTCATATCATGCAATTGGCTATTTGAAACACGGTATTTGAGCGCAACAAACTGAAAACAAACCGGTACCTTCTCGTCACCTATTTTCCCATACAAAAATGTAACGACTTGATAAATCAAGTCGTTACATCATTTTAATCCCACACCCTTTCGGGAGCGGCTTTTTTCGATATGTACACGAAGGGCAACTGCCCGGCGACACGTCGTCGCCATAGCCCCCCCCTTCGTCTTCGGCTACTGCGCCTGCTGGAGCGACTCCAGATCGGCCTTCGAACCGACTACGAGGTCGTCGTAGTCGCGCAGGCCCGTACCGCCGGGGATCAGGTGACCGCAGATCACGTTCTCCTTGAGGTTCTCCAGCGGATCGACCTTGGCCTGGATGGCCGCCTCGTTCAGCACCTTGGTCGTCTCCTGGAACGAAGCCGCCGAGATGAAGCTCGAAGTCTGCAACGCGGCGCGGGTAATACCCTGCAACACCTGCGTCGAAGTAGCGGGCACAATGTCGCGCACCTGCACGGGTTTCTGGTCACGGCGCTTGAGGCTCGAATTCTCGTCGCGCAGCTTACGCAGCGAAACGATCTGCCCGGGCTGCAACGATGTCGAATCGCCCGCGTCGGTGACGACCACCTTGTCGTACAACTCGTCGTTCACATCCATGAACTCCCACTTGTCGACAACCTGATCCTCGAAGAAACGGGTGTCTCCCGGGTCCTCGATCTTCACCTTGTTCATCATCTGGCGGACGATGACCTCGAAGTGCTTGTCGTTGATCTTCACACCCTGCATGCGGTACACCTCCTGCACCTCGTTGACGATGTACTCCTGCACCTTCGTCGGGCCGAGGATATTGAGGATGTCGCTCGGGGTGATCGCACCGTCGGACAGCGGGCTGCCGGCCTTCACGTAGTCGTTCTCCTGCACGATGATCTGACGCGACAGGGGCACGAGGTAACGCTTCACGTCACCCTGCTTCGAGGTGATGATGATCTCGCGGTTACCGCGCTTGATCTTGCCGAACGCCACCTCGCCGTCGATCTCCGATACGATGGCGGGGTTCGACGGGTTGCGGGCCTCGAACAGCTCCGTAACACGCGGCAGACCGCCGGTGATGTCGCCGCCCGACTTGCCGACGGCGCGCGGAATCTTGATCAGGATGTCGCCGGCCTTGATGCGGGCGTTGTCCTTCACGACCACGTGGGCGCCCACGGGCAGGTTGTACTGCTTGACCTCCAGACCTTCGCGGTCGACGATCTTGATGACGGGGTTCTTGGTCTTGTCCTTCGACTCGATCACGACCTTCTCCGAAAGGCCCGTCTGCTCGTCGCGCTCGTCGCGGTAGGTGATACCCTCGATAACGCTCTCGTAGGAGGCCTTACCCTCGTACTCCGAAATGATAACGGCGTTGTAGGGGTCCCACTCGCAGATCAGGTCGCCCTTCTTGACCTCGGAGCCGTCCGCCATGAAGAGCGTCGCGCCGTAGGGCAGGTTGTGCGTATAGAGGACGATGTCGGTCTTGGGGTCGACGATGCGGAACTCCGACTGACGCGAAATAACGATGTCGATCGCCTCGCCGGCTGCATTCTTGCCCTTGACGGTGCGCAGCTCGTCGATCTCCAGACGGCCTTCGTATTTCGAAACGACGTTGGTCTCGACAGCCGTGCCGCCGGCCACACCGCCGACGTGGAACGTACGCAGGGTCAGCTGCGTACCCGGCTCGCCGATGGACTGCGCGGCGATGACGCCGACGACCTCGCCCTTCTGAACCATGCGGGCCGTGGCCAGGTTGCGGCCGTAGCACTTCGCGCAGACGCCGCGGCGCGACTCGCAGGTCAGCACCGAACGGATCTCCACCGACTCCAGCGGCGATTTCTCGATGGCTTCGGCGATCGGCTCGGTGATCTCCTCGCCGGCCTTGCAGATCATCTCGCCGGTCAGCGGGTGAATCACGTCGTTCAGGGCCACACGGCCCAGAATACGGTCGTAGAGGGTCTGCACCACGTCGTCGTTGCGCTTGATGGCCGTAGCCGTCAGGCCGCGCAGCGTGCCGCAGTCCTCCTCGTTGATGATCACGTCCTGCGCCACATCCACCAGACGGCGCGTCAAGTAACCTGCGTCGGCCGTCTTCAGGGCGGTGTCGGCAAGACCCTTACGGGCGCCGTGGGTCGAAATGAAGTACTCCAGCACCGAAAGTCCCTCCTTGAAGTTCGAGAGAATCGGGTTCTCGATGACCTGCTGGCCACCCTCGACGCCCGACTTCTGCGGCTTGGCCATCAGACCGCGCATACCGCTCAACTGACGGATCTGCTCCTTCGAACCACGGGCGCCGGAGTCGAGCATCATGTATACCGGGTTGAAACCGTCGTTGTCCTTGATCAGCGTTTCGATCACGGCCTTCGTCAGCTTGGTATTGATATTCGTCCAGACGTCGATAATCTGGTTGTAACGCTCGTTGTTGGTGATAAGACCCATGTTGTAGTCCTCCATGATGGAGTCCGAACGTTCGTAGCCCTCCTGCACGAGCTTCTCCTTCTCTTCGGGGATGATCACGGCATCGAGGTTGAACGACAGACCGCCGCGGAAGGCCATCCGGTAACCCATATTCTTGATGTCGTCGAGGAACGCGGCCACCTTGTCGGCACCGGCCTTCTTCATCACCACGGCGATGATGTCGCGCAGCGAACGCTTCGTCAGAATCTCGTTGATGTAGCCTACCTCCTTGGGAACCACCTGGTTGAAGAGGATGCGGCCGATGGTCGTCTCCTTCAGCACGCGCACCTCGTTACCCTGCTCGTCCAGGTCGTCGACCATACACTTCACGATGGCGTGCAGGTCGGCCCGGCCCTCGTTGTAGGCGATGATCGCCTCCTCGGCGCCGTAGAATACGCGGCCTTCGCCCTTCACGCCCTTGCGGGGCTTGGTGATGTAGTAGAGACCGAGGACCATGTCCTGCGAAGGGACCGTGATCGGCGCGCCGTTCGCGGGATTGAGGACGTTGTGCGAACCCAGCATCAGCAGCTGGGCCTCCAGGATGGCGGCGTTGCCCAGCGGCAGGTGCACGGCCATCTGGTCGCCGTCGAAGTCGGCGTTGAACGCCGTACATGCCAGCGGGTGCAGCTGCATGGCCTTGCCCTCGATCAGTTTGGGCTGGAACGCCTGGATACCGAGGCGGTGCAGCGTCGGGGCGCGGTTCATCAGCACGGGGTGTCCCTTGATGACATTCTCCAGAATGCCCCAGATCACGGGGTCCTTGCGGTCGATGATCTTCTTGGCCGACTTCACCGTCTTGACGATGCCGCGCTCGATGAGCTTGCGGATCACGAACGGCTTGTAAAGTTCGGCGGCCATGTCCTTCGGAATGCCCATCTCGTGCATCTTCAGCTCGGGACCGACAACGATGACCGAACGGGCCGAGTAGTCGACACGTTTACCCAGCAGGTTCTGGCGGAAGCGGCCCTGCTTGCCCTTGAGCGAATCCGACAGCGACTTGAGCGGACGGTTCGACTCGTTCTTCACGGCGTTGCTCTTGCGCGAGTTGTCGAACAGCGAGTCGACGGCCTCCTGCAACATGCGCTTCTCGTTGCGCAGAATCACCTCCGGGGCCTTGATCTCGATCAGGCGTTTGAGGCGGTTATTGCGGATGATGACGCGGCGGTAGAGGTCGTTCAGGTCCGACGTGGCGAAACGTCCGCCGTCCAGCGGCACCAGCGGGCGCAGCTCGGGCGGGATCACCGGAATCACGTTCAGCACCATCCACTCGGGCTTGTTCTTGCCCTCCGAGGCGCGGAACGACTCGATGACGTTCAGACACTTCAGCGCCTCCGACTTACGCTGCTGCGAGGTCTCGGTCGAGGCCTTGTGGCGCAGGGCGTAGGACATCGAGTCGAGGTCCACCTGCTTCAGCAGCGTGTAGACGGCCTCGGCGCCCATCATGGCGACGAACTTGTTGGGGTCCGAATCGTCGAGCGACTGGTTGCCCTTCGGCAGCGCGGCCACCACGTCGAGGTACTCCTTCTCCGAAAGCGTGGCCAGACGCTCGATGCCCTGCTCCGAGGCGGCGCCGGCGTTGATCACGACGTAACGTTCGTAGTAGATGATCGCCTCGAGTTTCTTCGACGGAATGCCCAGCAGGTAGCCGATCTTCGAAGGCAGCGAGCGGAAATACCAGATGTGCACCACCGGAACCACCAGCGAGATGTGTCCCATGCGCTCGCGGCGCACCTTCTTCTCGGTCACCTCCACGCCGCAGCGGTCGCAGACGATGCCTTTGTAGCGGATGCGCTTGTACTTACCGCAGTGGCACTCGTAATCCTTCACCGGGCCGAAAATCCGTTCGCAGAACAGACCGTCGCGCTCGGGCTTGTAGGTACGGTAGTTAATGGTCTCGGGCTTCAGCACCTCGCCGCTCGACTGGGCCAGAATCTCCTCGGGGGAGGCCAGGCCGATCGAAATCCGGCTGTAACCATTATTCGGTTTATTGTCTTTGGTAATTGACATATTTGTTCTCGTTTTTCTTTTCCTCTAAAATACACCTTACTCGAGTTTCACCGACAGAGCCAGACCGCGAAGCTCGTGCAACAGCACGTTCATCGCCTCGGGAATACCCGGTTTGGGCAGATTCTCGCCCTTGACGATGGCCTCGTACGCCTTGGCGCGGCCCATCACGTCGTCGGACTTGATCGTCAGAATCTCCTGCAGGATGTTGGCGGCGCCGAAGCCTTCGAGCGCCCAGACCTCCATCTCACCGAAACGCTGACCGCCGAACTGCGCCTTACCGCCGAGCGGCTGCTGCGTGATGAGCGAGTAGGGACCGATCGAACGCGCGTGCATCTTGTCGTCGATCATGTGGCCCAGCTTGAGCATGTAGATCACGCCCACCGTAGCCGGCTGGTCGAACATCTCGCCCGTGCCGCCGTCGTAGAGGTACGTACGGCCGCTGTGCGGGATACCCGCCTGCGCGGTGTATTCGTTGATCTGGTCGAGCGAAGCGCCGTCGAAAATCGGCGTGGCGAACTTCAAGCCCAGCTCACGGCCGGCCCATCCGAGCACGGTCTCGTAAATCTGGCCGAGGTTCATTCGCGAAGGCACGCCCAGCGGGTTCAGGCAGATGTCGACGATCGTTCCGTCCTCGAGGAACGGCATGTCCTCGTCGCGCACGATACGGGCCACGATACCCTTGTTACCGTGGCGTCCGGCCATCTTGTCGCCCACCTTCAGCTTACGCTTCTTGGCGATGTAGACCTTGGCCATCTGGATGACGCCCGTCTGCGGAAGCTCGTCGCCGTTGGTGATGTTGTACTTCTCGCGCTTGATGGCGGCGTCGGCCTTCTTCCACTCGATGGTGTAATTGTTGATGGTGGCCTCGATGAGCGCATCGGTGTGGGCGTCGCCCGTCCAGTTGCACGACCCGAGGTTCAGATACCCCATCACCACGCCGGTCTTCTCGTCCGTCGACTTGCGGGCGATCTCCTCCAGCATCTTCTGCGAGAATTTCGTCCCCGCGGGATAGAGTTCCACCCCGAAGTAGTCCGTAACGCCCGTGGAGGTCTTGCCCTGAAGCAGCGTCCACAGTTTGCCGACCAGACGCTTCGTAAGTTCCGCGATTTCGGCTGCGAACTTCTCGTCGAGCTTGTCCAGCTGGGCCTTCTCGGCGCTCTTGCTCTTTTTACCCTCCTTGTTGGCGCGGCTGTAAAGACGGGTGTCGATCACCACGCCGTGCAGCGACGGCTGGGCCTTCAAAGAGGCGTCCTTCACGTCGCCGGCCTTGTCGCCGAAGATCGCGCGGAGCAGCTTCTCCTCGGGCGACGGATCGCTCTCGCCCTTCGGGGTGATCTTGCCGATCAGGATGTCGCCCGGGTGGATATTGGCGCCGACACGGACGATACCGTTGGCGTCGAGGTCCTTCGTGGCGTCCTCCGAGACGTTGGGAATGTCCGACGTAAGCTCCTCGACACCGCGCTTGGTGTCGCGAACCTCCATGATATATTCGTCGACGTGCACCGAGGTGAAGATGTCCTCACGCTGGATACGCTCCGAGATCACGATGGCGTCCTCGAAGTTGTAACCCTTCCAGGGCATGAACGCCACCTTGAGGTTGCGGCCCAGGGCCAGCTCGCCGTGCTGCGTCGAGTAGCCTTCGGTCAGAATCTGCCCCTTCGTCACCTTGTCGCCCGTCAGCACGATGGGCTTCAGCGTCACCGAGGTATTCTGGTTGGTGCGACGGTAGCGCGGCAGCGTGTAGGTCGTCACCTCCGGAGCGAACGACGCGAGGATCTCGTCCTCCGTACGCTCGTATTTGATCTGAATCTTCGTCGCATCGGCGAAAACCACCTCGCCGTCGCCCTCGGCAACGATCTGGATGCGGCTGTCGGAGATCATGTCCTTCTCGATACCCGTGCCGACGATCGGGGCTTCCGAAGTCACCAGGGGCACGGCCTGGCGCATCATGTTCGAACCCATCAGCGCACGGTTGGCGTCGTCGTGCTCCAGGAACGGGATAAGGCTCGCGGCGATCGAGGCGATCTGGTTCGGAGCCACGTCCATCAGGTCCACTTCGCTGGCCGTGACCACCGGGAAATCGGCGCCTTCACGCGCCTTGATGCGATCCGGCTCCAGGAAATTGCCCTCCCCGTCGATCGGGGTGTTCGCCTGTGCGGCGACCAGGTCTTCCTCCTCCTCGGCCGAATAGTAGTGGATGTGCGAATTGTCCATATCGACCTTGCCGTTCTCCACGCGGCGGTAAGGCGTCTCGATGAAGCCCATCGGGGAGATCTTCGCATAGACGCACAGCGACGAGATCAGACCGATGTTCGGGCCTTCCGGCGACTCGATCGGGCAAAGGCGTCCGTAGTGCGTGTAGTGCACGTCCCGCACCTCGAAACCGGCGCGGTCACGCGACAGACCGCCGGGACCGAGGGCCGACAGACGGCGTTTGTGCGTGATTTCGGCCAGCGGGTTGATCTGGTCCATGAACTGCGAGAGCTGCGAGGTTCCGAAGAAGGAGTTGATCACCGACGAAAGGGTCTTGGCGTTGATCAGGTCCACCGGCGTGAACACCTCGTTGTCACGCACGTTCATGCGCTCGCGGATCGTACGCGCCATGCGCACGAAACCGACCGAGAACTGATTCGACAGCTGCTCGCCCACCGTGCGGACGCGGCGGTTCGACAGGTGGTCGATGTCATCGACGTCGGCCTTCGAGTTGATCAGCTGGATCAGGTATTTGATGATGGCGATGATGTCCTCGCGCGTCAGCGTGCGGATGGCCGGATCGGTGTCCAGATCCAGCTTCTTGTTGATGCGGTAACGGCCCACATCGCCCAGGTCATAGCGTTTGTCCGAGAAGAACAGCTTCTCGATGACGTCGCGCGCCGTAGCCTCATCGGGCGGCTCCGAAGCGCGCAGCTGCCTGTAAATATAAACCACGGCCTCCTTCTCGGAGTTGCACGGGTCTTTTTGCAGCGTATTGTAGATGATCGAGAAATCAATGCCCGAGAGGTTCTCCTTGTGCAGCAGAATCGTCTTGGCGCCGCTTTCGAGGATTTGGTCCACATGCTCCTCCTCGAGAACCGTCTCGCGGTCCACGATCACGTTGTTTCGTTCGATGGAAACCACCTCGCCCGTGTCCTCGTCCACGAAGTCCTCGACCCACGTCGAGAGCACCCTCGCGGCCAGCTTGCGGCCCACGGCCTTCTTGAGGTTGGCCTTGTTGACCTTCACCTCGTCCGCCAGGTCGAAGATTTCCAGGATCTGCTGGTCGGCCTCGTAGCCGATGGCGCGCAGCAGCGTCGTGACGGGCAGTTTCTTCTTACGGTCGATGTACGCATACATCACGTTGTTGATGTCCGTAGCGAACTCGATCCACGAACCCTTGAAAGGAATGATTCGCGCCGAGTAGAGCTTGGTGCCGTTCGTGTGCATGCTCTGTCCGAAGAACACGCCGGGCGAACGGTGCAGCTGGGATACGATGACACGCTCCGCACCGTTGATGACGAACGTACCGCGTTCGGTCATATAGGGGATCGTACCGAAGTACACGTCCTGAACGACAACGCCGAAATCTTCGTGTTCGTCGTCCGTGCAGTAGAGCTTCAGCTTGGCTTTCAGCGGAACGCTGTACGTCAAACCGCGCTCCAGGCACTCCTCGATCGAGTAACGGGGCGGGTCGATATAGTAGTCGATAAACTCCAGAACGAAATTGTTCCGGGTATCCGTGATGGGGAAATTTTCCTGGAAGACCTTGTAGAGGCCCTCGTTCTTACGGTTTTCGGCCGTGGTGTCCATCTGGAAAAAGTCCCGGAATGATTTAAGCTGTACCTCCAGCAAATCCGGGTACGGAACCCGGTTTTTTACTGTCGAAAAGCTAATTCTTTGTTGTGTTTTTGCTGCGGACATCGTAAAATCCAAATTAGTTGAAGTGTAATGGGTTACGCTCCCCAAAATGTGCGGGTCATTATCCCGGCAATGCTCCCGTATGAAGGCCTTGCAGGCCCCGGGAGCATCCTATATTCCAAAAACCGGACACAGCTCCTGATCGGCACTTCCGGTCTTTAGACCAAGAAAAGGCATAGAGCTTACACACCGGTAAGCCCTATACCTGTTCGTCTTCTATTGACGCTTAAGCAGCAATGCTACTTGAGCTCAACTTCAGCACCTGCTTCCTCGAGCTGGCCTTTGATCTGCTCAGCCTCCTCCTTGGAAACACCCTCCTTAACGGCCTTGGGAGCACCGTCAACAAGTGCCTTAGCATCGCCCAGCGAAAGACCTGCGATGTCCTTCACCACCTTGATAACCTGGAGCTTGGCCTGACCTGCAGCCTTCAGGATAACGTCGAACGACGTCTTCTCGGCGGCAGCAGCCTCGCCTGCGCCTGCAGCGGGGGCTGCAACGGCAACAGCGGCAGCAGCCGGCTCA